>MTLC01000666.1_pt1 | contig 40274 bp, 23 predicted proteins | sample 1982451 | NCBI WGS metagenome assembly MTLC01 (sample SAMN05710165, study PRJNA340218) | biofilm metagenome | isolation source: sample SPH anode biofilm adapted to +100 mV | place: USA | collected 2012-02-03 | reverse complement strand
TTTAGAGATGCTGATTATTAGAGAATTGGAAGCATGGCTATTTGTGGCTGGCGGGAGAGATTCAAAATTCAATATTCAAAGATTAGCTACTGGCATCTGGCAACTGGCTGCTTGGCGATGGGGAATTCAAGACTCAAGGATTCAAAGAAAAGGCAACTGGCAGCTGGCAGCTGGCGATGTGGAATTCAAGACTCAAGGATTCAAAGAAAAGGCTGATGGCAACTGGCAGCAGACGATGGGGGATTCAAGATTCAAGGATTCAAAGAAAAGGCAACTGGCAGCTGGCGATTCTAGGATTCAAAGAAAAGGCTATTGTCAGCAAGCGGCTAGCAGCTAGTTGCCAAAAGCCTCTTGTTTGAATCCTTGATTTTTGAATCTTCTTAGCCCGTGGCCGCTCTCCCCACTACTCATTATTTTACATTTGAAGTTGGTTATCTACACTATAAGAAAAAGGATATTTTCTATTCTATCTTACTGAAAAACATCGCTATTATCAGATTTCTTCTACCCTAAAACTCTGAATTCTAATCAGATTTGTTTTTTTGTCACATAGTAAGTATCTAAAGTAAAAAAAACATATACCTTTGTCGCTGCAACGGTTCATGTTGGATTTATTTCAACAGGCTAAGAGGGAATCAGGTGCAAGACCTGAACAGTTACCGCTGCTGTAATCCCCAATGTCTCAAAGGCAACCTTATGCCACTGTTTTCAAAACGGGAAGGCCGCCAATGAGGGGGAGAGTCAGAAGACCTGCCATTGCAATTACATTTGTAGCTTTCGGATAAAAAGCGACGATGATTTGCCATAATGGCCTTCCATCAAACATCTTTTCCGTCAGTTGCAAATGATTGAACATATAGATTTAATCATTTGTGATGCGTCGTCTTGTATTCTTTATTTCTCTCTTAACAACTTATACCTGCCTTGCGGGTAATAAGATGGATAATGATGGGGCTAAACCAGATAGCATCATTAATCTAAAAGAGGTTGCTATTGTCTCAAGTACCTTACATAGCCTCAATACAAGTACCTTCCAGCTGACCATCCCCTCGAAACTAATCGCTCGATCAAGCGGGCAATCACTACAAGAACTGCTTTCATCAAATACCTCCTTGGCAATCAATCAATACGGTAATGGAGGGTTAAGTACAGTCTCAATCAGAGGAGCCGGTTCAGGCCATACCGCAGTGCTCTGGAATGGAGTCTCATTACAAAGCCCAATGAATGGAGGTGTTAATTTTAGTCTAATACCAACTATTTTACTTGATGAGGTAGCCATTTCTCACGGAGGGCAGGGTTCTCTATATGGTAGTGGCTCAGTTGGTGGAACAATTCAATTAAATACATTAGCAGATGTACCGGCAGGATTAGGTGTGTCATTGGTGCTTAATTCCGGGAGTTTTAGCAACTACTTCTCCGGGCTAAAACTAAACTATGGCACCCAAAAGATTGCATTCTCAATACGTACCTTTTGGCAAGACGCAAAAAATGACTTCGAGTTTCTCAACGATGCAAAGTATGGACATCCTTTAGAAAAGCTTCAAAACGGAGAATTTAATCAGTATGGAGCCCTAGCATCTTTCCTATATAAAATAACCAATAACCAACAGTTCACAATTAGGGCATGGGGTCAATACCACAATAAAAATCTCCCTCCCCTAATGACCAATGAGATCAGCAAACAAAATGAAAAGAACAGTGATCTTCGTGTCTCAGCTGATTGGATGGGCAATCATAATCATCTTCAATGGACGGTTCAAAGCGCCTTTTTAAGTAATAAAAACCACTTTGTCGACAGCATATCCAAAACTGATGCAATTAATCTCGGTAAAACCCTTCAAAATAAGGCAGAGATAACATGGTTTTTTCATCCGGAACATCGACTGGTAATTCAGATCCTGCATCTCATGGAGCAGGGTGAAAGCGATAACTATTCAAACGACATTACGAGGCATAGAGTCTCTTTTATGGCGGGGTACCGAATAGCACCTGAAAGCGGAAAATATAGTGCTGCCATTTCAGGTAGAGAAGAGTTAGTTGAGGGCTCTTTTAAACAACCCACCTTTTCAGCCGGAGGGTCTTTACGGATCTTTAAATATTTAGATATAGAGGCCAATATTTCTAAGAGCTACCGGATTCCAACCTTAAATGATCTCTACTGGGCAGTTTGGGGGAACCCAGATCTGAAACCTGAAATAGGATTTAACCAAGATTTAGGAGTTCACTTCTTGAGGAAAAACGAAAAAACCACCATTAATTTCAATCTCTCTGCCTTCAATAACGATGTATCCAACTGGATTATCTGGATCCCTGAAGGCTCAATTTGGACCCCTAAGAATATTAAAAAAGTTCATGCCAGAGGCTTCGAGTCAAAAGCATCATTTAAATATTACTTTTCTAAAAACTGGAATATAGACATTAATGGCTCTTACCAATACACAAAGACAACTCAAAGTGGAGATAAGGACGAAGCTGGTTATAACAAACAATTGATCTATATCCCAAAGAATAAATTCACGCTAAATACCTCAATATCTTATAAAGAGGTCCAACTAAGTTATACCTACAGATATACAGGGAGTCGGTTTACCGATGAACTGAATACCGAGAAGCCTCTGCCAGAATATGTTTTAAATGATATCTATCTACTTTCAAACTTTAACCTTCGATCAAACAAAATATCGATTAAACTCTCAGTAAATAATCTTCTTGACACCAAATATCAGTCAGTTGCATGGTATCCCATGCCTGGACGAAACTACCTGTTAAGTATAATATGGTCATATAATAATTTTTAATAACCTAACACAATAACATCATGAACTTTCGACGCCTACTTTACAAAACCGCTTTACTGGTTGCTGTTGCAACCCTCTTCAATGCTTGTGAAAAAGACGATGATACTGATCCTAAAGTAACCGTCACCAAAGCTACTGGCTTCTATATCACTAATGAGGGAGCTTTCGGAAATAGTAACGCTGAACTTTCGTTCTTCAATTATTCAGAAAACTCAATCACCAATAATCTATTTAAGACAGTCAATAATAGACCTCTGGGTGACGTTCTTCAATCAATGACCATATTTGGGAATAAAGGGTATCTCGTTTTAAACAACTCCTCAAAGGTGGAAGTTGTAAAGTTACCATCACTTAAAGAAGCAGGAGTTATCACCGGACTGGTTGCTCCCAGATATATAACCACCCTACCAAACGGGAAGATAGCTGTTAGCGAATGGAATACTCAAGGCTCAGTTTCAATTATTGATACCAACACACTTTCAGTTGTAAAATCTATTCCAGTTGGAACAGGCCCCGAGAAAATGGTTGTTAAGGGAAATTATCTTCTTGTTGCTAATGGTGGAGGTTTTGCAGTAGATAGCACAGTTTCAGTAATCGACCTTACCACTTTAACTGAGGTTAGAAAAATAAAAGTTGGATATAACCCCAAAGACATTGAAATAGATAATAATGGTACCGTTTGGGTACTTTCATACGGTTATGTAACCTACGATATGATTACCTGGGAAACGATTCACCTTAAACCCTCTGCCCTTTCAAGTCTATCTTCAGATTTAACCTCAGTTACCGCCACGGTCAAAATTGCCGATCAAACTCATCCTCAATATTTGGAGTGTTCTGCCGATAAAAAAACACTTTTTTATGGCGGTGGATATGGTTTCCAGGGAATATTCAAGTTCAACCCGACAACAAAAATAATCGATAGTACCCCTGTTATTGATAAAGCATTCTATGGATTCGCAATTAATCCTGTCACCAATGAAATCGTAGGCACCGAAGCACCTAGCTTCACCCTTCCTGGAACTGTCTATCGTTATACAAATACTGGTGTTGAAATTGCATCCTATAGCACTGGAATAGGTCCAAATAATATCGTATTCGTAACTGTTCAAGAATAATTTTCATTTAATGTTCGTGTTTTATTTAAAAGGGGATTCCAGGGATGGCATCCCCTTTTCTTTAACTTGGTATTAAGACAGAAAACACCTTTCCTTAAGGTTTTATTAAAAAATCATTGCTATTGCATTGAAAGATTGAGATATACGTCACAACAAAAATCAAAAAGGAGATAAAAACTATCTTCATTCAATGTCTCCGGCCTTGTTCTGATTTATAAATCTAAACATGCTCAACCAATTTCAGCTAATTCTACAAAGTATATTTGCATCGACTCCAATCCAATAAAAAGAGTCTGCTTTAAACTTAATCGTATTAACCAATCATTACTTAAAAGACAGAATTATGGCTGAAGAGAAAATTTTCTTAGATGAAAAAGGTGTAAAAGTAACCAATGCAAGATTTGTAACTTTTGCAAAGACTCACACACTAGCTGGTATTACCTCAGTAAGCTCTTTTGTTGTCCCTCCAAAGAGAAAAGGGCCAATAGTTGTTGCCGCCCTTGGGCTCATTTCCCTGATATTTGCTTGGTATGTAGGCATAATCCTAATAGCTTTAGCAGTAGCTTGGTGGATCTCCCAGAAGAATATTTATCAAGTTGTTCTAAGTAGTGCCTCAGGTAGTGAAGATGCACTATCAGACCGTGACTCCGAATTTATCGGACGTGTAGTCAATGCCTTAAACGAAGCTATTATACACCGCGGCTAATTTATTATCTATTCCGGGAGATTACTCTCCCGGAATATTTTTTCACCCTTAAAGAGAAGAGAAATGAATCCAACAAAATCAATCATCACAAATTCTCTCAAGATTTGTCTATTCCTTTTATCTACAACTGCATCACTCATTCTATGTGGACAAGAGCCAATTTATAGTTATGATGCTGGCAAAAACCCTGTTATTGAGGGCTCCAAACAAAAGACTACTCTATCAAATACCAAAGTAGCTATCGGCAAAGATGGGACTGAAGGAGGAGGAATTATGTTCATTGCATCTGATAAAAAACCAGTAGGATCAATTCTCTTACCATTCTCAATAGGTACTGATACCCTTCGGGTTATGACATTAACAGTCTGGGTAAAAGTAACTTCACCAAATTTAACCCAGCCTATCCTACAAATTGATGCTCAAGATCCACCAAGAGGGTTGTCAATTGAACGTGAAGATGGAAAAGCTGTATGGTCAATGATTGTTGGTGATAATGAGTTTTTATACGGTTCACCAACTACCGATGAGTGGACATTTCTGGTTTTGGTTTATGACGGGAAAAACCAAGCCGTTAGATTTATTGTAAATAACCGAGTATTTGCTCAATCTTACACTCCAGAAAGGTGTGTGGGAAAGCTAAAAATCGGTGGATTTGAGGGGATACTGGATAAAATAGAGATTTATAACAGGGTATTAACCCTTAAAGAGATAGAGTCGTTGGGTAGTATTGCAATTACAGAAGGTACTGAGAACTATTCAATTGAACAAAAACATGATTACAGAGCCGAACGTGAAGCCAAAGAAAGAGCTGAATTAGATAGTCTTAAAACCAGAATTTCACTAACCGATGAAATAAGAGTATATGATACGGTTAAAATGGAAAAAACGGTAGACTACATTACAAAAGGCGACACCTTCGAGATTCTCTCAAGAGATGAAAAATATGCCAAAGTAAAATATGGTAAAGATGGTAAATTGGGAATGGTAAAATGTAAAACCATCACCGATGGCACATACGCACCAGGGGAAAGTGGCTTTTTTGTATGGCTGAAGATTCACCTTAGTGATCTATTTAACTTTACTTCTCTTCGCTCTTGGATCATTATAGTCTTCCTTGCATTACTCCTATTCTTTGCTTCAAAGTTTTTCTATCATATAGATAATTTCTTTATGCGCTTTAAAAAGCAAAAAGAGGTCATGGCCAGTGGTGGTAAAAACTCTGCAATAGTAGAACATAAACCAAACATCCTCGAGAAGATATTTCCTTTTAGCAGGGGCAGAAAATGGGTATTATTTATTGGTATAATTCTAGCCATTATGCTCTTTGGTGGGGCGATTTGGGATGGTCGTGAAATGGAATGGTTTTTTAATGGTGGATTCAGAATAATCCCAAGAGAATATACTCAACCTATTCACTGGGTACTTTGGGCTTTGACGCTAATAACAATGATTGCCTACATCACTCTCATTCTCGAAAGCTATGTAATAGGTGGCCCAATTGGTGGTTCTATGCGGGTTCTATATCTCACCATTCTAAATCTGATTGCCCTACTGGTAACATTCTACCTTTTTATTGCTGTTGTAATTATTCTGGCTGTTATGTTCGGCTTATCAGTATTAAGTAGCATGGGTAGTAGCGGAAAATATAGATGTACCAGATGTGGAACTATATTCTATGGTTCAAATTGTCCTAATTGTGGTTAATCATTTTTCTAAGAAAAATAATAATGGCTGGAAAAAACTTACTGTTACTTAAAAAGTTCCCACAAGATGAAATTAGTAAAGCCTGGGACAAAGACGAATATGTTACCGGACTGACTTTTGGTGATGGCCTCTGGGTATTGTTAACTGATCAGGAAAGCAATCTTAATGGACAAACCTGGTGGACAAACGGAGAGTTTCCAACAAAAGAGATTTCAGAAGGATGGGGCATGTCATATGACATCACGAACTTAACCTATTGCTATGATAGATGGGTTCTGTTTATGTCAGGAGAATCAGGTTATAGTGATCAGAAATGGTTTACCAATGCAAAACTACCCGAATCAGATATTAATAAATACCTAAAAGAGGGTTATAGAGTTACATCCCTTGACTTTGGTGTTGACAGATGGGGTGTTGTAATGAGCAAGGATACCGGCTGGGGAGATCAATACTATCTGATTACGAGCGAATTCCCTACTGAGGAGATTAAAAAAGGATGGGACAAGGATTATTATGTCTCATTTTGTATCCACGGAAAGGGGAAATGGGTTTTGGTTATGACCAAAGACTGTGGCTTCGTAAATCAGTTTTATTTTAGGAATAGCCAGTTTCCAGAGCAGGATATTCGCTCAAAGATGAAAGAGGGTTTTGAAGTTTCTAATGTCAGCTATTCAAATAGTATCTGGATAGCTATTTTATCAGTTCTTGAAGACGACGATTCATCAGATGAATCAACAGAAGCAGGTGGTCAAAAAAGTGATACCGAAGGAGACACTATCGAGATTGATGATGAAACAAATGAAGCACTTGAACTAAACGGAGAACTATTCGATACTGAGCATGTTGATGCAGATATTCTTCCAATCTATGAGAAGGGAAATAGCTTCATGGATAAGGACAACTACAAAGAGGCACTAACATGCTTTCAAAAAGTACTGAAACTTGAACCAGATTTTATTGGGGCATTAAACTATGCAGGAGTGTGCTGTTCTTGGATTGATGATTATGAAGGAGCACTAAAATACTACGAGAAGGCCTACGAATTAACAAAGAAACCGCCTCTGCTAATCGGAAATTTAATCTCTATGTATAGCTACTTTGACAACATTGATGCCATTGGGAAAATTGTCAAAGAGGTTCCTCCACGATCTCTAGAGCTAGTAGATCACGGCACCGGGTGTTATGGGCTTGGTGAGTACTATGAACAAATTAAAGACCTAAAAAACGCTTTAAAATGGTATAAAAAGGCAACGATTAACAGCCCGGATAGTGATTCTTACAAAGAAAAGTATGAGGAAATAAAACGATTGGTAGAAGGAGGGGATGATGATGAAGCAGCTCCTGGCAATATTCGAATTGAAGTACCCGCAGTTGTCTCAATTGAAGAGATTCAGAAAGAACTGGAAGGATTAACAGGCCTTAAAGAAATCAAACAGGATATAGATTCATTGATGAAATACCTCCGCATTGAAAAGATGCGAAAGGAACGCGGAATATCAGGAACATCAATGTCTTTACATGCCGTTTTCAGTGGCCCTCCGGGTACAGGAAAGACAACCGTGGCTCGCCTTCTTGGCAAAATCTATCGATCATTAGGACTTCTTCAAAAGGGACATGTTGTAGAAGTTGACAGAAGTGGCTTAGTAGCTGAATACATAGGCCAAACAGCAATTAAGACTAATAAAGTCATCGATTCGGCTCTGGATGGTATCCTATTTATAGATGAGGCTTATGCTCTAAATCCGCCAGATGGAGGAAGAGACTTTGGAAAAGAGGCAATTGATACTATTCTTAAAAGGATGGAAGATGATCGGGATAGACTAGTAGTGGTTGTTGCAGGTTACACCGATGAAATGGGACAGTTTATTGCTTCAAATCCCGGACTAACCAGTCGATTTACCCGTTCATTCAAATTCGTTGATTATAAACCAGAAGAACTTCATGAAATCTTTACTAAGATAGCTGCTGGTTCAGGTTATAATATTATGGCTGATGCGAATGAATACCTAAACCGATACTTCACTCATATTTATGAAAGCAGGACTAAAACATTTGGGAATGCCCGAAAAGTTAGAAATATCTGGGAGGAGATTGTCCGCATGCAATCTACCAGACTGGCTGAACAACATGAAGTAACCGATTCTGATTTGGTTACAATCATTGAGGCAGATATCCGCATGGCTCTTTCAGATGAATTTGACGATGACCTCAATGATACGCTCGATAAAGTTCTTGAGGATCTAAATAATATGGTTGGGCTACAAAATGTAAAGCAAGATGTACTTATGTTGCTTAACTATATTAAAGTAGAGAAAATCAGGTTTGAGAAAGGGCTCACAACACAAAAACCAGCATTACATACCGTTTTCTATGGACCTCCGGGAACGGGAAAAACAACCGTCGCCAGACTTCTTGGTAGGATTTTTAAAGTACTGGGTCTACTAAAAATTGGTCAGGTAGTAGAAGTAAGCCGAGCTGACCTGGTTGGCGAATATGTAGGCCATACGGCCCCTAAAACCAACCGAGTCATTGATGGTGCATTACATGGAGTTCTTTTTATAGATGAGGCCTACGCCTTAAAGCAACATGGCAATGGCAGTGACTTTGGTCAAGAGGCTATTGACACGATGCTTAAAAGAATGGAAGATGATCGCGATAAACTGGCTGTAGTCCTCGCAGGTTACACTGAGGACATGCAAGAGATGATCGACTCGAATAGCGGCCTTAGAAGCCGTTTTAACCGATATTTCTTCTTCAATGATTACTCACCTGAGGAATTGTTTCAAATCTTCGAAAATCTAGTCAAAAAGCAACGTTATACTTGCGAACAAGATGCACTAGAAGCGGTAAAACAACATCTGGAAAATGTCTGGGAACAGAGAGACAAGACTTTCGGGAATGCACGTATGGTTCGTAACCTCTTTGAAAAACTCACCCAAATCCAAAGTGACCGGATTTCAAAGATGGAATGTATCTCTGATGATGATTTAATCTCTATTACTCTTGAGGACACAAATCGGATCATTCCTCCCTCAACCTCACAACAAAATGGAAAGTCCTCAGGAAGTATCGGATTCAGACGTTAAGTGCCAAATACATCAGCTAGACACCTATTTATAGTATTAAAAACTATAATAATGTAATTGGATTAACTCTTCCGCATTTATAAAGCTATAAAATAAGGAAGGCCGGATTTAAACCGGCCTTCTTCAGCGATGTTAACCAAAATACACAGCAGAATTATTAATATTTCCCTTTGCGCTCCTCCCGGATGGTTTCAGGGGTGTTAATTCTCATTTCAAAAATCGACTCGTGGCTGTACCCTCGCTAATCGGGTTGAAAACCGTGAATCACTAATATTTTTACAGCTCACGAGTCGATAGTAACATTTACCTTCTTTTCCCTAAGGTAAAATTCATAGATAAACTAATAGGCATTGGAGTACGATAAACCGGCTGGTTAGACACTACATAGGCCGGCACTCGACTTATTTTGTAAACAATAAAAGTATCCTCTAAAAACACATAAGTAAACAAGGTAGTGCTGGTATAGCATAGCCTTCTCGCATACGCCATACCAGTACTCCTTAATGCAAGAAATCTTCTTGCCATTTTCCCAAGACAACAGGTTCTTAAAAATGTGACTTTCTTAAATATTAAAGTCGACTTTTCCGGATTTTTCGGATATGTACTACTCATTTGAGTCCCAAGACAGTCTACATTATCCTCACATTTTCTCTTATTCCATCTTTCGATGGTATTAAGAGTATACCTTGGATCTATGTAATTTCTCTGTTGGCTCATCTTATTATCACTGTTTTGACAGGTAGGGAGCTTGCCGGGTCCCTTTTATACTATCAAAACACCAATACTAAAAAAGGTTGCCTAGTTTTTTACTTTTTCTCTAGAAATTCTTTTTTCAAGCTTTTCCCTACTAATAAACCCTCATTTTTTAGGCTAGATCAAGTAAATAGAAAACAAATCAGAAATAGAATCAGAAGTCACTTCATGAAAGCAGTTACAATGAAAAGATACACTGCTCCGATCAAAACTAACAGTATCCTAATCATATATAACGAAAGCTGCAATCAAAAAAAAGACTGCTTCTCATCGAAGCAGTCTTATAATCTATTGAACTATACATTTTTTTGTAACTGGAAGAAACCCTTCGGCTTCAACTCTAATTATATAGAGTCCAGAACTTAAGTTATCAAGTGGAATCGTCATTTGGCCTTCAGATCCGGAGCTTTTGAATATATGTCTTGATATCATTTGGCCTCTGGATGAATAGAGGGTAACATTATACTGTTCCGCTTTAGAAGATAACAATTGGATATTTACCTTTTGGGTAGCGGGCACCGGCCAAATACTTCCAATATCATCAAGAGTTGGCAAACTCTGGCTTTCTATTCCATAAGCGACAGTATTATTATGGATTACGACTACTAGCTCATCAAGGTTTGGATTCTCAGGTGAAATAATGATATCAAAATTATCGGCGGTAACACCAGTAACTTCTGGTCTGAGTTTATATGTTCCCATTGGGATCTCGTAAAACTTAAAAGAACCATTATCATCACTGAAGCATCCATTTACTAAGTGATCATTTTGATCAAACAGCAACATTTGAATATCACTGGCAGGCTTACCTTTTAACAAAAACTCGTCGGTTTGTATCCAAATCTCGCCATTAATCTGTCCAGCACCTCCATTGATATTTGGATTCTCTCTAAGAGAAATATCCATACCATTCATATCCTGATCAAGATTAATACGTGTTGATTCATTCCAGTTCACCGTATTTCCATAATATGTGGTCACATAGGTACTAAAAGATGACGATGAAGCAAGTGGTGTCGCTTTAATGATATACTTCCCTTTTGGCAACGCATAGAAGTTATAAATTCCATAAGGGCCAGATACCATACTATTTTTTCTATTAATAGTTTGATTCGCATTCTCAATAAAAGCTTCGACGAGAACAGAATCAGTTGGGAAAAACCCTTCCAGTATCTGACCTGAGATATTAAAATAGTACCCGGGGCCGACTCCAATTACTTCTGAAACAGAATCAAAACACTGAGTAACAGAATCAGTTATATATAGAGTAACTGGATACTCTCCAGACTGATTGTATGCATGAGAGGGGTTCTGAACTGTTGAATAAGATAAATCTCCAAAGTCCCACCTATAAATCAAATTGTTTCCAGTAGAAGCGCTGGCGAAGTGAATCAGATAAGGAGATCCTGGATCAGGAGTGTAGGTAAAAGCAGCAAGGCAAGATGGAACCTCATCAATAATAATAACGCCTTGGTGTTCATTTAAACACCCATATTCATCCGTTGTAACCAATGTAATGGTATATTGACCTGCATAAGTATATACATGATCTATCTGCTGACCATAACCCTCAGTCCCATCACCAAACAACCAATAGAATGTTACAGGATTTAATGTGGTTGTACTTGCATCAAAATGAACCTTTCTTGGTCCTATTGGTGTCCAGGTAAACTCCGATTCACAAGATATTTCAGATACCGTGATAGTATCAGTAAATACGTCTTGAAAACTATCAGGACCAAATACTGTCAAACTAACAATATAACTTCCAGCTGGATATCCATGACTTGGGGAAACCTCTGACGAGGTACTTCCATCTCCAAAATTCCAAAGACAAGTAGTATATAACCCAATTGAGTTATTCTGAAACTGAATTATTGAACTATTCTCAATTTGCTGATAACTATACTTAGCTTCACTAATTGACTGAACTCCATTCACCTGAATGGTAGTCTTCAAAATGTTTGAATAGGGGGAAAAAATAATTAATGTATCCTTAGTAGGGAAATTTTGACCAGAAATTCTAAGCTTAATAACACCACCACTTTGTGATTGAAATTTAAATGAAAAGTGTCCTAATCGATCACTTAACAATTTTGACTCATAAATGGAGTATCCAGAAAAACTTATAGCTTTCATTTCAACTAAACAACCTCCCATAGGCATACTAGTTGATTTATTAATGACCGAGCCCTCAACACTAACCATAAATGGGGCCATAGAAAATGCCCCTTCTACAATCAGCAAAAGTAGTGTCACTAAGAATATAGATAATCGCTTCTTCATCATATTATTAATCAAAAGCCATAAACCAAAGCCATTCGAGTTTCTAATGACCACGGTTTACGGATAGTTGCATTTTTCTCGTAGACAGAATTAAAATAATATTTTATACTTGGTTCGGCTTCCAGCCTTAACGACTTAGTTAAATGATAACCAAACACAAGACCACCAGTGAATTGCCAGTTCGTATTGACCCTATCAGGTGATAGATTATTTATAGATATAACTTTATTATTTCCTGGATCATAGTTACCTTTTTCGGTCGTTTTTAACAAAACAGATAGTATCGGACCTGTTCTTACACCTATGAGGATTCTTGATCTCTTATAAAAGTCATACCCAAAGATCAATGGAATCCTTAGGTAGGTATATTCTTTTTCAATGATCTGCTTGGCATAAAGAAGTGTTGTATCAAACACCTTAAAATCCGACACATGATAAACTGCCTCAACCTTCTCTTGAGTAGAATTCCATATATACGAAGTGGAATCAAGTTTAGTATAATGACCAAGATACTCCCTGTAATCTACTGCCAATTCACTTGTACCACTTGCTATTGAAATACCGATACCGGTCCTGATAATAAAATCGTTCCAAGTATAATGAAACTCCAGACCAGCATTGTGTACTAACTTTTTATCATCTCCTACAGTATTGAACATCCATTCAGGAGAGTAATTTACACCAACATAGTATTTGTTTCGAGGAAATGAAAAGCCTTTAGGAGCTTCTTCATCTTTAAACCGAAATATATTAGCTTGTTTGCTTTTACGATACTCTAACTTTGAGCTATAGACAAGTGGCAATAGCTGATTCTTCATATTTAGAGCTGTTATCAACCCAAAGTCAGCATCATTTTTTTCTTGAATAGCTACTACTTCTTGAGCAACTTGTTCACCTCCCTTTTTATCTGATTCAGCAGACACCTGTATCTCTGTTTCATGAGCCTCATTTACCCTATCATTAGCTTCAGATTGCTCATTTGATCCAATATCCTGCTTTATCTGAACCTTATTAGAGGTGCTATTCACTGTCTTGTCAATATCAGAATGATTCTCTCCATCATTAGAATTGATAGTAGAAATATTCTGCTCAGTAGATAATTCTTGAGTGGGAGTTTGATTGGAGGTATGCTTCTCTGATGAGTTAATTGCAATCGTGGTACTACTTTCCGGAGCCGTAGTAGATGAAAGGTCTAGCAAAAGATAGGCAGAAACAGAGAACACTAATAAGAGAGCTGCAACAGACCAATAGACTGGCTTTCGATACCATTCTTTGGTTTGTTGAGCATTCTTGATAAATGAAGCACGAAGAGCAGGTGGTGGAACCACAGAGTGCCCCTCAAGCTTCGTCCTTATCAGCTGATCAAAACTGTTCGTATTATTACCTTTCATATCTTGAATTTAGCTGCAGTTCTGAAATCTTTTTCTTAAGGAGATTTCGCGCTTTTAATAGTTGCGTCTTCGATGTATTCTCAGAGCATCCCAAAAGCTCAGCAATCTCTCTATGAGTAAACTCCTCAATCACATAGAGGTTGAAAACGGTTCTGTACCCTTCAGGCAATTCACTTATTAATTTGTGTATTGACTCAGAGGTAAGATTGGCAAGAAAATCGTCAGGATTATAATCCTCTTCAACAACTTCTGGAAGATTGTTTTGCTGGTCTGATTCGACAAATATTCTATGCCGGTTCCTTGTTCTAATATAATTAAGAGCGTGATTTACAGCTATCCGCTTCATCCATCCTTCAAATGAGCCCCCATCTCGAGGATTAAATCGTTTAAGATTCTCATAAATTCGGATAAAAGCTTCCTGCAGTAGATCTTCGGCCTCGGCACGCTGTGGAACGTATCGCAAGCATAGACTGAATAACACAGGGGCGTAAAGGTCATACAACCTTCCCAATGCTTCAGGCTTGCCTTTCAGGCAATTGCGGATCAGTCCTTCGTCCGTCGCCATCAGATCTGTATTAAGATAAACACCAGCATTGTGAAAGGTTGCCTATGGATTGGTTTAAATTGTTTTTCTCACCCAAATTTATCACTTTTTATGATTTAACAATAAATATTTGAACGCTATAGGCTTGCTCTTTTTAACTTTGTCACTGTTTATAAGAATATCGATATGAAAAAAACTTACTTCTTTCTCATTTTAAATCTTGTTTTTGCTTGTTCTTTAAAGGCTCAGGTCACTCTCTCATTCAATGATCTCAACCCAAAGAACAGCGATACAATGACATGGTTTGTTGTCGCTGCATCTGTGGCTGTCGCCCCTTTTGAAGGAGGTGCTGTCCATCAAGACTATCTAAATGTTCCGGTTAGCTCTGCGATCTCCACAATAACTTATAAACCCTCTGATGGGACATTATTACCTAACTCTACCAGATTCTACTCAGAGGAGAGTGCCAGTATGGGAATCTTTAGCATCACTAATAATAATTACGAAAGTGTTACCAACAATGAGATATTATGGATTGGCTATGAAACCCAACCTGATTCCATTTCTATCGCGAATATAACTATGGGCATTCATGACAAGATTATATTCCCGAAAAAGGAACACGCCTTTAGCCAACCCCCTACAGTTCTTCAATTCCCAATCACGACACAATCTAACTGGCAATCTAATACCAGATTGAACTCGGACTTCAAGCTTACAATTTTAGGGGCAGGATATGACAATTCTCAAGGAAACTATATTCAAAACCGAGTTAGCGAAACAACTGTTGCAGGCTGGGGAACAACCTCGTACTCTCTAAATAATTCTCCCAGTGCTCCTTTGAGTGGAATGCTTTTAAAAGAGACTATTACTGAAACTGATAGCTTTCTTGTGGATGATTATCCTATTGGTGATGACCTACTTGCTATCCTTGGTCTACAACAGGGAATGTCACGCACAAAAATCATCTATCGATTTTATAGAACAGGGCAAGAAAAACCACTATTCATTTGCAGAACAGATGCTAATTACCTAATCTCTTCATTCTTAATGGATGATGACACAACTTATGCCAGGAACCTCTCTCCTAGATTAGTTTCAGCAATTCCTGATACTCTAATTGCTACCAATAAATTATTCGAGTTAAATTATATCGCACGTCATTTCACTGATGGCAATAGTAACGACCTGCTAAAATTCGATATAAAGCAAAATAATGGTGATTCCCTGCCCAACTGGATAATCTATGATTCCAATTCAGCTGCCTTGAAAGGTAATGCATCAGACTCCATTACACTAACACTTGTCATTACAGCCAAAGATTTTGCCGGTGATTCATGTTCTGATACTGCAAAACTGATTTTCAGAGAAGGAGTCGGTGTCAATTCAATCCTCTGCGATAATTTCGCCGTTTTCCCTCAACCATGTTCGAATCAGTTTACCATAACTTCAAAATATCCAATTGAAAAAGGGTTTACTTGTCAACTTATAAACCCAACAGGACAAATCGTAAGAAATTTCAAACTCTCCAAAGGTATGAAAGAGAAAAAACTAGATATATCTGATTTGCCAACGGGAATGTACTTCCTGATTAACAGAGATACTGGTCACTCTTTAGCGAAAGTAATGATCGTACACAATTAAACTACAATCGATAGTTGAACTAAAAAACAACTAAAGTTATAGACTTGGAAGGGGTTTACCGTTGGCTCGGAGGCCCCTTTTTTCTTTCTTAAAAACAAACAACTAGTAATTTTTCAGATCGCATCATTCTGCGTTAAAAAAGGTATTTTAGAATGATTTTGTACATTTGTCCCATACCTTAGATAATTCTGTTGAGAAAAACAGTGTATATAAATGTAACAGGTTTTACCTTTAATGATTAAAACACAACGTATTATACAAACTTCAGGAAGATTTCTACTTATTTTGCTGTTGATATTTTCTGTCATCCAGGTTGATGCTCGTGGAAAGAAAAAGCATAAGAGAAAATCTAAACAGAAAGCAACTGTAGTTCCAACAAGACAAGAAGATTCATTAAACAGATTGGCTTTAATGGCTCTCATCCACCCTCCTGATACCACTCAACAGTCTAATGATGAAGATTGGGATTCTGAGGCAATTGACTCTCTCGTAAATAATAACTTCGCTACAGGACATATCTTTGGTTATCTTAAGCAACCAGCATTTAGCGGAGACTCAGTATTACTTCCACTTGTGGATTCCATCCGCGTTTTTGCCATGCCCAATCATGGAAAAATCATTAGCCCTTTTGGTCCCCGTGGAAGAAGGATGCATAAAGGATTAGATATTAAGCTCAACAAAGGAGATGAGGTACATTCAGCTTTTGACGGAGTTGTCAGGTTTGCTAGTTATGGTCGTGGGTTCGGCAATATTGTAGTAATCAGACATTTCAACGGGTTAGAAACATATTATGCTCATCTTAGTCAAATTAAAGTAAAGGCATACCAACCAGTTAAAGCGGGCGAATTGATTGGCCTTGGTGGCTCAACTGGAAGAGCCCGCGGCCCACATCTGCACTTTGAGATTCGTTTTCAGGATAAGCCGTTTGATCCCACTAAAATAATCGACTTTGATTCAGCCTGCCTTAAAATGCCCCAACTCTGGGTAAGTCGCGAACTCTTCGGCAAAACAAAAAATGTCTCGTCAACAGGCAAAAATGGAGAAAAATACCATATTATAAGAAAAGGGGATACCTTGGGGAAAATTGCGAAACAATACGGCGTTAGCATAAAACAACTCCAACGCCTGAACAACCTCAAAAGTACTTCCGTGCTTCGCGTTGGTAGGAGAATAAAAATTAGATAAGATCCTTACTACTATAGGTCTTTGGTTTAATCCATACTCTCTATTGTGTTCCAATTCCTTAATGAGAATATCTTTTAGATTATCAGTTACCCTTATACCAGCATTTATCATCTTATCTTTAGACCATATTTTAAACAAGGGTATTATCATTGATATGATTCCATCAATGAATTATTTACTCTAGTACAGATGATAATAAACCCATACCAAATAATACAATCTACAGATGAACAAGTTACAAAAATACCTTACTGCCATTTTTTTACTCACATCAATGGCATCAATTGGTCAGGTTGATCGCAGTGACTGGGAAGATAATATCCCGGATGGCTGTACGAGTATAACTGTAGGACGGAAAGCCTCAATCGACGGATCTGTAATCACATCTCATACCGATGATAGCCATCGAACAAGAAGTGATGTTCAAATTGTCCCTGCCTCGAGTCATAAACCCAATGAAACAGTTAATATGTTTAAAAGGGTGGCATTTGACACCGTCCCGATGCCTCAATACAAAGATGTTAAAATTGGTACAATCCCACAGGTGACTCATACAAACGGATATATAAACAGTGCTTATGCCTGTTTAAATGATCACCAACTGGGAATTGGAGAATCAACATTCGGAGGCAGAGAGGAATTAATCAGTGAAGCTGGACTCATAGACTGTCAACGACTATGTACGTTGATATTAGAAAGATGTACAACAGCCCGAGACGCAATTCACTTGTCTGGTGTTTTATTGGCAAAATATGGATGGAATGATGCCGGAGAGTGTCTGACCATTGCCGACAAAAAAGAAGTTTGGCATTTAGAAATTGTTGGCCCAGGAAAAGGAAAAGTTGGCGCCATATGGGTGGCTCAAAGAGTACCTGATGATCACGTTGGAGTAAACGCAAACGCTTCAACTATCAAGGAGATTAATCCTTCTGACACCTCTTTTTTTTATGCCTCAAAGAACGTTTATAATATAGCAAAAGAAAATGGGTGGTGGGATCCCAGAAAAGAGTTCAGTTGGTGTTATGCCTATGCCCCGGAAAGCAGAGCCTCATTGGCATCAAGAAGACGTGAGTGGCGAGTCTTTGACCTTCTTGCCCCCTCTCTAAAACTAGACCCTAACTCCGAAAACTACCCGTTCAGTATTAAACCTGATAAGAATGTCTCTTTAAGTGATTTAAAAAGAGTTTTTTCTGACTATTACGAAGGAACCCAATTTGATATGACAAAGGATCTTTTAGTCACAGACGATAAGGGGCATTCGGTGATATCGCCTTTGGCAAATCCACACATGCCATATGATATGAATAAAATGCTGCGAATAAACGGTGGATGGGGCTGGCGTGGAGAAAGAACTATAGCTCGATGGTATACAATGTATGCAACTTTAATTCAATGTCGTGACTGGCTTCCTGATGAAATTGGCGGTGTGGTCTGGTTCGCACTAGACAACGTTGCTACCTCTATTTATGTTCCTCTTTATGGCTCTATCTCCGACTTACCCTCTACCTATAAAACTGATGGCAGAAAGACTGGTTTCTCAAAACAGAGTGCATGGTGGGCCTTTAACCGATTAAGCACTCTAACTGCCCAACGTTGGGGAGATATGCGTAAAGATGTTGATTCTGTCTGGAATCCAATGCAAAATGAGCTCTTTTCAATTCAACCCGATATAGAAAAGAAAGCTCTTGCTTTATATCAATCAGGCAAAATTCATCAGGCAAAAAAGCTGCTTGAAGAACACTCTTTCTTATGGTCAAATAAAGTAGTAGAGGAAGCATGGCTTCTGGGAGACAAACTCTGGACCAAATATGATGAACTCTTCTAATTCATTACCTATGGCTCGTCAATAATTCTTTGTTTTAACCTCCAGAGTCTCTTCCATACTGGAGACACGGGAGTGACACTGGAGGTTCTGGAAAGATCCTGGATACTTAATGACCAGTTGCTAACAGGCACCGACAACAAGCTATAAGTAGCCAAGTGCTTTCAACCCTGATTTACCGATATGTTATTATAAGGTGAGCTTTTTTATGTATTAAGAGGATCTTTTCATCATGATTCAACCCTGTTACAATAGGAGGCAATTGATACCCCTCCTTTCTTTAAATCACATCCTAAATTCAGATTAGTTTCGCATAGAGATTCATCATTCTATTATATCAACCTTCAGATCTCAAATCACAATCCTAGATAATAACAGACATATTAGAGAGATACATGGGAGTATAAGTATAGTAAAGGCCTATTAAAAGAAATGGCTACTGAATGAGAGTACTTCCTCATCTTGCTTCATTTTGTATTTAGCCATAAAACCTTACAACTCGTTGTAAGATTCGATCTGGCAATAACAACATATAATCCTTCTAATCCTGTTGGTTTTGATTTCCACAGTAACCCTTCTTTGGTCTCCTCATGAATGATAAGCCTGCCTGCCAAATCAAAAACTTCAACAATACCATCTTGAGCATTTTTTATAAAAAAGGATTCTCCATAAGAGTAAATGTCAATCTGATTTAGATTAGTTATAGATGTCTGGGGGTTTAACTTAAGATTAAAATAGTAATCCGGTAAGTTATCCGCAGTACTTAAACTAATCTTCAATGAATCTTTTAATACGTAATGAACGCTATTTGTGAGATCATAAAAATCGGCAGTTAAACCAGGGGGCAAATTCGTTTGGAACAATAATCGTATGGCGTTTGGATTGATAGGATTATAAACCAGACTAATCAACGTATCTAAACAATGTGAAGTAATTGTACTAAATTCTCTTTTATTATCAACGAAAAACAGGCTTGGAGCATACCCTTTCATTGCCAATGACTGCAATTTAGGCTTAGAAAAAATCGAATCTTCAAGCCATAAATTTAAGCGCTGCTTAGTTTGAAGCAAAGTGTCAGTAACTTCAATTGTTATATAGTATTCACCAGTGTGTGCTTTGTAGTAACTGTGATTATGAATTCTAGCAGAAACAGGAATCGTGAGTTGATTTATAGGATCATTAATATGTATGAAAAATCCATTCATCGAAGGGATAATCCCTTGATTAGGCAAAATATCTACATACGAGGCATCTTCTTCTGACCATACTTTTGCTACATTATCAACACCCAAGAGTGACCAGTCATCTGTACCCCAAATAACACCAGATGGAAATGGATTCCCAAGTAGGTGCCAACCTGTACTCTCATTCCCTTCTGTTAGAGTCAAATTAGAAAAGTTAAAATCAGTTACCGGAGATAAACCATTCCCACTTATCCATCGTTCATTTTCTGAAGCAATCAAATAACCGGTTCCTGCAACAAAGCGCTCTCCGAATGTGGGATTGATTAACCCTCCTTCCAGTTTATAGTTAATCCAACAAGAATTTGCTTCACTCCAACAGTAGAGATCGGCATTCTGCCCACTCCCAAGAAAAGAGCTAAAAGTATAATCATTAACTGGGCAAGAAAAGAGATGCCAGCCATGGATTGATTGCTGTAGCGGAGGTAATGAACTATATCCTTCTAAAGGTTTTCTTAAGCCAATTCTTAACTGATTATTAGTTATAAGACTTGCCTGGGTTTCGCTATTACCTTGAAGCACTACTTGTGTTAAAGTAGTATCAGAACATGTTGTCCCCAAAACAGTTAAGCCTGAAGTAGGATCAATATTTAATGGCGTTAATTGATAATTCACCAGATTATTAATTTCAACTATGCTTCCGGCTGGAATATCTGGAAAACTAATAGCCCATGGAGGGATTTGTACCTTATTACTATTCGACGGGACAGAACCTATATCCCAGTTGTTTTCATCAAACCATTCTTCAGATTTCCCTAACCATCGAACTATGTGTTTTGCCCTTTTCTCAAATGCTCCGATGTCTGATTTATATGGGGCTACACTCCGGATGTATGAATTATAGTCGGTTGCCGCCTCCTCTAAAGGCTCACAAGGCAAAAAGTAAGCACTATCCGGAATGAGAAACTTATCATCAAGAAAATCGATATCTAAATTAAACGAATGAGAATCTGGTTCCAAGCTCGAACATACCCAATTTGAAAATCCACTAAATTGGTTACTGCCAACCTTAAAGAGGGGTATTCCAGAACTCCAGAAATTGTTGTAATCGGACCAGTGAAGAGACATTCCTACGGGATATGAATTCAATAAACTAATAATAACCCCACAACCATTAGCTGTTAAACGATGGTTTATAAAAAGATTATTCTTTATCTGAAGTGCAGAAATAGACTTAGACGTCATCACGGCATCTGAATAAGTTAACCCACTGAATATTCCCTCAAGCGAAGCCGAATTATGTAAAACGTCAACTCTATCAGCACTTGATACTAAAAGATCAATCCCTCGCAGATTTCCACTAAAGAGAGTATTTGAATGTCCTAAATGAATCACATTATTTATAAGTTCAATGTCTGAGACATAGGGAGCAGGTTGAACGCTCGAAAGGTAGATTCCAGTTATATCACCAAATGATTCTACTCCATTACCTATTACATCCGTTATGCTATTCTGAGCAATTTGTATATCCAAAGCTCCATTATAATCAACTTCAAGGCCTTTAAACGACAGACCTGTAGGGCTAATACACGAAAGATAAACTGAATCTATACTGTTTCTTAAAATTTGAAGCGTTGCTGTCGCAGTAGTCAGTTTGATAAATGCCATAAGAATTCCAGAGTTAATGGTAGCTTGATTAACTGCTGCCATTTCAACTCCTGCAATTTTATTATTCTTAATTAAAAACAGAGAAGTATTAGTATTCGTAATATCAACACAATTGAAGTTAACGTTTAAGTTATTTTCCAGTGAGACAGTGAGATTTTCAAACTTATTATTTCTAAGTGTACCAGAAAAAGCATTTACACTATTTTGAACAGAAATCCCAGAAAAAGAGGCATCAGTAAGTATAAGATTCTGACAAGTATTTCCATTCAAATAGATTGAGGTATCTACAGATTTTTCATGCTCGGTCGATTTACTAGGGTTAACTATTAAAATACAAGAAAGGTATCCAGCAGTGATCGGTTGCCGTGATGGAAGGATTAGTGAGACATTTTTCAGTAGATTATTGGACAACTCAACGGGCTCTGAAAATGACGTGTTGCTTAGATAAATTGCTTTAAAATAGCAAGCTTTTAATAAATCAACTGATGAAGACCCACCGTAAGGACTAGATCCTCCGAAATAGTTCCCATTTATTTTATGACCTTTACCATCACTAATGAATATACAATTGATAGATGTGGAACCGCGGTAAAATCGATAAAAATGATTCCCACTGATAGTTTGTCCTGCAGTAGAACCGATTACAAAAACCCCTGATGCAGAAAACTGAGTAAACTCACAGTTTTTCACAATGAGTTGGTGACTCCCATTTTGACATTTAATTCCTATTGAATAATAATCTGATTCATCGTTTGTATGGGATCGGAAAAGTATATTTTCCAAAGAAACTTTACACTGGCTACTTGTCACCTGTATTGCGCCATATCCAAGCCCCTTTTGATTATTTAATACGGTGATATTTTTTAAAATACAGTTAGTTGTGAAATTACTAATCAAAATAGCAACCGACCGTTCAGTTGATACCGTTTTAAATGGAGAGAAAATTAACGTGCGTCCTGCCTTCCCATCAATTACTAAATCTTGTGTCTGATCAAGTGTAATTAGATTGCTATAGTGATTCAGATCATTCCTGATGACACGTATTTGATTATCAGAAGTAATTGTTACTACATTATGAATCGTGCTTGGGTTGTTTGTCCACCTTTTGAGCGTATACTTTCCAGTTTCTTCGAGATCAGAATCAATGATAACTACCAAAGGAGAACTTAGGCAAGCTTGGTTCAAAAAGGCAAACAGTCCATTCTCTCCAGTAAGAGTCTTCATGGCATGAGATATCCCAACATAGAGTGTATCTATCCGCTGTTTCAAATCTGACGGGGATCTAGCCTTCCTATTATCCTCATTGGTGTTAACATTGAAACCTACAAACTCATTACTACAAAAATCAGAATATCTACTATCTAACCTGGCTGGTACTGATCCATCACAATAACTAACATTAATAGAAAGAATTAAAGCTATTATGATCGAAACACTCTGTTTATAGACCAAGAGCATTTCCCGGAAATCAAACAAGAATTTACCAGAGGAGAGCTGAACCAGATCTAGATCTAACATATTATAGCTGGTCATAAGGTTATAAATTGTGAATAAAGACTATCAAATAAGAAAAACTGAGATTAATACCACTAAAGGTAACTTTATCAAATGCAATTCATAAGTGTGTGTAACATGGAAAAACCGCAATTACCAAAAATGATACGATCTAAGGATCATGAATAATGCCACATGTACTAAGAGGATTTAACGAGCTATTACAGCCATGAACTCTTCTTTTTGATTAATTTTAAAAGAAAAAAATGAATCGCTGCGACTGGACACAAGATGATGAGTTGATGAACTTATATCATGATCGAGAATGGGGAGTCCCTGTACATGATGACCTCAAATGGTTCGAGTTTATAGTACTCGATGCATTTCAGGCGGGACTGAGTTGGAAAACTGTTCTCTACAAAAGAGAAAATTTCAGAATAGCTTTTGATCAGTTTGATTATTTTGTGATTGCTAAATATGACGATTCAAAAGTTGAGTCGCTTATGAACAATATTGGCATAATTAGAAATAGGCTAAAGATAAAAGGCACCATAAAAAACGCCAAGGCTTTTATCCAAATAAAAGAAGAGTTCGGGAGTTTTGATCGTTATATCTGGTCATTTACAAATAACAAACCGATTATTAACAAATTCGTCTCTTTAAAAGAGATTCCAGTCAGAACGGAGCTATCGGACAGCATAAGTAAAGATTTAAAGAAAAGAGGTTTTACCTTTGTAGGAAGTACAATTGTTTACTCCTTTTTACAGGCGGCTGGTATAATCAATGACCATCTCATTACATGTGATCGTCATCGGGAATGCCAAATGTTATAGAAAAACAGATGACCCAGATAGCTCACAAAACAGGACTCTTTTTTGGTTCCTTCAACCCAATCCACGTTGGCCACATGGTTCTAGCGAACTATATGGTCGAATTTACTGATCTGGACGAAATTTGGTTTATTGTTTCTCCTCAAAATCCATTAAAAAGTTCTTCCCAATTAGCTCCGGAACACCATAGACTTGAAATGGTGCGATTAGCAATGTCTGATGATCAAAGATTTCGGGTTTCAGATATAGAGTTTCGAATGCCAAGGCCTTCATATACTATCGATACATTAGTTTGGCTATCAGAAAAATATCCAGCTCGTTCATTTATCCCTATTGTTGGAGGTGATAATCTAGCAGGTATAAAACGATGGAAAAACTGGGAGATTCTTTTAACTGAATACGGTTTATACGTTTACGTAAGACCAGGATATCCTCTTCCTGAAACTAACCCATCAAATGTTACCATATTTGAAGCTCCTCTCATGGATATTTCTGCAAGTTTTATTCGTAACGCCATAAAAGAGAATAAAGATATTCGTCATCTGGTTCCACTCGGAGTTTATGAGTATATCTTGCAGAATAACCTCTTTATTTAGATTTCTCTTTATCATGCCTTCTCAAAAGCTTAGACTCGATAAATACAACAAAAAATATCAAATTAAGATATATCAGATTGTGATAAATAATAAGATTATCCAATTAAAACCAATTCTAACCTAATTGCTCTTTACTCAGTTGTTCTAGAAATTGTGTAGGTGTAATTCCATGTTCCCTTTTAAATGCTCCATGAAAAGAAGAACGACTTTTAAACCCGGAACGAAGGGCTAAAGCCTCAATAGTTAGATGACTCGCCTCACCCTGTTCGAGTAATGTGCAGACCTCCTTAATACGATATCTATTAATATAGGTACTAAAATTAATGCCGTAAGCGCGGTTGATTAATCTACTCAAATAAGTAGTATTAGTATGACAGAGGACAGCCAAATCAACCATAGTTAACTCAGGATCTCTCCACAATTTCTGATCTAAAAGGGCCTTCTCCAGTTGTTGTTTCAGAATTAAATCAGAATCTTTTAGAACATACCCCTTCTCTGTTGCCAAATCATTAATTACAGTTTTAGATACATCCTTTGTTCCGTGAGTAGTCAATGGGACTAGATTAGCCGAAGTAAAACTAACACCGATCCGCTTATTTTTTGTTTTCCACTCATGATAAAACTCCTTAAAAAGATAAAGGACCAAAAGTAAAGCAAGAAATATCAGGGAATAAGGAGAGATCAAATATCTAAAAAAGACCTCCTTACTATTAAGAGTAGTTAGTAATTTATCTATCTGAGATTCTAATACAGAGTTTTTAACTCGTTCAGAAACATTTGCAACTATATGACTAGCCTCTATCCTTTTTAAAGAGTCATTTAGAAGCCTATACCTCTCAGAGGCCCAAAAAGCCTTTTGATAGTTCCCTATACGACTCTCAATTTCAGCTAAGCTTTTATAATACTCAAGACAAAGATCTTTAATGCCTAGAGCCTCTCCTCCTTTAATTGCTATTAAAAGATCCTTTTCCGCACTGCTATAATCGCCCGTATTGAAGGAGACAAGACCTCTGGCTCCACTTATAACAGTTGTTTTTAACAGATCTTGAGAACAACCAGCAATCTTGCCGGCACGATCAACAAATTTCCGAGCGAAGTTTATATCTCCCATTTTCAATTTAGCAAAGGAGCGGTTACAAAGAGGAAATACTAATAATGAGCTATCGCCTCCCTTCTCAATTTCAGCAATTGCAATTCTAAGTACAGAATCAGCGTTCTCATATGCTTTCTCGGTTAAATAAAGATCTCCAAGGGCATTTAGAGCATAAGAAAATATTGGTCTGATTTCACCACTCTTAGAGTAAATTGAACAGATTTTAATGGCATTGCGACAATAGGATTTCGCTTGTTCAAGGTGATATTGCTGGGCGAAAAGACCTGATAGATTAACATAAGTCATAACAATCCTCGTAGAATCTGCGCAATTACTAAATGCTATAAGTGCATTTTCAAAACAATCAGCCGCAAGATCAGTATATCCAAGGTCACGTGATGATATCCCTAATCCACTGTACAACATTCCTTTATATAATAGATATTCAATCTTCTCAACAAAATATTTACTCTTATCTAAGTAAGCATTACATAACGCCTTGTTACCATTAAAGTTCGCAAGATATGCAAGCTCCCGATAGAATACGGGGAGATACAATTTATCAAGTTTAACATCTAACTGATCATGTCGATCAAGGAAGTTTTGTAGCTCGGTATATCTTCCTTGCTTTCTATATAACCTAATTTGATTTATGAAAAATAGCGTTGAATTACTATAATCATTAAGATAGTCAAGTATTCTACCAGCACTTCGATTTAGATTATCCCCATCGTTAATGAGATTATAGTTAAGCTTATTAGAAGCTAAGACAGTTAAATAACCCGCATATCTCTTTTGATCACCTTCCAGAGCTGCTTTGTACAGAAGCTGACCCATAGTCACCTTAAACTTGTTTTGATCGAACGTAGCTGAATTAATTGTTTTATAAAGGTCGTCAGCATCAACAAGGTTATAGCTCTCATTACACACTTCATCAATAGATATTCCTCTAGACAAAAGGTTAGCGGAATAAAGTAGGCACATTAATATACAAAAACACCTGACTTTCATTATCGTCTATACAAAAAAAGAAATAATACAACCACAGGTGAGGCTAATTTAAAAAACTTATTGCTTTGTATCAAATAGATTTAGCAAAAAAAAGAGATTAGATTCGTTACCTTTGCAGTCTCTAGCTAAGCTACTAAAAACATGAGCGAATCAATTAAACATGAATGCGGGATTGCATTTATTCGATTAAGAAAAGAGCCTGAATATTACCTAAATAAATACGGTACGGCATTCTACGCACTTAATAAGCTACATCTCCTGATGGAAAAGCAGCATAACAGAGGTCAGGATGGAGCAGGTGTTGCCAGTATAAAAATTGATCCCCCTCAAGGGTTTCGCTACATAAACAGAGTAAGGTCAAATAGTTCAACTCCTATTAAGGATGTTTTCAATAGTATCTACGAAAAGTTCAATAATCTGAAAGATAAGAATCCAGCCAGATTACATGACCCACAGTGGTTGAAGAATAATTTAGAGTTTACCGGAGAGGTATTTCTTGGTCACCTTAGATACGGCACATTTGGTAAAAATAATATACTAAACATCCATCCATTCGTAAGAGAAAACAACTGGATTACTCGGAACTTAGTTTTAGCCGGGAATTTTAATCTAACTAATGTTGATGAACTATTCCAGAAATTGATTGAATTAGGTCAGTATCCGGTTGAGACATCAGACACAGTTACAATCCTGGAAAAGATTGGTCATTTTCTTGACGATGAGAATGAAAGAATCTTTAAGCAATTTAAAGCACAAGGTCTTCCAAACAAAGAAATTAGCCATCGTATTGCCGAAACTATTGATATGGCCAAAATACTTAAGCAGTCCTCAGAAAATTGGGATGGCGGGTATGTTATGGCCGGAATGTTAGGTCATGGAGATTCATTCATCCTTAGAGATCCTGCCGGCATAAGGCCTGCATTCTATTATGTAGATGATGAAGTAGTTGTTGCCGCATCTGAACGACCAGTAATACAAACTACTTTTAATCTTAGGGAAGAACAGGTTAGTGAATTAACCCCCGGGTCAGCATTACTCGTTAAAAAGAATGGAGAATTTTCTGTTACTGAAATCAATGCCCCAACTACTAAAAAACCTTGTTCCTTTGAAAGAATTTATTTCAGTCGCGGAACAGACAAAGACATCTACAATGAAAGAAAACGTTTAGGGCAACTGCTTACCCCTGCAATTCTCAAAAAGGTAGACTACGATTTAGTAAACACCGTATTCTCTTATATTCCCAATACAGCTATTGATGCGTATCATGGTCTTACCGAGGGGCTGCATGAGTTTTGTAATAAACTTAAATCAGATAGAATTCTTGCATTAGGATCGGATATAAATCCTGATAAACTAAACGAAATTCTTAGCATAATGCCAAGAATGGAGAAGGTTGCAGTAAAGGATATTAAACTAAGAACTTTCATAACTGAGGATAAACAACGTGATGACCTAGTAGCGCACGTATATGATGTTACCTATGGGGTGGTTCGTAGGGATATTGATTCATTGGTGGTATTAGATGATTCTATTGTCAGGGGAACAACACTGAAGCAAAGTATTCTGAGAATTTTAGATCGTCTAGGTCCTAAACATATAGTTATAACCTCTTCAGCTCCGCAGATAAGATATCCAGACTGCTATGGCATAGACATGGCCAAATTAGGCGATTTCGTGGCATTTAAAGCAACTATTGGGTTACTAAAAGATCATAAGCTAGACCACATCATTAACGACGTATACAAGCGCTGTAAAGCCCAGGAAGGGGCACATAGGTCAGAAATTGTAAACTATGTTAAAGAGATTTACAAACCGTTCTCAGCTGAAGAGATTTCCGATAAAATTGCAGAAATCATAACCCCCAAAGATCTAAAGGCAAAAGTTAGCATCGTGTACCAATCGATAGAAAACCTTCATGCGGCCATTCCTAATCATAAGGGTGATTGGTATTTTACTGGTGACTATCCAACTCCGGGTGGAAACAAAGTGGTTAATAAAGCCTTTATTAACTATATTGAGGGGAAAGATGCCAGAGCGTATTAATCCTATCAAAGAATAAAAAGAAGGCCGGCTTATATAAATAAGCCGGCCTTCTTTTTATTCTTTTAATAATACTCCGACTATAGCATAATCTGTTTTGAGATTAAATCAACCAACTCACGAAATCTATCTTCGGTCAATTTAAGCTTTTCTCTCTTAAAATCGATGTCGTATACGCTGTTGATAGGAACTAAATGAATATGAGCATGAGGTACTTCTAAACCAAGTACAGCCACACCGATCTTCTTACACGGAATAATCTTCTCAATACCCTTCGCAACTATCTGTGCAAATTGCATCATCTCACCAAGCTGTTCAGCAGGTATATCAAAGATATAGTCAATCTCCTGCTTTGGGATTACTAAAGTATGTCCCTCAGCTAATGGATTAATATCCAAAAAAGCAAAAAACTTATCGTTTTCCGCAATCTTGTATGAGGGAATCTCACCAGTAATAATTTTAGAAAAGATGCCAGCCATAACACTTAAAATTAACGTGTAATCTCCATGATTTCAAACGTAATTGTTCCTGCCGGAGCAGAAACATCAGCAGAATCACCCACCTTCTTACCAAGCAGGCCTTTAGCAATCGGAGAACTAACTGAGATTTTTCCTGCTTTTAAATTTGCTTCACTCTCAGGAACAATCTCGTACTCCATCATCATGCCATTCGCTTTGTTCTTGATCTTGACTTTGCACAATAAAAGAACCTTGGAAGAATCCAATTTACTTTCATCGACAATGCGAGCATTCATGATCAATTCTTGCATCTTAGCAATTTTAATCTCTAATAAACCTTGTTGGTCTTTTGCTGCATCGTACTCAGCATTTTCCGATAGATCTCCCTTATCGCGAGCTTCGGCAATCATAGCACTAATCCGCGGTCTCTCAACCGAGATTAATTGATCTAATTGATCTTTAAGGGCTTGTAAACCCTCCTTCGTGTAATACTTAACTTCTCCCATAATGGATAAAAGATATGCATATGTATAATAAACAGAAGAAGACCCTTTCGAGAAAGGGCCCTCTTCTATTACAAAGATAATATAATTTTCGTTATAACGAAATTCTAACGCCGATAGAGTGTGTACCGTCGAAATGAGCGGTAGGTCTATACGAGTAATCTATTCCAATAGTTGTACCTTTTTCTTTGTTTAAAGGAGCTTGGATACTCAAACCACCATTAAATCCAGCAGCAGCAGTAAAGCGCTCATAAGATTCAATGTCCTTAGAGATCCCGTCTTCATAAACATAACCAGCACGTAGCATTACGTAATCTTGGAAAGAGAATTCAGCTCCAAGACCAAATTGGTCATTCGTAAAAGCATTAGATTGGAAATTTCCAGCTAAAGTAAGCCTGCTTTTTGTGAACAAGAAATCATAAGAAGCACCCATAGCTAGAGTAGTAGGCATTTCAAATTCAGCAGCAGGAGTTAACATGGCGTATTCGCCATTAATATCATCCTGACGCTGTACTTTGTCAATAAAACCGTCGCCGTTAAATGACATACGGGGACCGATATTTTTCAAAGTAATACCGAATTTGATATTCTCATCCTCACCAGTGATATACTGAATACCGGCATCTAATGCAACGCCACCAGCAGAGATATCTGCAATGCTCTCATTTATAATTCTAATGGTGAAACCACCATAAATAGAATTTGAGAAGGCTCTTGCATAGCTGATTGCAACATTCATTAAACTTGGTGAGAAGGTTCCGATACCACCTTCAGGAAGCTCAGGACGAGTATACTCAATATCACCGGCTGACATACTAGTGATACTCATACCCAAAACTCCTTGTTCTCCAACGCGTTGAAGGAATCCGAAAGCAGCGATATTTATATCTGATCCTTTCAGCCAGGTTGTATGAGAGAAGTTCAATTCGGTGCTCTTGGTGTGAGCTATACCAGCAACATTGACAAACATTGCATCCAATCCTTTGACTGAAGAGGTGTTAATACCGCCCCAACCACTTGATTTAGCCCAGGGATTGATCAGTAGCTCATTCGCTCCTGCCTGACCAGATCTGTCCTTATTACCCGCCAAAGCCTGGTGTTCAGGTATGACACACAACCCGGCGATGACAATGGCAATTAAGTATCTATAAAAGTTTTTCATACCCATTGATTTAAATGTTTTTAACTGCGTTTTCATCTGCCTGAGCTATTAGAATGAATTCAGGTCAACAGGACGCATGGTTCCAAACCATCTGAGGATACGTTCTCCGGCATCAGCTTTCACGTGTATTAAATATAGACCACCACTGATTGGAATACCGGCGAAGTTCTTCAAATCCCATTCAATCTCAGTTACATCATCATCCTTAGTGAATTGACGTAATAACGTTCCGTTTACAGTATAGATCGTTACAGTACACTTGCGTGGAAGTGCCGTAATCTTAACCTTGTTCTGTAAAGTGTTATTATCATAGGTTGAATAACTGTAATATGGATTTGGAACAACCTTAATTTTATCAAGATCTGATACAGCCTTAGTTGGATCATTTGTAACATACTCCATACCTTCAGTATTGAAGTTATAAAGCGGCCACATATCGTTTACAGGGCTATAGCTAGAATTAGCAACGTCGAAAGGCAAGCCAAAGTAACGTCTGTATGGTTTAGCAACTCTGATTTGGAATTTAACATCACTACTTAACCAAGAACTAGCTGGTAAAGTAGAATTAGATGATAAAAGACCAACCCACTGAGTTGCACCATAGAGAGTTTCCATAGCTTTCTTCTTAAATCCTTGATTGCTAATTACGCTATAATCAGCTAACAACTGACCAAGTTTCTTGCAATCGTCATAAGCCGGACTCTCGAATTTATAACTGCCAACAGCTGTTTTCTCAAGTACAGTACCCATTACATAGATATAATGCATGCCACCGAATGCAATTCCACCGCTAATGCCTTCGTAGATTTCACCAGATGGATTGTACAACATATCACGGCCATTCTGCTTAACTAAGAAACTGTTCTCACCAAACATAATGTTTAGTCTTTCTCCTGTCTCAATGTTAATAGCATAACCAGGGAACCAACCGTAACCGGTTTCACCCATGTAATTAGGATCATCAGGATTCTCACTGGCACCTGACCCAGGAGTAGCATAATTACCATTCTTGTCAACAGACAGTCCCTTACGTAGTTCGAACGCTTTAGCTCCACCTTCTGATAGAGTTGCGTCGTTACACATTTCAAGGACAACAGCACGAGACCATTTTGATTTATCAGATGTAAAGACGATATCTACACTCTGGAGGTTCTCCATTGAAGCAACAGTGAAACGGGAGGCTTTATTGTAACCAGGTCCATATGTCGTATTGTTATTGCTACCATCACGGTCAGCTACCAATGGATATGGAGCCCAGCTTCCTTCGTAGATCTTTTCATAATCTTCATTAGGATCTAAGAAGACACGTGGCTCTGATCCCGTAAAGGCATCATCATTGCTGGCGTCAACATCATCAAAATAGGTTCCTGAACGAATCCAGTTCTGAGGACTTGAAGGAGTAGACTCATCACCTATAGGCAGTAACCAAGGATAGGTAGCATCTAAACCACTAACAGTCCAACCAATAAATCCGTTTGCAGTGTAATCACCAGCAGGACCAGGATCAGGGATCTGATTAATATGAACCGATAATCCAAGGTCAAGAATCAATTGATCATTATCAACATTAATAGTGGTATCTGATTTATAAACCTCACCAGTTGCAAGATCTGTTATCTCCCAACTTGCCTTGGTAATTAAATTACTAGCCTCAGTTCCATTAGTAAATTTAACATTGAACTGACCACTCTTCACTTTCAATGGATCAACTACCTTAATTGTTAAAGGAGAATAACCCTTTTCGTAAGTTGGTTGGTAAACAATTGGATAACTTGCATCACCCATCTTAACTCCATCTTGAAGTGGCCCTTTAGCAAGAACATTATCAATAGAAGCCTGATCCATTACTAGGAAGTTGCCACCATTACCTTGACCCTCTATACGAGTCATCGAAGGTATATCACTATATTCCGAATTAACGATATCTCCATTGACAATCTGATGAGGCATTGCAGAATAAACCTGAATGTTACGACGACCTGCCAGATAAGGTTTCTTTTGACCATCTAAAGCTGTGGGGTCATTTGGATCATAGTTTTTATAATTGTTATATGCATAAGCGATAACCATATAGTAGTATTGCTTATGATTAACTAGACTATTGTCGCCAGTTGCAAAATAGTCTTCAGTTACTACGAAACTATGTTCTATACCGGCATCACCGCCTTCAACCATAATTTGAGGAACGGCAAAACCAATCTTATCATCAACATTGAAGTTCACCAGTTTAGCAACGCCATTCTTGATATCAACCTGACCAATTAAACGAGCTTTATCAACATCATAAATACTTTCAACTGAAACTTGATCATTTGCTAATTGGAAGATCTGGTAACCTTCGAAACGATAATATTGATCACCAACAGCAATGGATGGATCTTTTTCATTGTAACCTTCAAGATAGTTATTACTTGACTTTTTATTGGTCAAATAAATAATAATCTTCTTGTCAAGTTCGCGAATAGTCATATCTGGTGCATCTGGTCCATCAAGAACCTTGAAACAGTTGTCAAACAAGGCTTGACACTTGTCATCAACAACACGGAGAAGTTCAACAGAAGCATAAGCACCACCACTGATAGCACGAGCCCAAGGCACACCGAAAGTGATGTAGTTAACAGCACCTGGTTTCAAAGTAAAAGGACCAGCTGACTGCATAAAACGACGGTCTGCAGGATTGTTTCCAGATTCCTTTTCAGTCCAATACTTACCGTTTTGGTTATAACCACCGCCCGGAGGTGTTCCTTGTGTACCCCAGTTACATGGGTCAGAATCGCCTGGGAACATAAAGTCTGTAGCTGGACCAACTGTACCAGTGTTGAAGGCATCACCACCATACTGCATTAAAGCATTATTCTTCCAAATACCACGTAGGTAGTTATAATACTGAGCACCAGTCTTTGGGTCACCCTTATCAGAGCCATCATTGTTAAAATAGAGGAATCTGCGCATACCATAGCGCTCATCATCCTTTATACCGTTACCAAAGTTAACCCCGTTAATAGCTTCTGATCTAACAATAAATTGACCTGTCTTCTGAGCATTCTCAGGGCCATAAGTGAAAGTCAACAAATTGCCATTCTGAGAAACAATAGAACAATCACCTTTATATGAAGGGCCAAGAAGACCATCACCTTTAAATGAAGGATTATCATAACCATCAGGATCCATATAAGGACCTTGGAAAAAGTCAATACCAACAGCTGGTGGCTGACTTCCATAACTCTTCAATTCACCGTTTCCGTCGGTATCTTTACCATTGTATGCATAACCCATACCACGGCTAACATCACAACCAACATAGTCGTCATTTTCATAACCTAAGTCTGGATCGGTCCAAGGTGAGAAGTAAGTATCTTTCAAGGTAAAGGTTGAACGGTTGATAATTTCATAACTGTAGAAAGTCATGTTATTAATCTCGTCATTGGTAGTAAAAGCAAATGCCTGAGCACGGATTTCAAGGCCAATAGGACTGGCATTGGTTTCAGTGTGTACATTACCTTTATCATTGAAAACCCACCAGAAGGTTTTATCTCCTTTAAGAACCTGGTCACTTAATAGACCGCCAATTACGGTACCATCTTCGGTATCAGGAGTAGGTCTATCACTGTGACATAACTCATTAGTTCTGTCATAATAGGGGTAATCACCATCATCAGGATTATAGTATCCATCTTTATTTCTATCAAAGAAAGGAGCCATAAACCAGCTTTGTCCGTCATCACCATGAGCAGGCCAGTTTTTAATAGCATCGGGAATTGAGTAACCAGGGAACTCGTTTGTTCTATCATCACTCTCAAACCATGCAATAAATTGATCTACTTCAGCTCTGCTGATAATAAACAGTTTATCCCATTTTGAACATACATCGGCAGTAACAGATGCAGTTCCATCAACTGTCAATGGGCCAGTCCAAAAGTCAACACCGCCATTCAGATCCGGACCTTGACGGAAACGCTGAGCAGCAACCTTTAATTGGTCGTTAACGTCAACACCTCCGATCCAGAGTGCACCAGCAAATAATGAAGTCTTAGAACTATTAGAGGGAATATAGTACATAGGACCAATACCACCTCCAACGTCCCACCATAAGTCACCACCGGTATTAACACGGCATCTGACATTATTCACATCTAACATTTGGAAACCTGACGCAGCAGTACACCCAGCAGCATTCACTGCTTTGACTGTCTTAGTCGATTTCGAAGTGCCGATGAATTCACGTGCTTCCAGGCTGGTGGTTCCTACCAGCCACACAATTGCAAGAAGCAGAATTCGATAATAATTTTTCATATTAAATGCGTTTATTCTTTTCAATTTCAAGTCCTGTCGTAACCTCTTTCCGGTTTACAGATTGAAAATAGCACCCAAACGAATGAAACGAGGTGAGCTATAGTTACCCGGACGATTTACGAAAATCTCATAAAGTGTACGGAAGGTCTCAGGATCTAACTGCTCCTCAATCTGACGTTGCCACTCAGCTGCTGCTAAGTATCCATCATCATTGGCGTTACCTGTGGCTGACCATACTCCCATTACATTTTCAGTACCAAGTACGTTCAATACCTGTAGATAAATATTGAGGCTTGACTCACGTTTGCCAATCTTGAAATAGATATCACGGTCAAGACGAGCATCAACACGGAACTGCCATGGTAGACGTGAACCGTAGTAAGAACCCTGCATCAACTGTGTTCCACCAGTGATTGCTGATGTGATATTTGACTGACGGGTGTAAGGAGTTCCTGAACCACCACTAACAGTTACATTTAAACCAGTGTTCTTAAGAAGCTGTAAAGGAGCTTTACCTGATTTCTCTCTCTTAATAACAGGTCCATTGTACTCTTTACCATCACCGAAACGATAGTCAAGACTTAAATTAATAGCATGACGACGGTCCCAAGCTAATGGGTTAGTAGTACGAAGGTTAGGAAGACCAGCAGCAATCAAACTAGCAGCCTGATCGGTTGATGAACCAGTACCATCAGCAAACTGCAATGTGTAAGATGCACGTAGTGTTACATTGCTGGTCTGACGTAAGTCATAGGTTGCAGTGAAACCCTTTACAGTACCGAAGTCGATGTTATTATAAGATGTGTAATCACGGGGATAGGCACCATTGAAACGGAAAATCTGAATATCATCACGCATTTCTTTATAGTATGCACTCAAAGTCATTACTGAAGAAGATGATAACTTCTGTTTGAAACCTAATTCATAGTCAATGGTTTTGGTAGGTTTCAGGTTAGGATTGTTAATGGTTCCAGTCTGTGTATTGAAATAATAGTAATCGGTTAAGTTAAACCTTAAACTACTGGTAGGACGTTGTGTTAAAATATCATAGTGAGCAAAGAACAGAGCTTCTTCCGAAATTGGGAAGGAGAAACTGATACGAGGCATAATGCTCCACTGAGGATCATAGTCCTTAAATGATTCTGCAACAAGAGTCTGGTTTGATGCATCTTTTAATAAAGGCGATACACCACTACCAGCATTCAAAATATTAGGGTCTTGAATTTCAACACCAGCTGCATTGAACCATGTTGATCCTGAACGGTAACCCATTACCTGTGTTGGATTGGTTACATTATCAACATAAACAACAGCATCACTTCCGATATTTGAAGGAACACTGATAGTCTTGCCACCAATCTCAGTTACTTGACCTGCACCAATTGTTGGATACAATGAGTAAGGATCATTAAGAACCATCTGGTTAGCATCAAAACGGTCAACACGCAAACCAATATTGAAAAGAAGATCTTCAAAAGCAAATTTATCCTGAATATAACCAGCAATGTAATTAGGCTCAAATGCAGGCAGTGCACGGATATAGTCACCACTTGAATTCTTAGCAGTAAAGAAATCATCAAAGCTTGCTTTACCACTTACCTTTTTACCTGTATGATCGTAACCATAATAGTTAACATAAGATTGACCTGAATTCAATAGGTCATCTGCGCTGAAGAGATCAAGTGATAGAATATCTTCACCTAAGGTAACGGTCTTTTTAGCACCATTAGCATCATAATAACTAATTGACTTGTTTGCAAAGTCATAAGAGTCAATATTGATGTAATCGGTTCCATCAATAGCTAAGCCAAGCTTTTCACGTAGGTTTCTATCAAAAGCACGTTGTGAAGTGGCATCATATTTACGGTTAAACTTAACAGTATCAGTAAATACGCCATCTCTCATCTGCATGATAGGGTTATCTACATCTAACTGCTCAATATGGAAATTGGTGATACCACGCATATGAGACCATAAAGAGATCGCATTCAAACCGTAGTAGCTCTCCTTCTTCTGTTCGTACTGTAAACCAAATTGAATTTCATGGTTTCCAATGTCAGCAGAAAAAGTTGCATTGACACCAAACTGATCAAGCTCATACTTCTGGTAACTTCCAAAAGGAGTTCCGGGAGCAGCCCACATACTATAAATACTATTTGGAACCTGACCGTTTAACAAGCCACCACCTAACTGAATCTGCGTAAAGTTCTGGTGATTTCCTGCAGTTTCAGGATAGTAATCATAATAAATAGAGGTGTAACGTGCTAAGTCTGGATTGTAGGTAGAAGGTGTGAAGTATACGGCTGTATCTCTAAAACCATTCTGAACAAATACATTATTATAGGTAGTACCATTAACTGTAACACTGCCACGCTCATATGAGGGAAGTGTATAAATGTCGTACTTACCTACATGACCATATTTAAAAATCTCATCACCATGTAACTGACTCTGTACGTCTTGTTTAAAACGTGAGAAGTCAGCCTGTAATGAATAGTATACATTTTTAAAGAGAGACTTACTTTCGGGATCATTAGCAAAACGATGAGTAAAACGACCAAATACGCGATAGGTAAGGTCTGTTACTTTACCATTGTTTTCCCAGTTGAACATTGAGTTACCAAATGAATAGTTAACATCATCTGAATAGTTCAAACTACCACCTAAAGTTATGTTAACACTGTTTGATGGTTTGATATCAAACTTTGCTGAAATATTAGCTGACTTTGATTTGGCATCTGTTGAGTTATCAACCTTCTCTATCATATCCTTACTTAGGAATGATGCAGCTTGGTTAGTACCAAAACCAGTACCTGTTGGAATCAATGGAGTAGCTTTAATAGAATTTAAAGCATCATCTTTAATTTTCCAACGACCAATGTTTGAAGGTGAGTTGTCTCCTTGTGCCAGGAAGTCACCAGCAATAAAGAAACCAATTAAAGGCTTGCGATTTGCACTATCACCAGTCATCAGAAGCGGGCCTTGCATATTAAGACCAACTCTATTATAACCAAATTTATCCAAGAACTGAGAAGTCTGGAGTTCAACACCTCCACCAAACTCACGACTTGGACCCTTGGTTACAACATTGATAACCCCTGATGTAGCATCACCATACATAGCGGGCAAACCGGAGATAATCACGTTTACCTCTTCAATAGCTGAAGGAGGAAGTGAAGATGAACCGGTAACTTTAATACCATCGATGTATGTGACAGTTGCACCAGAACGTGCACCACGAACGCTACCACGCTCACCGTCTGAGGAGAATACTCCACCAACAGTGGCCGCTACCGCATTGGCACTACGGTTAGGCATCTTTGCAATCTGCTCTGATGTGATACTAGCACCAACGGTTGTTTGGTCTTTCTCAATCAAAGGCTTTTTGTAAGTTACAATTTCAACTTCAGACAACGTTGTTGCTGTTGACTGCATGTTGATGTTGTAGAACTCGGTTTTTCCTGAACCAACTACAAAACCATTAACCTCAACAGGATTGTATCCTACATAAGAGGCTCTGATTGTGTACTTTCCGGGCTGGATGGGCTTAATGATATAATTACCATCGATGTCGGAGGTGGCCCCTCCCTGTTGCGCTCCACCCGCCTCTATAATAATATTGGCGAACGGGATGGGATCCTTCGTCTCCTTGTCGACGACTTTTCCCTTCAGGGTTCCGGGAGCCTGAGAAAAGACTAACAGATTAGCTGCTAGTACTATTCCGAGGGTTAAGAGTAGTTTTCTTATCATACCAGATAAATTTATGTTACGATAAACGACGTGCGTCAAAAAGTCCGTAAAGATAAAAACAAATTAGCTTAACTTCCAAACACTTCAACACCTTGAAATGTCATACAATTATTAAAAATACTTACGCTCGAGGATTACTTGCGATAGCACCGCATTCCTCAAATCAAATTCAAATTCAACTGTTTCATTTTCCTCTTTCGTCGACTCTATGGGGGAGGTTTCTTTCGACCTCTTTTGTGTAGTGTTTTCCTCATATTCAATAGATTTATATTTAGGTTTTACCTTGCTTATCATTGATTCAGGAACCACCTCATCTGTAATAGACCTATTACTTGCCAAATCACCGGGCATTACCCCTGATCGCTTAAATCGATCATTAAGATGATCCTTAGTCACCGATTCCTGCACTTCCACTACCGAAGGTTTCTTCTCTTCTTCGTTAAGTCCAAACTCTCGCTCAGCCATCTTCTCAAGAAAATCGCTAAAATCACTAAACCCACCGCTCTTTTTCTCTTGATAACTCCCCGTAGTATCATACATAATGCCTTTCTCGCCTTCTGAACTGTGCGCACTCCTGGCCGCTGACTTTTTAAGAGCAGTATAGATTGCCCAGCCAAGCACCAGCAAGACCATTATCAGATTTTCCATGTGGTAAATTTAACAGGTTAGTGGTTTTGTTATAATACTTAAAATTAGTTAAATTTAATAACTTCAATCTCAAAACGCAATACTTTTTTTAAAATTCTCTGAAATTGATACTTTATTTATACTTCCAAATATAATGAGTCAAACTCTATAAGTGTGACTTCAAGTTCAAATCTCAAAACTGAGCACAAATCTTTTTTACAAAATCCAAAGATTGAACAAAATAAGAGTATTTTATAATTACTTTCTAGCGATTCATTTAAAGAAACTCTGTTAGTTAAACAACTTCGCTTTTTTAATATCTGTATCCTTACTCTCTCGTTCCTATCTCATTGATTTCTAGCCCCGCCCTTGTTCCTCTTCTGTTCCTCTCCTGTCCTCCTCTTATGCCTCTACCTATCCTCTCCCTATCCTCTACCTCTCCTATCTTTTCCTGTTCCTCTTCTGTTCCTCTCCTGTTCTCCTCTTATGCCTCTCCCTATCCTCTCCCTATCCTCTCCCTATCCTCTCCCT
>MTLC01001923.1_pt1 | contig 40494 bp, 45 predicted proteins | sample 1982451 | NCBI WGS metagenome assembly MTLC01 (sample SAMN05710165, study PRJNA340218) | biofilm metagenome | isolation source: sample SPH anode biofilm adapted to +100 mV | place: USA | collected 2012-02-03 | reverse complement strand
CAGAAGGACTTGAACCCTCAACCAACGGTTTTGGAGACCGCTACTCTACCAAAAAATCGTGCCCCAGAACCCGCAGAATCACTAGCGTTAACGCCCTTTAATACATTTTATCACGCGCTAAGGTTCATGTCCAATACTATATTTTACCATACACTTTTTATAACGACAAGAGGGTTCATGTCCTACTTTTTTGAAATGTCAAACAATACTATTATGTCAACTAAATATCCACGCAAATTCTATAGACTTTAGTGCATTGTCGTCATTGTGTTTAAAAAATATAAAGCCTCCTAGAAAACAATCTCAAGGAGGCTTGTTTGGGCAAGAACCGAACCTGTTCCCTAAGCTCCGGCGGCCGGTGCTCTACAATCGTCCCGGTCCTTGTTTTTCCTGGCTTTGCAAGTTGTTCGCCTCCTAAAAATGTCGTCCAATTCTCCCAACCCGCGTTTCCTGTTAAAAAATTTATAACGTACTTTTTTCTACTTAGCAAGCTGGAACAACTAGCTTACTATTTATCCTTACCATTCACCTTCAAATCAACATTTTAAAACCCATTTCTTCTTCTGAAGGCGTCAAGCAATTCTACTTCCGCCCCATATGCTTGTAATATACTCAGACTTTCGACGCGGATTTCAATAACATGAGCATCAAATATATCCATTGCTTTCCATTGCCCGTTTCCATACGATGCTTGAAAAGCCAAGCAAATCAGCTTCTGTCGTAGCACCTCTACTGTACACAGAGAACGAAGTTCAAAGTAGTTTTTAGTTACATTTTCAGTACAATCAAATGGCCAATACCTTCTATGTTGGTATTTTAAGAACTCTTTATTATATAACTCTGCAATTACCTCAATCACCCGATTATTACCAACCTCCACATTTAAGTTTGCGGTTAAATACTCATCTAGTACTACGAAGTTATCCTCCTGCATTGATTCCTCAAATACTTCAACTAAACTCATAACATCAATATGGTTATGACGAAAATTTTCAAGCGCTTGTACAACCGTTAATGTTGTGGACATCGCTTTCTTTTTCATTTCAATAAAGCTTTCAATATTCGGAATAATAACAGGATTGTCTTGTTGAGTAAGATTGATTAAAGTTTTATACTTCCTGTCGTTAAACATTGGTAATTGCCCTAAATTGGGAGGACTCGTTTTGGTTATAATAAAATAAAGAATTCTCCCTAATGCATAAATATCAAAATAGAAATTAGGGTCGTCTCCATTAAATTGCGCAAGACACATATACCCAAACGTACCTAAACCTTCACGTTCTGCTTGTAATGTTGCAACAGTTTGCGAGTCAATTTTTTTACAAATCCCCAAATCAGCTATTTTGGGAACTCCATCAATCATTAAAATGTTTCTAGGATTTAAATCCCTGTGAACAACCTTTAAAGGCGGAGCGTGTAATGCCTGTACGCCATTTATTATTCCATCGATTATTTCGTCTATTCTATCACTAGACAACCTATTGTTAAGAATATATTCTTCTAAATTACAATCGGCTTTTTCCATTATGTATGAGGCTCCATCCATATCAAAAACCTTTATAACATTAGGATTATCTAGTTTTTGCAAAAGTTTATACTCTCTCTGCAATCGTTGAAATTGTTCTATCAAATATTTTTCCTTTAAGATCTTTTGAATCCGTATTTCCCCCTTATACTCCACCTCATGAAGTGTTGCAAAGCCACCCTCTTTAAACACAGTAAACTTTCCCATAGCATTCTCCCCCACTCTTTTAATGTACGTCATGACTCAAGGTTGAACCTATAAATTTTTATTATTACAAAGCTATTTGTTGTGAATGGCGTCTTTTAGTTCTCCATAGGCACAGTTCTTTGCCCCAATTTCTATCAGCCGGCCAAGCCCAATACTCTTTTGATCTCCCACTTTTTCATTCAAATCCTTGGTACTAAGAACATAGAACTCCCATTGACGCAGATCCAAGGGATTGATCGTCTCTTGGTCCTTATGCCTGTGAACGCAAAACACATATACATCTGCCTGCCGTTTTACCTCCGCTTCATACTCATTGGTTTCGTTATCCCATGCCAATGTTTCTCTTATGCCAAACTGCAAACTAGACAACTTCTGTTGCCCCCAAGTTTGGATGTAACCGGAAGTTTTGATTTCAACACTAATGCCATCTTTTGTCTTCAAGTCATATTTATCCCATTCGACGCGCCCTTCGTCAGTCAATCCAAGTGCGCAGGCTACAATATATTCAGCCAGCAATCCCCGTTCTGCATTGCCAATCAGATCCGAATAAGCCCACTGCCAAAAATCTTGCAGCTTAGCAACAGGTTGCCCAGAAGGGTCAATGAGTTCTTCTTCTCCTGATTTCTTCGTAGTCAGTATGGCAGGATATTTCATGCAATGTCTCCTTTTATAATACAGTCATTTGATTATTTTCTTGTTTCTACTTTACTTTCCTGTACTCCTCTCATCCTAGACCATTATGTACGCATTCACCAAACAATCGGTTGCATTTCGCTTCTGACATACGACAATCGGTTCGCCATATAAACAAACATAAAATAGGCGTTGTAATGTCCATCTCGCAAGTCGTCACACAGAGATAACTGGCGTTTGACTCACTCTTGCTGGAAGCATGGTAGCACACCTTGCCCCAAAGGAAGCATTTTGGGCAACAAAAAAATCCCGGCTATACCGAGACTGTTCTTTGATAATGTTCTTTAACAATGTTCGATTACAAATTCCCCTCGCACCCTTTTCTGGTTATCCCCTTACCACTACCTTTTCTCTATTCCCTTTCTCTTTTGTCATTGTCTACTCATACCCCACCCGTCCACCCATTCATTATATCATGACCTGTCAAGTACCACATTGATGCCTAATCCGGATATGGCTTCAATATGTTTAGCATATAATCTTTAACCCCTATTTTTGTCTTTTGGGGGAAATCTTACTTTAAATGGAGGAATTATCATGTCAAGAGTACACATCAAACGCGAAGCTCTTATCTGCACAAACGAACAGGATGCCTTGGAAACAATATCGGCATTTTGGCGCCAACCCCCTGGATTTGAAAACATCAAGGAAATCACCATCGTCAAAGGCACCGAAGAAGACAAGTCTTTTTATAACAGCCTGTTAGCCGAAATGTTTTCCGAAACCAATCCACACAATTTGATCTAACGCAGCGGCCGCTCCTTTTAGGGGCGGCATTTTTAACACTATACAATTATAAAGGAGCAATGTATCATGGCAATTATTCAAACACCAAAACTTAAAATCTCTTTAGACAAGGAAAGCTTGAAGGAAAGCTTGAAGGTTGCGTTTATGTTTCTGCTGCGCAATCCAAACCACGAAGGAATTAAAGACCCACGGCTTCTGTCCAGCGATGAAAAAGAACAGTGGGCATGGACAGCGGTAATTAAGGAAATGCAAGATTGTGGCCTTTTGAAAAGATAGCACAAACCAAATAATCGGTTGCATTTCACTTGCAAAACGCTATAATAAAGACAAAGGACCGTGCTGCTAACACGATCCTCTGCCAGAGCGTTTTGTGTGGCGATCTGGATGTGTGTGAAAGCGAAAAGTGACTTCAAGCGATAGCGCCTGTGTGGGGCGCTATTTGCTTTCTCGGCTAAAATCGCCACACATGCTTTACCTCGTACCCTTCTACTTCCCGCAAGCCCGTGTCCATGTGGACTTCTGCCGCAACCGCTTTGTGCTTAGAATAATTGCGCTGCAATTCGACCGGCACATAGCTTTTACCATCATGGTTGCCGTAACCAATACCAATCTCCCAGTCGGCGTCCATGTCAATACGGTACACATCTACTTTAGTTTCTCTCGGCGTCACCACCGTCTTATCTGCAGGCGGCATTGGTGGCGCCGTTTTGTTTTCTATCTGCTTCTCAATCACTCTGGCTGCTTCTTGTGTGTCTTTCGCGGTTACGGTCCAACTCATAATTGGCGGCTTCTCAGTGGCCCTCTCAATCGCTTTGACGATGTCCTTTGCTTTTGGCTCGGATACATCAAGCTTATCTGCCATCACTGCCGGATTGGATACATCCACTGGCTGCATGATGACCGTATCTTTTTCTTTTTCTGGCCAAAAGACTGCGAACGCAGTGAGCAGCAAAACTATGGCGGCTGCCATTAACCATTGTTTCTTATCCAGAGGCATCCTCTGCTTTATCGTCCGTGCGAGTTGGCTTAACGTTGTCATTGATAGCCCCTCCCTTGGACAATACTGTCGTTAAAATCCTTTCCGCCAGTGCCGACGACTGCTTCCGTCCAGCGAAAGCCATGAATCCCGTAAACGCCAGCACGAGTAGCGGTTCTTCTTTTATGACCATTACCTTCAATACAATCGCAATCATCAACGCCATAAAGCCGCCGGCCATAAACTCAATAGTGAAATGGCTAAAGGAAATGGGGGTATCGTTATTTACCTCGCGGACCGCCTCTCCCAAAAGCGATCCGCTGAAGGCTATCAGTATGAGTTGTAGTGCAAACGTGTCTAAAAAGAGGCCCATACCTTCACCACCTGTTGCTTTAATCTACCTGTCCTTAATGCTGTTAACGATGCTGACATTAAAGCCATAGGCGGCCACCAGAACTACTACCAGATTCAGCACCAAGCCAATTGTCAACATGCTACCAAGTTGCTGCGCATGCTGTAGTTGCAGTGCAAGATCTCCGCCTGACGGCATTGCCGAAGCGTAGCAAACGAAACCAGCTTGCACCATGATTACAAACGAGAAGAAAGTGATGATCCATTTCTTGATTCGAAAGAGTTTATCTTTAGCCATTATTGATTACCTCCGTCGACGGCAGCCGCAATGGCTGCCTTTTCTGTTTCCGTTAAAGCAGGGTAATTTGCCAGCGCTTCTTCGGCTGTAATCTTGTCGCGCATCATATAGATGCGCACCGCGTCGGTCAAAAGCTTCAGTTTCAATTCAGTCATTACACCGCACCTCCAGCGACCAATTCCGCTATTACCAGCTTCAGGTCGTCAATTTCTTTTTGCATCTGGCCAACCTGTGTCTGCGGATAAAGCGGAGCTTCTGGCACCGGTTGATACTCGTACCACAGTTCCTTCGTAGCCGGATTCACAAACAAAGATGCAATGCCTTTGCCCTCTTCGGCTTCAGAAATGCTGTCTACCAACAACCCAGACTGCTTTCTTTCTTCTGGCAGAAGCTCCGGCTTGAACATGCGAAACATGACTCTGCCCTTATCTTCGGCGACTAATTCATACTCAATATAAACCATGTGATTGTCCTCCTAATCATTTAATAGCCCAAAAGGCTCCACAGGCGAAACTTGTTATACAAGCGTTCCGGTGTCCGCACAAGCTTACGTCCATACATGGCTGGCAGGTTCGACAGTTGAACATTCGCATTTAATGAAGAATCGTAATGCGTATCTCCGAAATTGCGGGTATCAAACATATAAAACACCAAGTTGCTATTGTTCTGGGCCGTATATAGCCTAGACTGCTTCAGGCCATCTGAGTTGCCACCATTTTGGTTTCCGGACGCATCGAACCACTGAAGGCCCGTAATCACTTCTTCGTTCCAGCATTGAACGCCGCCGCTATCGTACTTGGTAAATGGATATCGCAAAGCGCCAAACTTAACGTCGTGATAAGCCCGCCAAATAAATGGCTTGCCGTCCGGATAAAGCGGCTGTGTAACTCCATATTTGAAATACGGAGCATAGCTATTAACTGGGTCTAAGCAAGTCTGCATCCACAGCGACATATCCTCCGTGGTGTTCTTGGGAATATTATAGATTCCGCTCGTATAGCCAGTAGTCATGCTGCTTCCTGGTGCATCGTATTTAGCAATAACTTCGTGAGATACCGGATCAATCGAAATCAAGCCATATTCCATCTCGGGATAAGTGGAGTTCCCTATGCGCCCTTCTTCTGAGCTTGATTCAGTAAGAACGTCCGGGAAGTGAATCGGCAGACCAAAATATCTACTAAGATTGGTTTTGACGTCCTTATAGTAATACCACCAGTCATTTCCAACGGCACCGCCCGTGTAGCCAAATCGCTTCGCATACTTATTCACCTCTGGTGTTTTAACAGTGCTGAGCCGAAGCGCCGACAATGACATAACCTGCACCAGCGGATTCATTCGCTTGAGGCCGTCATAAACGGTTACTGTCGGAGACGTAGCAGGCGGAGCTTGACTGCTTATCACCCGATGTTCAATTTCGCGGTCAAAGAATACCGCATAGTCGCCATCGAGGCCGCGTATGATTTGAACGTTGCCGCCGTAGCTGTCGCTGTACCAAGTCGTTTTTTCTGAACGAGGATAAGAAACAGTCGTATCGATCCAGCCATACTTCGTCACATGCTGCGTATGAGGAATTAGAGTTTTGGAAATCAGTGCAAGCGTCACAGGGTCAATGCGGGCTACATACCACTTGCGGATATCAACATCTTTCTCGTAGTCGTAGCTGAAATCGCCGACACAGTAAATCAGATACAGGTAGTTGTCGTTAGTGTCAAAATGAACTCGCAAATTCTTAATTTCATTATGAACAACAGTTCCGGCAATATTGCTAACGGTGTACGGTTCTTGCAGTATCGAATGAACGGAATTAGACGACAGCGCTCCGGTATTACAGTCAATGACAACCAGCCGACGGATGACTTGGGTTTTAAATCCGGGGTGAATGTATCCATAATCATAAAGGCAGTCAATAAAAATCTTATCGTTCGACATAGCTGAATTCGGTTTATAAATCTTGTGCCCCGGGGAACCGGTCGCATTGTACGTCAGGGCATAATCAATTACCGATATTTTCTCTAGAGTGTTGGCGTCGTACTTATAAACCTTGCTAAGCTGGTTAGGGTAATCGGAGACGTCCTTTGCTTCCCCGAGTATATATAGGAAGCGTTCGTCCGGCGTAACCAGAGCCCAGCCCAATTCTTCAATGTCGACAACTTTTTTCTCTACACTTTCCTCAGAGACGATTACCAAGTCCAAATGGGCCGGGTATACGACCTGCAGCGCTTTAGCTAACAGCATGAGTTCTTGATAGTTCTTGGGAGCATTGGCTGTCCGGATTTGAATCTGGTACTGAAAGTTGTCTTCAATCAATTCCACCACGGTATAACCAAAAGCTTTAAACAACCCTTTCAGGCGCTCCACAGTGAATGTATGGGCCGCTTGGATTTTGGATTTGATATTAGCCCTTCTGAGGTTCACAGGAAGCGTCTCATCAACTGCAAGGCCGAGAAACACCTCCCAGAATTTCAAGCCCCAAGTGCCGGTCTCCACGAACATCTGGTTGAATACGTCCAAGCGATCTGCTGCTATCTGGTTAAGCTTTTCGGCATCGATTGCAAAGACTTCTGAAAACATATCGCCGGAGCCGACAAACTCCGGCAGTTGCTTTTGTAGCGTGCTTGCTTGCGTAGTCAAAAGAACTACCTCCTTATTTGGGGGTACCAATATTACTATTCCTACAGTAAGAGAGAATACTTCTATACCTGCTTGCGGCAATATCAGCTTATGATTAGCGTGTCGAGCGTAGCGACCCCCGTACCCGGGATCGGCAGGTTGTCAGAAATATCGTTAAGCTTTAGTCCCGTGTGATCGGCCACGCCATCGACAGCCAAAATAATGGCCGACAGTTTCGGGTATGAGATATGGCTTTGTTTAAAAGCAATGGATTTAAAGTGATCCACGATAGCCGCTTGGATCCGCGCTTTCACTTCGTCCATCGTGGCAGAACCATCAAGGTCTACGTTTACCGATACGGTCACATTAAACAATACGCCGGACTCAACCGTTACCGACGCACCTACAGGGCGCTCGGTTTCAATATGCAGCTTCACTGCATCCACAATAGCTTGCGTAGCTGGCTGCCGGTTAGAATCAATTACGGCGACTTTTACTGTGCCATTGCCATTCCAAAGAGGAAAGACTTTTACTGCGCCGACCCCGTCTACTTCCATCGCCCACTGAATATAATGATTGATGTTGCCAGACGAACCAGGATTGCGCACACGATCAAGTATGCGGTTTCTGAAGTCATTGTCTGTTTCAACACCTGTGCCGCCAGAGGAGGCCGTAGGATTTGTCACGGACGACACGCCGGACATCGCAATCGGGATCTGCGTTAAGGTGCTAGCCGAGATGTTATAAGCTGCATTGGCTTCTACCGCCATTACCGTAACTGCAGCGGTGCCTGAAGCAATCGTGTTGGCTCGTATCGTTCTAAACTGCTTGCCATCCACGGTTTGAACCAGAAATCCCTCTGGAATGATTGTGCCGTCAGTTCCGGTGAATACGACATCTGCCGTCGCCTTGGTCGGCTGCTTGCGTTCTAGGCCGTACTCGGCGCCACGAAGATCCAAAAAACCGCTATTGGAGGTTTGCACGAATGCGCGACGGATAAAGCTATCCAGTTCGATATAGTGCTTTGCCAGTTCATTAGCAACCGGTGAAAGGGCATCGTACACAAGCGTGCCTTCCATCTTAGATACCGGCGACGTCACTTTATCCAGCATGTTTTTCAAAATCAGGTATTCGGTTTTGTTTTCATACATTTGTCGACACCTCGATATCCCCGGCATCAGTTTCGGCAATAAACGCAATTTCTAGCGTATTATCCTCCATCTTAGCCGTGAAATTCTTGAGATTAAAAATGTGGGCGTTCGTATAGAGCGCTTCTTCTGTGATTCTTTTTGCTTCCGACGAAAGTACGTCTCTCGTCATCGCCGCGCCTACTAAAGCATCCAAATCATTTCCGTAGTTCCACGTATACGCTTGATAGCGGCCACGTTGGCTCATCAGCGTCTTATAGATCCAAATCTTCAGGGCAGGCACACCGGTTAAAATGTTGATGTTGCCGTTGCGGAGCACAAACTCATGTGTCTGAATATCCCACTCGTACTCCCGGAACGGGCTAAGAGTATTTGTTACTTGCTGGGCGCCGTTACTACTGTCGATAAAAGAAAAAGGCATTACTATCACCACCTGATACATCTATATCCGCAACTTGATATTTTGTTAAAAAGTCCGATGGTCGGACTTTTTCGTAATAACAAGCTAATTTGTCCGACCGTCGGACTTTTTCAAATCAACATTAAAACCAAAAAGTCCAGTTGCTGGACTTTTTCAATTTTGCAGGTCTTCCATGCGAATCAATCTATTTTTAACAGCAAAGTAATGAGTACCAGGCATCTGCTGTACTAGCACTAAGTCCTTTGGTTTTAAGGTGTCAGTAAAGTAAAAGTATTTCTCTGCCGCTTCCGTGTCTTTGAACCGAGCATCAGTGATGACCGGGTCTTTGCCGTCGCCGTGTGCAAAGAAGTTCTCTCTTGTCGTGGTTACTTCGATATCTTTTAACTCGTGGTCGTGCTCTGGATGTGTATGGCTCCCATGTCCGTGGCTCCCATGATCGCCTACGGCGGTAGAATTAACCGAAGCTGCCGGCGTTTCTTTTGGTTTAGTCATGCCTGCAAGCTCAGCATCTGCTTTTGCCTTGAAATGCAACACGCCTTCTTGGTAGTAGGCCCGTTTATACCCGGGAAGCAGATAATCGGCAACCAAAAGCTGTTCTGGATACAATACGATATTGCCGACCTTTATCGTAAGGGCCGGAGGTGGCGTAACCACCTCGCCCAGCATAATATCAGGAGAATTGAAATCAGTCCCGGCAGACTGCATCAGGCTGAGTATGTCCGAGGCCCAATTGAGATTGATTTTGTTACCAGATAACATTGCCATTGCTGTCTACCTCCCAATTATCAAGGAATCCACCGCCATCTTTTGAGCCAGCTGAAGAGGATTTCTTTTTGCTACTACTGCCGGTCGCAGGCAAATCTGCCGGAGCTAATGTGCCGTCAGCGTTATACACCGGATTTCCGTTCTCATCGACACTCCAATTGTCTAGGAATTTGTCTGCCTCTTCTTTACTGCCTCCTTTGCTGTCTTCTTTACTGTCGGAATCGTCGCCAGAATCACCACTAGAGCCATCTGAATCGCCAGACTCGTCTTTTTGTTCTTTATCGGCTTCTCTTTCATCCATGATGTTCTCAAATGCCAACGTAAGCTTCATCTCGTATACGCCGTTCACATAGGTATGAGTATCACCGTCTATATAAAACAGCCCTTCCAATCCGGTGTGCTTGTCCGTAACCATAACCGCATTTCCCGTAATGGCTTCGATCACGCCGAGGGCATCCACATTTGCCTTGCGCTCAACTGGTTTCAGCGCTTTGTTGGCTACAGTAGTCATGTCTTTGTCTTTTTCTACCTGAACGGCATTTTGGATGATCCCGTAGGCTGAAACCCAGCCGCTGTTTTCCACAGTATTGACGATATTGCCTTTGTCGTCATGGATAATGACTTTGTTGACCATGCCATCTAGCGATTCAGTGAACTGCGTTCCCTCGACGTTGTATTCATAGTCCAGCTTCATCGAGATTTTCGTAGTGCCCTTTTTGATTACGCACAAGGCATTATCCTTAATAATCGGCAAATACTTTTCTCCCGTAGTTTCAGACGCTTTAGTATAGGCCGCCATAATGGTGTCGTAAGCCGACTTGCCGATGGCCGGCAGATTCATGGTTACGCCCGTGGAAGCTAAGGAACCTACTGCCACACCCAAATCCGAGGCAACTTGCTGCGTTATCGCTTCTGCGGTCATGCCTTTGAAATTGTAGGAAACATTGCTTTTATTGATGTAAATCAGTGAGTCGTAGCAGCTAATCTTGATGAATTGCCCCTTCGAGGATAAATCCCGCGTCCATACAATACCGGCAAAAACCATTGTGCCATTATACGTCATGGTTACTTTGTCGCCCACGTCCGGAACAACCACCGGCTGGTTTTTATCATTAACAGCATACAAGACTTCAAAGTCTAGCTTGCGTGAAACCTGTTGGTAGTCGCCCGACCAGCTAATGCCGTTTAACATTTCGGTGATCTCGACGGAGCGGCCGCCTTTTGCTTGAAGGAACACTTTGAAATCATGCTTTTGTAATGTCTCCATGCCGGCAGCCTCCTAAAATGGGATAGTCAGTTTTTGTCCAATGTCGATGCTACTCGCATCAGGCAGTTTGTCGCGGTTCGCATTAAAGATTTTCGTCCATTCCGATCCAAGACCGTACTTCGCTTTAGCAATATCCCAAAGTGTGTCACCTTCTTGCACCAAGTAGTCGCCATCAGATGCCGCTACAGAGGTTCTTGAACCCACCGTGTTAACTTTACTTGTCGAATCTGAATTGTTCGTCTGCTGTAATCCCGGAGGAGTTGATCGTGTGACGGTCGGCTTGTAAATGTTTGATGTTTCCGGCGCATTGACTCGCTTATACCGCTTCAGGGTAATGCTGTAGTAAACATCGCCGCCACTGCCGCCTTTTAAGCCCTTTTCAAAGGACTCTATCAGCACCTCCATGTTGATATCGACGCCGAGGTTTGAATCAACGATGATAAGCCGCAAGGAATCGCCAGTGTTGCGCCAGTCATCGATCATCTTTACGCATTCCCATGGTTCAGGAAAACCGGTATATGAGCAGCCAGAAAACCAATATTTTGGAAAGAGAGAGGCCAAAGTTACCGTTTCAAGCTGTTCTGGCCCCCAGAGGTTAATCTCCCCTCTCCGAACCACGGTGACCGTCTGATTTTGATTGCCTGATTGTATTGTGAATTCAGCAGGGTTAACGGGCAGCCGCAGTTGGCTGCCCCCCTGGCTAAGAACAAAGTCCATAAGCCATTACCTCCGTTAAGCGGGCACGGCGCCCATATTGCTGCGCGTCTCGCTAAGTGTTTGCGCAATCAGCGTACCGAGGCGATTCAAGTCCGACTCTTCGCGGACAACCGGATCGTGGATGTTAATAACGACACCGCCAGCGCCACCAGATTTGCCTGTACGCCACTGGTCGGCTTCGGTGCGAGTCAAAATCGCTTCGCCGCGGTGTGCGCTAATTTGGAAGCCATTGTATGGAATGTACTCCATACCAACGGCCCTTTCAGAACCGCCGTCTCCCGTATTAAGACCGGCACTGGCATCCCAAGATACATCCGCATTCGTGCTTGGCGTGTTATTGGAGAAGAAATCACATACGGCCTGCCATTTACTGATTAGCCAATCCGCGACGGCGCCGAAGTTACCCTTTACGTTAGCCAGGTAATTATCAAATGCCGCCTCCGGGTTGTACCACAAGTCCGAGAAGAACTGCAGAATGATTTTGGCATTATTTAACAGGAAGTTAAAACCTACATTAAATGCCTCTTGAAGAAAAGAAATGAAGGTTCCGATGACTTGTGACGGCCCTACCCACATATCTAGGAAGAACTGCTTTATCTCATCCCAGTACACGTACATAGCAACCCCGATTGCAATCAATGCGGCAATACCTGCGATAACAAGCCCGACAGGATTCATCAACATCGCCAGGTTAACTCCCAACATGGCTGTGCGTACTAGAGCCAAACCTCTGGCCAGTGGGCCGATAAACATGACAAGTTTTCCAATCCAGCTAGCCACTGTAATAATTGGGAACACGACCGCCATTACGACGGAACACAAAGCAGAAAAAGCAAGGACGGCCGCAGTGATGCCGGCTACCATGGTGATGGTGCCGCTGTTAAAGAGCGGACTTTCCACAAAAGCATTGAATGCGGCCGCTACTGGCTTAATAGCTTCCATCAATTTAGGCAGTGCTTCTTCGACAGCCTTGATTGTCTTTTCTAGCGCAGTTTTGGTTCCCGGGCCAAACATAGTGCCCATATCTGCAAGACCAGAAGAGATTGTGCCGGTTAATGTGTTCCATTTGCCAGTCGTGGTATCAGACAGCTTTTTGGCGCCTCCACCGAACATGGTTTTTAGTTTATGATCCATCAGGATGCGATACGCTTTTGTCTGCTCTTCTTCGGTGAGGTCGTCACTCTCGCCCTTGCCGACTAACCCCTTAAATTGCTTAGCCGATATCTTGAGGCCAAACTCTTTCATTCGTTCCATTTCGCCGGTTTTCATGTCGGCCAATGCTTCCATGGCCTGCATGATTGTCTTACCCGGGTTAAGCGCAGCCATATCGCCGGCAATGTGTACCAAGTCTTCAGCGTCTTTCAGATCGCCACCCATAACATTTACGGCGCGACGACCGGCCGAGATTACTTCGGTGTCACCAAATGGCGTATCTACTGCATACTTGCGCATTTTCATGAGGTAATCCGCCGTGTCGGCCTGAATCTCTGCATCCGACTTTTGGGACGCCGTACCTTTGCTGACGTTTTTGGTATTAGCATATTTAACAAAGTGTTCAATTGACATCGTATTGCTTTCGATATCGGCTGCACCCTTAACCGCTTGCATGATGCCGCCTGCAAAAACAGCCCCGCCAATTAAACCAAGTGTGTTAATTCCGGACTTTAGCTTCTCCAGTTGAGCCATAGCCGAACTGGTCTTTGCGTTCATGGTAAAGGAGAAAACTTTGCCGCTTAAACTCTTGGCTTTAGACCAAACCTTTTCGACGCCGCTAGATGCACCCATGTCCTTGAACTTGGCGGCGATGGTGGCCGTCATGTTTTTGAGTCCGTACATTGTGCGTTCGCCGGCAAACTTGGCTCTGACAAGCATCTCAGCGCCTTTGGTGTTACTGATTTTGCCTTTAAAAGCATTAAGCTTGCTTTCGGCCGCCGAAGTAACCAGATTCAATTTCATCTTGGCTTCGTCCAGCTTGTCTCCGGTCCATTCTTTGGCACGCTGGTAGGCATAGCCAGGGTTACTCAGTTTCTTATTGAGAACACGCAAGTAATCGCCACCGCCGATATGCTCGTCTGTTGCGTGGTAGTTTTTCAGATAAGCTACACCGTATTGTTTCTTCATGTACTTTTGTTGGCGTTCAATCATGTCGGCCTTGTCTGCATCAAAAGATGTCATGCTTTTGGAACGACGATTAAAGCGGGCTGGCACATCCCCTGCGCCAAGACGATGGAACTTTTCTTTTGATTCGTGATAATCAGGATCAGGATGCACGCTTTTTTTGCCGCTGCCTCTGTAAAAGACCGTCGGCCTAATTCCGTTTGCTTTTGTGCCAGCTATTCTCGATGCAGCTACGCCAGCAGCCGCAGAAGCAGCCATCGCATTGCCAGCCATCTGTGCAGCAACATGACTTGTAGCCATCTGTGCGGCTACATGACTCGTAGCCATCGTTCTAGCCAAATCTCTTGCAGCTGAGCGCATCATACCAATGTTGCTTGTAGCCGAAATTGCAGAGTGATTGAATCCCTTAAACGGATCCCTCATTCCCATGCTGATTTCATTACCCATTTTGAAGATGTCGCGCTTCATGTTGGTTACACTACGGGTTACTTCGTCTTTAGCCTTGATATGAATCGTCTTGTCTTTCGGGATCTTATCAGCAAGTTTGTTAAGCGAAGAATTAACCGATGAATCCAACTGGGCTTTAATCTTCACTTTCTTGTTTCCGAGCTTGTTCAGGTTTCTTTCCGTTTCCTGCAGCTTGCTACGTAGAGCCTCAGTGGCGCTGATGGCCTTCTTGATAACGCCTGAGAAATTATCTTTGAGTGTTAGTTTTGTACTGTACTCCTGGGCCATTTATATAAATCACCTCTTTTGGCGCGACCGTTTATGCGTAACCAATTTACAATGTAAGCGCGACCGTTTATGCGCAATCCTCCTCCGCGACCGTTTATGCGTAACAAGCGCGACCGTTTATGCGTAGCCTACAAATAAAGGGCGCAAACTGCGCCCTCACGTTAGCCCAACATGGATGGGCAGAAGAAGCCTTTCTTGGCCGCTTCCGCAAGGGCTTTGTTTTTCTCTTTTCGTTCTTCCATCTCCTGAAAGTAGAAGGCCCTTATTACGACTTTCTCCTCTTCAGGCATGGCTTGGTACACCGACGGCAACACATGATGTTCCTTATAAAGGTGATACGCAATCGTAGTGTCTGGGTCGGTGCCTATGCCTTTTTTACGGCTTGAACCATGTCCTCGTTGAAGCCGGATACTTCGACAATCTCAGAGGCCAGCATCGCGATCTCGCCCGGAAGCAACAGCTTATTGATAAGAGCCTGTACGTCAGCGACGTTGTATGCTTTCAGCAATTCTTTAATTTGCGCCTTATTCTCGGGACGCCGGCCGTCAAACTCCTGAACGCCGTAGGTAAGGATCTGCAGATTCATTCCGATTTCATCCAACTCTTTGCCCCTGCGATTTACTTCCTGCGCCTGTTTGAAGTCCTTCATGGTGATGGCTTCAATAGTCAGCACAAAATCAGTTTCATCGCTAGACAAGCGAGAGAGTTTGACTTCTTTGGTCGGGCGTTCAATATTTACCTTGCCGCCAAGTAAAAGATCTAATGCGTTAGCCATAATGGATTACCTCCGAAATTTTAATAGACTAGGGAGCCCGGCGTGGAGCCGGGCGACTGTTATACCGTAGCGTCGATGGAATCAACGTACTCCATACCCGCAAAGCTGAACGGAATTTCATAAGTGCCAGGCGACTCCGCTTCCCAGTCCTGAACGGAGAGTTCGTCAAAGGTCACGTTTTTCAAAACAACGGTTTCTCGGCCCAAAGCATCGGGGTCTTCCAGCATGGACTGAATCTCGCAGGTGACGTCTTTACCCTGTTCAATTTCAACCAAAACGGCCTCGACAAAGCGGCTGGTGACGCGATTCATCTTAATCGTGCCTTTGCCTTTCATGCCGACCATCTTGTTGTGTTCCCACATATCGCCGCACACCTTGATAGCTTCACGCTTGACTTCTACCGTCGCCTGTAGGCCGTAGCATTCATTGATTTTTTCGCCATCAACCCATACAGAACCCCAGGTGCCGTTAATCACTTTTTTTGTTTCGTAAGCTGCCATAGTTGTTACCTCCTATATTTTCAGTGCCAAGGTATTGAGCGGAGCAGACGTTAATCCTGCCCGCTCTCGTTAATGACTGATGTTCAATCAAAGGGTAATATTGAACGTAATCTCTTCCATCGCGTCAATCGGCTTCAGCGTGGCTGCCAGGAATACTTTGTCGCCGGTATCGGCCGCTTTGATTTTGGATTCGTCCATCTTGTCAACATCGACGCCCTTGCCCGTGAGATAGGTACGAATTGCTTCTACGTCGAGGTATGCTTTGTTGCAGTTACGTTCCAAAAGGCCTTCATTCTCAAGCTGGGTAAAGTACGCATTGATCGCGTTAACCAAGATGCAGCGATGCGCGTACGAGTTGGATACGCGGCCGATGAAATTGTCCTCGGCGGTACGCTTAATGTCGTCGTGGACCAAATCCAGGATATCGACGATTTTGATCTTCTTGAATTGTTCGCCCTTGTCTGCCGTAACGGTCGTCAGAGAGTTTACGCCGCGGGCGATTTTCACTTTCTCGCCATCGTGGAACAACACCAGCTTGCCGGCATCAATCAACGCTCCGGCATTAGTCTGACTCATTCGCGGTACGTCTGTTACCTCAGGAACCACCGTAAAGGTTACAGAGCCAGTCAAAGGAGTGCCGGCCAAGATACCGACGATACGAGCACAAAAATCTTTGGCTTCGTAAGTCGTACCGTTCACTACGATGCCGTCTGTCGCAAAGTTAATGATGCCTTCGCTGTTGGACGGAGTATTCGGCAATACGGCTTTGACTTTCTTAGCCAGGTTGTCGCGCATTCCCTTGATAGAGGTAGCGGCTGCCGTAGCTTCTTCAGTCGTTGCGCCGGGAACAACCAAATAGTCAAACTTCATTGCTTCAGCCACGGTAAGCGAAGCAGCGATATCGGTCAGAGTGGCGTCCTGTACACAGGCAATGACTTTACGAGGAACGGTTTCGCCGCCTTGAAAGATGAAGCCGAGCTGTGCTTTATTGTACGCACTAAGGCTAGCAGGGATTTCATTTGCGCTAACCAATTCATAAACGCCTTTCACGGCCGTCACATCTTTCAGGATGGCGAATACGATGCCTTTGGTGCCGCGCTTGATGGCAGTGGAAGCTGCTGTTTTGAACAGAATGTTAATCTGAGGAAATGCCATGTTAGGATACCTCCTAATTAAATTTTGCATTAAGCTGTCGCATTAGCTCAGCTTCGCCACCATCCAAATCCGGCGTAAAGGCATACTCAAAAGAAACGGTCAAATATACTTCACTGTCTCTTGTTGAGCCATCGACGCGGGTGATTTTCAAGTGACGATCCTGAACTGGCAGCGATTGTCGCTGGAATATCTTCATTAGCCGCTCAAAAGCGACTAACTGTGTAACCGGATTGGTTATGCCTTTAGAGTCCTGCTCGGCAAAATAGACGATCTCAAATGCAGCATTGCGCCGGATGCCGTTCTGGCATAAGTCCCTGTCGCTAAAGCCGATCAGGTTCACGTAGAACGACGGCCGCTTAAAGCCCTGTGGCACTTGCATGATGTAAATCGGCTGAGCAGTAAAGGTAGTTTTGATATGGTCGCAAATGGATTCGAGAATGTTAAATAGGTTCATCTATAATCACCCTAACAGGTTGATTTTGCTTATAAAGCTTCTGGCCTCGGGATCTACGAAAGCATCAGCTTTTAACATAGCTTTGGTAAACATGTTGCGGCCGGGAACGAATCCGCCGCCTCTTGTGCCGTGCCCTTGATCGACGTAACAGGCGTATTCAACGTCAGAACCAATGCTGATGGTGTCGCCTTCAACTTGATGGCTGATGCTATCTTTGAGGTTTCCTGTATCGACCGGCGTATTTGCTTTGATTTCGTCAGCCAGCTTCTTTCCTACGCTGTTAAGCATGGATTGCTTTTCGCGCCCAATCATTGAATCAGACGCTTTAAGGCTGCGTATAAGACTGTTTAAATCCGGCATTAGGCTTCGGCCTCCAAATAGAGATCTGCTTGAACATGGCGATTCAGGGGCTTACGTACATAGCCGACGATATAATCTTCGCCCTCCACGCATGCCCTGTCACCGCTTTTGATGTCGGCAGGCAGATTCAGCAATAGTTCTAAATTGCAAGTGATAATGTGCTGTGGTGCAAGCTGACGCTGCGTGGCTTCACGTTTTTGCGACAGATAGCAGCGGTACTCACCAATTATGGCTTCAGTGCTTTGTACGAAGGAATGGCTGTTGTCTTCCACCGTGCGGTAAACCTGAACGGTTTGCGGAAGCATGTTGGGGGAAATCATTTAACAGCACCTCCTCAGACGAATCTGACGCGACGGTATGGGTTCAGTTGCATCTTATGGTCTGAAACAATATCCTGCGTTATGCTAGTGCTGGAAGAAGAACTGGCTGAGTCGGTTACGTATTCAATGGTATGGTCGCCGACTGTTTCCTTTTTGATAGCGCCAGCTTGTGCCGTAACCATCTGTGTTGAATCGCCGCTGCCATATTGATTTCGATAGAGAGCCGCGACCATTTCGGCCACAACGTCCTGCAGTGCTGCTGGAATGGTATCGATGTTGCAATACGCTTTTGCCTTGTTCTGCATTATCTCGCAGTAGGCGTTCAGTATTTGGTCTTTTGTGTAATCCGTCAAAGAAATGCCCAGAAGGACTTTAGCCGTAATCAGCATTACTCGTCACCGACCTTGGCTTTGGCCTTTTTAGTCGCAACCTTTTGCTTGATGGGCTCAGCCTGTTTTTTCACCGGCGACGCTTCTGGTTCTTCTTTTGGTTCTTCTTTGGTTTGGACGGTGTAGCCATGGTCTTTGTAGATAACCTCATAGGCTTTGGGAGTTACGTCCAGAACAGTCTCACCGTTATAAATCAGCATGTACTGCACCTCCTATGGATAGGGTTAAGGGCGGTTGTTATCCGCCCTATTTAATCAGGCTTTTGGTTTCAAGCTAGCAAAGGAATTATCGCGAATAACCAAGAAAGCGATGCGCATAGTCGCACGCAATGCCACTTGGTCGGTTTCGAAAAGGTTAATCGAACCAACGGAGCCCTCAGTAGCAACCTTGTATTCGATACCTTGCAGCACGCCAACATAAATATTGTCGAAGTTACCGGCAATTAGGTGCGACTTGGTTGTATCCCATGCGCCATTTCTCACGTAAGCAAGCGGCGAACCATAGATTTCAGCCGGCGCATCTTTTGTGATGTCGCGAAAAACTGCATTACCATTGTCGTCCTTAGCTTTGCGCAAGCGGTTCTTCATCGCGACCGGACCAGCAAAGCCGTTTACATCATAGCCATCGGCTTCAATCAAAGCCATCAAATCAGACAGGTCGCCGCCGATTTCTTGATTAGCTACACTTCCTAGCGTAAACTCATTGCCAGCCGCGGCGATTTTTTCATAGACGGATTTGCCAACACCGTACGGCGAGTCTACTCCAAACAGAGCAGCCTGGTCGAATTTAACGGCAAATGCTTCAGCGATCTGCTTTTTGTGTTCCGAAAACACATCGATTGTGCTGTCATTCAATGCCTCAGACGATACTGGAATGATAACGCCAAGTTTCTTAGCGACCATGGTTGCCTGAACGTACGTGTTAGCAGAAGTCTGAATCTGTTCCCCTTCACCAACCCAGTAAGCGCCGGCGCCGGAAGCTAAAATGTTGAATTTCTTCTCTGGCGTTGTCATCGGGATCACGTTGGCCAGACCCATTACCGCAGACCCGCGGGTGATGTCGGCAACAATGCCGGAGGCCAGATCAGTCGGAATAAAACCAGAAAGATTAGCAGATAAAATTTGACTCATAATGTATTACCTCCATGTATCATCGAATTCTGTTTTTAGTAATCGCATCAAAGAAGTTACCGGCAGGGGCTTCTTGTTTGCCGCCGCCCTTAGGGGTTGTCCCTTTTAGACGGTCATCTACGGCCTTCTGCAATGCCTCTTGCCATTTGCTTTTAAAAGCAGTGATATTAGCGGCTACGAATTCAGCTGTATCAGCCAAAAGGTACTCAGCAAACTGTACAGGGAGAGATTCCTTCTGCAGTTCCAGCATAGTGCTGTTAATCATCTGTTCGCGCTGAAATGCTTGCTGCTGGGCGGCAAATTCGGCCTTTTGTTTCTCAAACAGTTCCTTGTCTCGCTGCTCCGCAGTCAATTTGGCAAGACGGGCGGCTTCTTTCTTTTCTGTTTCAAGCTTCTCTCCAAACTCGGCTTCCAACTTCGCTTTAGCAGTATTAAGGGCTTGGGTTACGCGCTTATCGGTTTCAGATTGAAGTATTGCTTGCAGTTCTTCTGGGGTTGTAGGAAGCTGCTGCTGATTGTTTTGCCCCTCGGTTGGAGTTCCTGCTTGGCCCTCCGGCGGAGTTGCTGTATTGGGATCAGGCATGTGGCTTACCTCCTGTTTTGTTTTTAGTGGTCTTGCATTGATAGCTATACCCTCAAACATTAAAAATGGTAAAACCAAACAACAAAACTTTTGCGAAAGCTCAGCCAAAATAAAAAATTCCTGCCATATTCCAGGCAGGGTATATACAAAAGTTGCCATTAAAAAGCAATGGCAACTATGCTATAATACTTAACATATTTAGTTAACAAGCTTAACAGGAGGTATACTCATGGAATCCACAGTAACATACGACGAAGCAGTGCAGCACGTAGAACTCATGAGGCTTACAGGACATGAACCAATCCCTGGTGCACTGTTGAGAAAAATCGACATAGACGAGATAATGCCAGCGCCGCCCGAATGGAACTTTTTCGAAACACAGTCTGATGCAAAGATTGCCGACCTCGCGGTATCGCTATTAACCGAGGGGCAAATGACTCCGATCATTTTAAGAAGGCACAAAGACGAAAATCACCCCGGTAAAAAATATCAGTGTTTAACAGGCCATACCCGAATCCTTGCAGCGAAAGCATTAGTTGAACAAGGCCATACAGATTGGAAATATCTTGCCGCTTTCTTTTACCCCGCCGAGAATTGTGACGATACCAAAGCACGCCGCATCATAGTATACTCCAATACCAAGCAACGCCTTTCTCTAACACCGACGGAAAAGAGAAAGTGCTTTATCTTTGATTATCTGGATTCAGTTAACGCCGACAGGAAACAAAAGACTGCCGAAATTACAAACCAGCTTGCACAAAAATACAAACTCAAAAGATCTCAGGCTTACAACCTCCGGAATATCGGCACTAAGTTAATTCCTGCCTTTACTGAGCAGGTATTGACGAGTAAAATAACTACTAACCAAGCTGTAATTCTGGCTTCTTTGGAGCAGGAAGTACAAGAGCATCTTGCCGCTAACTTTATGGACCGTTTAGGCGAGATTAATCTACGCGCCTGTAAAAAGAAATCATGCGAAGAGATTGACCAACTGTTTGCCGCCAAAGAAGATCTGGCACTACCTGCGCTCGAATTGGAATTCACAAAAGATAAATCATCATTTGACTGCATAGTTGCACTGCCTGCAGCAGCAAGCCAAGAGTTTATAGCTGCCATGAAGAAACTTTACGACAAATACGGTGTTTCCAAAACAAAATAGCAAAAGAAAGAAGCTGTCTCGCCCACATTGGGTAAGACAGCTTCTTCAATAATTCCAGCGGCTGAACTTTTTCATTTACTCTATTGTTTTTAAAAGTTCATCAATTTGTTGGTACAATGGTTTTCCTGATGCGTCTTTCTTTGTCGCCATAAGAAACAAGCATTTTCCATTGCTACGCTTGGCCCACAGCTGACCCATTAGGTCTTTTTCTCTGGTGTCCAGCCCACCAACAAGATGATCGCCTTTGTACTCTATCGCTGCTACTCGGCCGTCAACCAACTCTACGACAAAGTCAGGATAAAACAAATCTGTCGATGTAGGTAACCAGAAGGAATATTCCCTATAGCCTTCAACATTTCGCACCCACGTTTTTACGTTTTTATGGCTGCTAATTATCCTAGCGCATTCTACCTCTTCCTTGTTCATGTCGCCAATACAAGGATAATAGTGCTTATCAAGCTTAACATGTCCTTTATAAATGTTTTTCGCAGGATACCGATTTGGATGGAACGCCATACATACTTCAGGCGCAACCACAGCTACTTGTTCAGTGTTGAAAAGAACATCCTGTATGCCCTTATTAAAGGCCTCCTTCCGATTAGCGGAAATCTTCTCACGCAACAGCTTTTCCAATACAAAGCGCAGCCGCACTAAATCAGGAAAGGCCACCTGTTTTTGCACCTTTAGATGTTCAATTGCGCTCTGAATGTATTTAACCAACGCCTCATAAGGCACGTCTGGCTGCCGAAGCTTTTTGTCTAACCAGTGAATTAACTGAATTTCTGTCCAATGCGTGGCTGAGCCGAAGTTTAAAACCTCTTGCGTACCGACAGTGTGTTCTTTTACCTGCGTGCCATAAAGGTCAATTTCATAAACATGGCTTTCATGATTAACTTGGAAGCTTTCAAGCTCTGCACTATAAGAAGTCAAGTCCCAGCTGTTAGGCAAGAACGTTTCTTTCTCTGCTACTTCCGCGCCATCGCCAAAATCGAGGCACAACTGTGGGACAGATAGGATTTCACCTTTTTCAGATGGCGTCAACGGGCGGATATAAGGGCTAGCCGTCGTCACTTTTTGGACCAACTTGGTTCTGTCTTTTTCGTTCGTGAATACTTCTGTGGATTTCTCCATCAACTCTTGAAGATCACTTTTGCCGGCATTTTGAATAGTAACTTCATAACCGCCTGTAGGCTTTTGCACAATGCTTATATTGCCCTGTAAGCCTAAATTCAAAGTTTCAACTTTTGGAACTTCTTCAACATGCAGCACAAAAGTTTCCGTTACTTCCTGCGGCGTGAACCCATCAAACAGCTCTGTTTGGACATCAATATTGGCATCTGCTTCGACATCCTCAAATCCCATACCGATAAGATTATCACGTATCTTCCCGACAGCTTCATGCCAGCTTGCTACAGCCACATGGGCGTAAGCACGATTCAATTCATCATTCTTGCGCCGTTTGGCAAAAGGCATGCGCAACACCCGTCCCAAAAGTTGCTCTGCATCCTTCGAGGACTGAACCTTCGCAAGAGAGCAGAAAACATAAGCAAAAGAACAATCCCAGCCTTCCTTTAATGCCTGCACTGTAATAACGTAGCGCACAGGGCATTTAGGATCAAACAGGTTAATCCCGTCCAGTTCCCTTTGTTCGCCAGTCGCAATAGCGATTTGTTCCCGCGGAATTTCCTCTTCTTCAATCAGCCGCTTCAAAATTACATCAACCGTAATTTCCCTGTCTTTGTTTTCCGCCTGAAACAAAACGATTGGGCGTATGTATGACGATTCGGTCTGAGCTACTTCTTCAAGGCGTTGTCTTGTTTGGACAGAACTGGTTACGGCCTCTTCCCATGATCTGTGTTCTATCAAACGCACCGGCAGCTTAATCATGTCTTCAGCTTTTAATTCAGAAGCGCTGACTTTATACAATACATTTGAATTGCTGGCTGGCGTTGCAGTGAACTCGATAATGGCTGAGGGCCGTAAGCGCTGCAAAACTTCCGTACTAAGCTTGCTGGCATGATTATGGGCTTCATCAATCACAATCATCGGGCGCACATGTGCCAGTAAGTTGGCGAAAGAGAATTTCGTGTTTTCCTTATCGTCTCGTTCCAGGTATTCATCAGGCTGAATGTGGCTAAAATGTGGTTCAAGATTCTCATTATGGGCATAGACCTTGCGACCATCCGTAGAATTAACACGAAACGAAGCAAATGTCGCAATGAAAACATTAGTATTTTCTGCTAGATCCTGAGGTCGTAACTGCGCAAACTCACTTAAGTCATAGACCTTAACGTGCCCATCAAACTGCTTATCCAAAGTTTCACGATTAGGATGCAACGGATTCTTTAATACTTCAAGCGTTTGCTTTCGTATAATATCAGTCGGCACTAACCAGAGCACGACAGGGAATTCTTGTTCTAAATAACTTGTTGCTGCCGTAGATATTGAATAAGAAGAAAGCAATGTCTTACCGCCGCCAGTCGGAAGGCGCAAACAGACGTAGGGCACATCTTCTAGCCCTTGTATCACCTCATATTTGGCAGAGTATCCTTGTGCATCCTGTTCTTTTTCAAAAGATGGTTGAATACCAATTAGCCTTGCCTGTTCTAAAAACTCCGTAAGCTTGTTTAGCGTATTCTTTTGATATGTTTTCAACTCTAGCATAAAATCACCTCCTAACGCATTTTGATGTCGTATGGCGTTTGTTTAAATATAATATCAAACTGTCTCAGTCGTGCTTCTCCTAAGCGACTAGCTTCACCATAAATTACTTTAGGACCGTCAAATGGAGGCAGGATATTCATCAGTTTTGTTGTCAGTACATTGCCGCTATTTGGCCGTTTATCACCTAAAATACCGTTATATAACAAATAGTAAGCCATACCTTCGTGAATACCGAGAAAAGGCGAATCAGCCTTGCCTGTGTATGGCGTTTTGGTTTCAGTAAACCAGATGTGTGCTGCAAGGGCCGGGAACTTCACGGCTGGATTCAAATGGCCGAACTCATCAAAAACCGCTTCGCCAAGCTTGTAGAAACGGAAGCCGCCACCGCCTTCCCAGTTTACCGTTTGGGATATGCCGTCTTGTTCTCCGTCGATGACTTTTTTCATGCGAGGAACAACATGAGTAACAGCATGGACGCCCATCTCTATACCGATATAGCGCCGCCCCATTTTGTGGGCAACAGCTGTTGTTGTTCCAGAACCAAGAACTGAATCCATGACAATATCGCCAGGTTTAGTAGCAATGTGAATTATCCGTTGAATCAGCCTTTCTGGTTTGGGCGTACCAAAAGTTACGTCTTTTCCAAACAATGCCTGACTTTCTTTCTTTGCTTCATCGGTATGCCCTACTTCGTCATGTGGCCACCAAGTCCACGGCACATGCCCATCAACTTCACTCAGGTATCTGATGATATTAGGTTGCGACGAATTGTCTTTTCCAAAATATATCCTGCCCGCCGCAAGAAGCTTCTTGTATTCTGCTTCTATGGTACTCCAACAACGCCCTTCTGGCGGATGGTGTACTACTCCTGTCGGAGTCGTGATGGGATACATTTGATTTGGCCGCCAACCTTGCGCTGTCATAGGAATTCCTCTCCATGGCCCTTGCGGATCATTGTTAGAATTCTTATATACTTTAAGACTCTTTTCATCTAAAGGGACTCGATTTCTATTCTGTTTAAATTTTTCCGGGTTTATCGCATAAATCATTACATATTCATGGACATCGCCTATGGCTTCTCTATTTTCACGCGAATACCGCTTCTGCCAAATGTTAGCCGCAATGAAGTTCTTTCGGCCAAAAATCTCATCCATAATCACTTTTAGGTAGTGGGCTTCATTATCATCAATCGATACCCATATGCTACCGTCTTCGCGCAGGAATTCTCGTAGCAACTCCAGGCGTGGATACATCATATGTAACCACTGACTGTGTTCTAGATTATCATCATAGTGTTCAAACGCCGACTTCGTATTGTACGGTGGATCTATGTAAATGCATTTAACTTGCCCTTTGTAGTAAGGTAACAACGCTTTTAAAGCTTCTAAATTGTCACCCTGGATTATCATGTTATCGTTTTGTTCACCGTAGCTGAGCGTATCATCCGCTTCTAGAAGGCGGAACGGTACTTTACTAGCTTCTTTTACGGTTTCATCTCTATTAAGCCAGTGTAGTAGTGGCATATAATTTCCTCCTATGTCAACTCAATCATTCTTAATTTTACCACATTTAATCAACTTTCTTGTGTCTAGTTTATACTCATTACATATCTTTTGCATCAGTGAAGGATATTTTCTTTTTTGACTAGAAAACATTATATTAACACAAACTTTTGAAGGTGATTAAATGAGTCAACCACGTCGTCATCATTATATACCTCAAATGTATTTAGCTGGCTTTACTTCTGATGGAACTAAAGACGGCCAACTATACACTATCGATTTAAAACAAAAGAAACGATGGAACTGTAGGCCAACTGGCATTGCAAACGAACGAGATTTCTATCGTGTTGATATTCCAGGCGTAGATCCATTTGTTATTGAACACGGCTTTGCTGAAATCGAAGGTGCGATCGCTACTGTTCTTAAAGATGTTTTCAAAACAAAAAAACTCCCTTCCGGTGATAACCTCATAACCCTTCTTCATTTGGTTGCATTGTCTTCAAGCAAAGTTCCAGTTATGAGGCAACAGATGGGAAAGCCTATAGTTGAAGTGACTAAGAGAGTGTTAGATTTAACACTTTCTTCTCAGGAGCATTATTACTCAACGCTTAAAAGCATGAAAAATGACGGAATTGACGTTAGTAAGTACCCTACCTATGAAGATGTAAAAAAAACTCATACCAACGATGGTTTTGTAATTTCTCCTAGTCAAAATTGGAACGTCCAATCCAGTTTAATGATGATCGACATTCTGCTTCCCCTCTTTAAAAAAAGAAACTGGGGATTAGTCATTCCGAAAAATCCTTCAGATACATTTATATGTAGTGATAATCCGGTTTCATTGATGTGGACAAAGGAAGAACTGCTGAAATACCCACCAGGATTTGGTTTGCGAAACACAATGGTGTTTATGCCCTTATGTTGCAATATTGGACTGATGGGATTATTCGCCCCTATGTCTCCACTCATGGAATTTAATAGTTTAGGTATTGCTTCCCTCAACACTGAAACATTATCTCATGCACACAAACAGATTTATAGCCGAGATATGTCATTCAAGATACTTGGAGAAAATGATTCACTACAGAGTTTCCCTACAGAAAGCTTTCTAGAACCAAGAATAAACTAACGTATTCCTAGTATCAACGCACCACATGTTGAATTATATCTCTGTGTTTAGTATAAAAACGGCCTATGCTTCTAGTAAGCATAGGCCATTTTTTATGCCGCCGGCGTAAAATCTGTTTCTGCAGCTAGTTTCCCTTCCGCTTCTTTAGCGGCCTCCTGTGGGTCTTTAATAAATGACAGCTGTGCAAACAATTCTTCTAGCGGAATCAAATCAAGAACGTCTTTAAGGTTCATCATAATCTGAGACTGTTCCAGAATGTTCGCAGGCAGGTTACGAGTCAAATGAGGCTCCATTGCTTGCCAGTCGAAGCTATGGCCTTTAAGATTCAATGCTGTGGTGACAAGGCGCAGGCGACTACATAGGGCATTCTTGAACTTCCGCTCTTTTGCACAAATTAAATTCTCAAACGAGAAGAGCTTGTACTTCAGCGCCACCCCCGAAGAATTGCCGGCAAAGTTTTCATCCGTCATGTTCGGGATGGCCGAGAACTTATGGATATTCTTTTCGAGCGTTTCTAGATGCGACATAATGGCCGCATCGTCTAGGTCTTTTGTGATGAAGCTAATGTCTTCGTTCTCAGAAACACCTGGCAACAAGAAAGCCCCTGTCTTACGCATTCTACGAAGGTCTTCTTCTGCGATGTCTCCAAAGCCCTTAATAACCATATAGGCGTTCCTGAAGTATTCCAGTTCATTAGAATTGTCGCTGAGGATTTTGTCATAATCATCAATTAGCGGCAATATCTTCTCGAAATCGCCAGTGGCTTCCTTGTTGTTGAAATAGTGCACGACCGGCACCTGGCCGAAATAATGCGCTTTGGAATCATCCAGTACATAATTGCCGCCGGCTTGGCTGTAATAATCAATCTTATCCGGCCAATAAAGTTCCACTTTATACTGCGGCTGCACGTCTCGCTTGAGGCTCCCAATCGGATAGTAACGCAGAACTAGTTGCAATTTGGGTTTAATGGTATCATCGTAAATCGCAATAGTTTGTTCATTCGGCAGTTGCGCGAAGCAAATGTCGGCGTTCTCGTCGAGGTACACCAATTCATAAGCCTCTCCTTGTACCGAGAACGTCTTTAAGACTTCCAGGTTGTGGTCTTCTTCATTGTTGCTGGCAAAGACATCCTGGATGCACTGGAGATACTGTGCGTCATCGGAGATCCATTTAACAGGCTGGCCGAGCATGTAACCAGAGACGGTAGAAACCATCAGATCTGCAAAAGGATTCACGACTTTATTATTCGGCTTGCCGTCTTCGGTACGGCGATCGGTGATTTTGTGCTGGCCCATGTAATAAGCTTGTAGCTTTTCGTAGCGCGGCAGCAGGTTCTGTTTCTGGTAATCAATTAGGTCTTTAATTAGTTTTTGGGGATCGGTCGGTAATGTAAAACTCAGCATAAGGGATTCCTCCTTAATGGTTTTTGGTGTGATTTCAACTATAGCAAATTGCTATAGTTAGCGTCGTTACTGGGTTTCCACGGGTCTTCACCAAAAAGTCCGGCCATCGGACAAATTCACTAGCCCCAAAAAGTCCGACCGTCGGACATTTTAAAACCCGAGCAAGCTTCTACTGACAGCACGAAGCTGTGGCTTGTTAGCGAAGGTGTTGAAGAAGTACCGTAGCGCATCCATCGCATGGTCGTTCTCTTTAATTGGCTTGTCCTCACCCATCCTGGATGCTTTTAAGTCCCATGAGTAAGCGCCAAACTCTTTAAGTGTGTTAACACATGATTCATGGACAAATAGTTTATTTAAAGCGATCTGGGTAGACGTAGTGCGTATGCCATCCAGCACGCTATTTTTTGCGGGCGTAATGTGAATTCTTCTCTTGCGTAGTTCTGTAATCCAAGATGCAGCGCTCGGATCGACAGCAAGTCCGGCGATTTTATAATCAGCCATGAATGCTTGCAGGTCGTCAGCGTATTCAGCATCTGTTTTCTGGTGCTGCGTGTTTCTGCCGTCGTAGTAGTATTCCTTAATCAGATAATGGGCGTCGCCTTTGACGCCGAACAAAAGAAATACGCACGGGTTAAGCGTGCCATAGTCACAACTAACGTAATAGCGGTCAAAGGAATCGGGCAATTCGAAAACGATATGTTTTTCGGCGTCGAACATAACGTAAATCAAGCCTTCCGCTTGTACCCAAAGTCCTTCTATCATCCTCTTGTACCAGACGCCGCTGTACATTAGCTTTAGGTCAGCGACATACTCTGGATCAAGGGCTGGGTTATCATCCATGACGAAATGGAACTGCTTTAACTTGCCGATAAGCTTGGGGTTGTCCATAAACTCTGCTTTTAGGTAATGCATCGGGCTATCAGGGTTCGTAGAAAAAAATAGTTTGGCACCTTTTACGGAACAGCGGGCCAATAGCTGATTCATAAAGTTCTGGGGGATCAGCGTCGCTTCATCGACAAGAGCTCCGCCAAGAGTGAGGCCTCGTATTTTCCCTTCTGACGCATCGTTGGCCGCGCCAATGCAGATAATCTTTCGGTCGCCTATCTGAAGTTCTCCGGTGGACCTGTTGTATTTATAATTTCCTTCTCCCAAGAGTTCAAATAAGCCGCCAGGCGAAGCCATAAGAACGTTGTTCTCCAAAGTCCGGATCGTCTTCCCCACCATCATGAGTACGGCCCCGGGCGGAGCGTCTAGTGCAATATACTGCAGCCAACGGATGTTCATGATAAAAGTTTTGCCGGAACGGACTGCGCCTGAGCAGAGATTTAGGCGGGCGTTGCTGTTAAGAAGAAAATCATATTGTTTACGGCTGAATTGCATCATCAGCGTCACCACCGTATGCATCTTTTGCGGCGCTGATTGCTGCCGAGATTTCGCTAAGTAAGCCTTTGGCTTCTTTCGTTTCTTTGTCCATGCCGAGCGCAAGTCGCTGCCCTTTTTGGACTTTCTCCATAATGTTAGCCAATCGTTCCACTGCGGCTACTTTGATTGTGCCGTCGCCTGTGCGCAATGTAGAATAGTCATCGAATGCTTCTTCGACGATGGTCGCAAAACGATCCCAGAGTGCAACGTGGTGCAAATTACGTTGTGCCACTGTCATGACGTCTTCTTCTTGGGTGACAGCTACAGCCAGGTCGGTTATCTTGCCTTTGTATCTCGCTTTTTCATCGGCCCAGCCTGCGCAATGGTTCCGAACTGTTCCCCACTTCATGCCGTGGTGTTCAGCAAACTCTTTTAAGCTTGCGTAATTATTCTTCATGTAATCGATCCGGAGGCTTTCCCAATCGATACGTTTTCTTCCCATATTGGCTACCTCCTAACTGGTCGCCATCTGCAGCGATTCAGCTACATAGAATGCGCTGATTGCAGATTTGGAAACTGTGTTGTCTGGAAATACGATATGAACCTGGTACTTGTATGTGCCGCCTTCTGAGAGTGTTTGAGGAGCCAATAAGACTTGGGCTTGGCCGGCCGCTGCGTCAATGATTTGCCCCGGAATTATCTCTGTTGCTTTTGAGTCCGGTTTTTCCAAAACAATGCTGACTTGGACGTTTTCGAGACTATACGGAACGTCTGGTGCAATCTGGACGTTCAAGTTTAGAACTGCGTTAATGCCTTGAATAAGCATAATTGCGTCATCTCCTTGTTGATAATGATTAAGGAATCAAGACTTCTATTTCGATAGCTGTAGATTCCATCAGAATGTCTTGTGCGATAACCTGCTGATCTATAATGACGTTAATGTCGATGGTTAATTCATCCATGCGCTACACCTCTTTGTGGTGGATTTGGCGAGGCTATTTATGGCCCCGCCTTTTTGTGATTTTGGGAGTCAGTCTTTGAAGCTGATTATCGTGACGTGCTTTCCGTGGATCTGGATGTTGAGCGTGCATTGCTTTGCCCTCGGCCAGGTGCGGTCTGCTATGATTCTCTTGGTGTCGTAGGTGATGCAGATACCTTCTCTGGCATTGCGCTCTGTATCGTATCTGATATGAATGTATCCGGCGACTTTGCGATTAGTATCCAGCTTATGCAAAGCAGAAACGGTTACTTTACGGCCGACTTTGGCGATAAACTGGGCGCTTTCGATGACTTTTCGTTTAGAATCGCTTCTAATGGCCTGTTGGACGGCCAATCGACGTTTGGTATTAACGGCTGCCAAAGTTGCGCTTAGAATGCATCTGGTGAGGTCACTTTTTTCCGTAACGCTGTTAAGGAGTCGTCTTCGGGTGTCAAGATGAATGATTTCTGCCAGCGCTTCTATTACAGATCTTTTGGTGTCGGACTTAATGAGAATTGTTTTCGTTACGTTCCTCTTGGTGTCAGAGGTAATCATTAAACTATTGAATGTACGCCGTAATGTTTTAACGGCGGCCACAATGCCGCTCTGAATCATCCTGATAGAGTCAGTTGCGGTGGTGTTATTTACAGCGATTTTTCGGAGACTATCGACTGCTGCCGCAATCAGCTGCATTGCCGTTAATGTTCTTCGGGTATCAGCGGCGGCTGTTGTACTTGCTTGGATGTGCCTGCTACTGTCGTTGGCCACACTTTCACTTGAAAGAGTTCTGCGCGAAGAGTCGGCTGTAGTATCAGCCGATTGCGTTAGGCTCCGTACGGAATCCAATAGTAAGGCGACAACCGTAGTAGATGAGCCCGTTAATAAGCATAGGTTGGCGCACTGAGTAACTATGGCAGACTCATTGGCCGTAAGTGATACCTTGATGTATACCGTAGTGCCAGCTACTGCTGTTACAGTGGAGGCTTCTGCGTAGTTCCCGGTGATATCTCCGTTGTAACTCACATAGGTTTTATATGGAGCCGAAGGAAATGCATTGGCAAAACCCGGTGATACCTTTGCATTCTGGACGTCTTCGCTAAGAGTAAGAGAGTATTTAGCTGTTCCATACTCTGGGGATGCCGTTCCCGGTGTGATAAAAACAGTCGGCGCCGAAAATGAAGTCGATCCTGAATATAACTCGCCGCGCAAAGTAATTCGGGCAACCCCTGTCGGCACGGTGACCGATGTAAGCCTTGAGGTATAGGCATAAGCAGACGAGCCGGCCGTCGTTGGCTTTGGGACATACGTGCTGCCGACTAACGTACCGCTGGCGTTATACAGATCGACATAGCAGTTGTTAAAGTAAGCAATTGAAGATCTCCAATGAGTCGCGCTATATGTGCCCGGAGTAAATGTTGTGCCAAAGGGCGCATCATATGTTACTGCTACCGTTTTGCCAGAGCTTGTACTATTGAACGACTCTGAAGGGATAGATAATTTAATAGCCGTTGTCGTATAAAATGGCAGCGGTTTTGCTGTTAAGTCAATAGCTTTGATTGAATCCACATAGTCAGCAGAAATCAGAGACAACATATTCGACGCCGTTCCGCTTGAAGAATTCAGTGTTCCGGTGAATTCAATAACATATACGCCCTCAGGAACGTCGAGAGTTGCATAATAAGGGCCGATGACAGACGATACAATTAAATCTTGTTTTGCCCCTATGGCCACATTGTTCTTGTCGAAGAATTGATAGTACGTGGTTGAATAAGTCTGAGTATTGTCGAGATATGCATAGCCTTTTATCCTGCTGTTTCTAACAGTTAGGCTGTTAATCAACCGACTTCCATCTTCACGCCCAACCGCTATTCTGTTTGCCGGAATTGGATATGAAGAGCCAACGTTTAGAGTCGAATAATCCCATAGCTTCATGCCGGTCGTTCCGGGCAACATTACGGTCGGATCTAGCTTAATCGGATAAGCATTAGCTTCTGTAAGCAATGCTTTGACGGTGTATTGGGAGCCATCAAACTGCATCGCGACCGGTACGTCTAAGCCATTTACATCAGTAGCGTAAGGAGCCTCGATTGTCCAAACAGTGTTGCCATCAGCATCTTTGTAGACAATGCTATTGTCTGGCTGCAAGCTGGCCGTAACGCCTTCGGTTTCCAAGAGGAAGGCAAATTCGTGTTGAGCTGATGGGCTGTTAATGATCAGGATTTCTTTTAAGCGCCCAGCATATAACTCGTACGCCAAATCAACATCGGGCAACACCGATGGGTAAACCAAAAAGTCATCACCGGGGATTGTCATCGTCGGCTGCGCCCCGACCAGTTGGAAACGCAGAAGCTTATTGTTTATCTCCAGTGCCACCAGATGGTTATACGATAGTGTGGGATCATTAAATAGGACTTTGGCGCCAGAAGCAAGATTTGCCTGGAACTCGTATTCAAGATATGGTTCGCGCCGAATCTTGGACGGCTTGGCTAAATCTATAATCAACAAGGGTCACCTCCAGTAAGCAAAAAGGGAGAGGGCTTAACCTCTCCCCTCGCGTGCTTGGGATTGCTATACTGCGGCAATAACGCAGCTAAGCTTAATGTCGACGGTATCGTCATTCTTTGGCGTTTCTCCGACTGTCGCTTTGGCCTTAACGTAAAACGTCGTGCCGGCCTCAGTGATCGGCGTTGCAATAGTCAGAGTCGGCCCGTATGTTCCATCTGCAGTAGCGCAGACAGACCATTTGTCAGCAGTGGCGCCGGCGAACTCAACCGTGGTGTTGCCGCTAGTGACGTAGCCAGTTTCTGTTTTGGTCACAAGAACTTGCGCCGCACTTTCTTCATTGTTGGTTGCATTAAGCGTAAGCGACAACGGCGTTAATCCGGTGCCCTCGCTAAGTTGTACGCCGTCCCTGTAAACATGAATGTATGCCATAATAGTCATCTCTCCTTAGTCGTCAATACAAAATATGGCTGTTGTCTCTCAATCCCAGCTATATCCACAGAGCCAGAAAAGGGGAACAGCTACGCAATTTTCTTGCATAGCTGTTTTTTGGTGCGAGACAAAACGAATTTAACCTGATTAAATGTGATACCGTGTTTTAGTGCGATCTCTTTATAGCTGAACCCGCTGACGTAGCAATCCTCTAGTATCTCTCGCTCTTTTTCTGACGTCTGATCCAGGGCGTCACGCAAGGCTGAGTATTGAAGATGATCCTCAAGGATGTCTTTTCTTGCTTTTGATTTCAGGGCCGCCACTTCCACAGAAACGACTTTGGCTTCAATCCGATCGTGCCGGAGCTTGTCGCGGATACTCTTGGCAGTCGCATGATTGATACACATTTTGGCAAAGTTAATAAAATTACAGCCGCGGCTAGGGTCGTACTTCATTGCCGCCGTGCATAGTGCCTCTCGTGCAATGCTGTCTAGATCCTCTTTAGCTATGACTTTTTGCTTATTGGCCCATTTGTTTGCGAGGTAATACGCAAAGTTGATGTTTTCGGTCACTAGTGCTTGTTGTTCTGCTATTAGTCTCATATTGTGGAGCCTCCTATGTTAAGATGCTTGCGCCAAATCACCGAGATCGATTATGGCGGTGATGGCGTCAGTTTCTTTGGCAAACAGCTGGCGGTTAACCAGACGGAAGTATGAATGGTACAACTCGCCGGTGCCGTACATCTTCTTGGTGCCGTTCTTCTTCTCAGGACAGCGATGCTGGTTCTCGCGGAACCACGTCACTGTTTTGGGGCCGTCCAAGAGATAAAGCTTGTTAACCAGCGGATAGTAGATGGCGATAACATCTGCCTCAGTTGTCAAAAAGCAGCCTTCGGTTCCCTTGAGGTCGTTCGAGATGTTCTCCATAGCAAAGTTGCCATACTGGTATGTTTTGTCGCTTTTGACCTCCATTGTTTTCTGCTCCCCTGTTTCCTTATCAATGAGGATTAAGTCAATGTCTTTACCTTGGTACTCTGGTACATCACGCACGCTGGTGACGTTGTACCACTGGTCAAAATACTCCGCGACTTTCTTTTCCGCGACCTTGGCGTCGTTATCGTTGGCGTCGAATCTATAGCTGTTATTCATGTTAATGGCCCCCTTCAGTTCGCAATCTTTGGTAATCCGTTGCCGGTCTTACGTAAGATTCATTACGTCCGAAGGAGGCTATATAACATAACTATGAAAATTTTCTTGGAATTTTTTTGTAGCCGACTTACCTGCTTTGTTTCCTCAGCTTAATCGTTGAGCGCAGCCATCGATAGATCACTACGCTTTTCTTTGCTGCGACGAATGCAATCTCGCCAGAGGGAATCGATAGCAGCAATGCTATAGCAATGCCTGCAACCCATGCGCCAAGAGTAGAGTTACTTGCCATAACCCCGCTTAGGACGCTGAAAAATACGTCAATAAAAACGACAAGATATGCAAGTGTGGGGATATTTCTCATGCTGATTATCTCCTTATGATTAAGCCGCTCGGTTACGACGCGGTTTAAACCGGGATTTGAACTTCTTCCAATTCTCTGCGGTGCAATTGTTGCCGTATTGTTTGTGGTAAAGGGTATGGATCCTGCGGGCAACTAAAACGCCTCGTATATTCTGGTGTAGAGCCAAAATAGTAGCTGACAGCAGATTAAGCTCTTCTTGCGTATAGTCGCTGATATACGGGCGATATTCGATGCCGGCAATGGCGAAAGTCTCTTCGACGATGCTGCTAAAGGATCTACTGACGTGATGCACATCGACGCCGCGGTATTGGTTACTGATGCGGCAGCGGTTGTTTTGGCGTTTATAGATTGCGTCGCGCCAAGGCTTAATGGCGGCCTTGAGGTGAACTCTGATGTCATTGAAGATGCGGAAATTTGTAGTCATTAAGTTCACCCCGCCTGTGCAAATCTGTCGCGGATACGTTCTAAGCTGGCTTTAAGTTCTTCAACGGCTTCGTCGAGTTTGGCACATGCCGCTTGGTTTGCCTTTAAAAGATCAGCATTATAAGCTTCAACTGTTGCTTCGCTCGGATCGTCCGTACTGTACGCTTCATCCAAAATGGCGGCGGCGGCTTCGCAGTCCATGGATGAGGCTAATTCTCTAACCATAATGGCCGCCAGTCTCTGTTCAACGTTCTGAGAGATACCAAGCGTAGCCATTGCTTTGTCGTATGCCGTGTCCCAGTCGCATTCATCCAGCGCAGCAAACGCCTCTGTCATTAGGTTGTCGGCGGCCTCCATTTTAGCTGCGTCATCCAAGATGCTATTGATTACTGTGTTATTCATGTTAATCATTCTCCTTCTGTTTCTGTTTTGGCCTTACACTGTATCTATTACCTGTTTCCTTGCGGCATTAACATTGAGACTCACCAAAACTTTTAGCCAAAGCAAAAATTCCAGCGGCTGGACTTTTGTTACGGCAAGCAATTTGTCCGATGGCCGGACTTTTTCGGGCAAATAAAAAAAAGGACCGGCGTAAAGCGGTCCTTTGGGGCTTGCTATGCAATTAGGGGAGAGATTGGCTGCAAGGACGGATGAGCTCCGAACGGATTGTCACCTTCGCCCAGAGCCCAGCCATTTATCTACGGGCCGGTGGGCCGACCTCTGTGTTCTATGGTATAATCATTTTGTAGTGTTTTAGTTTAGGGCTATCGCGATGCTTGCCGGCATCGTGGTAGCTTCTTTTTTTACCTTTGTATATACGGCCTCGGCCACGCCCAGTCCGAAAATACCGGCAATCATGTTCCGGTTTATGTTCTTGATTTGCCCTTTGCCAGCGATCCATCTGTCTAGTTGCTTCCTGGTTTGCGTCATGGCTGCCAGAGAGTGAATAGCTGGCAGTTTGTAGTATTGGATGGTTCGGTCTTCACCGTGGATGATTTCGATGTTTTGGCGGAATAAGTAGTCACGGCTTTTGATAGCAAAGGGCAAATCATCGTCAGCGACTTTCTCTATTAGACCGAGGGCTGCCAAGAGGACTGTTTTGCGGTAGGCCTTATCATCACTCGTGTTGAGCTTATTCGCAAGATACCGTTTGGATGCCGCGAAGTAAACATCATGGCCATAATAGGTAGTGTTAGTTTTCTCTGCGGTCTCCTTAGCGATTGCAACTAAGGCCTCGTACACATCCATGACCGGACGCAATTTGCTTTCGTAAGCTTTGTTTTCACTCATTATTGTTTGGAGCGTCGTAGCATTGCTCTGGATAAGCTGGTCGATGTGGCGGCCTCGTTTACTGCGCGGGAGTATGATCCCAAAAGCGGCGACCAAGAACTTGAACGCCTTCTCGAACCCAACTCCGGCAATTGCCATCGTCACGTCAATGATATCCATCTGCCCTGAAACTAAACAGGAGCTGCTATGACACTTGTATAACCAATGGCCTGATTTTGAATCCTTGAAGATATTGGCTGAAGGATTCTGGTCATCGTGAAAGATACAGGCGAAGCGATCAGGAAGCCCCAGGAATGCGTTGAGGCTGATATTCGACTTTAGATGCTTTACTGCTGCTTCACGCATCATACGTTGCGTCTGAGGGGCAATTAAGCTATTAAAGTGCTGATGATCCAGCTTCTTGATGGCGGCGATGTTATCATTGCCGTTCGCCACATCTCTGTGGCTACCTCCGGCCCCTACAGTACCTACTGAGGTATCCCCTCTTACTGTAGGAATAGTAATATTGGTACCCCCAATTTCCTCTGCTACCTTTTCGAACCTCTCAATTAGGTCATGTGGCGTGTAATCCACTGTAGTTACTTCTACGATGCGGGTGAGGTAGGTATCGTACTTACCCTTATCAGCCTTCACCCAGAACGTATACGGCATTCTGAGCAGCCTAGCTGCATCTTTAACCGCTGAATCAGATTTGGTCAGTTCTATGATTCGTCTCTGGGCCGCTTTCCATTCGCGCAAACTCAGCTTTACTTCCGGCTTCATCGCCCAGTACACATGGTATCCATTTCTCGTTTCGACCACGGCGGTCGCTTTTGGCATTTTGAGGATCCGAGCCATCATTTCCTTTTTGCGCTCGTCTACCGCACCCAGTTGCATGTAATTGCCATTTTCGTCTTTGCCAGCGTCTAAATCAATGAAGAAGTTCCACAGACCGTCTACGGCATCCTCAGTGCGTCTGGCGCCGCCGACATGGTTCGGGGTGAAGTACACATCCTGCTTCGCCACAAGAGCATACATTCTGTTCGCCCCGTTTTGCTGTGGCCGCGCCCATTGACCGGATACAAACACTTGCGGAGCTTGCCCGCGGCACACCGTTCTGTTAAACGCTTCCTGCTTCTCTTGGATCCGGCGCATGCCGGCTTTTAGCTTATTTTCTTTTATCTTGCGTGATGGATACGTCATTGGTTTGAACCCTAACGCTACGATTGCTTGATTAAAATCCATCATTTTCACTACTTCCATTGTTTGGTAGGAGGCGTTGCCCCCTTCACTCGTTATATTACACGCCCGATTTGCTTTAACCAGCATCGCCCCAAAATTATTTTTGCGAATTCTTGCGTTCTTCTTCAATTTCCTTGACAAGAAGTTCACGCACTAATTGACTCATGCTAATGTTCCGTTTTGCCGCCAGCGCTTTCGCTGCTTCACTAATGTCGCTGCTGATGCGCATATTAACGCGGATGTCTTGATCTCTGCCTGCATACCCCTTAGGCATTAATATCACTCCCCCTTAATGTCTGTACCTTAACCTTATCTTATGTACAGACATTTCGTCAATGCTTTTTTGAAATACAGAAAACACCCACGTACGATCATCCAAGCAGCACACAGACGCCCTGGCGCCCTTTATCGGGGCCAGTACGGGTCTGTTTTTGCTTGGTGCAGGGCCGCCTATGGGCATCCTGCTTTATCGTACGTGGGTGCTATTATTTCAGCACAGTATTGTTGCTTCGGTTCGGCTTACGTCGCATCGGTACGGGCGCGCCAGTCCTTATCGCGGGTGGTTCAGCCGTCCATTATGCTCTCGTTCGCCGTATTTGTTGCCGCCAATCAGAAGCCACGTGGCCGAATTGGGTCAACGTTGAAAATCATAACATCCTCGTTTTGAGTTTGTCAACACTTTTTCAAAAAGGAAAAAGGGGCGGTATCAGCCGCCCCTTCTTCCCGTTCTTCTTCTCAAAGTGCTTTCAAGCTACGCTTCCTTGGAAGTTTCGCCGCAATAACGCATCTCCTTACGCTATCGCTAAGAAAAGTATACCAGATTATTTACCTTCCATCAATTGCAATACGCCATGACGCCATTAGTAATCGCCAACGCTGCTGCGTGTTGAAATTCTTGCGTACCCAATCTGGCACCCTCATCCATATTTGACAAGAAGCCTAACTCCACCAGCACGGCCACCGCGTCAGTGTTCCTGGTTACGTACAAGCTGTTGCTTTTTGTTCCACGGTCTTCCAAGCCAAGACCAACAAGTTCTGCGTTAATGAGCGCTGCGAGTGACCGTCCTTTTCGGCTGGCAGCAAAATAAAAGGTTTCAGTACCAGCAGCCTCTTCATCGCCCGCGCTATTGCAATGAATGGAAATAAATAGTTCGGCGCCAGCTTCATTAGAAGCCGCCGTAATCTCGTACAATTCGCCGGCATGGACATAGACCACTTCATGGCCAGCGTCTTCTAGCAGAGCCTGTAGCTTCTGCGCCACTGCAATATTAATGTCGACTTCCTTCAAGCCCAGTGCATCGTTGCATGCCCCTGGGTCATAGTTTTCAGAGCCGGCATAGTGGCCGGGGTTAATTGCAATAATCATAATTTCATCCTCCGATTTCAACTTTAGCAATTTGCTATAGTTACCGTCATTACTGGCTTACAGCCATTTCCACTTGCCTTCGAATGATCTCCGGTTTTCTTAAAAGCATTGTCAATCCCCTCCGCTTACAGCTATATCGGCAAGTCAGCAAAAAGGTGAAAAAATAAAGCGGGCATCTCTGCCCGCTCATTAACTGCCGTTCTTATTTAAATTTTTTACTCGCTTGCTCCGAACAAAGTTCCCCAGGGGCGACGCCTCCGCGTGCTTCAGCGCCACATCCTGCTGATTCAGATTCACATATATCTTCGTCATCTCCAGGCCAACGTGCCCCATTATCTGCTGGAGAGAAAACGCATCGCCTCCGTTACGGACATAGCCGATGGCAAACAGATGCCGCAGATGGTATGGAGTAATCTCCACCCCGCTTACACGCGCATAATTCTTGAATCGTTTCTGCATCCCACGCGCCGGCAATGGATTCCCGTCATACGTGGATAATATTGGCACCGACTTCTTCCATTCCGTGGGGCGATATCCCATCAATTTATTGACGGCATGAATCAGTTGAACAGAAAGAGGTAAATAGCGTTCCTTCCTGGTCTTCGCATATTCCGCTCGGACATGGATCAGCCGCTTCTCCTCGTCAAAGTCTTCCGGACAGATCTGCAAGGCCTCCGATGGCCTTATCCCCGTATCCAATAGCATCAAGCAAAACGTATAATCCCGAAGCCCCGCGAAAGTGGTTTGATCGATCGCCGCCATAAATTTTCTGACCGCATTCTCGTCATGATTTACGACCTGCACCGTAGGACGTCTGTATTTGAATTCTGAGGCGGGGTTTTCTTCAAGGGCCCCTTGGTCTATGCAATACGAAAAAAACAGTTTGTAGGCACTCAGACGCTTATTGTAATAGGAATCGCTGATGCCGATCAGCAGTTTGTGGATTCTTCGCCGCACAGAGTCAAAATCGTTCCAGCAGACGTTGCTTTTCAGAAACAAATCTCCCAATGCATAGCGATGACTGTTCAAGGTGTCCTTCGTGTTCCCTTTTGCTTCCGCAAATCTCAAAAAATCTTCGATTCGATCCTCAATCAGACTTTCTTTGACTATTCCACGTTTTGTTAACTGCCTTACCTTCATTTTAGGACGCGCCTCCCTACAATTTCTTGTAGGACGTTAACCTTGCCAGGGTTCCTCCAAACGGTGATTTTTCCCTTGGGAAATAATTGGGAAATAAAAAATGACCCGGTCAAAAACCGGTTCTATAATAAATGTTGGGGTAAGCACGCGAAAGCATGTTTACCCCAAC
>MTLC01000178.1_pt6 | contig 41068 bp, 42 predicted proteins | sample 1982451 | NCBI WGS metagenome assembly MTLC01 (sample SAMN05710165, study PRJNA340218) | biofilm metagenome | isolation source: sample SPH anode biofilm adapted to +100 mV | place: USA | collected 2012-02-03 | reverse complement strand
ATCCCGCCGATGCGGCGGGTCTTCGAACCGGAGACCGGATCCTGGAGATCAACGGCAAGCGCATCGGCACCTTCTCCGAGATACAGGAATCCATTGCCCTATCGGCCCGCAGGCCAACCGATATGATTGTCGATCGTGATGGCGCGACGGTGGCCATACGCATCACGCCGGAGCTCGACAAGGACTCCGGGGCGGGCAGAATAGGCATCTATCCGTGGATCGAGCCGCTCGTGGCCACGGTCGATCCTGCCGGCGCCGCCGCGTTTGCCGGTCTGGAGCCAGGTGACACCATCACGGCAATCGATGGCGTGCATGTCAAGACGACCATGGACATAGTCGGGTATCTGGCCGCACACAAGCCGTCGAAGTTGGTCGTACAGTATGTCCGTTCGGGTACGACACTGGAGTCTGATGTCGTCATGACCTATGGACCCGACGGCTCGGCCGATCTTGGGCTTGGATGGAAAACCACGACACTCTCGGTGAAGGCGCACAGTCTTGCGGAGGCCGTCTCCTTGGGACTGGCAGAGACCAGCAAGACGATATCCGCTACCTATCGCGGCATAGCGTCACTCTTCATGGGCACCAACGTACTCAAGGCCATATCGGGTCCAGTCCGCATAACCTGGATGGTTGGCACCGTGGCGGCCAGCGGCTTCTCCACTGCAACGCCTGGCGGTCTGTCCGTGGCGTTCAATTTCCTGGCGGCGCTTTCCATCGGCCTCTTTGCAATGAATCTGCTGCCGATTCCCCTGCTCGACGGCGGCTCTATCGTGTTGTACCTCTTCGAGCTGGTTCGCAGGAAGGCTGCCAAGGTGAAGACGGTACTCCGGTATCAGACCATCGGCATGGTGGCGGTGGCAGCGTTGTTCATCCTGTCGACCTTGAGCGATGTCCTGTTCTTCTCCAAGAAATAGCTCGTCACGTGAATATGCTTGCACACGAAGGGAGACCGTCATGAAGGAAGTTCAATGCAGATGCGAGGCCATGGTCGAGGTGGACGTGCCGGATTTCATAGATCTCGATGACCGGACCATGGTGACCCGACTGGCCGCAGGCGACTCGCCATCGGCCACCTGCCCGCGCTGCGGCGCACTTGTCCGTGCGGAACTGCCATTGGCGGTGCGGTCGGCATCCAGACACGTCAATCTGAGCGTGATGCCCGACATCGAGCGCCTGTCCGTGTACCGCGGCAAGATATCCGAACCGGGTTCATCGGAGATACTCCTTGGATACCAGGAGTTGTTCGAACGGGCACGAATGCTGCGCGACGACCTGGATCCGCGAGCCGTCGAGGGGCTCAAGTACTTCCTGCAAACCAAGGCCGAAGAGACAGAGCCTGAAGCGGACATAGCGGTGCTCTATAATGGCCTGAACGACGGCTTCCTCGAGTTCCACATTACCGGACTCAAGTCGGGTCAGACCGGCGTCGTCAGGCTGCCACACTCGGCCTATGCGAAGATACTGCCCGATACTTCTGCCGCAGCGCCCAAGGAGCCCTACAAAAGCATCCTTGCCGGTCGGTACCGGTCGATACGGAAGCTCGGATTCATGGCTTCGACGGAGGATGTCGGCTGAAATCCGGCGCCTAACCGTGTGAAGGGTTGGCCCTGACCTTCGCGATGGCCTGATCGACGGCATCGCGGATGGTCACCGCGTAGTCCCCGGTTTCGGCCGCGTGCGCGTACATGGTGCCAAGCAGTGACGCGTGGTACATAGGCCTGAGCATGTTCAGTGCGAGCGCCGCCATGTCGACGACACAGTCCTGGCAATCGCATATGCCTTCGGCAGCGGCCGTATCCAGCCTCTTTCCCAGCTCATCCAGGACCATGCGTTCGGTATCGTTGACCAGTATGCTCAAGTCATAATTCTTTTCAAGATCCATTTTTGCCCCCACACAGAGTCTAATGGTCGGCATGTTCCTTTTCAAGCGACTCGAAGCGTGTGATCTTCTGGAAGAACAGGAGACCGACCTTGCCTACCGGACCATTGCGGTGTTTGGCAACCAGGAGATCGGTCGGCGTATAGGGCGAACGCTCATCATGACGCTTGTCTATCTCGCGTTCGCGATGCAGGAACATGATCAGGTCCGCATCCTGCTCTATGGATCCCGATTCGCGCAGGTCGGCCAGCGATGGCTGCTTGCCCTCCGCCTCGCGCTTCAGCTGCGACAAGGCGACAACAGGAATCCTCAATTCGCGGGCCAGCGCCTTCAGTGACCGGGAAATGCTCGATATCTGCTCCCACCGTGGCAGATCCGAATTCTCATGCGTGATCAGCGTCAGATAGTCAATGAATATGATCTTGACATCCTTCTCGCTCTTCATGCGACGGGCCAGCGACCTGAGGTCGAGCAGCTTGATATTGGGAACATCGACGATGTACATCGGGGCGTCGTAGATACGGCTTGCCGCATCCATCAGGCTCTGGATGTCGCTCGGCTTGATGAGGCCGCTGCGAACCTTCTCCGAATCGATGCGCGCCTCGCTGGACAGGATGCGGTATGTCAACGAAAGGTCGGGCATTTCGAGGGAGAAGAAGCATACGGGGATGCGCTCACGGAGCGCCATGTGCGCCGCCATGTTCAGCGCGAACGCCGTCTTTCCAACGCTTGGCCGCGCACCGATGATGATGAGTTCCGAGTTCTGGAACCCGCTGGTCATGCCATCGAGCTCGGTGAATCCGCTCGGAATGCCGGTGTAGGCATTCTTGTTCTTGGCCAGCGCCTCGATCATCTTCATCGCCTCGGGGACGATTTCTCGAACGCTGCGGTAGGAGACCGATTGTCGGTCCTGGTTGACCTCGAAGATGCTCTCCTGCAATTCGTCGAGCAGTACGTCGGTCTCTATGGAGTCGTCGTGCGCCTTCTGGTTGATGTCTGCCGCAAGCCGGAGCAGATGTCGCCGGGTCGAACACTCCTGCACGATCCTGGCGTAGTACTCCATATTGGCGCTCGATGGCACGGCATCGGTCAGCTTGGCTATGTATGCCGGACCGCCCGATTGCTCGAGCGAGCCGAGTGCGCGCATCTCGTCGGCCAGGGTTATCAGGTCACCCTTCTGCCCCTTCTCGAAGAGGGAGATGATGGCCGCAAAGACATTCTTGTTCGCATTGACATAGAAATCGTCCGGACGCAGGAACTGCAGGATATGCGGTACCGCGTCCGGATCTAGCAACAAGGCGCCCAGCGCGGCCTGTTCCGCCTCTGCATTGTGCGGCGGAACCCTGTCCTTGAGCTGGGCGGGAATCATGCGCTTCGGCTATTCCTGAGCGGGGGCGGGGTCGGCCGGCGATTCCGTGGCGATTGGTTCGACCTGAGCCGGGGCCTCTTCATGGTGATGACGCCTGGGCTGCTCGGGAGCGGGAGCGTTCTTCGCCTTCTCGACGTGTCCCTTGATCGCGACGCGGATGGTCGCCTCTTCCTTCTCATACAGCCGCACGATGATCTTGTAGTTGCCAACGCTCTTGATGACGCGGCCCGGAACCTCGATCTTCTTGCGGTCGATCTGGATTCCCTTCTTGAGGAGCTCATCGGCAATGGTCGCATTGGACACGGCGCCGAACAGCTTGCCGTTCTGACCGGCGGGCATATCCAGAGCCAGTTCATCGGCTTCAAGCCTGGTCTTGAGATCGGCACTGGAAGCGCGCTTCTCCGCCTTGCGGTTTTCGATTTCGGCCTTGCGCTTCTCGAACAGGGCAATCGCAGCAGGGCTGTACGGATAGACGAGCCCTCGGGGCAGCAGGTAGTTGCGGGCATAACCGGCGGCGACGTCCTTCACGTCTCCGAGTTCGCCCAGGTTGGGAACATCGTTGTTCAGGATAACCTTCATGGTGTATCTCCTTTAATGGTTACTGTACGGAACGGAATCCAGGTCTCAAGGGTGCCGAGCAGTGCGAGCACGCCGATGGCTATGAAGCCGGCCATTCCGCTTACGACAAGCAGAATAAGCACGATAGGCATGATCAACCGCGCGGCAGGAGCCAGGCCAACGCGTTCGGCCAGCGCATTGGCGACGGCGAGCCCCTGAACGCCGTAACAGATTGACAAGGCTGTGGCCGCGTTCAACGCGACCGCCGAAAGCACAAACGAGGGATAGAGACGGTTGACGAGCAAGGCGGCCCATGCGCCAAGCAGCCACCATACCAGCGATACCGGCAGATGGTATGTGCCGAGCGTTGGAACATCACCTGCAGTGTCCACTCTTCTGAACGACCCGAGGCGGGAACCCAGCCAGGCGCTGGCGAACAGGAATATGAACACAATAGCGCCAAAGCTGGAAGCGACACCCGTCTTGATGGCCGACCAGAGCGCCTCGGGATCGGGCACTTCCGCCCCGACGGCCGTCGTCGCGCTCGTGAAGGCCGACATGAATATGTTCTTGACGCCCTCATCGCCGGCTGCGGCAATGAATGAAGGCAGACACACCAGCGAGGCAAGTGCGCCACCGGCCAGGGCTCTGATGGCGAACGGAATGCCCTTCAGTCGTGGCATCGCCATCAGCACGAGAGCGATGATCATTGCAGCGGGGGCCGAAAGCCCGAGGGCAAGGGTTCCGGCGCTCATGGCGCCGGCCCGCGCCAGCAGTACGATCTGCCAGACCGTTATGATGACGGCGGCGAACACGGAACTGACACACATCGCGCGGTGCCCCTTGTTGGTGGCCGCAATCTGGAGCGGTACCAGGTACAGGGGTGCGAGCGCTATGGTCCCATAGAAGGCGGCCGTCAGCGCTCCCATCGCCAGAGGAAATCGATACTGTGCGAGTCCGGTTCTGATGTCCACCGCTGCTATTTGGTCACGTACGGGATATAGGCAAGTGCACGGTCACGCTTGATGGCGACGGCGAGCCTGCGCTGGTGCTTGGCGCACGAACCGGTGATGCGGCGAGGCAGAATCTTGCCACGTTCGGTGATGAAACGCCTGAGCGTGTCAGGATCCTTGTAGTCGATCTTGAGCTTCTGGGCGCAGAACTTGCAGACCTTCTTGCGGAAGAATCCCTTGCGTCCGCCGCGTCCACCGCGGTCATCACCTTCTCTCCTGGGCTCATCGCCTCGACCACCACGGTCGCCGCGGTCTTCTCTCTGGTTCATATCTGACATCGGTAATCTCCTTGGAAAAGGGGCCTGAAATGGCCTCTAGAACGGTATATCGTCCGAGAAATCATCGGGCGAAGGTGCCTGTGATGCCGGTCCCTGGGGACGGCCACGGCTGGGGTAATCACGCTGCCCGCCTGCGGCCGAACCCTGGGACGAATCCTGGGATTGGCCTCCGGCGTTGGAGCCGAGCAACTGCACGGTATTGGCGCTGATGATTACTTTCATACGGGACTGGCCGTCCTGCTCCCAGCGATCCTGTCGCATCGTGCCCTCGACCGCAACCAGCTTCCCCTTGACGAGGTACTGGTTGATCGATTCTCCCTGCTTGCCCCACAGGTCGACGTCCCAGAAACTGGCTTCGTCAACCCACTGGTCGCCCTTCTTCTTGCGCGAGCCTGTAGCAATGGAAAAGTGACAGACTGCCTGTCCGGAGTTGGTATACTTGAGTTCCGCGTCGCGGGTCAGCCTGCCAACCAGTACGGCAATGCTCAGATCGGCCATGTGTTCCCTCCGTCAGTCATCTGCCCGGACAAAAAGGTACTTGAGTATGCTCTTCTCGAGCTTGAAGACCTTCTCCGCGGCGACGAGCTTGTCGGGAGGCAGATTGGCGATGTACAGGACATAGCGTCCACGCATCCTGCCCTTGATTTCATAGGCAAGCTGGCGTTCGCCCAGCTCATCTTCCTTGACGATTTCGCCGCCGATCTGCTTGAGCGTGGCGGAGACTGCTTCCTTTGCTGGACGGTAGAGTTCTTCTTCCGTTGCAAAGATGACGGTAAGTTCGTAGGGTCGCATTGATCCTCCCTGTGGTCTGGTGATCCGTCTCTGAACGGACGGATAAGGAGTCGTAAGCACGTGCGCCGAGCACGCCTGGGCATGTTCGGGCCTGTACAGACAAATCGAGGCATTGTATCCCAGAACGCATGGCAGATTCAAGCGATCGGAGCGCTTTACCTGCGGCAATCGCCGGGATACAATGGAACCATGTCAAGCGTTATCCATTATGAGGACAATATCTATATCGTCGATGGTCTGGTGCGCGTTCTCTGCGACGCCTCCCGCCTCGAACCCGATCCCGATGTCATAGGCGATGCTATGCTGGCGACGGCACGACTCGCCGATGCTACCCTGAGGCGGGTCAAGGATCTGGTGCTGCAGAACGACCACCTGGTCGACCGCCCCGACTACCTGCGGCTGTTGTCCCGCTCGGCACGCGACCTGGCGGACGCCCTTGACGAGATACTGCGCCCCGGTTCGACGCTTGCGCCGGTCATAGCCAGTTCGGTCGATGAACTGGCTCGAATCGTGGCCGCGCAGCGTGCCGCCGCCTCCGATCTGCGTGATGTGCTCAACGCCTCGACCGGTACCAATGCCGGGGCCGAGGATGTCGTATCCGACGACGAGCTGTCCGAACTGCTGAGGATATAGCCCTTCGGCCCGAGGTGCCGGCCATCAGTACAGGTATCGTTCCATTTCTGCGAGCCCGCCCAGGGTCAGGTCAGGATCGACCTCGTCGAATACCGTGGTCAGGCCGGTCAGGACCCTGCACAATCCGCCGGTCGCTACGACCTTGGCTCCACCGAGCTCGGACTTGATCCTGCCTACCATGTACTCGACGAGTCCCGTGTAGCCGAGCACGACGCCGGCCTGTATCGCCTCTATGGTGTTGCGGCCCATCGCCGATGCCGGCGCCTCGAGCGGCACCGATGGCAGCTGGGCGGTGGCCTTGGACAACGAGCCTGCCGCGGTGCCGAGTCCAGGCGCGATGGAGACGCCTATGATCGCGCCGCTCGAGTCGACGGCGGTAAACGTCAACGCGGTGCCGAAGTCGACAACGAGGCACGCGCCGCCGAATCGATTCCACGCGGCCAGCGCATCGGCTACGAGGTCCGATCCAATCTCGTGCGCGGCCACGACGGTGACCGGCAACTTGTCGTATACCATCGGGCCGAGTACGACGGGCTCCACGCCAAACAGATGCCGCGCCATCTTCTCCACCGACGCGGTCAGTTGCGGCACGACGGAACTCAGGATGACGCGGTCGATCGAGGCGATATCAATGCCGCGATCAAGCAGTATCGCCTTGACGACCACCCCGTATTCGTCCTCGGTCTTGCCAGGAACCGTGCGTATGCGCAGTGTCTCAAGCAGATGACCGGAATCGTAGATTCCGCCGACTATGTTGGTGTTTCCCGCATCGATGACGAATAGCATGGCCCCATGATTTACCGGGCAAGCCCGCGCTGTCAAGGACGCATGAGCTTGCGCTTGGACGCTGAATTGAGCCATAATCCGGCCAGTACGCAAGGAGACTGCCCATGCCAGATATAATTCAGCCGCGTGTCCTCAAGGGGTTCAGGGACTTCCTTCCCGCTGCCGAGATGGAGCGCGCTGCCCTGCTCGAGTCGCTGACGTCGGCCTTCAGGAGCTTTGGTTTCGTTCCAATTGACACGCCGGTGCTGGAGTATGCCGAAATACTGCTCGGCAAGGCCGGTGGCGAGACCGAGAAACAGGTGTACCGATTCAAGGACAACGGCGGCCGTGATGTGGCGATGCGCTTCGACCTGACCGTGCCGTTCGCGCGCTTCATGGCCGAACACTCCGGCGAATTGTACCTGCCGTTCAAGCGATACCACATGGCCAAGGTGTGGCGCGGCGAGAATACCCAGCGCGGCCGATATCGCGAATTCATGCAATGTGACTTTGACATCGTCGGCGTCGATACGGCAGCTGCCGATTTCGACATAGTCGCCACCATCGCGGCGGCGATGCGGGCGCTCGGCGTCGACGGCGCTACGATCAGCATCAACCACCGTGGCATATTCAACCGGTTCCTGGCACGTGTCGGCATCGCCGACAAGTCGGTCGAGGTGCTGCGGGTCGTCGACAAGCTGGACAAGATAGGCAGCGACGAGACGCGACGACTGCTGGGGGAACTGGCTGGCGACGCGGCAGCCCGCGAGATTCTCGAGTTCATACGCGGCGGCGATGACTATCAGACGACGCTTGACAGGATGACCCGGCTCGCCGGAGGTGACAATCCCGATTCTGCGCGGCTGGCCGAGATCATGGCCATGGCCGAGGCGTGCGGCCTTGCCTCGTCGATCATGCTGGCCCCGAACATAACGCGCGGGCTTGACTACTATACCGGCGTGGTGTTCGAGACCTTCCTCGATGCCATTCCCCAGATAGGCTCAGTCTGCTCCGGAGGCCGCTACAATGACCTGGCATCGCTGTATACGACCCAGCGCCTGCCAGGAGTCGGCGCGTCGGTCGGCATCGACAGGCTGATTGCCGCGCTTGAATCCACGGGGAAGACGCGCAAGACCGCCGGCTACACGCGTGCCGTCGTCATCAATCTTGACGAGGCGCTTGCGGCTGACTATCAGGCGGCGGCGCAGGTTCTGCGCCAGTCGGGCATCGCATGCGAGGTGTTCCCGGACGCCCGCAAGGCGGGCCAGCAACTCGCCTACGCCGAGGCGAAGGGTGCCAGCCATGCACTGGTTCGTGGCACCGACGAGCAGGCCCGTGGTGTCTGGATTCTGCGCGAGCTGGCCACTCGCACGAATGTCGAGTATGCCGATGTCGGAGCCATAGCGGCTGCAATGGCACAGGCGCGGTGATCGATTCTCCTGGTCGCAGCATGCGCCCATCCAGGGCGCGAGCATGGCCAGCGCTCGCACTGGCTACGCTCGCACTGGCTGGTTGCGCGGTCAAGCCTCCGAGCCTTGGTTCAATTGAGTCGCGGCTCATCGTCGTGGCGACCGATGCGGACGGCCACCACGAGGAGCGGCTTTCGTGCTTCGCATCGGTATCCGACGGCGACGGCATAGCCGACATCGAATATCTGTATGTGGTACACGATGCATCGGAGCTCTTCTGGACCCTGACCGCCGATGACTGGATCCAGCGGGATGATGGCTCGGGAAACTGGTTGGGCAGCAATGGTTTGCGCGCACCCGATGGTGTGCTGCCACGCGGGACGTACCGCATCGTACTGGTCGACAAGGCTGGCGAACGTGACGAACGGAGCTTCGTCCTGTCGGCACCCGCAACGGAGGATCGGACGATGCCGACCGTTTCGCTGTCGGGCACATCTGTCAGGCTCGACACACCATGTCCGCTCAATACCGCATTCTTCATGGATGCCGGTGGCAATGTCGTGATGACGACCCCGCTCGCGCCGGGCGTCACGTCACTCGATACACTCTGGCCTGGCGGCGCCTGGCGCACCGGAGCCGATGCTCTGACCGTCTACGGGTTCGATCCGAAGGCGGAGATAGGAATGTTTGCGTGGAAGATACGACTCCCGGACTGAATGGTCCGCTTTCCGCCCGCGATGTCGGCATACGCAGCTATGTCATCAGGTCGGGTCGCATGACCGACATGCAGAAGGACGCCCTGGCACGGCTCTATGAACGCTACGGTGTCAGCTGGAATCCGGACTCAAGAGTCGATGCCATGAGCCTGTTCGGATCGGACGGGCCATTCGTCATCGAGATAGGCTTTGGCATGGGCCTTGCCACCGCCGCAATAGCCCAGGCCCTGCCGGATACACGATTCCTCGGACTCGAGGTGCATGCCCCCGGCGTCGGCAAACTGCTCGCCGAGATAGCGGCCCGCGACATCCAGAACCTGCGCGTGTGCAGACACGATGCCGTCGAGGTGGTCGATTCCATGGTGCGGAAATCGAGCGTCGACGGCTTCCATGTCTTCTTTCCTGATCCATGGCCCAAGAAGCGCCATCACAAGCGGCGGATCATGAGCGCCGAGTTTGTACACCTGCTCGCCGACAGGCTCAAGCCAGGCGGATATCTATACTATGTGACCGACTGGGAAGAGTACGCTGTCGCGACTCTCGAGACGCTCAAGGCGGAGGCCGCTCTGGTGAACAGCGCCGAGGCATGGGCCGGGCGGCAGCCATGGCGGCCCGTCACGAAGTTCGAACAGCGCGCCATCAATGATGGCAGGCCGATCAGGGAGCTGTACTTCACGAAGCGTCTCTGATTCAGAAATCCGCCCGGACGCTGAGCGAAACCGCCAGCGCGTTGTTGCCGGCCGCCCAGGTGAATTCCTTTCCGGCACCGCCGCCACTCCATGCAATGGTAATGCCGAAGGGGACCGCATTCTGCAGCGCAAACGATTCGGTCAATCGCAGCACGAATGAGCCGTCGCTCAGGTTGGCCAGCGCGGATGCGCTCGACGTGAGCGATGCAGACGGAAATTCGCTGCCCTGGATGGATACATATCCGTAGAATTGCCCCATGTACAGCGGATTCAGCGTCTCCATTCCCGCCATCGCGGCGTACTGGCCGGTCAGGTCCGAGCCGCCGGAGTTGTAGAAGAACTCGGACGAGACGGTCCATCGCTTCAGGTCTCCGAGCAGACGGCTCGCGCCCAGCGCGATGGCCACATTCTCGGTGCCCGAGTCATAGGCCGGTGTATAGGCGGACTCGCCGTACAAATTCAGTCCGAGCACATGGCCAGAGAAATCAAGGCCCAGCTTGTCCTGAGCCTTCACCCCCGTGAGTCCGGTCAGGCCGAGTTCGACATCTCCAATGGTCGCGTCAAACCGGGCAGCGTATGCAACGGCGGTAGCCGGATCCTGCACGGAGCCGGCGTCGACCAGACCCGAGAAGTCGGTAAACACGAAGACATTGGCCGCATGCAATGGCACGTGCACCCTGAGGCCAGGCTTGCCAACCCGGAGGTCGACGCTCTGAAACGCATCGACCTTCTGCAGGTTGATGAAGTCAACCGGGGTCCATACCCGCGATGGCCCCCAGGATATCAGCTGGTTGCCAAGCCTGACAAAGACCAGCTTGCCGATGTCGAAGCTCCAGTGCAGCTCGGACAGTTCGAACGTCGGCGCAAACAGGTCCGGTGCGGGTCCCGTCGTGGCAACGCCGCCGGCGATGCCTGAGAAGACCATCTGCACGGCATTGTACGCCGCATAGAACGAACCGTAATCGGGAAGCGTCAGCTTGACGAACAGCTTCCCCGATAGTGACGAAGAAGCCGAATAGCCGTCCCACGATGCAGGCACGGAGGCGGCTGCCGATACCAGGATCGTGCCGCCAGCCAGTACCGTCGTGGTCGCCTGACCACCGGGAGCGACGCTGGTGCTTACCGTGGTATCGAATGCGGCGGCATTGAATGGGTCGTCCTCGGCCGCGCTCTGGGCAAATGCGTGGGAGACACCTGACACAACCAGCAGCAGCACGAGCGCCGCAAACCTTCGAAACGAACCGTTATCAGACATCTATATCTCCGCCTTCCTGGTGTCTAGCGTGACTGTTCCTCGAGAAATGCCTTGGAGAAGGTGTAGTCGGGAATCTTCGCGGTGGATATGCCTTCATTGGTGATGAAGGTGCGCTGACCCTTCTCCAGCTCATTGATGGCCAGCAATTTGGTGAACAGATACTTGTCGGCGGCAACCTTCTGGTAGTCGACATAGTAGCTGGTGCGCAGCAAGGTGCCGGAGGCGCTGAAGTTCTCGACCTTCACGGGAAGGCCATCGGTCCGGCGGACATACCACTTCTGTATCGGGAACGACACATCGAGCTTCTTCGCATCGAGCCTCAAGACATCACACTCCCACTTGGAGACGGTTGCGGTGCCTGCATAACCGAGCCAGTATTGATCCGCGAGTCTGGTGCTGCCAAAGGTATCGGTCCGAACATCGGTGCTGCCCACGTCATCCTTCCGGTTCCTGTATACGAATTCACGGGTAGTTGGCAAATAGAGGTACAGGTCATCCTTGCTTCTCCAGTAGCCCTTGCCCTTTTCACTGTCAGGATACTGGAAAATCAGCGTGAAACTGTCGGCTGCATCCCGCCGGTATACCTTGATCTGCAGCACGCGGTCGGCTTCGCCGTCCTTCTTCTGGACGAGGGTGAAGGTGCTCGTCAGGTCGAGGCCCTCCAGGTTCAGCCTTGATTCGAAGGTATTGACCAGACTGACGGCTTTTGGATCGTTGCGAGGTGTTGCAGGCGCCGGCCCGGCGGTGCCCTGTGCGGAAACGGTGCCGCCCATGAACAGGGCCAGCATGGCTATGATGGGGAATACCCGTGCCTTCATGTCGTGCTCCTTCTCTAGAACGTGCTGGTCAAGGCTTCGACGGGGCGTATCATGCCGCCGCGCCTGGCCGGGAAATATGAGAATACAGCCGCGAACAGCCCGATGATCAGGACAATTGCCAGCATGTCCAACGGCAGTGGAATCAACGATACGTGCCCCGCGTTCAGGAATATGCCCAGGTTTCCTCCCGGTGGCAGCCTGACGAGGGCGCCGACAGCCAGCGCCAGAACGGCTCCCAGCATCGCCCCGGCCGCCGAGAACACCAGGGCGAGCGAGACACTCTCGGCCATGAATAGTGCGGTGATGCCGCCCGCCTGGAAGCCAAGCGCGCGCATCGTTCCTATTTCCTTGAGCCGCTCGTTGACGCTCATGCGCAGGTTGATGAATATCGATATCGCTATGATGAACAGCATTACAGCGGCCACGAGGCCACCCAGGGCATTGATCGCGCCGAGTACGCTCCTGACGATGCCCAAGGCTTCGTCCAGCGTGGCAAGCTTGAGCATGACGCGGTCGCGCCCGACGGTGTCCGCCTCATACTTGGTACTGGCGGCGGAAATGGCCGATATCGCCTCGGCATCGGTCTTGGGCTTCGAAACCTCGAAGCCGGCGGAGACCAGAGCCTGCGACAATGCGTCCCGTCGGGCAGCCAGGTTCTTGGCTTCGGGGAAGTATATGTAGATGGTGCTCGCGGCATCGGATGATGCAAGATCGAGCCCGCGCAGGAACGGGAACTGCACGATGGCCTGTCCACGCATGAAGAAGTTGTCGGTTCGCCACAGACCGCGAACGGTCAGTATGCCGGTATTGAACGCACCAAAGCGCGTGCGCGTCGATACGACGACCTCGTCTCCGAGTACCAGTCCAAAATAATCGGCGAGATCGGCCGGCAGCGCCAGTCCATTTGGATCCCTGGACCAGGTCTCCCAGTCGCCCGCGGTGAATACCATCTGGCCGCGCAGCGCGGCATCGCTTGCTGGATCGATGCCCAGAAATCCGATCCGCTTTGAAATGCCCTTGTAATAGACCGTCGATTGCAGCTGATACCTGGCAAGTACGCTGGCATCAGTGCCCAACGACTTCTTGACTATTGCGCGTATCTCGTCGGTGCGCTTCAAGCCATTGTATATCTTGCCATCGGCGGCGAATTGTCCCGAAATCGTTATATGCCCGGCACTCGACCGCGCAAGGCTCGAGGTGATGGTCGATGTTGCACCGCGTGAGAAGGCGAACAGCAGTACGAGGATGAACGTTACAATCGTATAGTTGATGCCCAGCGTGAAGCTGCGCTTGCCGTTCCTGAAGACATTCCTGAAGGCTACACCCAGAAAGCGAATCATAGCATACCTCCGTGACCGCTAGCGGTCGCTCATCGCCTTGAGTGGCGTAATGGATGTGGCCACCCGGACAGGATAGATCGTGGCGACAATGGACACGAAAATCACGACAACGAGTGCCTGGATGAACGGCATCGCACTGACGTGGAGCTTGAGCGGTCCGCCACCAATCAGGAACTGCGATACGGTCTCTGGCAGCGGAAGCCCATTGGTACCGAATAACAGTATGGTGATCGATGCAATGACCATCGCAACAATCGATGCGCCCACATTGAGCACCAGAGTCTCCGCGAGGAACAGTCCTCGCACGAACGACCTGTCGGCACCGACTGCCCGCATGGTGCCGATCTCGGCAGTGCGTTCAACCACATTGATGATCAGGGTATTCATGAATATCAGTGTAACCACAAGGAATATCAGGGCCGTCGCCAGGTAGATGAACCCCTGCAACGCCGTCGCTATCTGCGCATAGAATCCTGAAGCCGCATCCCAGCGAGCGGCCTTGATTCCAAGACCCGGAACCTTGAGCAGCCTCGCCATGGCCGCGTCGATATCGCTGCCATCCTTGAGCCGGACGGCTATCATCGTAGCGCCAGACAGCACCTCGGTCTTGAGACTGGAAAGATCAATCGCCGCAAAATCGGTAGTGGCCAGGTCGAATATGGCCGATTCATCGCCTGATGCTATGGAAAGCCCCTTGTCAAATTCCTTGGGGAGTGAAGCCACCCCTGTGTAGTTGTACAGCTGCCCGTACGTCGCCGCGTCCATGAAGTTGATGTAGTCGAAGACGCCGCGATATCGCCTGGGATTGAAGATGCCAATCAAAGAAGATCTGACAGTATTGACACCACCTTCGGTAATCCCAAGCAACGTGAGCGGTTCTCCGACCTTCAGCGTCAGCCCGTAGTTCTTGAGGTACTGCTGGTTCTGGTATTCGCTGATGGCCAGCCCCGATATCGCGGGCTGCGCGGAACCGGCTGTACCAAAGAAGCTGCCCGATGTCACCTGTATGTTCTCGAAGACCTTGCCGTAGGACGCTGGATCAACCGCATAGAATATGAATGGCATGTCGATCTTCCTGCCATCCTTGTCGGCCTGTACGAGCCCGTAATTCTGCGCATACGGGGTAATGGCGACGACCTCTGGCAACTGCTGCAGCGCGTCCTCGACGGCTGCCATGTCACGTATGTTGGGCAGCGGCGTATTGAAGGCGAACGGTGAAGGCAGGTCACGCGACCGCTCCGAATAGACTATGAAGTCGCCGGTGAAGTTCCTGACTATTGCCTGGCGGGATTCAACCGCGGCCGATGACGAAATGGTCGTGCCAAACACCACGAGGAATGTGCCAAACGCCACAAGCGATCCTATGAGAATCATGCGGCCCTTGCGTCGCATCAGTGTACGCAGGGCGAGTTTGAGAGTCAGCATCGCATCAGCCCTCCGCTCCATCGGATCCGACTACCATGCCATCGAGAATGTTGACGACCGTGCGGGCCTCACGCATGATGTGTGCATCATGTGTAGAGAATATGAAGGTCGTCTGTTCAGTCTCATTGATCTTGCGCATCAGCTCGATGATGCGAATGCCGGTTGCTGAATCGAGGTTTGCCGTCGGCTCGTCCGCAAGCACAATGGCAGGATTGGTGACCAGGGCGCGCGCAATGGCTACCCGTTGCCGCTGCCCGCCAGAAAGTTCGTTCGGCTTGTTGCGCACGCGATCCTGCAGTCCGACTTCTTCAATGAAGCACATCACCATCTCCTTGCGCTGTTTCGCGTCGAGCGAACGCTTCAGCAACAAGGGAAACTCAATGTTCTCGTATACATCCAGAACAGGTATCAGGTTGAACGATTGAAATATGAAACCGATTTTCGTCCGCCTGTAGCGGGTCAGCTCCTTGTCATCGAGCTTCTCCACTTCTGTACCGTCGATTCGCACGATGCCGGAAGATGGAACATCGATACAGCCGATCATGTTCAGCATCGTGCTCTTGCCGGATCCTGATGGACCGGCTATCGCGGTAAAGGCACCCTTCCCGATCTGCAGGTTGACGCCGCGCAATGCATCGACCCGAGTGGAACCCAGCATGTAGTTCTTGTGTACGTCGGTCAGTTCAACAACATTCATCCTATGCTCCTTGGTTCATGCCTAATCCCCTGACAAGAATATCAATCAGCTCATATGCCATGGCTTCCCTGCTGCCTTGAACGGCAAATTCCGGCACCGAAAAGAGACTCTCCACCATGCCAATCAACGCACCGGCTATCAGCCCGGTATTGCACGCGGCAATCTCGCCCCTGGAGACCGCGGCGTCGAGCACCCCGCGCAGTGGCACCAGGATAAGCTCGTGGACCAGGCTGGTAATCAGTGCCGCATCATCACCCTTCAGGTAGGTCATGTCCGATTCAGTCAATTTGAGCAGATCCATCGGCGACTGCGACAGGAGCCAGGCGGAGGCCGCCCCCAGTATGCCGCGCAGGTTCTGCTCGCTGTTGGTAATCGCCGCATGCAGTCCATCGCCATGGCGACGGACATTGCGTTCCAGAACGGCCATGAAGATGGACTGTTTGCCTTCGGGAAAGTGATAGTACAGGGAAGCATGCGTCAGGCCCATCTCCGCGCAGATATCCCTCAGGGTTACTGCTGGAAAGCCACGCGCCATGAACAGGCGTTCGGCCACATCGAGCAACCTGGTTCTGGCATTGGGCTCATCCATCTTGCTTACCAACATGTTGGTAAGGTATACAGGCGCCATTGAGTTGTCAAGCAGGTTCATGGCCCATCGCCTAGGCGAAGAACTCGGAGAGTTTGCGATACAGCGCGCCTACCCGCTCCTTTTCCTCATGGGTCGCCGTCTCCGAGATCTCGTCTACCAGCGATTCGAGGCTGGCAAGACTCTCATTGAGTGCCGTGTGAAAGCCCCGCGAAACGCGGAACCAGTAGGTGCCGGCAGTGTCGGTGAACATCGCCACAAAACCAAGCTCCGGATTCCTGGGCTTCCAGTAGGAGACCTGGAGCACATGATCGAGGACCGCCATCAGCCCCGGCAGGTCCTCGTGCACATTGAACTGCTTCTTTCGGGGCCACTCGCGCTTCAGATCCTGCTCGGGATCAAGCCAATGAGCGACACGCAGAATGGTCTCGAGCTTCTCGCCATCCATCAGGCGATTGTGGCCAACCATCACGACCCCGAGCATGCCCCTGAAGGCCAGTCCGGCATCCGCATCGAGTGTCGCCCGCGCCCTGCTGAACGAGGGCCAATCGAGCACCGCCTTCTTGCGCTTCTTCTCGATGACCAGCTCGAACGATTCACCGCCAATCTTGACTCGATTGGTGAAGTCGCGCGGTTCAGACCTCTGGGTCTTCGTTGCGCCTTGTTTGGGAGTGGCCACACGCGCGGCGGAAGCGGCGGCGGCCGCCCCTCCGTACCGCTTGCCGGCCACTTCGGCGGCTGGCTGCTGCTTGAGGAGTGTCTCGGCGACAATGGGAGAGATCCTGGCAAGCATCCTGCGCTGCAGCGGTGAAACGCTCATCGCGTACATGCGCGTCGTCCTGACAATTTCGCCAGCGACGATGAAATCGGGATTCTCCTTGAACATGACCGAGCTCGGATGGATCTGCACCCGTTCAGCCATCAGCGTCCTGAAGAGACCTCGCTCCTGTCTGGCGCACACAAACTGGATCAGGCCGCGGCTGACCGCGCACAGATAATCATCGGTCGAACCGCCCGAAGCGATCGGCACGCCGAGCGCATTGACGATCAACTCTATCTGTTCCTTTATCCGTACGATCTCGAGCAGCGTCCGTTCGTCAAGGTAGTTGCGCTCGCTGAACTTGGCCTTCTGCCTGGCATCCACGAAGGCACGGTATATCTTCAGATAGGACACGAAGTCGCCAGAGGCATCGCGGAACGCATGGTGCGCGCGCCTGGCTTCGAGTTCTTCGCCGGGCGGCAGTACGTACGGGCTTTGAGTCGACAGGAAGGCGGCGGCAATGATCGCCTCTTCCACGACATCCGGATACCTGAGTATTGCTTCCACAATCAGGCGCGACAGTCGTGGCAACAGCGGAAACGCGCACATCATCTCGCCGACTCTGGAAAGGCTGCGGTCGGGCTCGAAGGCGTCAAGCAGATTGAGCACATCCATCGCACCCAGAATGCCCGACCGCGTCGGCTTTGAGATGAAATCGAAGCGCTCGAAGTCGGTAATGCCCAGTTCCGCCATCCGCAGGACGACCTCTGAAAGATCGGTCCGGTATATCTCCTCCATGGTGAAGAGCGAGCGATTCTCGAAATCGTCACGCGTATACAAGCGGTAGCAGAAACCGGGCGCGGTCCGGCCGGCACGCCCCTTGCGCTGGTTGCTCGATGCCTTGGAAATCGGCACCTGCACGAGACTTGCGGTATAGGTCTTGGGATTGTAGAAGTTCAGTTTCGCCTGGCCGGAATCGATGACGCTGGTCACACCATCGATTGTAACGCTGGTCTCGGCGATGTTGGTCGAGATGATGACCTTCTTCTTGCCCAGCGGTGCCTTGTCAAAGACGCGTTCCTGCTCATCCTTGCCGAGCCGGGCATAGAGCGGCACGATGTGGATGCGGTTGCGGCTGGCGCCCAGCGAGAGGCGCTGCATGCAATCCTTGATAAGCTTCTCGCCCGGCAGGAACACGAGCATGTCGCCATCGCGCTTGTCACCAATGATGCGATCGACTATTTCCTCGATCTTGTCTATCAGTGAATCGGGGTTGCCCTCCGAGGCGGGCGGATCCCATACAATGGTAACGGGAAAGACCTGCGTCTCGATCTTGACGATCGGGCAATCGCCGAAATAGGCGCTGAATATCTCGGCGTTGATGGTTGCGCTCGATACAATGACCTTGAACTCCGGCCTGGCCTCGAGCACCCGTTTGAGCAGGCCCAGGATGAAGTCGATGTTCAGGCTGCGCTCGTGCGCTTCGTCAACCATGATGACAGAGTACCGAGATAGCGCCGGGTCAAGTTTCATTTCCTGGAGCAGGATGCCATCGGTCATGATCTTGATCAGCGTCGACTGGCTGGTCTTGTCCTCGAAGCGCATCTTGTATCCAACCAGGCCCGGCATCGGTGTGCCGAGCTGCTTTGATATGAATTCGCTGACCGATATGGCCGCGATACGCCGCGGCTGTGTAACGCCGATGATACCATGACGCGCATACCCCGCTTCGTTCAGAATGACCGGAAGCTGCGTTGTCTTTCCTGAACCGGTGGGACTCTCGACGACTATGACTTGATTCGAAGCGAGCGCCTCAAGGATGCGCTCGCGCTGCTGATATACTGGAAGGTTCTTTGGATCCATGCAACCATTGTAGTCGAAATCGTCAGATTATCAAAGGACCGCGCACTTTGGTATACTCCACCCATGTTGCATGAGATAGTGATCGACGCGCTGATACTTGCGGGCATGGCGGCGATAGCGGCGGGACGGATTCCTCTGCTCCGCATGAACCGGGCAGGCATCGCCTTTCTGGCCGCGGCCCTCCTCATACTCGCAGGCGCTGTTCCGCTATCGGCCGCGCTGGCCGCCATCGACATGGGCACGATTGCGTTGCTGCTCTCGATGATGATTCTGGTCTCTGCACTGCGAATGTCGGGGCTGTTCGATATCATTGCCGCCAGACTTTCGGGACTTGCCGGGTTTGCACGGCTGTTTCTCGGGTCGATCATACTGACATCGGGGCTGTTGTCGGCGCTGTTCCTGAACGACACGATGTGTCTGGTGCTGGCGCCGGTCGTCGCCGAGACAAGCATCAGGGCTCGGCGCAATCCCGTACCATACCTTGTCGCCACCGCAACCGCTGCCAACGTCGGATCGGCGGCCACGATCATAGGCAATCCACAGAACATGCTGATAGGAGCCAGGAGCGGCATACCGTTCGTCGAGTATGCGAGCCGAGCCGGCCCGCCGGCCGTGCTCGGCCTTGTCGTCTGCTGGGTTGTCATCATGCTGGTCTTTCCTGGCGAGTTCGGGCGTTCGGCAGCATTGCGCCAGGGCACGGAGCGGGATGCGGCAGGGGCGCGTTCCATCAGCGCGGGCCTCATGGGCACGGTGACACTGGACAGGCACCTGGCCGGCAAGAGCATTGTGGCCAGTGCCGCGATGCTGGCCGGCTTCCTGGTCGGCGTGCCGGTCGTGATAGCGGCAATGGTGCCGGCCGCCTTCATGCTGGCTTCAAGAAGAACGGAGTCCGAACGCATACTGGTCGGAGTCGACTTCAATCTGCTCGTGTTCTTCGCGGGCCTCTTCATCATCACCGATGCCGCCTCGAGAACCGCCGCCTTCGCGATGCTCGAGCGCACCGCGCTCGCCGGAGCCACGGAATCATCGTGGATCTTTGCCGGCGCAACCGCGCTGATATCGAATGTCATATCGAATGTGCCGGCCGTGATGGTACTGTCCCCACTCGCCTCCGCGGCAGCCGATCCGCACCGTGCCTGGCTGGCTCTCGCGATGGCAAGCACCTTTGCCGGCAATCTGACGCTTCTGGGATCGGTGGCCAACCTGATCGTCGCGGAAGGCGCGGCTTCTCGGGGAGCCCGGCTGGGCTTCTGGGACTATCTGAAGGCTGGCCTGCCCATTACGATCATGACCATCGTCATTGGCACGGCATGGCTGAACATGACCGCTTGACCCTGTACCGGCTGCGGGCGTACCTTTGACAAAACCGGGGTGGCGGCGCGGTTCCGTTGGAACCAAAACCGTCTGAGAACAGACCCGACGAACCTGATCCGGATAATACCGGCGGAGGGAGATATATGCTCACTCGTCCCTTTCACACAAGGGCCTTGCTGGCAGTCTTGGTGCTGCCAGTTGCCTTTTCGTTCACGGCATGCGTACAGAAACAGGATACCACCCAGCTGACCGTGTACGCGTACGATTCGTTCGCCAGCGAATGGGGGCCGGCGCCCGTCGTCATTCCTGCATTCGAGAAGGCTACGGGCATCAAGGTAAATCTTGTCGTGCCCGGAGATTCTGGCCAGGTGCTGGCGCGCGCCATCGATGAACGCACGTCGCCACAGGCCGATGTGATTGTCGGCATCGACAACAACCTCCTGCCCAAGGCCCTGTCGTCCGACGTGCTGGCTCCATATCGACCGAAGGCATTTGCCTCGATTCCGGCAGAGCTCGTGCTCGACGGCACCTGGATGGTTACGCCATTTGACTGGAGCAGCTTTGCCATCATGTGGGACTCGGCCAAACTCGCCCAGCCGCCGGAATCGCTCGAGGATCTCACCAAGCCGGCCTATGCCAGGAAATTGATCCTGATGGACCCACGCACATCGACTCCGGGCCTTGGCTTCGTAGCGTGGACCGCCGCCATCTACGGCGATGACCTTGCGGCATACTGGAAGCGGCTGAAGCCATCGATCCTGACCATGTCCCCAGGCTGGGACACCGGGTATGGGCTCTTCACCTCGGGCGAAGCGCCGCTCGTCATATCCTATACGACGAGCGCGGCATACCATGCCGAATATGAGAAAGCCGGCAGATATCAGGCACTGGAATTCGCCCAGGGTCATCCCATACAGATCGAGGGCGCCGGTATCACCAAGCGGGCTCGGCATCGCAAGGCGGCCGAGGCATTCATCGACTTCATGCTGACCAGCGAATTTCAGTCGGCATTGCCGCTGACCAACTGGATGTACCCGGTGATGACTGGCATTGCCCTGCCGGCGAGCTATGGCGCGTCTCCCAAGCCGCGCAAGACCGTCTCGATCGATCCGCGCAAGCTGGACGCGGCAATGAAGACGGCGCTTGATGCGCTGCAGGCGCCCTGATACGCGCATGCTGGCCGCGCTCAGGCGACTGGTCGATGGTTCCGGCGCCGTACTGTCCCCGGCGCTGGCTGTCATCGTACTGATTCCGCTGCTCGCGGCCTTTGCCCCACTCCTTGATGGTGGCGCCTTTGCCAATCTCGGCCGCGCCATTGCCGAACCGCGTTTTACCGGTTCCTTCGGGTACGCACTGGCCCAGGCCGGCGCCAGCGCCGTTCTGGCCGCATTGATAGGCATTCCGGGGGCCTTTCTGATGGCACGGCGCGCCTTTCCGGGCAGGCGCCTCCTGTCCGCGCTTTCGGCGGTGCCGTTCTGCGTGCCTCCGCTGATCATCGCGATAGGATTCGTGCTCTACTACGGGCGCGAAGGCACGCTGAACCACCTCCTGATGGCTCTGTTCCATCTGAAGGAACCACCACTGACATTCCTGTATTCCTTTTCCGGCGTCGTGATGGCCCATGGTTTCTACAATTTCCCGGTGGTGCTGCGCTTCGTGGGAGATGCCTGGGCCAGTGCTCCCCGCCGGCACGAAGATGCGGCCCGACTCCTCGGAGCCTCGGAGCGCCGCATATTCCTGACCATAACGCTGCCATCCATACTGCCGGCGCTTGGAGCCGCCCTGTCTCTGGTGTTCCTGATGTGCTTCTACAGCTTCGTGATCGTGCTGCTGTTCGGCGGCGCGGGTGTCGGCACGCCGGAAGTCGAGCTGTACCGCGCGGCGCGTTTCGAATTCGACAGGCCGCTGGCAAGCTCCTTCGCGCTCGTCGAGACACTGGTGGCGATGGTCGCGCTTTCGACCTATGCCACCTTCGAGCACAGGGCTGCCGGCGAGCGCCGCGACGCCGAGCGCACGGCGCCGGCCGGCTTTCGGTCTGTCGGCGGCCGGATCGCGGCCATCGGCTACGGGGTCTTCGTCATCGTCTTCTTCCTGGGACCGCTGTCTGCCATTCTCGTCGAATCGCTTCGGGTCAGGACACAGGCTCATGGAGCCGGAATATGGGGTTTGACCAACTATGTATCGCTCGTTTCGAGGCGCGGTTTCCTGCGCGCATCCGGCAATACCATCGCGCTGGGGCTGGGCAGCGCATTGATCGCATCGATTGCCGGGTTTGCGCTCTCCGTTGGTCTCAAGCGGACACGGTCACCATTCCTGTCACGGGTGCTGCCTCTGTTGCCGCTGGGTGTCTCGAGCGTCGTGCTGGCATACGGCTGGAGCATGGCACTCGGACACCCTTCGGTCGTGTCGCTGGCGATGATACAGGCTGTCTCCGCCTATCCGTTCGCGCTGAGGGCGATACAATCATCGGTCGGACTGGCCGACGAGCGGTTTGTCGAGGCGGGCAGGACGCTTGGCTCGTCCCGACTGGGTTCGACGTTTCGGGTGCGGCTGCCCCTTGCCGCTCCATCCGTGCTGTCGGGCTTCGCGCTCGCGTTCGCGATGAGCGCCGGGGACGCCAATGCCATCATAGCGGCTCCCGTCGGTGGCTTTGATACGGTAGCCCTGATGCTCTACAGGCTCGCCGGCGCATACCGCTTCGACGAGGCCTGTGCCGCGGCTGTGATACTGGCGCTGTTCACCGGTTTCGTCTTCTTTCTGAAGGATGCACGTGATGGTATCATTTGAACTCGATGCGCTGACCAAGGCCTGGCCCGATGTCACCATAACGGTCAGCCTGTCTGTACCGCCCGGCCATTCGCTGGCCATAGCCGGGCCATCCGGTTGCGGCAAGAGCACCGTGCTCAGGATGGCCGCGGGGCTCGAGCGACCCGACGCTGGCAGGGTGCTCGTCGATGGGCGTGAGGTGACCAGTGATGAACCGAGTGACCGTGGCATCGGCATGGTATTTCAGGACTATGCGCTGTTCCCCCACCTCGACGTGGCTGCCAATGTCGCATATGGACTTCGATGCCGGACCGGCAGCAGACGGATCGGACGCACCGCGATCGCCGGGCGCGTGTCGCAGCTTCTGGCAAGCGTCGACCTGGCCGGATTCGAGCGAAGACGACCACATGAACTGTCGGGCGGCGAGCGACAGCGCGTAGCCCTGGCAAGGACGCTCGCCGTCGCACCCCGGGTTGTGCTCTTCGACGAGCCGCTGTCGTCGCTCGATGCGGCACTGCGCAAACGACTGCGCGCCGATCTGGTTGACGAACAACGCAGGCTCGGCTTTACGGCCATCTATGTGACCCATGACCTTGAAGAAGCCATGTCGATCGGCGATACGCTCGCTATCATGGATCATGGGCGCATCCTCCAGTGCGATCCGCCAGCCGTGCTGTGGAGCCGGCCTGCCAGCGTCGCCGTCGCGCGCTTCATGGGTAGTGGCCCCGCGTTGCGCGTGCGCGGCGCGCCGACAAGGATCGGGGCGAACCACTGCGCCAAGACCGCGGCCGGCATGTTTGACCTCGACGGTGATGCGCTATCGGACTACGAACGGATTGCGAGCGCCGGACAGCAGCCCTTCGTGTACTTCGAACGCTCCGCTGCACGGGTCTGGCCCACCCCTGGGCACGTCTCGTCAGGCCATATCGATGCCATCTGTCTGCGCACCGATTTTGCTGGCGACGTGGTTGACTGCACCATGGACGCCGGCGGTGAAGTCTTCACGATCAGGCTGCCGCGCGAACTGGCACCCGGGGCCGGGGACCGGGTCTGTCTCGGTATTGACCCGGCCCGCGTCCGGATCATTCCCGATAGTCGTATTGATTAAGCTTGTTGAGCAGTGTCCTGCGCGTGATGCCGAGCTCGGCCGCGCTCGACTCCCGCTTGCCGTGATTGCGCTGCAGCGCGGCGAGTATGGCCATGCGCTCCACCTGTTCGAGCGGATACGGCGTGCCGTCCGGGGCGACGAATGGACCTGCCGCCACCGGCATGGCTGGGACTGCAGCGGACCTTGCCAGCGAGCCGAGCTGAAAATCCGAGGCATGCAGTTCGTCGCCATCGGCCAGAATCAGCGCGCGCTCGACTGCATTGGACAACTCCCGTATGTTGCCGGGAAACGGGTATGAGGCTATCAGCGCCTGGGCGTCAGGCGCCAGCCGTATACCCTTGCGGCCCATCATTGGCGCCAGCGAATCGACAAAGAAGTTGGCAAGTTCCACGGCGTCTCCAGGTCGCTCCCGAAGCGGCGGCAGCCGTATGCGCACCACGTTGATGCGGTAGTATAGATCCTCGCGAAAGGTACCTTCGGCTACCATCGCCTCAAGATCGCGATTCGTGGCGGCGATGATGCGCGCATCGATCGGAACGCCCTTGGTTCCACCAAGCCGGGTCATCTTGCGCTCCTGTATGACACGCAGGATCTTCACCTGCATGGCGGCCGGCATCTCGCCAATCTCGTCAAGGAACAAGGTGCCGCCATCGGCAAGCTCAAAGAGGCCCAGCTTGCGGTCGATTGCCCCGGTGAAGGCTCCTTTCTCGTAGCCGAAGAGTTCGCTCTCAAGCAGGTTGTCTGGCACCGCGCCCAGGTTCACGGCGACGAAGGCGCCCGGCCGACCCGATGCGCCATGCACCAGCCGCGCGGCCACCTCCTTGCCCGTTCCACTCTCTCCGGTGATAAGGATCGTCGATGGTGTCGGTGCGGCGCGGGCTATCAGGCGCTGCGCTTCGAGCATGGCCTGACTCTTCCCGACCATCCGTACACGTTCACCTGCAGGGCGGCTGGCGGCCTCCCTGTCGGCGGTCAGGTGTCTGTCTCGCGCCGCCCTGCGCAAGCGCAGAACCAGTTCGTCTGGATCGAACGGCTTGACCAGATAGTCGAATGCGCCGAGCCGCATTGCCTCCACAGCATCCCGGACATCGCCGTGGGCGCTCATCATGATCACCGGCAGGACGAGCCCCTCATCCTTTATCCAGCGCAGCACCGACATGCCATCGAGCAGTGGCATCCTGATATCAAGAACGACCACATCGAACGGTTCGTCTGAAAGACGCTCCTTCGCCTTGGCCCCATCGGGGACCAGCACCGCGTCTATCGACTCGGCATGCAGGAAGGCGCCTATGGAGGAAAGGAGATTCGGCTCGTCGTCGGCTACCAGGATGCGCATGGTGGTCTCCAGTATCGCTGTGTAATTTACGTATTGCCAAGCTTAAACGCGTGCATATACTGTAGCGCATGGGCGCATCGGGAGTAAACCGCACGATCAGGGAAGCGATGGTCTCAGGCATCTTCTATCCTGATGACAGGGCGGCGTTGCTCGCCGCCGTCGATGGGGCCTTGTCACAGGCTCAATCCAGTGTGGCTCGGGGCAATGCTACCGCGGTCCGGCTCATATTGTCACCTCATGCCGGCTTCGCCTGTACGGGTGCCCTGCAGGCGATGGCCTGGTTGGCGGCCGCCAGCCGCCACGTGCGACGCATCATCATCATCGCTCCCTTGCATGACCGACACCAGCAAGGAGCCTACCTTACCGAATTCGGCCAGTTCGATACCCCTCTCGGGCCCGTTTCAATCGATGCCGGTGCCTGTGCCGATCTGGAATCGAGTTCTACGCTCTTCAGCATCAGCGATACCGCATTTCTTGAAGACCACGCCATAGAAGTGCAGCTGCCGTTCGTGCACAGGTTGTTTCCGGATGCCGTTCTGGTGCCCGTGCTGGTATCCGGCGATGGCGGAACGGCCCTGGCTCTTGCGCGGGCCATCGATGTCGTGTTTGGGCAGGACGCTGACACGACGCTGGTCGCCGTATCAGCGAATTTGGCATCGTCCCTGGTGGAAGCCGATGCCCAGCGGCGTTCCGATGAACTGATCGGTTCGATGGCCCGCAATGACTGGCGCGGCATATTGCGAGGACGTCACATGCACGGTGCCACGGCAATAGCCTCGGCGCTGGCGGTCAATGCCGTCGCCGGTTCCAGCTTCCATCTGCTGGGACGATCAGATTCCAGAAACCAGAATTCGCCGGCCAACAACAGGATTGTCCACTACGCCGCAGCGGAATGGGATGGAGGGGACGAGAATGCGTGAACTCCTTGCGGATGACGACAAGCGCACCCTGCTGAGTCTGGCACGGCTGTCTATCAGGTCACGGCTCTTTGGCGAGACTCCCGACCTGCCGGCTTGCAGCGCTGCCATGCGGGAGCGGCATGGGGCCTTCGTGACGATCCATGCCCGTGGCAATCTTCGGGGTTGTATCGGCCACATGAACGCGGATACCGAGCTCTGCGCCTTGGTGCGTTCGATGGCGAATGCGGCCGCGTTCGAGGATCCCCGCTTCCTTCCCTTGTCACGGGCCGAATATGACGACATAACGCTGGAGATATCGGTATTGACACCATTCGAACCATGCACGCCGCTCGATGTTGTGCCTGGAGTTCACGGAGTCTACTTGATCAAGGGTTTCAGGTCGGGAGTCTTCCTGCCCCAGGTTGCGCCAGAACAGGGCTGGGACCGCCAGCAGTTGCTCGACAATCTATGTCGCAAGGCCGGCCTTGAGCCCGGAGCCTTTGCCATGCCCGAAGCACGGCTGTATAGATTCACGGCAATCGTGTTTGGCGAGACGGCGACCTGATCGCAGTACCGTTTCTGGATCGGGGCGTCAGGCTTCTGACACATCGACAACGCTGACGCGCCTGGCCGTGCCATCAATGTCGAGTGTGACCTGGCCTTTGATTCCATGAGCCGGACCATAGCCGGCTACCAGCTCGTCTATCGACAGACGCTGCGTCGGGCTCGCAGGAAAGAGCGATACCGTGGCGGCATAGGCGATGCCGTCAGGCATGCCATCGGAGCCAAAGATCATGTCGACGCCGGGCGTGAATCCTGCATCATCGATCAGCATTCTGAACGGGTTGTTGCGGGCCAGAAATGACGTCGAAAGGCGATCGGCATAATCGACCGTGTCGCTCGAAAAATTGGGTTGCATCGACAGGACGAGGCCCAATGACTTGGCGCGCCGTGCCTGCGGCTCATCAATGAATTGAGCATGTTCGAGCCGCACGGTCGAGAATCGGGCTCCGTCTCTCCGGGCACGCTCAAGGGCGGTCAAGGCCTGCTCGATGGCGAGGTCGCCAATGGCGTGCATCGACAATCCAGTACCATACGAACCACACTCCAGTATCCGTTCGTATAGCCGATCATCGGTATAGGTGAACATCGAGCCTCCCGCGCCAATCCAGGAGCCTGAAATTGCCGCGCTTCTGGAGCCGATGGCGCCATCAAGGAAGAGCTTGATGCCTGAAACGCGATTTCGTGTCTCATTGTCCAGTGCAGTATACATCTCAGGCGCTACCCAATACGAAATTCGGTCACCATACGATGAATGTATACATCCCGATAATGCCTTTGCCGTGGGCACCGCCATGTCGTCGCTGGAACCGATTCCGAGGCTGCGCAGCGCATCCTGCACCGACCCAAGATTGGCCATATCAAAATGGATCAGGCTGCACCATCCGGCGAAAGTCTCGGGCACATGAGCCTCGCACCAACGTTGATCAGCGGCGTGGGCAAGAAGGTCCGGCGCCATTGCCTCCATATACGGCCGGCCGGCGTCGCTGACGGAGAAACCATGCAGGCTGAAATTGATGAGCATCACAGGCGGCAGCCATGACAGATCGTCGCGGGACAGCGGCAACACGTTGGTCCTCCAGCCGCGGACAACCGTCAGCCGATCGTGCGGCAGCCGGTACAACACGGCGAGCGATGCGTCCGGCCCCGCCGTTGAAATATCGACGCAGGAAGCCAGCGCCGCATAGAGGCTGACATGGTTATGGTTGTCGTGGAGCAAGGGTATGGTTCGCCGCATCGTCTGACTCCTCAGTCGGATGGCTTCAAGGCGGCTGGCATCGACTGGGCGACGATCATGCCACCGAGCATCAACGCACAGCCAACCAGCTCCCTGACGCCAAGCCGTTCGCCCAGGAAGAGAAAGCCAGCGATCGCTGCGAAAGGCGCCTCCAGGGACATGATGATCGAGGCGCGGGATGGATGCGCGCGGCTCTGGGCGACCGCCTGCAGCGTATAGGCGACACCGATACTGAAGATGCCACCATACAGGATGGGCAGTGCGGCCTCCATGAAACGTGCCATCGTCGGCGCCTCGACCAGGCCAACCGTTGCCCAGCACAGTATGGAGCACACGGCGAATTGTATGCACGCGAGCGCCAGTGTATCGACTCTGGAAGCCCAACGATCGAGCACGAGGATGTGCGCCGTCCAGAAGAAGGCGCTGCCGAGCACCAGAATGTCACCCTTGTTGATCGACATCGCGCCAGAAAACGACAGCAGATAGAGGCCCGCAAGCGCACAGAGAGCGCCGATCCATGTCAGGAGCGGGGTTCGCCTCCCGATGAATGCCCCCACCAGTGGAACGAGCACGACATAGATGCCGGTAATGAAGCCGGCCTTGCCCGCCGTCGTAAACTGCAGCCCCGATTGCTGCAGACTGGCCGCAATCGCAAGTACCGTGCCTGCCAGCAGGCCAGGGCCCAGCGCCTTGCGAACCGCTGACCAGGTAGTGCGTCTGGCAACCAATACCGGGACCAGAGCCAGCGCGCCTACGGCGAAACGAGCCGCATTGTATGAGAAAGGCCCGACATTGTTCATGCCCAGCCTCTGGGCTACAAAACCCGTGCCCCATATGGCTGCGGTAATCAGCAGCAACGCTTCGTATCGATTCATGCCCCAGTGTATACGGCCGATGCCTTTCGGGGCAAGCATCGGGCATGCCCGCTGCCGCCAACTTGTGGTACTATGACAGCCATGCAAGGCTCAATGGTCCGTTGGATGATCGCCATGGCAGTCATCGGCTGCGCGCCGTTCATGCTCTCATCGTGCTGGTATGGCAAGCAGGCAGGCTATTTTCTGGCGGAGCGGATGCGCTCGGTCCCGGTTGCCACCATCGCGGATTCGGGGACCGCATCGCCTGAGCTCAGGACTTTTCTTGCCCGCGTGGAGTCGGTACGGCAATTCGCCGTCGGTACCGCCGGCCTCAAGCCAACAAAGAACTACACTCGCTACGTCACGATGGACAGGGATTATGTTGCCGATGTCGTTTCCGCCTGTGCATCCGATTCCTTCGATCGCTACCTCTGGCACTATCCCCTTCTGGGTGCGTTGCCATACAAAGGGTTCTATGAGAAGGTCGATGCCGAACATGAACGTGACAGGCTCAAGGCTGCGGGCTTCGACGTCATCGTCAGGCAGGTCGATGCATTCAGTTCACTGGGATTCTTCTCCGATCCGCTCTATTCGTTCATGGTGGATTATGATGAAGATGTGATAGCCGACATGATCATCCATGAGTCAGCGCACGCAACGCTGTTCATCAAGGGGGCCGATCAATTCAACGAGGAATTTGCCACCTTCGTTGGCCGCATCGGCGCAGACCTGTATATCGGGCAGCGCTATGGCCGGGACTCTCCGGAATTCAAGCGGCGCCAGGACAGGCGGCACGATGGCGATGCATTTGTATTGTTCCTGAAGGAGACGGCGCGGCAGCTGGACGGCATCTATCGGGATACAACCAGGTCCAGCTCGGAGAAACTCGACATGAAGGCACGGATCATCAATGATAGAGCCCGCCTCTTCACAGAACAGGCTCCCCATATCTTCGTCGATGAAGGCTATCGGAAATTCGACATGAGCAGGATCAACAACGCGTATATTGACCTCTATCGTCTGTATGAGGAAGACCTGGATCTGTACCAGCGCTGGTTCGATGACAAGGCGGGCGGTTCACTCCCCCGTTTTGTCGATTCGCTCGTGGCACTGGCACGCGTCTCCGGCTCATCCATCAAATCGGCCATGACCGCAGAGCTGAAGTCGCAATCACGCTGATCGGCTGTCAGAACGAGAGGCCACCCGTTACCGAGCGGATCAGAGTCGAGGCCAGCATCACGATAGTACCGACGAGTCCACCCAGAACGGCAATGACCAGCGTTCGCGGTGAGAAACGGGAACCGGTGAGGCGACCTGTCAGCGTGAAGGCCACACAGGCGATGGCGGCCACGAGCGTAGCCAGGCCGGTCATGCTCGCAAAATGCAGCGCCGTTGCCAGTGCCGCGTCCGACAGTGTTCCAATGGTGCCCGACGTATAGATGCCTAGCCCCAGGCACGATGCACCAGCGAGGCCGAGCGTCAACCGGGCGAGCATCGCCCGCGCGCTCTGGGCCGTGTCGCCTCTCATGACTTCTTCCTTGGAGTCCTGACCGTTCGCGGTCTGGCTTCAGGAAGCAACACAGAGAAGGCATCGGCTATCGAAGTGGTAAAACGGAATTCCATGCTCTTGCATACTTCCGGCGGAATGTCATCAAGGTCCTTGCGGTTGGCTTCCGGCAGCAGGACCTTGTAGATCTTGTTGCGATGCGCCGCCAGAATCTTCTCTTTGACACCACCGATGGCCAGGATTCTTCCGGTCAGCGTTATCTCGCCGGTCATAGCCCAGCCAGAAACCAGCGGACGTCCCGTTACCGCCGAGGCAATCGCGGCCGCCAGGGTTATGCCGGCCGAGGGTCCATCCTTGGGTATGGCCCCCTCGGGGACATGCACATGCAGGGTGCGTCCCTTGAAATCGGCGGCTGACAGTCCATAATCGACGGCATGCGCCCGAAGGTATGTCAAGGCAGCACGGGCGCTCTCCTTCATCACATCGCCGAGATTCCCGGTCAGTATCAACTCGCCCTCTCCCTCGAAACCACTCGCCTCGACTGGCAGCACGGTGCCGCCCATCTCTGTCCAGGCCAACCCGCATGCCAGCCCCAATCCTGGTTCAGAGAAGACGAGATCATTCTCGTGCCGTCGCTTGCCTATGAGCCGCGGCAACGACGGGGCCCCGATCGAACGCTTGAAATCTGCCAGCGACTTGTCTGCGTGTGCGTAGCCGCCTGCGACCGCCGATTCCGCGGTCTTTCGTGCAACGTGGGCAATTTCACGCTCGAGCGACCTGACGCCGGATTCCATCGTGTAGTGTCTGATGATTTCGAGCACGGCGTCGTCACGGATATGTACACCCGAACCCTCGAGCCCATTCTCGGCAATCTGCTTCGGTATGATGAAGTGCCTTGCAATTTCGAGCTTCTCATACTCGCTGTAGCCGGGAATCTCTATGGTCTCCATCCTGTCGAGCAGCGCATAGGGAATGGAATGGATTCCGTTCGCGGTGGTCACGAACATGACCCCCGAAAGATCGTACGGAACCTCCAGGTAGTGATCGACGAAGGTCGCATTCTGTTCTGGATCGAGTACCTCGAGCAGGGCGCTCGCTGGATCGCCCCTGAAGTCACTGGACATCTTGTCAATCTCGTCCAGGAGGAACACCGGATTCGATGATCCAGCCTTGCGCATGCTCTGGAGTATCTTGCCTGGCAAGGCTCCGACATAGGTCTTGCGATGTCCACGGATCTCGGCCTCGTCACGAACGCCGCCCAGACTCATCCTGACGAAGTCCCGTCCCAGCGCACGTGCTATCGAGTGGCCGAGGCTCGTCTTGCCGGTTCCAGGGGGGCCAACGAGGCACAGAATCGGCCCCTTGAGCCCCTCGTTCAGCTGTCTGACCGCAATGAACTCGAGAATACGCTCCTTGACCTTCTTCATGCCATAGTGGTCGGCATCAAGTGCGGCCCGGGCCACGGCAAGATCCCTGGCATCGGTATTCCTCGCCGACCATGGAAGATCGGCAAGCCATTCGCAGTAGCCACGTATGACGCCAGCTTCCGGTGACAGCGCCTGCAGCTTCGCCAGTTTGGCAAGCTCCTTGCGTGCCTTCTGCAATACCTCTTCCGGTGGTTTCTTCTCTTCTATGCGGCGCAGGAGCTCGGTGTGCTCGTTCTCGTCATCGTCGCGCCCCAGCTCCTTGTTGATCTCCTTGAGCTGCTCCTGCAGGAAATAGTCCTTCTGGGATTTCTCCATCCGGCTGCGAACCTTCTGCGAGATGCGCTTCTGAACCGTCAGCAGTTCTATGTCCTGGGAGAGCGACTGTTCGGTAGCCTCGAGGCGTTCACGAGGGTTGATGATGGCCAAGAGTTCCTGTTTGCGCTCGACCTTGAGGCCCATGGTGTTGGCCACGATGTCGCAAATCCGATGGGGATCCTCCGCGCGCTGAATGCCAAGCAGCGTCTCATTCGGTATCTTCTTGACCAGCTCGGCCCAGGTGGTGAAGTCCTTGCGGACGATCTGTACCAAAGCCGTCAGTTCCTTGTCGCTAGAGTCGGTGGCGGCATCGTCGCTGATCGAGTCGACTATCGCGCCAAGGTATTCCTTGCGAAAGACCGTCCGTCGAAGTCGGGCGCGACCCTGCCCCTCGACGAGCAACCGGGTTGAACCATCTGCGAGCTTCACGGCCTGTATGACGTGCGCTACCGTTCCAATTTCGTGTACATCGATATCATTGGCACCATCGGCCGGCAGATTCCTGAGCAGAGCAATGAATATGGTCTTGTCCGACGCAGCGGCTGCATCGGCGGCACTCACGCAGAATTTAGTGGCGGCAAGAACCGGCGCGATCGTATGCGGGAATACAACCGCGTCCCTGACGTATACGAGCGGAAGTTCCGTAGCGTCCCCCTTGGGCCGCAAGGAATCCAGTATGCTCATGCGCTCTTCTTGAGTTCCTCGACAAGGGGCGGCAGACGGGATTCGACCGTATCCCGAGTGACCACCACACGCTTGTGTTCGGCATCGCTCGGCAGTTCATACATCACATCGACCAGCAGCTTCTCGACGATCGATCGAAGCCCGCGGGCTCCGGTATTGCGTTTGATGGCCTGTTCGGCAATCGCATCGATCGCCTCCGGGGCAAAGACAAGATCGGCCCCGTCCAGCTTGAAGCTCTCCTGGTACTGCCTGAGGATGGAATTCTTGGGCTCGGTTATGATGCGCTTCAGGTCAGACGCCTCGAGATTGTCGAGAGCCACCTGAATGGGCAACCGGCCAATGAATTCGGGAATCATGCCATATTTGACAAGATCATCGGGGTGCATGTTCGAGTACAGCTCACGAAGGCCCGACTTTGTCTTTGGTTGCGTTTCCGCGCCAAAGCCGAGTGTAGTCTGCACGACACGCGCCTCTATCGCCTTGTCCAGGCCAACGAAGGCACCACCGCAGATGAACAGGATGTTCGTGGTGTCGATGCGGATGTATTCCTGCTGCGGATGCTTTCGGCCACCCTGGGGTGGAACATTTGCGACCGTACCCTCGATGATTTTCAGCAGGGCTTGCTGAACGCCTTCGCCCGATACATCGCGGGTAATCGACACGTTCTGGGTCTTGCGCGCTATCTTGTCGATCTCGTCAATGTAGATGATGCCCTTCTCGGCAAGCGACACATTGCCGCCTGCATTCTGTATCAGCTTGAGCAGGATATTCTCTACATCCTCGCCGACATATCCGGCCTCTGTCAGTGTGGTGGCGTCGGCAATGGCGAACGGCACGTTGAGCTTCCTGGCCAGCGTACGGGCAAGCAGTGTCTTGCCGGTACCAGTGGGTCCGAGCAACAGCACATTCGATTTTTCCAGCTCGATGCCGTCGGAGAGCGTGTGCGAATTGGCTATGCGCTTGTAGTGGTTGTATACGGCTACCGACAGAACCTTCTTGGCATAGTCCTGGCCGATCACATACTGATCAAGGTACTCCTTGATCTCCTTGGGCTTGGGTACATCGGTTGAGAAGTCACCGCTGGCCGCGCTCTCGTCCTCCTGGAGGATTCGGTTGCATACCTGTATGCACTCATCACAGATGTACACCCCGGGTCCGGCGATCAGGCGTTTGGCATATTCGGAACTCTTGCCGCAGAACGAGCATTCGTGTCCCTCGTTCGAGTCAGTGGCCTTACTTCCCTTCGACCGCGCCATGCTTCCTCCGTTCGAGTATCGAATCGACCAGGCCGTACTCGACGGCCTCCTGCGCCGACATGAAGAAATCACGTTCCATGTCCTGCGCGACGCGGTCGATCGACTTGCCGGTATGATGCGCAAAGTACTCGACAGTCATCCGCTTCATTCTGATTATCTCTCGTGCCTGAATGCTGATGTCGGAAGCCTGTCCCTGCACACCGCCCCACGGCTGATGGATCAATATCCTCGAGCTTGGCAGCGCCATACGCTTGCCTGCGGCTCCACCGGCAAGCAGCAGGGCGCCCATGCTCGACGCCTGCCCGACACAGATCGTCTTGACGTCGGGCTGGACTATCTGCATCGTATCGTAGATGGCCAGCCCCGCGGTCACCGAACCGCCGGGAGAGTTGATGTACAGGTCGATGTCCTTCTCGGCATCCTGCGACGCGAGAAAGAGCAGCTGGGCGACGACCAGATCCGCCGTCAGATCACTTATCTCCCCATCGACGAATACAATGCGATCCTTGAGCAGGCGCGAATAAATATCGTACGAACGCTCGCCAATTCCTGTCTGTTCTATCACGACAGGGACGAGATTATGCATCTTCTCGATCATGCTACACCTCGTGAACTAGATTACTCATTTTCCTTGAACAAGTCCACGAAGGCGACCTTCTTGCCCTTCTTCACCTTGACCTTCTTCTCCAGGTCGGCGAGCAGCCTGTCTTCCTTGACACGGTCCTTGAGATACTCGACCATGCCTCGGCGCTCATACTCGGCCTTGACCTCTTCGACAGACATGCTTGAATCGGCGGCCATCTTGGCATATTCGGCAGCGACATCCTCATCGGAAGCCGCGTACGAGCCATCCGCCACCAGCTTGTCCATGATCAGCCTGGTCTTGATCGCCCGCTCGGCTTCGGGGCGCCATTCGTCGTACAGCTGCTCGGTGGTTCTGCCGCTCATGCTGATGATCTGGGCGAGCTTGGCCTCGTCCTCGATCCCCATGCGCTGCATCAGGTTGCGCATGCGCATGTCGAGCTCGGCCGATAGCATCGATGCGGGCACATCGACGCTGGATCGTTCGACGAGCGCCTCGAGTATGGCCTTCTCCTTGAGGGAGCGCATGCGGTCGTCGAGTCGCTTGTCGAGCTTCGCCCGGACATCGGCCTTCAGGTCATCGAGTGTCTTGAACTTCTCCGAAACGTCCTGGGCGAGGTCGTCATCGAGGACCGGCAGCTTCTTCTCCTTGAGCTTGGACAGCTTGATCCTGAGCTTTCTGGTCTGTCCGGCAAGCTCCGAATACTCGTAATCGGCAGGGAAGACCTTGTCTATCGTCTTCTCGGTGTCCTTCTTCATGCCAATGAAATCATCATCGAACTTGTACAGGTTGTGGCCGGATCCTATTTCGAATACAAAATCCTGGCGCTCCGATCCCGCGATGGCATTGCCGGCGGCATCGAGTTCCGAATAGTCAACCGTGGCGATGTCGCCCTTCTTTGCGGCGGCTCCATCGTCCTTGTCCATGACGATGGCATTGCGCTCGCGTATCTCGTCAAGTTCACGTTCCTCATCGGCCTTGGCAATGGAGCACGCGGGGATTTCGATTTCAATGCCTTCGATTTCGCCGGGAGCAACATCGGGAAACACGTCGTATGACACGGAGAAGGTGAAGTCCTGGTCAAGTTCGAATGATGGCTCGCCCTCGAGCGATGGCTGGGCATAGGACAGCGGAACGAGTGTCTCGCCTTCCAGCGCCGCTTCTACGGCCTTGTCGAGCACGCGCCCCATCGCATCGAGCTTCAGCTGTGACCCGAATTTGCGCTCGAGGATGGTGGTGGGAACCTTTCCCTTGCGGAATCCGTCGATATGGACATTCTTGGCGTAGTCCTTGAGCAGGTCATCATACGCGGCGCGCACATCGGCCTTGCCAACGGTAACGGTCAACTTCACCGCCGAGTGCTCAAGTTTCTCGAAATTCTTGGTAACTTTCACGTCTGTACCCCTTCTCATGGCGGCCCCATGTGAAGGCCGCAAACGTACAACAGGAGGCGCCTGTCCCGTTCTACGGTCGTATGGCGCTATCCAGCCAATTTCAGAAGTCTGCTGCTTCCGGGATCTGCCTGCATTTGATAAAAAAAGAAGGCGATCCGGGAGTTTCTCCGGACCGCCTTCGCGTCGAGCGGGAAACGGGAGTCGGACCCGCGACATCCACCTTGGCAAGGTGGCGCTCTACCACTGAGCTATTCCCGCAAAGCAGTTCCCTCATTCGCTGACGCCGGACAATCCGACCCTGCGAGAGAAGGGACTTGAACCCTCACGCCGTAAGGCACCAGATCCTAAGTCTGGCGTGTCTGCCAATTCCACCACTCTCGCCCGGAACCATAAGGCACCGAACCTTACTTGAAATCGGCATAGCCTGTCAAGGCGGACACCCCTGCGAAACATCGCGCGGAGCATCGAATGAGCCGTGCAGGGATCGAACCTGCGACCCGCAGATTAAGAGTCTGCTGCTCTACCAGCTGAGCTAACGGCCCTGGTATAAAACAAGACAAAAACAATCGCTGCGTCCGGCCGGACTCGAACCGGCGACCTACGGATTCGAAGTCCGTCGCTCTATCCAGCTGAGCTACGAACGCCCGCCACCGATCGGCCCCGAGCGCCGGCATCGGACGAGCTAGGGTGGATGACGGGGTTCGAACCCGCGACAACCAGATCCACATTCTGGGACTCTACCGCTGAGCTACATCCACCGTGCGCTTGGCGAGAGGTACAATGCCAAAAGCCGATAAAAATGTCAAGTGGATTCCTGAAAGTTTGTTACAGCGGGTTGATGATGGTGCTCGGTGCATCACAGGCGGCGCACCTGGAACCACGCAGTCCATGTGCGTCGACTGCATACCCGCGCCTCGATACCAGGGTGGCGCCGCACGACTGGCACCTGGTCACCGCGCGCTCCCCCGAAATGTTGCCGGCGTACACAGAGGTCAGAAACCGGCGCGCCACGGCGACCGCGCGATCGATTGTCACTTCCGACGTGGCCGGGATCGTGTACCGGAACATCGGGCGATAGGCCGACAGATGCAAAGGGATGTCGGACGACAAGCCTGCGAGGAAGGCTGCGATGCCCGCGATCTGGGTCTCTGCATCATTCATGCCGGGTATGACCAGTGTTGTCGCCTCTACATGGACTCCGAGCCGCTGAGCCTGGCGGATGAACGTCATCACGGTCTCCAGATCGCCCCCCAGTTCACCGCGGTACCAGTCGGGATCAAACGACTTGATGTCGACATTGACCGCATCGCAGAGCGCCAGCAGCTCCGTCGATGCAGGAGCCCTGGCACAGCCGTTGGTGACCAGGACGTTCAGGAGACCGGCTGCCCGGGCCTGCTTCATGCACTCGATGACGAACTCGGCATGGACGAGCGGTTCTGAATAGGTGTGCGCTATCGAGGGGCACTGCGCCCGGAGCGCGCCAGCGACGAGCTGCTCCGGGGTGATGCGCTCGGTCGCGGCATCCGTCGATTGGGATATCTGATAGTTCTGGCAGAAGGGGCATCGCAGGTTGCAGCCGACATACCCTATCGACCATGTCTGGCTTCCGGGCAGGAAATGGTAGAGCGGTTTCTTCTCTATCGGATCTACCGAGAGGCCGCTCGCATGCCCATAGAAGGGCAACACCATGGTGCCGCCGGCGTTGCGGCGTACATGGCAGATGCCTGATGCCCCCGGCGCAATCACACAACGGTGGTGGCAGAGCTCGCACTGGATCGACCCGCCGGGGCGCGCCTCGAAGAAGCGCGCGGCTCCCGCCACCGTTGTTGGCACGCCCTAGCCCCGATGCGGCCCCAGAATGCGCTCCTTGAGGCCACGCGACTCACGCATGTACCGCAGCGGCGCATCCACCTCGAATGGCTCATAGCGGATGCCGACCGCCTTGCGCCTGATCCACAGTCTGACGATCTGGTAACTCTCTCCGTCCGCGTTGACCGGACTGGGTAAGTCCTGTGCCCCAACAACGTCGGCAGCCCTGAATTCATATATAGCGGATTCGCCGTCGTGTGGGTCGACAATCAGGATGATCTTGCCATCATCATAGGGATGCTTCCGCGGTGTTCCGGAAAACGCTATGGCGTCCTGGGGTGGCTCGCTCTTGTAGGCCTGCATCTCGACTGATGCTCCGGAGAGGTACTCATGCACGCTCATGATGACTCCTTCCCTGCAGGATATCGTCGACCCACAGTATACACGCAATCAGCGCCAAAATACAGGCCAGCATGCCAATGAACCAGTCGCCATGATCGAGGTACGGGCTCCGCTCGCCTGTATATACCGGTACCGAAACCATCCTGGAGGTGGACTGAAACAGCGGAAGTGATTCGATGATCGATCCGTCGGGGCCGACGACCGCAGACACGCCGCCGTTCGTCGAACGCACCAGCGTCCTTCTCAATTCGATCGACCTGAACCTGGCTGCAACGAAGTGCTGAATTTCGGCAGAGTGTGTGCGCGACCACGAGTCATTGGTCTCGTTGACGAGCACTTCGGCACCATCGCGCACAAAATCGCGGCAGAGCGATGCAAACGCGTCCTCGAAGCAGATGGGTGCGGCGAGCCGTACGACTCCGGCGCCGCGCGTGGGAAGCTCGAATATGACCCGATCGGTTCCGAGCACCCAGCCGGATTCCAGGCCCACGACGTTCTGGATGAAGAGCCGGAACGGTTCATATTCCCAGAAGGGTATTGCCTCCGCAAACGGCACGGGATGCATCTTGGCATAGGTCGCTTCCTGAACTCCATGCGGGTTGATCAGGATGACTGAGTTGGTCGCGTCGAAGGTCTTGTAGTCGAGTATCTCGGGCGCTCCGGTCATCAGGTAGGAACCGGTGTCGGCCATGAGTCTGGCCAACGGATATTCCGCAGGAGTCCTGGCAAAGAATCGCTGGAATCCATTCCAGGGGCGACGGAGGGTTGTCTCGCTGAACAGGATGACGTCGGCGGGCGAGCCGGCCTCCTCGATGGCTTGTCGAGCGAGTCCGATCGAAACGGCCAGATTCTCGGCCTCGGTGCCAGACCATGGATCAAGATTCTGCTGTACAAGCACGGCATCGAAGCTGCCCCGCGGAGTCCGGCTGCGATGCAACGCGGCAAAACCATACATGACGATGCCAAGCATCAGGATTGTCGCGATGACGAGCTGGCCAGCCGCGAGCAAGCGGCCATGCCCGTCGAAACTGCGGGCAGGCAGGATCGAGGCGAATATGCCGGCATGGGCACCCTCGTCGCAGTCCGACAGGGCCTGTCGTGGTTCAGCCAGTGTCTCTCCGAGGCTGGCCGAAAACAGCGCCAGCGCGAACGACAGGCCATAGACACCTGTGGATTCGGCAATCTGCGTCGCCGGCGCAACCGTGTTCCAGCTGTAGGCGACAAGGCCCCACGGATAGCCCAGAAAGCCGTTTGACTTGCCCCATTCGAATACGGCCCAGACCGCGGCAAACACCAGCGGGCGCGCCAGCCCGGTGCGCTTGACGGCCGCCCTCAGGTACATGCCGACGAAACCGTAGACAACCATGTATGCGATGATGGTCGAGCCCAGAGTCCAGAGCCTGAAATCCTTGAAGAACCACAGCCAGTAGCTGGAAAGCCCATGGGCAAGGCCGCCGAACACGGCTCCGGCCCAGAATGCCTGCCGATAGGTTGTTGTCTCGGAGAGACCCATGAAGAGCGGCGTCAGGGCTAAGAGGCCGAGGGCCGGATTACCCCAGGAGAACAGCTCATTGGGCAGCGCGAGCGCCAGCAGCACGGCGGAGAGGATGCTGAACGACAGGAGACGTATCGATCTCATGATCGGACATGATACACACGGAACCAAAACCGCGCCAGCGGTGCCATCGGCGTCGCTCTGTCGCGCTTGACGCGCCAACGCGGCAGGTTTATGGTTCCGGCATGGTAAAGGCCGTGTTTCCTGGATCATTCGACCCACCGACATTCGGGCATCTCGATATCATAGAGCGGGCGCGCACCATTTTTGAGCGCGTGCTGGTCGTTGTAGCCGTCAACAGGGAGAAGCGCTACCTGTTCGACGCCGAAGAGCGTGTGGCGTTCATGCGCGAGCTGGTGGCTCCATGGCCGAATGTGGAAGTCCACACCTGCGACACTCTCGTGGTGGAATTCGCCAGGCAGCATGCCTGTCGCGTGCTGTTGCGTGGCGTGCGGAGCGTACAGGACTTCTCATATGAGTTCGAGCTCTCGATTCTGAACAAGGGCGTCGGTCCGGAGATAGAGACATTCTTCATGCCGACAGACCAGAAATTCTTCGTTTTGCGCTCGAGCGCCATCAAGGAACTGGCGGCTTATGGTGGCGACGTCAGCGGGATGGTCCCGGCTGTGGTCGCCAAGGCACTCAAGGCAGCCTACCCGCGGGCCTGACTTGACAAAACATAGGTATTTCGTTATCGTGCGCCGGTATCCGTTACAGGGACTAATTTGTGGGAATGAGGTTTTAGTATGGCTGTACCCAGATGTAATACTTCGAAGGCCCGGTCGCGCCGACGTCGCTCCATAAACATGAAGCTCGTCGCTCCGACCGTTGTCACCTGTGGTAATTGCGGCAATGCCGTACTGTACCATCGGGTGTGCCCGAAGTGCGGCTTCTATCGCGGCAGGCAGGTTGTTACCCCCCAGACCAACGCGTAAAGGAGATTCGCTATGGACGAATTGTACGAGAAGATCAAGAAGATCATTGCAGACAAGCTTGAGGTAGAGGAATCGAAGATAACACTCGATGCCAGCTTCAGGCAGGACCTTGGCGCCGACAGCCTCGATACCTATGAACTGGTGTACGGGATCGAGGAAGAGCTCAAGATTCGCATTCCGGACGAGAAGGCCAACGAGTTTGAGACCGTCCGCGACGCGTACGAGTTCATCAAGTCGCAAGTCTGATTCCAGCGGGCAAGCCTTCCATGGCTTGCCCG
>MTLC01000986.1_pt1 | contig 41290 bp, 32 predicted proteins | sample 1982451 | NCBI WGS metagenome assembly MTLC01 (sample SAMN05710165, study PRJNA340218) | biofilm metagenome | isolation source: sample SPH anode biofilm adapted to +100 mV | place: USA | collected 2012-02-03 | reverse complement strand
ACGACGTTTCCCCTAGTCAAGTGGCGGAGGATACGAGATTCGAACTCGTGAGTACCGGGTCCGCGTCACCTAGCCCGGTCGGGGCGGTTCGCGGCTAGTTGACTAGGCGTTTTAGTGCTCGGTTGGGCTCATCCTTGGAGTAGCGAAGTGGGCTGAAGTAGGCTGTCTTTGGATTGCTAAGGGAACGCTAAGGGAACGGAATCCGGGAGGTCAACGTGCCACGAGGGGTGCCGAACGACCCGGGCACGAGGTGCCGAATGATCAAGGCCGACGGCTCTCGGTGCGGACTCCCTGCAGCGAAGAGCACGAAGGCGAACGGCTACTGCTACCAGCATATGGGGGATCAGAAGCGTCGGAGCTGGGGAGCGATCAAGAAGCTTCCCAGCGGCTACCACGCGAGCTACGTCGGCCCCGACGACCAGCGCCACTACGCCCCCACCGTGTTCATGGCCAAGGTCGACGCCGAGGTGTGGCTTGCCAAGGAGCGCCGCCTCATCGACCTCGACGAATGGACCTCCCCCCTGGCCCGCGAGGACGCCGCCCGCGACGCCGAACGTCGCGCCAAGGCAGCCGCGCTCACGCTGCGCGAGTACGCCGACCCCTGGGTCCAAAACCGCCACAACCGCAACGGCCAACCGCTGAAGGCCCGATCCCAAGCCGACTACCGGCGCCTACTGAAGGCAAAGATCTATCCCACGTTCGGGGACACCGAACTCAAAGACATCACCAAGGAAGACGTCCTTGCGTGGTACCGCACCCTCGCCAAGACCCCCACAGAGCAAGCCTCGGCCTACGCCCTGATGCGGACGATCCTGACCACCGCCGTCGAGGACGAACGCATCCCCGCCAACCCCTGCCGGATCAAGGGCGCCGGCAAGGCGCCGGTCAAGCACCACGTCGAGATGGTCACCAGCGAGCAACTCGCCAAACTTCACGAGGCGATGCCCGAGCGCTACCGGCTCACCGTCCTGCTCGGCGTGTGGTGCACCCTCCGGATCGGCGAGATCCTCGAACTACGCTGCGGAGACGTCACCATCACCCACACCAAGTCAGCGGACGGAACGCCGATCGCGATCGGCGTGCTCCACGTCCGTCGATCCGTCCAGCACATCGAAGGCGAAGCCGTCATCGACACACCCAAGACCGCCGCCGGCGCCCGAGCCGTGCACATACCGCCCGCGCTAATTCCGAACGTCGAGTCGCACCTCGCGTCCTACGCTCAGCCGGGCCGACTTGGGCTCCTCTTCCCCTCCGGCACGGGCAACCCGCTCCACCATCGAACCTTCGGCAACTGGTGGAACAAGGCCAGGATCGCCGCCGGCCGGCCGAACTTGCGCTTCCACGATCTGCGGCACACCGGGGCTACGATGGCTGCCCAGTCTGGAGCCACGCTCAAGGAACTCATGGACCGGCTCGGCCACACCACACCCAAAGCGGCGTTGGTCTACCAGCACACCGCGGCCGACCGGGACCAACTCATCGCCGAACGGCTGTCGGCGAGGATGTCAGAGGTCGTGGAATCACGCGAGCGGAGCTGAATCTACCGCGAGGTACGAGCCAAACCGCTCTGTGGCTAGTCATTATGCACAGTGGTTGCGCTGTGGGCGAGGTCCGTGGCCAGATGAGGGCTGTACTCGACGAGCGCGATCGTGTGGTCATCAACTGCGGTGACGGCCTGCCCGGTCCGGGGGTCGGTCCCACCAGTTGCCGCGTCGTGCCTTCAGATCGTTGAGTTCCTCGACGAGGCTCACCCATTCGGGGTTGAGCAGCCGCAACTGCTCGAGCTCGTCCTCGTATGACCATCGGAAGCCGAACTGTTCGGCCATCTGGATCGGGTCCGTGTTCAGAAGGACACCAGCCGCAGGGCAACGTCGCTGTCCCGCGGCGAGCTTGGTGCACCGATCGAGTTCTCGATGCGCTGGATGCAGGCCACGGTGCTGGACAGGCGCCGAGCAAGGTCGGCTTGTGTCCAGCCACGTTCCTTTCGGCCGAGCCGCAGCACCGCCCCTAGGGCGAGCGGGGTCCGGCCTGGCTCAGGCTCGCGTCGCGCGAGGACGTCTCTCTCGATCTCCAGACTGGTAGCGAGGGCAACTCGCCATGCGCCTGGCTCGGGGACCTCAACTTGGAAGTGCGCCAAGGCATCGAGCAGCAGCCGGGGATCCTCATGCTGGGAGAACTCGTGCAGCATCTCGACGTAGGCACCGACGTACCAGACGCCGTGATAGGTCAGGTAACTCGTCGCGCCGTCGTCGCTTCGGCCGACTCGTGGAGCGATAGTGTGTGCAAGTTCGTGGAGGACCGTTCGTTCAGTGGCCCGATCGGGGTGGAGGCTGAACAACCAGCTGTCCGGAAGAAGTTCCCCGCCTTCGGGACTGACGTGGGAGGCGACCATGTTTCCCTCGCTATGGCCACCAGACTCGATGCGGACCCGGGGCTGGTAGGGCAGCATGCGCCACCACGCCGAGTTCATCACTTCGTCGGCGATCCGTCGCGCGGATCCCGAGTTGGACCACATGCGCTGCTTGACGGAGGCCTCCGCTGCGTAGAGCCGCCACGTCTCCACCGAGTCGAAGACCATGTGGGCACAATATCTGCCGCGGGATGCCCGCATGGTCTTCGCCCCAACGTTGCGGTCAGGATTTGGCCTGGCCGCTACGGATAGGTCAGGAAGTCGTCGACGTCGCCCGGGCAGCTGTCTGAGTCCTTGCCGTCTGCACCGATAGCGGCTCTCCACTGCCAGCCCTCACCCAGCTTCTTGAACGGTGCCGAGTCGAACTTGACTGTGATCGTCTTGCCGTCGACGATCACGTCCGTTGCCGGGTAGTTCTCCTGTTTGGCGTTCCCGGACAGGTCGCCGATGAACGGCCCCTGGGTAGTTCCGTCGACCCACAGAACACCAGCCTGGTAGCTGCCAGTGCCTTTCTTGTAGTTCGCGGCCATGATGTAGACCCCGAACGATTCGGAGTCCAGCGGTGGCTTGGAGGCGAAGACGAACGTCGCGGTGAGCCGGTCGTCGTCGAGCCGGACGCTAGCCCTCGACAGGATGCCTCTTCCTTCGCAGCTGACCCCAACATCGGGCTCGTTGGCATGGTAGGTGCTGTCGACGAGCAGCTCGCCGTTCAGCGCGGAGGCCAGCGGTTTCAATGTGTGCGGATCACCATTGATCGCCCAGGTCGAGCCGAACAACACTGCCTCGGCGAGGCCCTTCGTCACCCAGCCGCTCATCTTCTCGTAGGCGGCATCCCGCTCGGCCCTCGTGTTGAACCAGAGGAACTTGTCCACGCCGCTGCACTCACCCGTGCTCTCGTCGTCCTGCTGCCAGGCCGGGCAGTTGTAGCCGGCAGCGACAGCGGCATCCCGCAGAGCGGTAAGCGAGGACACCCCGCCGGAAGGACTCGTCGACGTTGTCGGCGCCGAACCTGTCGACGTTGCGCACCCGGCGAACAGGAGAACCGCAGCCAGTAGGCCCACAGCTCGCACCTTCATGTCCCACTCCTTACCTCGATCAAACCGGTCCCGTGACATAAGCGGAGCGCGTCCGGCGGCCACGCCAACGCCTCGCTTACCCGGGATGCCTCCTTCTCGGTCTCGACGTAAACCTGGACGTCGCGGCGCCGCCAGCTGGCGCCCAGGCTTGGACTCGCCCACCCGGCGACCGGGCAGATCACGGCCCACAGTTGGCTGTGGCCCTCTCGTACGACCCATACGACGGCCCCTTGCGCTGACTTCTCGTTGCCGACAGCGAGGGCGAGAGGGACCGGGAACCTGCCCTCCCAGCCGCGTGAGGGGATGCCCAGACGAATCTGCGCGGGCTCGACACCAGTGGCGAGCAGTTCGCTGAGCGCGTGCTGGAGGACCCGTTCTTGGCGGTCCGCCACTGCCCGAAGGTTCGCCAGATGACTCGCCTGTTGTCGCTCAGCTTGCTCCTGCTCACGACGAACTCGCGCGTCGTGCTCCTCCTGTTGCGCAGCATCACGAACCGATACCAAGAGGCATGACGGCGAGGTCCAGAACGTCCGGTTCGGCGTCGACTCAGAGATATGGCCGCTCCGCACGGCAACGATGCTGCCGGTGAGCATGCCGAGAACAACCTTCTGCAGCGGCACAACCCCCGCCGCTTCCCAGCTGCCGCCCCGGAAGCGGGCCAGCCCCCGGTCGACGACAGAGCTGTCACCGTCGGTGACGATGTGACAACTCGGAATGCCCGTCATCCAGGGCGCGTGCCGGGGCGAGACCCACAGGCAGCCGATCCCGTCGGCATAGTACCGATCAGTTCGGCGCCATCCCTCTAGCACGGTCATCGCGGCCAGCTGCACTTCGAATGCAACCCGGGTTCCGCGAGGCGAGGTTCCGAGCACGTCGGCGCGCCAACCGCCGGTGTCGGTTGCAGACGGCATCGCCTCGATCTCTGCGACGCACCCGAGTTTGCGGACCAGTTCAGCCAGCATCTGCTTCAGCCGACGGTGCTCCGGCGTCTCTCCCAGTGAGGGACAGGTCGAATCCGCACGATCGTGTGCAAAGAACCGAAGTCCGGTTGGGGAGGACTTCGCATGCATTCGTGCTCCGCACTCACGGCACCGCAGGTCACGCCGTGGTCGGACATCATGAACACCGGCCCACTCAGCCGCGTCGATCTGAGTGGCATCGAGCGGCGACGTGCCATCAAGAGTCGCGGTCAACGGCACGTCGAACCCTTCCAGCAACCCACCAAGACCGACACGAAAGAAAGCTATCGCGGCACGGGCAGGTGGCGCCGAAATGGGTGATTTCTAGCACTCTGAGCTGTGCTGCACAAACCAGGCCAGCAGACTCGTGGCGAGCATCAACGACTGCACGGCGTTCCGCTTCGAGTACTGGCGTGTCGATGCCCGATGAAGGCTGGCGTGACGGTTTAGTGAGCCGGGGATCGGGTGCTGCTTCCGTTCCCAGTTCTCCTCGTACACGCTCCAGATCGGGATCATCACCAGCGCGGTGTCAAATTCCTCCTCGTCCAGCAGGTCCTCATACTCCGCGTCCCCGTGTTCATGCTTGACGTACTTACGACGGTCCGGGATCGCGAACATGATGCTGTCGATGATGACGACGAACAGCGCCTGCGCGGGTTGCGTGTGACCTTGCTCGAATGCACGGACGCCAGCCCCGAGCAGGTCGATCCACCCCCGGGTGCGGGGAGTCTCGTGTTCGTTCCAGACCTCGCGGCAATCCGCGATGATCGACCCGGCGTGAGTCCCAAGCAGCCGGCGCCGCTCGCCATGCCCCTCGGCGCCGAGCAGCGCCTCAACTGTCGCCTGCCGTGGAACCAGATAGAGCGGAATCCCTTCTTCAGCCATGAAAACCACCACGTCGCTGATGCGCAAGTTGGGAATCCCGCGCACGTTCGGCGGGAGCGCGTCCTGCCAAGCACGCTGAAACTCCGCGACGAGGTTCGACTGGCGGGCAACTAGGTCCAGGACTGGCTGGACTCTCTGCCAAAGGGGCTCCATGGACCGCCATACGGCGTCTGCGTTGTCGGCCCACGCCGTCATCCGCGGCCAGTACTGGGACCACCTGTCCGCCACCTTCTCGAGCCCCCACGCACCCGCCGCAACCGTCGCCAGCGCCGGGATACCAAGACCCAAGAGCTTCTCCGTGAGGACCAGCTGCTGGGCAACGGCCTGGCGGTTGATCACATCCGCGGCGGACCTCAAACCGCCCGAGAACGACTTCGGATCGAGCCCGGCCGCGCGCAGCGCGCGTCGCGCTTCCTCGGCGCGTGCGGCGGCCTGTCGCCTCTCGTGCTCGGAGAGCCCCATCGGCCCTCCTTCCCGCCTGGCAACGAGGTCGCGGCATGGTTACAGCACGAGTCTGGCATGAGTGCGGATGCTCCGGCGACAGCGCGTACTAGGTAGGCAACCTCTGCGCGCCGGTGCCTCACCATCCTTCGAACGCGCCCAGAAGCCTTCCGTTGTCGGTGGTGGGTCCTAGCCTCACACCCGTGGCAACACGACTACAACGGGGAAGGCTCTGCGGGAGAGGATCCTGGCGCGGAGTAGTCGCGCTGCATGACGGTTCGGCCCGTCGCATCGGCCCAAGCAATGACCGAGCGGATGTCCCAGATCGAGCATCCGGCCAGCTTGGCTATGGGCGTCGGGAACGCCGCGCCGGAGGAGTCGCCGCGACGCTGCCACACGTTGACCGTGTTGGGCTCGACCCCCAACACCTGTCCGATCTCTTTCGGCCCAGCCAGATATTGGGCTCCGTCCACGGCACCACGGTATGGGAGCGGCGGGCCGGGCCCCTGTCGGCGCGCCGCCGCCAGACACCGACGGAGACCTCTTACACTTGGGGTAGATTGGTCGCGAGCCAGGAAGAGGTGCGGGACATTGAGTGAGCCAGCTCGATCTACCAACAGCCCGAACGTAGTCGCGACGGGCACTCGTTCGGGTCGAACATGGACCCTCATCCAAGGTGACTGCCGCGAACAGAGCGCGCTCCTTGAACCGGACACGATCGACTGCGTCGTCACCTCTCCGCCCTACTACTGGCAACGTGACTACGACGTTGCCGGCCAAATTGGCATGGAGGCAAGCATCGACGGCTTCGTCGAGAACATCGTTGAAGCAATGGAGAGCCTGCGGGACGCGCTCAAGCCAACCGGGACGGTCTTCCTGAATCTCGGGGACACCTACTACAACGCCAAGGGCCGACCTCACGGCGAGGATGCGAAGCATCGAAGTCGGCGGATGTCCGTGCTGCGCGCCGTCGACGGGCCTGGCCTGGGCCTGCCTCGGAAGTCCCTGATTGGCATTCCCTGGCGAGTGGCGCTGGCGATGCAGGCAGTCGGCTGGACTTTGCGCAGTGACATCATCTGGATGCGCAAGACGAGCATCCCTGAGCCCACGGCCAAGGACCGCCCTTGGCGGAAGTTCGAGCACGTCTTCATGTTCACGAAGTCGACGCGGTACCACTTCGACCGTGACGGTCTCGATGGCGAGGAAGACGTCTGGTTCATCGAGCCTGAGCGTAACTCGCTGGCACGAGGTACCCACTACGCACCGTACCCACGCGAGTTGGTCCGCCGTTGCATTGCGGCAGGCTGCCCTGAAGGCGGGACCGTGTTCGATCCCTTCGTCGGCGGCGGCACTACCATGCAGGTTGCTCTCGACATGGCACGGCACGCGGTGGGTGTGGAACTCAACCCCACCTTCGCCGAGCACATCGCAAACGCCTTTAGCCAAGGGGATTTTGCTGACATATAGGTCGGCGGACGCCAGTTGCGGTCGCTACAGTCTGGAACATGCCGTTTCCGTCCCCTGACCTCCTGGCAGCAGCCGCTGCTGACCTCGCAGGTTGCCATCCGCTGACGATCGTCACCATTCCCGCATTGCTGCGTGCGGGGAAGCCGGATGACGACAACCTGTTTGCCGAGAGCGCTGGCCTCCCTGTGATCATGGGGTTCGGGACCAAACAAGAGCGCCCCGTGCTGGAGGCATTTCGGGTGCGCGACGGCAAGCGGCCTTATCTGGCCGTCTGGCAGGATCCTCCCGCCTTCATCAACGGCGACTACCCCGGCTCGACACTTCAGCGATTGCGCACCCAGGATCTTCTTGGGCAGCAGCTCTTCGAGATCGCCTGGAACGAGGACCACACGAAGCGGGTCGGCACCGCGTTGCGACCAACCGCGGGGAGCGCCCTGCGGGCTCAGGGAGTCAAGAACGTGTCGCGGTTCAGCCTGGCGGTGTGGTTGGCTCGCCATGTCGATCTCGATGGGCTCGAGGACTACCTGAACTGGTTTGACCACGAGTACCCACTTGATGGCACCGACCTCGACGACTTCTACGTCCGCGATATCCCTGACTTTGCGGTCCAGTCCGAGCCGATGGAGGCCAGGCTGTGGGTGGACGAGCCAGAAGATACGGATCTGATCGAGGCCATCAAGCCCGTGCCCGACGACCAGCAGTCCCTTGAAATGCCGTCCACCACGCCGCCGAAAGCACCCGAGACCGTCGCGGAACCCGATACCGTCGATGACGACTCTGACAGCCTGTCCTGGACACGGGACTTCTGTGAGTATCCCCTGAGGTACGCCGACGCTGGCAAGATCACCCAAGCTGTGCTGGATCGCCTTGAGGCCGAGCGGATCGTCCTGCCCGATGCCGAATCCCTCGTGCGCCGGTGCGTCACGGCACTCCTGGTTGGACACCTCGTCCTCCAAGGACCGCCAGGGACGGGAAAGACCACGCTCGCCCGGATCCTCGCGACCGCCTTCAATGTGTCTCTTCTCGAATCCACAGCGACCAGCGAGTGGTCACCCTTCCATGTCGTTGGAGGGCTGCGACCGGCACAAGACGGAAGCCTCCAGCCTTCATATGGCAAGGTGGCCGATGCTGCGCTCAAGTGCGCCCTGCAAGTGCGCGCTGACGTCACAGCGGAGGCGGAAGGCCAGGCAGAACCAACCGAGCGTCGGCGACAAGGCACGTGGCTGCTCATCGATGAGTTCAATCGCGCCGACATCGACAAGGCAGTCGGATCGCTCTACACGGTCCTGTCCTCGGTGGATCCCACGAATCTGCGACGAAGTCCCATCGATCTCTGGTTCGAGTCCGCGGGGCGCCAGCAGCTGTGGGTGCCCTCGCGGTTCCGCATCATTGCTGCGATGAACGACCTCGACACGAGCTTTGTCAATCCGATCTCACAGGGTTTGACTCGGCGGTTTCAGTTCATCACAATCGGGACGCCCCCCTCCGAAGGGACCGAGACGACCTCCACCGAGATGGAGAGCAGCTTCGCCACTGCCTACAGCTGGCTGTCGTCGACCTACGGTTCTGTCCTGACCCTGGACGAGCTCGCGGTCGCTGAGTCCGCGGTGCAAGCTCAGATGAAGAAGCTCCAAACCTTGGTCTACCGACTTCGCGAGACCAACGACGCCGCAGCCGGCTGGCCGATCGGCACTGCTCAGGTCGTCGATGCTCTCCGAGTCCTATTGATCCAGGTTTCGAGTGGAACCGACCCGGACGAGGCCCTCGACTGGTGCGTTTCAGATCGCCTTGTTCCCCAGATGGGCCAGCTCGACGAACCGCAGCTTCTTCGCGCTCAAGCATTGTTCGACGACGCCGGCCTCGCGAACGCCAGGAACGCCCTCAAGCACCTCATCGACCCGCACGGAGTATGACCGTCGTCGACGCCGAGTGGTTCGGCAGCACATCCTCATCCGACGCGGCGCTTCTGACAGAAGCTCCTGGTGGAGCGCTGAGCGAATTCGGACGCCAGGCTGCCGTTGAACAGGCCCTGTCGCTCCTCGGGGTCTACTTCTCCAGTGGCGAACAGGCGTCCGAGGACCGGGCCGCGATCTCCAGCTCCGGGCAAGACCCGGAACTGGAGGAGATCCGAGCCGGCCTTCGACTCCGTGTAGCTCTCGCCGCAGCACGCCGGCTCATCGACCTCCTGTCCTCGATCACGAAGCGCCCGACGTTCCGCTACGCGTTGCAGAGCACCCAGGAAGTTGGCTCGCTCAGCGGCGCGCTGGATGTCAACCGCTGGGTGACCCGCCAGCGTGGCGGTGACGCCGATGTCACCTTCCCAGTTGTGGAAGTCACCCGGGGCACGCGCACACCCGAAAACACACTGGCTAGCTATGCCACCCTTTGGCTGCGCCATGAACTGGCGACAAGCCTCACAGGAAGCCTCGCGGCCCAGGACTCGGTCGAGTACACCGCTGCACGCTCCATGATGGTGCGTCTCGACCGGCTCTTGCGATCTCCAGTCTTCGGCGCGTGCATCTCTGATGCGAAGGCGGTACGGACGAGAGCCGCTCTTGATCATCTCCTGACCAAGGTGCGCAGCCGCTTGCGCAGACGCGAGATCGCACATTCGGCAGCGTACCGAGCCTTGATGGAGTGGGTGGATCGGTGTTTGCGCGGCCAGCCGGCGGTGAGTGCCGGGCTGATCGACCTGTCTGTATACGGCACCCGATTCGACAACAAGCTCTTCGAACTGTGGTGCCTAAGCACACTCAGTCGTCGTCTCGCAACTGCCGCGAACCTACCGGATCCGCTGATAAACCCCGGCTGGCGGGTCGCGGCGCCCGCATACAGCTTGCGAACCTTCACCGGACGCGTTGATCTCTTCTTCCAACGGGGCATTGCCACAGTCGACAAGCGGCACGCAGCAAAGTGGCGAAAGGAGTCCGGCCGACCGCTCGGCGGGATACCCGACATCGTGGCGCGAACTACGACGCTGAACGGAGTAGAGCGCCTAGCAGTAATCGACCCCAAACTGCGCCAGCGCGATCGGCTGCCTGCCGAAGAACTCTACAAGATTCTTGGCTACCTCCAGAACTTCGACATCCGTCCCGCGGTCGGGATCGTGCTGATCTACACGACCGACGCGAGCGCTGTCGAACCCGACGTGTTCCGGGACGGTGCAGGCGGCACCCTGATCTCAGCCTCGCTCAATCCAGCAGCGCCGCCCGCGGTCACCGACAGTGCACTTCGCGAGGTGGTTAGGGTGATCCTCGCCTTAGCCGACCTGGAAATCAGTGCCGGACCGCTGGCTCCGACCGCCCCCGCCGAGGACTCCGGAGAAGGTGCTGTGAGGACGGCACAAACCGCCCTCACAGCCTGGGGCCAAAGCCACCTCGCCGAGATCGCACCGAGCCGCGAACGCATCCGCACGCTCGTCGGGGACGAGCGCTGGAGCGCACTCGTGGCCGACGTGCAGACAATGGTCGCCACCGCCGATCTGGTTGGCTACCAACTCGACCCAACTGCCGACTTCTCTGGCCCTGTTATCGGAATGTCCGCTGCAGTCGAACACCTGATCTACAACTCGGCAGTCGGCCCCGTGGTGCGGGGCAACACGGACTGGGAGCGCCAGACCCGGACATTCGGGGCCATCATCGACACCATCGATCTAGCTTGCGCTGGCAAGGGCGGCGCGCTGCCCCGAGCTGTGAGAACTCATCTGGATACAGCGGGCCTAGCTATCGCCGACCTCCAAGCCGTGCTTCCGTTCTGGCGGCGCTTGAACGCCACGTTCCGTGTCCCAGCCGCCCACCGGAAAGTACTCACCAAGAGCGAGTGGCAACAGGTCTACCGGCTGGTGATGGGATCGGACATGCTGTTCACACGGACGCACGACGTACTGCGATCGATGGACGGGTCCCCGAGGGCCTCTACGCCCACATCGCAGATCCGACCTAGCTAGCCATCGACAGCGCTGGGACTCCATCAGTTGGTCTTGGGTCGTCAAGTTGCGCCCGGGGTGGGGCCAGGGACGCCGCCCCCTGGTCGGTCCAACCCCATCGGGAAGGGAGAGAATGCCCAGCCGCTGGCCGCTCACTCCAGCTCCCGAGAGGTCTCCATAGCGCCCCGTGCCGCCTCGGTCACTGTTCTTCGTCGCTGCCCCCGCGTAGGCGGTGGCGGCGAGGATGAGTTCGAGGACACGTAGCGATACCGCAATGCAAGAGCAGGCGGGTCTTCCCGAGGGACTCGAGCGGATACAGGCCGTTGGCCCAGTGGTGGCGTGTTTCGTGAACCTCGGTCAGGTGTTCCACCTCCCGTGGCAACTCCGACGCTCGAGACGGTCGACAGGCGCGGCGGAAGGCTCCGGAGCAGCGGCCGTCCGACCGTCGGCTTCGATCGTTCCGCCGGGAGAGCTGCGGCGGAGGCGGTCGGCTCGTTCGCTGGTTGCGAGGGAGCGGTCGCTGCGCTGGATGAGATCGGCGAGGTCGGTTCCGAGGCCTTCGGAGATCGCGCGTTCGTCGCCGAGGCCCTGGCAGCGGCGGTCCCAGCGTGTCCGGAAGAGGCTAGTGGTCCGGGACAGTACCGCGATCACGATCACTCCGATGAACGCTGCCCAGCGGGCGTTGAGGTAGTTGTCGACGATGGCGACGCCGAAGACCAGCCAGCGGATGCTCCAGGAGATCCGGAGGGTGCGGTGGCGGGCGGCGACCTGGCTGACCGTGGCGATGAGGACCTGCACCAGCCGCCACGGCACGCAGTAGGCGTCGAGCAGGTTGACCAGGGTCGAGTCGACGACGTCGACGGCTCCGAGTGCCTGGCTGATGATCGCACTGGCTTGCCGGTCTGTCAGTCGGCCGTTGGCGACCTGGCCGACGAACCGCGGGCTGACCACCAGGGCAGTGCTCGAGGGCATGACGACCTGGCCGCCGATGATGCGGCGGCCTATCCAGACCGAAGGTTGGTGGCGTCCGCGCAGCGAGGCGATCGGGACGATCGCGGTGAGGATCGTGTCTCGCTGGAACGCATTGGCCGGCCTGGCTCCGAAGCGCCACCACAGCATGGGTCGGGTGGTGCGTGCGATCACGAGGGGGACGCCGATGGTCGCCGCCATGACCAGCGCCGGGAGCGAGAGCCCGCAGACGACGATCCACACCAAGCTGCTGAAGATCACGCCGGTGACCTGGGCTGCGGCCCAGGTGCCGCGCCAGCGTTTCACGACTTCACCGCGGACGCGACCGCCAACACAGTCGGGATCCGTGACAGTCTGGTGAGTTCCTTAGTGTCGATCTGGCCGCCGCACAGGTCGGTGATCTCGGCGATGCTGAGGTGTTCGGCGAGCAGTGTGCGGACGGCTTCGGCTGCCTGCTGTTCGGCGGACTGGATGGCTTCGTCGCGTTCGGCGAGCGCGGCCAGGATGTCGACGGCGAGGGTGGCGAGTCTGCGTTCCTGCTCGAGGCGTTCCTTGCGTTGGGCGGACAGCGCCTCGGTGACGCGGCGGCGTGCGTCCTGTTTGAATCCCTGCCTGACCATCATGGGCTCCTTGTTCGGGGTGTTGTCACTCCCTTAAGCCCGCCGACCTGGCCGTTCCGGACACCCGACGGCCGAAGAGTTCCGACGAACCCGCCGAGATACCCGTCCAGGACGCCCCGATGGCCATGTAACCAGTCGCCCTCGAAACCCCCGATTTCAGACGTTTTCGACCATCACACACCTTTGGCATGCACTATCGCCCCTAGTCAGAGGCACATTGCTCGACCGCGTGGATGGCGCAGCGGAGAAGCCGTCCGATCAGGGTGTCCGGAACGGCCGGTTACGGAGGCTTAAGGGGATGTGACCATGAGCTTGCACCGGATCACGGCCGGAACGGGGTACGACTACCTGACCCGGCAGGTCGCGGCCATGGATTCGACCGAGAAGGGGCACACCGGGCTGGCGTCTTACTACACCGAGAAGGGCGAGGTTCCCGGCCGCTGGGTGGGCTCCGGGATGGCCGGTATCGAGGGTCTGGACGCGAGCGATCTGGTCACCGCCGAGCAGATGCTGGCCCTGTTCGGATCGGGCCACCACCCCCTCGCGGCGCAGCGGCAGCGTGATCTGGTCGGGCCTGGGTTGACCGAGAAGGATTATGTGGAGATCACCCGGCTGGGTGAGCCGTACCGGGTCTATGCCGGTGACATCAGCCCGTTCCGGGTCGAGGTCGCCCGCCGTCTAGAGTCGCTTAACAAGGAGCGTGGGCTCCCGCAGAAGGCGGCCACCGCGATCGAGGACCGTGCCCGCATCCGCTCCCAGGTCGCCCTGGAGATGTTCCGTACCGAGTTCGGACGCGACCCGCTGAACGAGCGCGAACTGTCAGGGCATATGGCCCGGCTGTCGCGTCAACAGACCACCGCGGTCGCCGGCTTCGACTTGACCTTCTCCCCGGTGAAGTCCGTCTCAGCACTGTGGGCGCTGGCCGAACCCGGGCTGGCCGCGAAGATCGAGCGGTGCCACCAGCAGGCCGTCGCGGACGCCCTCGAGTTCATCGAGCAGCACGCCCTGTACACGCGCACAGGCACCGACGGGGTGCGGCAGGTCGATGTCCGCGGCCTGATCGGGACCGCGTTCACCCACCGCGACAGCCGGGCAGGCGATCCGGACCTGCACACCCATGTGGCGGTCGCGAACAAGGTCCAAACCCTCAGCGACGAGCGCTGGTTGTCGATCGATTCCCGGGTGCTGCACAAGGCGGTCGTGGCCGCCTCGGAGACATACAACACCGCGCTGGAACGGCATCTGGCCGAGGCGATCGGGGCGCGATTCGAGGCCCGCGAGGACACCGACCCGCGCAAGCGTCCGATCCGGGAGATCGTCGGAATGGACGCCGTCCTGAACCAGCGCTGGTCGACCCGCAGGCAGTCGATCGAGTCCCGCCGGCGTGTCCTGGCCGCGGTGTTCCAGGCCGATCATGGACGTCCACCGACCCCGGTGGAGGCGATCGCACTGGCCCAGCAGGCCACCCTGGAGACCCGCGAAGCCAAGCACGAACCACGGAGTCTGGCTGAGCAGCGGACCATCTGGTGGAGTCAGGCCCGGGAGGTCCGCGGCGGCGAGAACGGCATCCGGACGATGATCCACGCCGCCCTGCACCCCGTCCCGGGCGAGCGTCACATCCCCAACCAGGCCTGGCTGGAACACGAGGCGCGCCGGGTGGTTGCGATCGTCCAGCGGGACCGTTCCACCTGGCAGACCTGGCACCTGCGCGCCGAAGCGCTGCGCAGCGTCCGGGCCGTCGAAGTGCCGTCCAAGCACGTCCACACCGTCGTCAACCTGCTCATCGACCAGGCCCTCACGTCCTGCGTCGCGCTCACCCGACCCGTCCCCGGAGAACCCGCCGAACCCGCCCCGCTGCGCCGCCGCGACGGCGCCAGCGTGTACACCGTCGCCGGGTCGCAGCTGTACACGTCGAACGCGATCCTCGCCGCGGAAGCCCGCCTCGTCGCCGCCGCCGGCAGCCGGAACAGCTGGGTCGTGCCCGGCCCGGCACTCGACAAGGCGCTCCTCGAATGCCACACCAACGGTGTCGAACTGAACCCTGGACAGGTACTGATGGTCCGCGAAATGGCGACCTCCGGTGCCCGGGTTCAGCTCGCGATCGCCCCGGCCGGATCGGGCAAGACGACCGCGATGAACGCCCTGTCCCGGGCCTGGACGCAGGCCGGCGGGACCGCGATCGGGCTCGCCCCGTCCGCCGCCGCGGCGGCCGCTCTGGGCGAGAACATGGACGGGTACAGCGACACCCTCGCCAAGCTCGTCTGGTCGCTACGCAACGGCGAAACCCCCGACTGGGCCGACCAGATCGGACCCCGGACCCTGGTCATCATCGACGAGGCCGGCATGGCCGACACCCTCTCCCTCGACACCGTCGTCCGGCACGTCCTCGAACACGGCGGCAGCGTCCGACTCATCGGCGACGACCAGCAACTCGCCGCAATCGGAGCCGGCGGCGTGCTCCGCGACATCCAGGCCAACCACGGCGCACTACGCCTCACCGAACTCGTCCGGTTCACCGACCGGGCCGAAGGATCAGCCAGCCTCGCGCTGCGCGAAGGCCACACGTCGGCGCTCGGGTTCTACCTCGACCAACGCCGCATCCACGTCGGCGACGCCACCACCATGGCCGACGACCTGTTCGCCTCCTGGACCGCCGACCGGGCCGGCGGACTCGACTCGATCATGCTCGCCCCCACCCGCGAACTCGTCGCCGACCTCAACCAACGGGCCCGCACCCAACGCCTCGCCGACACCGAACCGGGACGCGAGATCGAACTCGCAGACGGCAACCAGGCCTCGGCCGGCGACACGATCATCACCCGCACCAACAACCGGAAACTCCGCGTCAGCCCGACCGACTGGGTGAAGAACGGCGACCGCTGGACGATCATCGCCGTCGACCGCCAGCGCGGCGTCCACGCCCGTCACACCCAGTCCGGACGCCACGTGCAGCTGCCGCTCGACTACGTCGGAGAGTCCGTCGAACTCGGCTACGCGACCACCACCCACACCGCGCAGGGCGTCACCGCAGACACCATGCACGGCATGCTCGCCGGCACCGAATCCCGCCAGCAGGCCTACACGATGCTCACCCGCGGACGCGAAGCCAACCACGCCTACGTGGTCGTCGTCGGCGACGGCGATCCGCACACCCTGATCCATCCCGAGACGATCAACCCGCTCACCCCGACCGACCTCCTCGAACGCATCCTCGCCCGCGACGAGTCCCCCATCTCAGCCACCACCGCCCTGCGCGACGCGGCCCACCCGGCCCGTCAACTCGGCGAAGCGACCGCCCGCTACACCGACGCCATCACCTTCGCCACCGCACAGCTGGTCGGCGAAATCGGCATCAACGCGCTCGAACGAGCCGTTGACGAGGCCGCACCAGGGCTGACCGAGAGCACCACCTGGCCGGCGCTGCGTGCCCAACTGCTCACCGTCCAGGCCGACGACCGCGACCCGATCCAGGCACTCGCCCGGGCCCGAATCCTTCCCCTCACTGACAGCCAGGACCCCTGCTCGACGCTCGCCGGACGCGTCGCCGACACCGGATGCCACTACCGCGGCGGGCCCCTTCCCTGGCTGCCCCGCATCCCCGTCCAACTGACCCGGGACCCGCTCTGGTGTGACTACCTGGACGCGCGCCAGCAGCTCGTCCGCGATCTCGCAGGACAGGTCCGCGAGGACGCTATGGCGGCCGATCTCCGGCCGGCGTGGCTTGCCGGAACCGGGCGCGTCGCGCCCGAACTGGTCGCGGACATCGAGGTGTGGCGGGCAGCACACCAGGTCGAATCCGGCGACACCCGCCCCACCGGAGATCGCCGCGGCGGGCTGTCAGAGCCCCGCTGGCAGGCCCACCTCGACCGGCGGCTCGCGTCCACCGCCACCGCCGCCATGGACGAATGGCGACCCCTCCTCGAACAGGTCTCGCCGCTCGTCCTTGCCGACGACTTCGCCCCGACCCTGGCCGCACGGCTGTCCCAGCTGTCCTCGGCCGGGATCAACGTGCCCGGGCTGCTGCGAGCCGCAGGCGCGCAGGGACCGCTGCCCGACGACCACGCCGCAGCCGCCATCTGGTGGCGCCTGTCCGGACACCTCACCCCGGCGGTCGCCGAAGCCGTCGACACCGACCACCACCTCGCCACCCAATGGCTACCCACCTTCACCGAACGCCTCGACACGTCCCGCCAGCTGCAAGACAGCCCCTGGTGGCCAGCCCTGGTCACCACCATCGAACACGGACTACAACGCGGCTGGCCCCTCGACCAACTGCTCGACGAGGCCCGCGGGCTCGGGGCCGACGACGACCGCACCGACCCGTGCCAGGCCTGGGTGTGGCGGCTCTCGCTGCTCACCGACGCCCACGACCTCGCCGACGAAGACCGCTACGACCCCGCCGACGAACCACCCGACGACCTCACCCACGACTGGACACCCAACCGCTCCGCCGGACGGACGAGCACCCACACGGACACAGTCCGGGAGCCGAACGAGGCCGAGTTCCTGGACCTGGACGACGACCAGATCCTGCACATCGAGGGAATGGTCCGGGCCGGCATGGGAGCCCCCGAACCCACCGAAGCGCTGGTTCGCCACCAGCTGGAACGCCGCGATCAGATCACCGGCAGCCGCGCCCCCATCGACCGGCTCGCCCGCATCAACGAGCTGACCACCGCGTACTATCAGGCCTGCCTCCCGGACAGCTGGGCCACGCCGTACCTCGACCAGCGGCTGCACGCCGACCCGGCCGCGCTCGAGGGCCTGCGGCTCGGCTACGCGCCCGATAGTTGGACGGGCCTGGTCACGCACCTGCGCCGGATCGGCGCCACCGACGAAGAGATGCTCACCGCCGGGGTCGCCACCACCGCCTCCACCGGGCGGCTCATCGACCGCTTCCGCGACCGTCTCGTCGTCCCCATAGTCCACGACCACCAGGTCCTCGGCTTCGTCGCCCGCCGCAACCCCCAGTTCGGCGACGACGACGGACACGGCCCGAAGTACCTCAACACCGCCGCCACACCCCTGTTCGCCAAGGGAGACCAGCTCTACATCGCTGGCGAACTCACCGCGGACGCCACGCCCGTCCTGGTCGAAGGACCGCTCGACGCGATCGCCGTCACCCTCGCCGGCGGGGGCCGGCACGTCGGTGTAGCCCCGCTCGGGACCAGCCTCACCGAAGCCCAGGTCGCTCAGCTCCACGAGCACGGACGCGCCCCGGTCGTGGCCACCGACGCCGACCTCGCCGGACAGGTCGCCGCCGAACGCGACTACTGGCTCCTCACTCTCTACAACCTCGATCCCACCCACGCCGTCCTCCCCGAAGGGACCGACCCCGCCGACCTCCTCGCAGCAGGAAATCCGGCCGGGCTCGCGGACGCGATCACCCACGCCAGGGCGCTGGCGGACTCATTGATCGACGAACGTCTCGATCACATCGATGGCGCCGAGGCCGCCCTGGATGCCGTCCGTGTTCTCGCCGCCCAGCCAGCCGACCGCTGGATCGCCGGCACCGAACACATCGCCGGACGGACAGGACTCCCGCCAACCCTCTTGCGCTCCGCGCTCGCGTCCATGGTCCGAGCCCGCAACGCCGACCCCCGCAAGGCCACCCAGGTCGCCACCGACCAGATCACCGAGACCAAGGACCGCCTCACCGCCATCAAGAACAAGCAGCGAGCGGAGGAGGTGTTCGAGCACATCGAGACGCCTACCCACCGCAACCAGCCCGAACAGCTCCCCACGTTCGACCCTCCGGGTCAGCACGGAATCTCATGGTGAAGACCCAGACCCCGAGCGAAGATGGAAGGCACCCCCAAGGAGGCGCGCTGTGCAGCCCATCCTGATCGTCTTGATAGCCGTGGCGGCGAGTGTGCCCCTGGGCCTCTGGCTGCGCCGCAACCTCGCCACGCTCAGCTACCGCAAGGACGACGAGGTGGTTCTTCCGGCCCCCGGCCCGCGCTGGTGGGTCGTCTGGGTCAGCGTCCTCGCGACCGGCACCCTCGCTGCCGTAGCCGTACTCAGCCGGGCCCCGCTGGCCTATGTACCACTCGTACCTCTCGCGGTAATCGGCCCATGGTTGGCCGCAGTGGATTTCGATGTGCTTCGGATTCCGAATCGGGTGCTCGGGCCTACTGCAGCGGCAACTGCACTCGTCATCCTCTCCGTCTCAGCAGCGACGCAGGACTTGCGGATTCTGATCAGCTCGTCTCTCGGCGCCTTAGTGGTCGGCGCCGTGTTTGGCGCAGTCCACCTGGCTAGCAGGGGTGGGATCGGGTTCGGCGACGTGAAACTCGCCGCCCTTGTCGCCGGTGCGGCCGGATCGCTGGGTGTCACTGCGGTCTGGCTCAGCGTCGTCGCCGGGTCGCTGACCGCCTTGGTCTGGGCGAACGCATGTCGTCGCAAAGGCCTGATCCCGTACGGGCCGTGGCTCATGTGTGGGGCTTGGATCACAGCTCTGTGGACCATGGCCGTATAGAAGGCGTTGCACGACCGTCGCCTCCCCAAGCGTCACCCCACGTGCGAGATCTGTGCGAGAGATCTCCGTCTGGGCGCGGGCGGGCCCGGAGCGGCATCGAACGATGTCCTGTGCCGCCGCAGCCCGGTCATCATGTCAATCATCATGATGCTCTTGCAGGTCGACATGATGATTGACATGATCGCCACATGATCACCGATGCTGACCTCGCCGAAATCGTCGCCGGCTTGCGTCGTGTGGGCGGGGATCTCGAGGGTGTCGAGGCGAAACGAGCTAAGGGTGACTTGCCCAAGGCAGTCCGAGAGACGCTCTCATCCTTCTCGAACACCCAAGGCGGCGTGCTGATCCTCGGCCTTGACGAGCAGAGCGGCTTCGTCGCTACTGGCGTTGCTGATCCGGCTCGCATGGCTTCGAACCTCAGCGCGATGTGCTCCGACGAAATGGAGCCACCGGTGAGGCCCCTGATCGACATCAAGGAGTTTGAAGGCACGAGCCTGGTTGTCGCCGAGATTCCATCAATCGAGTACACCCTCCGACCTTGTTACTACAAGGGCTCCGGCATGTCGCAGGGCAGCTTCACTCGGGTCCATGATGGCGACCGTCGCTTGACGAGCTATGAGGTACAACTGATGCTCGCCAGCCGCGGGCAGCCCAAGGATGACGAAGAGCCGATACCGGGCACTGGTATTGCAGACCTCGATCAAGAACTCGTCAGCGCCTACGCAGCGAGGCTGAGAGCTACGCGGCCGCGACTGTTTGGCTCCAGCGAGGATGCTGAGATTCTGGCGAGGACCGGCATCCTCGATGCTGTCGGCACGTGCACGCTGGGTGGCCTACTTGCTCTCGGCGATTACCCACAGGCCCACTTCCCGCAGCTGATGCTTAGCTTCGTCCATTACCCGAGCACCTCGGGCGCCGAGACTGAGACAGGAGACCGATTCCTCGATAACGTCGCTTTCGACGGTCCGATCCCGCTGATGGTGAAGGATGCCATGGCGGTTGTTCGGAGGAACATGGCGCGAAGAGCGTCTGTGTCCGGACCGTCCCGAACCGACCGGTGGGAGTACCCCGAGACCGCGCTTCGCGAGGCGATCGTCAATGCATTAGTGCACCGCGACCTCTCTCAGATGGCACGAGGGAGCCAAGTCCAAATCGAGATGTACCCCGACCGACTGACGATCCGAAACCCCGGCGGCCTGTTTGGTCCGGTGACGATCGACACTCTCCTCGATGGGAGTATTTCGTCGGCCCGAAATGCGCGGCTTCTTCGTATCCTGGAGGATGTCCCCATCCCCAGAAGCAGCGGAACAGTATGCGAGAATCGCGGTTCCGGCGTACGCGAGATGGTCAATTCTCTCCGCGCTGCCGGCATGAGCCTGCCTCGCTTTGAGGATCGCATTGCCGCCTTCTCCGTCACTTTTCCGAGCCACGCACTACTCAGCGACGAGGTTGTTGCGTGGATACGCTCCCTCAACGAACCGGGGCTCACTGATAGCCAGTGCATGGGGCTGGCCATGATGCGCGAAGGTCAATCACTTGACAACCCGACTTACCGATCCGCAACGGGTATCGATTCTAGACTGGCGACGAGCGAGCTTCAGGACTTGGTCGCGAGGGAGCTTGCCATTCAGGAAGGTGATCGACGGTGGGCGCGATATCGCCTCGCTCTACCCGCGGCCTCAGGCACCTACAGCGGCGCCAGCCGCCAACCGCCGGGCGATCGAAGGCGGCAACTCCTCGAAGCGCTCGGCGACGACACGTGTTCGCGCGCGCAACTTGCGGATCGCACAGGACTCTCCGATCAGGTCGTTCGCCATTGGCTGCGCAAACTGCGTGAGGATGGACTTATTAGGTCTGCGACCCCAGGAGTCAGTATCCAAAGCAAGAACACTCGATATGTTCGGATCCCTGACCCGGTTAGTCCACTTCAAGACGCACTGGACCTCTAGCCAGGGGCCCACTAGCAGGACGTCTGTGCCAAGCCGCCTTCCGAGGCCCGCTCGATCACATTCGTGCTCAACCTCGCGCTGGGCATCGCGGGACTTCAATCGACGCTCGCCGACGAGTTAGTCGCGGGCGTGGCGCGCGTCACCAGCAGCGCCGACGTCCCGTCTGCGATTCGCACAATGTCCGCTGCCAGCAAGTAGGTCCACACCACACAGGTCTCGGCCTCGGCGGTAGAGACTTCATCGTGCACGCCCTTGCTCGCGAGAGAGTCGAGCGACTTCAGGCGCTGGCCGAGAGTGTCCAGTGTGTCCTGAACCACCGCGCCTTGACCGTGCCTGCCGAGTTGCTCTCGCACGTACTGCAAGAGCCGGTTGCGGTATGCCTCGTCCGAGAGCTTGCGGTCCACTCCGTCGGGTCCTCGGACTAGCTCATTCGTAGCTGGATACAGCGCGTCTGCGAGGGCCTTGAGCATCCGTCTGCATGAAGTAAGCGCATGTGAAAGGTCCTCGGCACCACCGTCATACATGCTCTCCTGAGCGCTCAGGAACTTCTGGAGAGCGACTGGCGCGAGACGCTGAAGTGCACCGTTGACGTAGTTCTGCGCCCGGTGAAAGAGAGCGGACGTCTGCCCTCCTTGTTCCAACTCCAGCTCGGTCATGACTAGGTAGCTGTGGATCGCCGATCTGGCTCGTTCAAGGAGCTGAGCGTCTCGCTGGATGCCGACCAGAACCTTCGCCTTTGAGGCATCCATGCTCTTCGCAACAAAGTAGGTGTCAACCGGTGTCAAGTTCTGTGGGACGACCAGTTCACCGTAAACCTGACGCTGAAGAATGAGGTTCTGCTCGATCTGACCCAGGGAGAGCGCCACGAGCATCTGTTCGCCGTCGTTATCGAAGATACGGTTACGCTCCCACTTCAGGAACGCTTGCTCCGCCGCCTCTTCCCCCTCTTGCGGTCCGAGGAGCGAATCGATCATCGCTCGAGTCCGTTCAATTGCCGGATCGCGCCGCCCTTGGAGCTTGCCGGCGGTCATGTCAGTGAGCTCGAACTGAAGCCACAGCAAGTTCACATAGTCCTTCCGAAGCGTCGCGATCCGAATCGACTGGCGAGCACTGGAACTGACCGTTGTGGCCGGCAAATCGAAGCCGTCGAGTGCGGCTCGGAGCAGATCCACGACTGAACTGGACATGCTGCGACGCTAGCAGCAGTGCTGCGCACACCCCGAGTGGGCCCGGCGGGAAGACCCAAGCGGGCATCTGCGTCAAAGAGTCTTGCGTCCCTGCGTGCAGCGCGAGTGCCGCCCGTAGGTGCGGTGCCTCGCTCAGAACATCTCCCCGGTGTCGGGGTCTACAAGCTCGCCAGTCGGTCGACAGAACAACCGACGAGAAGTTGGTTTCGTCTTCGGGTCTGGGGCGGGAGGGCGGAGAGCCGCGACGTCACCGGCGAAGATCTCCGCTCGGCCGTCGGCCGCTGCAGCGCTGGCGCAGCGGGCGTGGCGCGCCTCGGCTGGCCACCGGGCGTGGTGTTCGTCGCAGCTGTTCTTGGTGCGTGCCGTGAGGCGTTGGAGGAAGCCGGGGATGCCGAAGCGGTGCCATTCTTCGAGAGCGCTGCTGGTCGGGTCGAGGCCGGCGCGGCGGCGTTGGTCGGCGAGGACGGCGATTTCGTGGACGAGGTGGGGGTGTTGGGGCCAGCAGGCGGGGATCATGCCGGCGTTGTGGTCCCAGACGTACTCGTGGTTGAACCAGATCACGAACTTCTCCAGCCAGGTCCACAGTTCCCGGCGCAGCGCCGGGTTGGTGCAACTGGCCGGGTCCCACGGGCGGGGCAGGTTCGCCGGGTTACCGATCCGCTTCTTGTCCGCTTCGGTGCCGTTTGCGGACAGGTACAGGTTCCTGTAGGCCTTCTTGAGTTCGACGCTGTCCGGGGGCGGGAACGGCAGGGCGAGCGGCTCGCTCATCGCCGGTCGTCCCTTACTTCCGCGAGTGCCGCCACGGCACGAGCCTCAGTCGATATCGCCTGATCGCGTCCGACCTGAAGCTCCTGGCGTTTCTCGCGCTGCTGGGTCAGGAGTTCGCGGCCGGTCTTGCCGTCGATGCAGCGGGTGAGTCGGGCGATGATGGGTTTGCTGTTCTCGGCGACGACGAGGGCGTGCTTCTCGGGGAGTTGGCGGACTTCTTCGGGCCGGAGGATGAGCATGTCGTCGCCGTGGGCGGTGCGTCCGCCGGTCTGTCCGAGTTGCCAGGTGGTGCGGGTGACCCGGGTGGTGCCGACGAGATCGGAGACCTCCTTGTTGAACCCGACGTCCTTGCTGCCGCCGAACATGATCAGAACGTTGGTGAGGCCGAACAGGGCACGGGCGTCGGTGTCGCCGAAGATCGAGGCGAGTTGCCGCCAGGTTTGGGCGGCGTAGATGAACGAGATCCCCAGCGCCCGCTCGTTCGCCATCCTCGTGCGCAGTGTCGGCAGTGGCGCGGTGGACGGCAGCTCGTCGAGGCAGGCGAGCATGGGCGGGCACAGCCGTCCCCACGGGCTGGCGTTGGCGAGCTGAAGCGCGGTGTCGAGGACGTGTTCGGTGAGGGCGGTCATCAGGGGGGAGGCGGAGGCGTAGGGGTCTTCGCGGCCGAGCAGGTAGAACGTGCCGTGTGCCCGGATGATGTTGGCGATGTCGGTGGCGGGCCGGCCGGGTCCGGGGACGCAGCGGGTGCGGATTTCGGGTTGGAAGAACAGGCTCATGGCTTGTTGGACGGTGGTGATGGTGTTGCCGGTCGTGCGGTCGTCGCCGGTGAGGGCTCCCCGCAGCAGTCCGTGCCAGAAGTGAGCGGAGCCGGGGTGGTTGAGCAGGATCTCCTCGGGTTCGTGGGTGGCCTGCGGACGGGCGACCCATTCCAGGAGCCGGTCGAGGCTGTGCCCGGCGAGCGCTGCGGCGTGGAAGTAGCACTGCAGCACCTTCGCCGACTGGGCCGCATAGAACCGGGCGGCCGCGTCCCCGGAGCCGCTGCTGGCGCCGGCCTTGATGGTGCCGGCGGTGAACGCCTTGGCCCGGCGTTCGGCGACGAGCGGGTCGATGCAGCCCGCGATCGGGTCCCAGACGAGTTCGTCGAGTCCGTCGGCCTGGGCGAACGGGTCGAGCACCGCCGCGGGCCGGTCGTGGCTGCGGCGGGCGGTGTAGGTCAGCAGCAGGTCGTCGGCCTTGGTCAGGGTGACCAAGGCGGCTCCGGGCGCGGCGAGCAGGGCGGGGGTGAGCAGGTCGAGGGTCTTGCCGGAGCCTTGGGGGCCGATGACGCCGGCGGTCCGGTCCCACGGGCACCACAGCTCGCCGCTGCGGGGCTCGTGGGCTGTCCCGATCCGCCAGCCGACCTGGGCGGGGTCGAAGCGCCGTTTCAGGGTCGGCATGGTCAGATGGCGATGCCGGGTGCCGGCGGGGGGACGTCCAGCGAGTCGGGGTTGCGGATGGGTTTCGGCGTGATGGTCTCCCACACCTCGGGTTCGGACGGGGTGTGGAGCGCGGTGCGCACGCGGGGGTCGGCGTCGGCGAGCACGTCGTCGCGGATGTACTCCCACGCCGAGGGTGGGACGACCTGGTCGATGAGCTGGCTGAGCAGCTGCACCTGGCCTGTGGGGCGTGTGTCGGGGTTGAGGTCGAGGGACCGGTCGAGGGCGACGACGGCGCTGGCCCCGTCCCCACTGACCCAGGCGGCCATGCCGGCCAGGTACAGCGGTGCTTCGGCGCCGTAGGCAGGCACCTGGTTGACCACGTCGCGCCACAGGGCCAAGTGCTCGGGCGCGTTCTCGCGGGTGATCGACAACACGGCGAGGCTCTGCGCGGACGGGTTCTGCGCCAGGACCGCCAAGGCGATGGCGTCCTCGAGGGGGACGTGCGCCTGGGAGGGCTGGGTGACGTCGGCGGGCTGGTCGGGAAGGTTGCGGCCGATCAGGTCGGAGGTGCGCTGCAGGATGGCTTCGGTGTCGCGGGGTCTGGGGAGGGTGTCGAGGACGGCGCCGATGCGGGTGGCGAGCTGGTCACTGTCGGGGGCGCTGGCGAACGCGGCCTGGAGGTCACGGCGGTTGGGCCGCAGGGTGAGACCGTAGTTGGCGGCCTGGGTGGCGATCTCGCCGGTCGGGTCGACGGTGCCGGTCTCACCGTCGGCGAGTTCCCAGGTGTCGTGGTCGACGAGCATGGTCTGCCGGTCGGTGTAACCGGACAGGTGGGCGTCGGCCCGGTGGAGCATGTCCCAGCCGGCGGGGTGGTCTTCGGTGTAGGCGACCAGGAACGCGTCAGCGTCGGGGAACCGGTCCCAGATCCGGTCGAGGAGGTCCTCGGCGGCGCCGGGGGCACCGATGTCGTCGAGGTCGGCCCGGGCGGTGACCTCGACCCGGTTGTTCCGGGTGACGATCACGACCAAGGATTCGTCGGGGGTGAATCCGACCAGGTAGGGGATCAGTTCGGCGACCTCGCCGGGGTGGTGCATCCGCAGGCGCGGGATCTCGTGTTCGCTCATCGTCGGTTGCTCCTTCACGGGGTTGGGGATGGGTCTAGATGCCAGGCCAGCGGCGGGACAGCCGCCAACCGAATCGCTTGAAACCGGGAGTTGGGGTGGATCGCCCGGACGGTCTCCCACACCTCCTCCTCCGGCAGGGACGGTGGCGCCGCCCGGTCCGCGGGGTTCGGGCGCCGGTCAGGATGTGGGGTGGTAGCCATCGTGGCGTACTTCCTTCGCGGCGGACGGGGTGAGGTCGGGCCGGATAATCGGGGCGACCCGGCGAAGGCGGCTGATCCCGAGGAGCTGCTCGGCCTCGGCGGCGCTGGCCATTCCGTGCATCCGTCCGGGCCCCCAGCGGCGCAGTCCCCAGATGGTGGCGGTGACGGTCGCGGCGAGCAGCAGGACCTGGACGGTGACGAGCCAGCCGTACAGGGCGGCCGTCCCGGCGGCCGGGTCGTGGAGGGTGAGTCCGGCGGCGGGGTCACCGGCCAGCACTCGGGGCAGGCTCGTGAACAGATTCCTGCCCTCAGGCCAGGCCCACCCGGCGCCGGCAATCCAGTTGGCGATGGCGCGTGCCGCGTGGATGCCGAGGCTGGCGAGCAGCAGCCAGCCGATGAGGATGCCGCCGGGGATCTCCCAGGTGAACGGGTAGGGGTCGCGGCGGCGGTCGGCTTGCGGGATGGTCATCGGAGGTCTCCTCCGGTTGCGTAGAAGCTGACGTGGACGTGGTTCTTGTGCGCCAGCGTCGGGTTGGAGTTGCCGTACGGATGTCGGTAGGGCCGCCAGCTGCCGCCGGCCGACGGGTTCCACTTGCGGACGTCCCAGATGATGTACTTCACCCTCAACTGCTTGGCGTGGGCCCGGACCCAGTGGGCGACCCGCCAGCCGTACGCGTTGCCGGCGCGGCTTGACCACTCGGGGATCATGAAGTCGACCGCGAGCCCCGTGCAGTGGTCGGAGAAGCTGCACGTCGGCGACGACGCCGCCCGGCGTCCGCCGATGGACGTGATCGCCGGGAACGCCTGCTTGATGCACCGCAGCCCGTGCAGCGCGGTGGCGCGCAGGCCGTGTTCGGCGCCCGAGCCCGAGGGTGGGCAGGTGTCGTCATAGCCGGGCAGGTCGCCGCCGAGCCCGAAGCAGTCGGACGGATCGCCCGCCTTGACCACCGCGCCTGCCTCGCCGGCGTAGCTCCAGGCATAGAACAAGACGTCGTTGCGGTAGGAGACGCTGCGGTTGTAGGCCCACAAGGCCCGGATCACGCCGGCCTGCCCGGTACGGGCTCCGGAGCGGACGAGGTAGTTCGCTGCGGAGGAGATCGAGTCTGCATCGGAGTGGATGTCGCGGCGTCCGTCGCCGTCCCCGTCCAGACCGTAGGCGGCAAAGGTCTGCGGCATGAACTGCATCAACCCCTGCGCACCGGCGCTCGAAGTCCGGTTGTTGCGTCCGTGGCGGGTCTCGGCCATCCCGATCCCGGCCAATAGCTCCCACGGCACCCGGTACCGGTTGCCTGCGGCCGCGTACAGGGCCTCGATCCGTGCGGGGATGGTCTGGGCGGGGCTGCTCAGTGACTGGTAGCGGGGTGTCCCCCACTTCGGCAGCCTGAACTGATCGGTGGTCGCGGCGAGCGTGGTGGTGGTGTCGGTGTCGTTGGCGCTACAGGGGTCGAGCCGGATCTGTTCGGCGACCGCGGGCGCGACGACGACGGTGGCCATGGTGAGGATGCCGATCGGGACCGCGCCGAACACGACCACAATCAGGGCCAGCAGGCCGAGTCCCCACCTCATGGCCGGCCGGCTGTCTCTATGAACTCAGGTTCGTTGACCTGATTCGGGACGGGTTTCTGCGTTTGGGCTGGTGGCGTCGGACGGCTGATGGGGAGCATCTGATTGGGTGAACCGTCAGCCGGAGTGACGGTTCTGCTGTAGCGTTGACACATCGTCGCTCCTGTCGAGGTTGGAGGGTGATGGCCCTTGTTGCTGTGCCGGGTGCTGGCGCCACGGTGGGGCTTTCGAGCCCGGAGGCGGTCGGGGACTTCGAGCAGGAGATCGTCGACGAGTACGCCTTGTCGATGGCTGCGGCCGGGCTGAGCGATGACTACATTCGCGGGACGCGGTCGGTGGTGATCGAGTTCACGCGGACGTTGACGGGCCCGTTGTGGGAAGCGACCTGTGTGGACGCCGACCGGTTCCTGGCCGAGCAGCGCCGGCTGGGCCTGGCGGTGTCGACCCGGGCCGGGAAGTCGCATGCGCTGGCGGGGTTTTACGAGTTCGTGATCGCCCGCTACGAGGGCGTGATCCGCCGCTCGGCCGGGGTGCTGGTTGCCCAGCCGATCGACGAGTTCAACCGCCAATCGGGCCACTCGTTGGGCAGGGTCCGCGTCCCGCCGGCCGACGATGAGGTCGACGCCCTGTTCGCTGGCTGGCGGGAGTCGGTGTCGAAGGCACGCAAGTTCCAGCCAGCTGCCCGGGACTACCTCGCGGCGTCCTTGTGGCGTCGGGTGGGGTTGCGGATCACCGAGACGGCGATGCTGGACATTCGAGACTGGCGGCCCGACCTGGGCGGGTTCGGCAAGATCCACGTCCGGTTCGGGAAGGGCTCCCGCGGCCGCGGCCCCCGTCCCCGGCTGGTGCCGGCGATCAACGGTGTCGATGAGTTGATGGACTGGTGGCTGGCCGAGGTCCGTCCCCGCTGCGGACCCGACTGGGCCGACCCTGACGCCCCGCTGCTGCCCTCGGAACGGTTCAACCGCGAACTGGACCGGTGTGGCCGGGTCGACACCAACGCGCTGCGTCGCGGCCTGGCGATCCACGTCGACCAGTGGCTGCCAGCATGGTCGGGCCGGATGACCCCCCACGTGCTGCGGCACTACTGCGCGTCCTCGCTGTATGCGGCAGGGATGGACATCAAGGCGTTGCAGGAACTCCTCGGGCACCAGTGGCTGTCCACCACGTCGGGCTACATCCACGTCCGCAGCGACCATGTTGAGCGGGCCTGGCAGGACGCGAACCAGCGGGTCGAGGCGCGCTTCGCCACCAGCAACACCAACCGGAGGTAGGGAGATACCGATGCAGTGGAATTTGAGGATCAGGGCCGCCGAGCGAGGGATCTGGAAGTCGGCCCACATGCGCAGGCTGCTGGCTGATGCCGGACTCGAGATCAGTACCGGGAAGATGTCGTCGTGGTGGACGGGTAACCCGCCGACGCTGCGGCTGGAGGAACTCGACGTGCTCTGCGCGGTGCTCGACTGCGCCCCCAACGACCTGATGACCCCCGAACCGGGCAAGGTCGCCGCACGCCGACCGGCCGGCTCCGAAGCAGCCCACCAAGACAGCAGTGGCCCCTCGCCCGTTGTGACGCCCCGGCTCAACCGGACACGGCCCGCCCCTCCGCTGTAACCGGCCACGTCGTCGTCATGCCCGGCGCGGGATCGGAGGCTCCTCTGCGGCTGCCGCCGATGTGCAGCCGCTGTCTGGTCAACCGGGCGGCCTGGACCCGTCCCCGGGTCGACGTCTGCTACGACTGCCTGCCCGGTGGGCCGTTCCCGCCGCCGCCGTGCTCCAGCTGCGGCGCCACCGACGACTACTTCAGCCAAGGTCTGTGTGGACGCTGCCACCCCCGCAGCCCCGAACACATCGACTCCTGCAGGGGATGCCTGGCCTGGGGCGTCTACCCCAGGTACGCCTGGCTGTGCTGGTCGTGCCGGATCTGGCGACGCTTCTACCCCGAAGGGATCTGCCCCTACTGCGGCCGGACCTCCCGGATCTGCGAATCGGGCTGCTGCCGGCTGTGCTACGAACAGGCCCGCCTGCTCCAAGAACCCGGCAAGGCGATCAACCTGGCCGAGGCCAACAAACACGGCCAGCAGCTGTTCTTCGCCAACCTCGTCTACCAGCGCACCCTCGCACCGCGGGCCGAACCGACCCCGACCTGGAAGAGGCGGCTGCGCAACTACCAGGCCTTCCAGGCCGACACCGGATTCCACGACGGCTGGGTGCAAGACCCCCTGTTCGACGCCGACCCCGACCCGGCCGCGGTCCGGGCCCGCGCCGTCCTCCAAGACAGCGACCTGACCCGCTACTGCGCCGCGATCGTCAACGACCACGCCGCCCGCTTCGGCTGGAGCACCCGGCAACGCCTCAGCGTGATCCACTCCCTGCGAGTGCTCCAAACCGTGCGCCCGACCCCCGAAGCGAAGATCCGGGCCAGCGAGGTCGTCGGGCTGCGCCACTACGGAGGCACCACCACCTCGACGATCGAGGTCCTCGCCGAGGCCGGCCTGCTGATCCAAGACATCCCGACCAGGCTCGAAACCTTCTTCGCGAGCAAGACCAACGGCCTGCCGCCACTCATGGTCGAACACCTCACCATCTGGATGCACATCCAGCTCGCAGGCTCCCTCGCCGCACCCCGCCAAGCCCCCCGAGACCCGATCACGATCGAGAACTATCTGAGAGCCCTCGCCCCATTCGCCAAGGCCTGGGCCGACGCCGGACACCAGTCGTTCGCCGAGATCACCCGCGACCAGGTCGTCACCGGGCTCGCCACGATCCCAGCCCCGCCGATCCGCAGCATCGCCTTCAACGGGCTCAAAAGCCTGTTCACCACCCTCAAGGCCCGAAAGCTGATCTTCGCCAACCCCACGCGCGGCATCCGTTCGGTGTCCCCTCAGACCAACATCCCGCTGCCGCTGGACACCGCCCTGGTCCGGCGCGAGCTCGACTCCACGAACCCCGCCGTCGCGCTCGCCGTCGCCCTGGTCGGGTTCCATGCCCTGACCAACAAGCAGCTCCGCGGGCTGAGGCTCACTGACATCTCCGACGGACGCCTCACCCTCGGCGACCGCGACATCCCCCTCGCCGGTCCCGTCCGCATCCGGCTGGCCGCCTGGCTCGACCACCGCAACAAAACCTGGCCCGCCACCGCCAACCCGTACCTGTTCATCAACCGCAAGACCGCGCCCCGCATCATGCCCGTCGGCGCCACCTACCCGTGGAGCCACAGCGGCCTGCGCTCGCAACAGCTGCGCGAAGACCGGATCCTGAACGAGATCCACGCCACCGGCGGCGACGTCCGCCGGATCAGCGACCTGTTCGGCCTCACCATCTCCGGAGCGACCCGCTACCTCAACACAGTCGAGCATCCCGACCTCACCCGGGACCACCAAGTTCCCCGAACCTGAGCACCGGTCTAGGCTCCCCGTACCGAGGAGTCCGAAGTTCCCGCCGAAACCGTCAATACTCATGCGAACTTCTCACCTGCTGTCTCGATGGCGGCGTTCGTCCAGACCAGCCGCCGCTCCACGGGCGCCAGCACCGTGACCACCTTGAACAGCTGTTCGCCGACGATCCACAGGGCGCGGCCGGGGGCTTGGCGGCACCAGTCGGTGACGATGTCGACGGCGATGTCGGGTAGGCCGAGCAGACCCCGGAGTTCCTCGGCCACCGCGGCGTCCTGGCCATGGAGGATCTTGGTGTCGGCCAGGTGCAGCATGTCCTTCGCGATCGCAGCGGCCTGAGAGCCGGCGTCCCCGACGCTGACCAGATCGGACGGCTTGTGCGCCAGCGCGAACTGGATGTCCCCGTCCCTGCGGGACAGCCGCAGGTCGGCGTCGAAGCTCTTCACCGCGTCGACCCCGAGCCGCAGCTGCTTCCACGACTCGTCACGGACCACGATCCGCAGATCCCCGACCGCGGCGGTCTCGCGCATCGCCCGCCCCCAGCTGTTCAAGCACAGCAGCGCCATCCCGACCGCCTCGTCCCCGAGGGCCTCCAACCTGGACAGGGACAGCGACTGGATGGGTGCGCCCCAGTCGAGCGCGATGGTGGTGTGGTCGTCGAACAGGCCTCTGAGGCTGCCGCCGACCAGCTGGCCGAGAGCGTCCCGCAGCAGCCGGGTCGAGTCGAGGAAGTGGCGGGTGGAAGCGTAGCGGCAGGTGGCGACCAGCTGCACGGGTGGTTCGTCGAGCAGGTGCCACAAGGCGGGGATGGTGGTTTCGACCAGGCGGGTGTTCCCGGTGGCCTGCCCCGTGAGAAGTTTCAGGGCGGCATCGACCGCGGTCTCCTCCGACGGGCCGAACGGCACCGGGGATTGGCCGATCTTCGCCGAGCCGACCAGGCCGCGGATCAGGGTGAGCCAGCGGGCGAACACGATCGCCGATCGCCGCTGCACCTCCGCCGCGTCCAGCTGGTCCCAGCCGTGGCCGAGGGGTCCGAACTCGAGCGGGTTGATCCGGGCGGTGAGGCCTTGGCCGATGGCGATCGGCTGCACGCCGAGGCTGCGGCACAGGTTCTCGTACTCGTCCTTGGGGTCGCCCAGGATCAGCGCCTTGTAGCCGAACCCGAGCATCCGCAGCACGAACGCCTTCGCCGTCGCGGACTTGCCCATGCCGGGCTTTCCGAACGTGAACATGTTCGGGTTGCTGACCGGCACCGTCGGGTCGAGGACCCAGCCGTTCGGGTCGGCGTAGAAGCTGGCGCGGGAGAAGAAGTCGATGCCCATCTGGGCGCCGCGCGGCGGCAGGCCCGGACTGGTCACGAACGGCCACAGCACCGGCGCCTGGTCCGACGCCATCCGCCACACCGACACCGGCGCCTTCGCCGGCGACCAGCCCCGATCCGGCTGCCGGCGACCGCGGCGCGGCACCGGCAGGAACAGCCGAGCCTCCCGGACGCGGGGTTCGGGGGTGGGGATGGTGGGCAGGTCGTGGCCGAAGTCGGCGAGCAGCCGGCCGACACCGCGTCCGGTCTGCGTCGTGCGGCGGTTCACTGGTCGGTCTTCCGGTCCAGCCCGATTCCGAGCGGCAGGTTAGCGGCGGCGAACCCGGCGTCCTGGGCCAGGTCAAGGCGCAACGGGGCGAACCCGGCTCGGCGGATGGACGCGTCGAGGCGGCGGCCGAACTCGGCGATCCGCAGGGTGGCCGGGACGGTGACGCAGGCGACGGCGTAGGGCCGAACGAGGGCGTTGCCGGTGGCGAGTTTGGCGTCCAGGCCGCGGGTGCGGGCGATCACGGTCTGGTCCTTGGCGCGGGTCTTCACCCCGGCCCGGCTGCGCAGGGTCTCGGCCATGTCGGCCGACCATTCGGCGTTCTGGGTCTGTCGGTCGGCCACCGACTGGGCCAGGATCGGAAACACGACGGCCATCGAGCGGCGCTCCCCCGGCTCGGTCGGCACCAGCACCGGCGCCAACGCCCCCAACACCGCCCCCTTCGCGGGCAGCTTCAACGTCGCCGAGATCGAGTGCCACGCGTCGTGGCTGTAGTGCCGCACCGCCAGGTCCGCGCCGGACGGGCCGGCTTGCGACCACGGCACCTCGGCGTTCACGTCTACACCGGCGTCGCGGGCGGCGAGCGCGTCCACGATCCCGGCCCGGTCACCCGGCGCGAATCCGGTCCGGACTGCCACGGCGAGCTGCGGTGACGTGAGCCAGGTGACCGTGCCGATCCGCAGGCCGGTGCGCAGGTGGGCCTCGACCTCGGCCATCAGCATCGCCATCGCCCGCGCACGGGCGTCCACGCCGCGGCCGAACTCCTTGGCCTCCTTCGCGAGCCGGTCCTCCGGCACCACGATCGTGCAGAACTCCTCCGTCCGCACCGACGCCTGCGACAACGTGGCCGCCAACTGTTCGTTGACCGCTTTGGCGAGGGCGGGCGCGGTGGCGGGTTGATGGCGGGTGAGCCACTGGGCGCGTTCGGCGCCGTCCTCGGGGACCGAGCGGACCAGGAACAGCACTTCGCTGATGAGTTCGGTGCGGGCGCACGCATTGAGCAGGGTGGTGAGGCCGCGGGCCTGGGCGTCGCGTTCGGTGCTGTCGGCCAGCGCCAGGCCGGGGTGGGTGATGGCGGCGGTGGCCGCCCACAGCCGATTTGCGTGGTCCTGGATGATCGCGACCCGGGTATTCGTCGGACCCTGCGGCGGCCCGTCGTGAATGCTGATCCCGGACACCACCCCGGGCAGGTCCGGCTCGGCCAGGTCGTCGCCGCGTCCGATCGCAGCCTTGGATCGCCAGCGGGACCAGCGCAGCGTGACCCCGACCAGGTGTGCGAACGAGGCGACCAGCCAGCCGGTCGCCGAGCGTCCCCGGACTGGGACGGCGACCAGCCCGAGCACGACTAGCCAGGTCAGTACGAGCCCGGCGACCGCCGCCCACTCCTGCCGCTGGAAGGCCCACAGCGCGGGCGCGCCGGCAACGACGAGGGTGATGAGTTGGCCGCCGGACAGCCCGAAGAACAGGCCGTTGCGGTCCCGCGTGTAGTCGGCATACACCGTTGCCACGATCGTTCTCCTTCCCCTGCTTACAGCGCCACCACGGCGACCTCGGCCGCCTCCGCACCAGCCCCGCCCCCCGCTGCTTCGGGCGTTCCGGCTCGGGCCGCGAGCGCCGGGTCCGTCCCGCCGCCGGCCGGGCCGCCATCGATCGGGGCGCCGAACGGGCTGGGCGCGGGTGGCTCACCGCCGGTGGGTGTGGATTCGGTGTCGGGTGGCTGGTCGTCGGTGGCGTTGGCTTCGCGGTTGGCGCGGGCCGCGCCGTCGCCCCGGCCGCCCTTGTAGTCGGGCTGGTAGGTGTTGTGGCCGACGCCTTCCTGGTTGGTCAGGTCGGTGAACACCGAGGTGCCGACTGTCCCGACAGTGGTGATCGCGCCGATGCTGGCGGCCAGTCCGGCCCCGACCGGGCCGAAGAAGCCGGCGCCCTGCTGGACGGCGCTGGTGACCCGGGTGGTGGTGGCGGCGTCCGCGCTGGCCTCGCCGGCGGACTGGCTGCCTGCGGTCTGGGTGGCGGTGCCGTCGGCTCCGGCGGTCGGGTTGCCGCGCAGCAGGCCCTGGACGCCGCCCATCGCGGCGAGCCCGGCCCTCATCGACGCGCCGGACGCGGTGCCGGGGTCGACGAAGGCGAGCAGCTTGAACAGGGCGACCGGGCAGACCACGGCGATGCAGATCAGGATGATCGCCGGCAATGCCGTACCGACGGAGGATTCCATCGTCCCGGCCTTGCCTGAGGCGGCGCCGGTGGCGAATTTCATCCCGACCCCGGTCACGATCACCACGAGGAGCGGGGTGAACGCGGCCACGTGGAACCAGCGGAGCGCCTTCCAGAACCAGGCCCGGGTGCCCTCGTTCACCAGCCCGGCCGCGGTGATCGGGCCGGTCGCGACCAGCACCATCAGTGCGGCGTCCCGGGCGAGGATCACCAGCAGGTGCCCGATCGCGGCGATCCACATCAGCAGCCCCATCAGGCCCAGCACGGTGGCCAGGCCGGCGTCGGTGATCTGCTTGACGTCGAACGTCGTCCAGGGTTCCCACGAGTTCCAGGTGGTGACGCCCATCACCTGCTCCATCACCGCCCGGGTCAGCCCGCCCGCAGCGGTGGTGATGGCGACGGTGTAGGCGATCCAGCCTCCGGTGACGATCAGGAACTGGCCCATCCCGATCCCTGCCCGGGCCAGTCCCTTGCCGTCGTGGCGTCCGGCGGCGATCCCGAGCTGGACCATGAACATCACCAGCACCATCACCCCGGCGATCCAGAAGGTGACCTGGTACAGGTCGTGCGCCGGCCCGTCCGCGGACAGGTCCGGGGTGAGCCAGGCGTCCATCCACGACAGCACCAGCCGCAGCACCCACAGCCCTGCGTTCCACACACTCAGCCAGGCGGCGGTCCACGCGTCGGTGACGATCTGGGCGGCAACCGAACCCAACTGGCTGAACGGATCCCACGGCATCAGCGAACCTCGCCCTCGCGCCAGGCCAGCCAGCCCGCCGCGACCCCGGCGTTCGAACCCGGCCACGCGGACGGCGCCGGTGCGGGTTCGGAGCCAGGGGCGACCTGCCAGCGTCCGTCGCTCCACTCCATCCGGGAGCACAGCCCGTAGCCCATCCGGGACTCGGTCTTGATCCAGGCCTGCACGTCCAGCAGCACGCACACGACCGTCCAGTCCGGCCCGTCGCCGCCCTTCATCAGCCCGGCCGCCGGGGTGGCCGACACCACGGTGGTGAGGTCCTTCTCGTCCCCGCCCTGCCGGGCGGAAGTGAGGAACGAGGTGACGTTCCGGGTGAGCGTCCACTGCTCGAAGGTGGGCCCGCCTGGCCGGACCCACGCGGCGTGGATCTCGCGGGTGCGGGGAAGGCTCATCGACTCCAGGACGGTCTGGACGATCGCGGCCCACTGCCCGACCGCACCCTCGTAGGTCTGGGGGAAGCCGGACGGCACCCTACCGGGGCCGTCAAGGACGGTCGGCTGCGGGACCACGATCGAGCCGCCAGGCACGGTCGCGGGGTCGGGGTGGAATGCCGCTTGCGGATCGACCGACGGCATCGCAGCGGCGGCGATCTCGTCCCGGCTCGGGCGTCCGTCTGTCGGCGCTGTTGCCGGTTCGTCGGTCGCGACGACAGAGGGATGGCCTCCTTTGGTGGAGTGCCAGATCGCCAGGCCGCCACCCACCGCAGTGAGGACGAGTGCCGCGACGAGTCCGCCGAGCATTGCCAGGAGTCGGGTGCGGCTCCACTGCGCGGTCTCGGGCGCGGTTCGGCTTCGGGTCCGGAACATGGCCGTCTCAGATGCAGCCGTTGCCGAGGATGCCGTCGACGATGCCCGGCGCGACGACGTAGGCGATCGCGGCGACGATCACCATGACGATGCCGACGATGCCCATCTTGGTGGCGTGCGGCATGTTCACGATCCGCCCCGCGACCAGCGCGGCGATTGCGATCACCAGGCCGAGGAAGAATACGATCCCCACACCCCACAGCACGTAACCCATCACGTCGTCGGCGTACTTCTGAGCCCCCGGCGGTGCCTTCGGGCACACCTCCAGCGGAATCACCAGCGGGACGAGCAGCCCGACCAGGTGGGATGCGACAACAGGGAGCGAGGTCATCGGAGGTTCCCTTCCAGCATGGCGAGCACGGCCGAACAGCTAGCGAGAATCGGGGCAGGCAGCGGTTCGGGGGTCAGACCTTCCATCGCCAGGATGGGATCGTGAGGCAGACCAATCAGCCGACCCTCCGCGCGCAGCGCCCGTCCGGACGTGCCCAGCGCCTGCTCGACCGGACGCGGCCAGCGCTTCTCCACACCGACCACGACCCCGCACACCCGATCAAGACCAAGCAGGGAGACCGCAGCCTCCAACCGCCGCATTCCCGGGACGGTCGGGCGGGTGACCACCACAGCCGCCGATACGTTGCGGATCGTGGCACCCAGCCAGCCGTCGTCGCCGACCAGGAGATCGACCTCCCAGCCACAGTCCAGAACCGTGAGGGTTCGGGTCGTCACCCTCGGAGCCGGACAGTGGGCCGGGGATGCTGTCCGCTCCCCGCGCCGCTCCACCAGGACCGGTCCGCGCGACCCCTGCACCCACCCGTCGGGGGAGACCCCGAGCTCAGCCCAACTCGCAGCCGCCAACCCGGACGCCGCGACCGTGCAGCACTCGACGACACGGGCATCCTCAGCGGCTGAGGCGAGTCCGAGCGCGACCGTCGATGAACCCGCGCCGCCAAGGCAGCTGACAACAGGCACGACATCCTCGTCGTCGGCAGGGCTCCACCCAGAGTCGACCTCGGGGGACCGGCCGATGCGACGACTTCCGGAACGGAACTCGCCGAGCGTCACGGCGCGGTAGGCGCGAGTGAGTTCGTCAACCGCCACAACGCCGTTCATGCGCTGACCGCCAGCGCCGCGTGCCGTCGGGCCACGGCCCGCCTGAGCGTCGCCGCGTCCAAAGACGCCAACTCCCGCTTCGCCTGCTGAATCGCCTGCAGCCGCAGGGCATTCGCAGCCAGCTGGTCGATGACGTCCTGCTCACTGGCGATCTGGTCGAACAGCCGGGCGACATCGTCGCGATCCACACTCATGTCTCCACCGCCTTCTCGGGTTCACCCCCTTAAGCCAACGAAGGGGGCCGTTCCGGACAGTCGAAAGCGAAGAGAAACTCGTTGGCCGCTCACTGGAGTGCGTGCTCGTGGGGGATCGTTGGGACTCAACTAGGCAAAGGCCAGCCATGCGGCAACTCGTGGTGGGGGTACGCAGCCAGCGAGGCTCCGCGGCGTGACGGTCCCTTACGTCGCCTCACGGCGGCACGATCTCCTCATGGCTCGCCGAGAACCATCCGCGCCACGCCTCGTGGCTGACGCCAGACTGGACATCCTTTTGTGGCGGCTCGCGCGCGGAGGCGCCCTGAGCCGAGCAAACAAGGCGAGGTTGGTGGCGCCGTAACGAGGGGCGCTGTCACCAGATCAATCAACCCGCTCGCAGCGCTCGCTCCAGCAACCGGTGGGTTCGCAGGATTGCGTCGTTGCGCCTTGATAGATCAACCTGATCGCCGACGGCGTCGCGCCAGCCAAGGACGCTTCTGGCGATGGCCGCAGCACTGGCCTCGTCACCGGTCCGTTCCGCGATCTTGGCGAGGTCCATCTGCAGGTTGGCATCTGTTGGGGCGATAAGGGCGGCGAGTTCGGCGGCTGCGCGGGCGCCTTGGAGGTCGCCGGTCTGGATGGCGATGGTGGAGACGATGTGGGCGGTGTCGATGATGCTGCACAGCAGGTCGTGGTCGACGGGGTTGTCGGCGAGCCAGACGGTGCCGCGGGTGCGGAGTTCGTCGTAGGGGGCGCCGTTGACGAGCCGTAGGGCGGTTCTCAGGTCGTTGATGCCGTCGGGTCCGCGGGATTCTCCTCGCAGGCGGAGCCGTTTGTACAGGTCGGCGTCGCAAAGTAGATCCTCTATGAGGTAAAGCCCAACCCCGCGTTCGACGGCGAGCGGGTGTTCGGTCGCGCCGGGCAGGAACTTCCTGCCGGTTCTGGGGTTGTCGCCGAGCCAGGCCCGCACGATCGACATGTCCTGGCGGACGCGGTCGTCCGTGATGCTGAGGGCGTCGGCAACTTCCTGAGTGGTAACACCCCGGGGTCGGGTGGACAGGTAGGTGACGGCGTTGTTGCAGGCTGGTTTGCGGTTGGTCGCGGCCTTGGCGGAGCCGCCGACGCCGATGCGGACCTTGATCGGGCCGAGTACGCGTAGGCGTGGCCGGATGCAGGAGTCGGCCCACCAGTCGGCGAGGTCGGCGTCGAGGGTGGGGTCGGCGGCCTCGATCTGCTCGGCGACCTCGACGGTCACCTTCGGGGCGAGTTCGGCCAGGTCCTCGACGGTGTTCGCGGTCTCGGTGACATAGACCCGGTCGGGTTCGGGCAGCACGGAGGTCGCCTCCGGCTCGTCGCTGTCGCGTGCGACGGTCTTGTCGGCGCGGATGGCTCCGGCCTGGTTGCAGAACTGCTCCCATTCCTCGCCGTCGGCGTCGTCTGCTACGGGCATCTCGATGTCGTCGAGGTTGCGTCCGGCGTTGATGAGGGCGATGCAGCCGCGGGCTTCGTCCTCGGTGAGACCGTTGGCGACCAGATCCAGGCCGAGGGCCGGCACCTGGACGCGCCCCTTGTCGGTGAGCCGGATCTCCATACCGGCGGGCGCACGGTCGGCGCTGAGGAGGAGGACGGCGGTGCCGGTTCGTCCCTTCTGGTCGGCGACGAGTCGGGTGAGGACGTCGAGGTGTTCGGCGTCGGTCGTGGCGCTGAGGAGGAGTCGGCTGTGCCACAGGTCTTCGTCGGCGTGGGTGACGCGGGCGGTTTCGAGGGTTGTCGGGTGGACGCGGGTGAGCCGGTCGGCGGTGGCGACTGCGGTGCTGACCCGTTCGGGGATGACGGTGGGATCGTCTTGGTAGTGGACGCGGTCGGGTGCCAGGTCGGGCATCTCGGGGCACACCGCGAGGCAGTCGATCTGGACGTCACGAGCCCACGGTGAGATGGCGAGTTCGCTGACCAGGTAGCGGGCCAGGTCGACGCAGTTCCCAGCGTCGCCGGTGAGGCTCGCAACCCCCACCGCTTCGAGGTTCACCAGCCGCCACCCATCCTTGTCGCGTCCGAGGGTCACCAGTTGGGGCCACGGTGGTGCGCCTTCCGGGTTGAGGGGTCCGGCCTGGTCGAGGTCGGCGTCGGCCCGGATGCGCCACATCTGGCGGGCGTCGCCGTCCAGGCAGGTCCACACAGCCGGCAGGTCGGCGGGTCCGGCGAGGCGGAGCGTGAGGTGGTCGGCGTGGGCGTCGACGCCCATCAGGACGGGCACCGGCTGCCCGGCGTTGGTGAGGGAGGCGGTGGTTCGGCGCAGCACTTCGTCGATGAACAGCACGGTGGCACCGGTGACCGAGCCTTCACGGATCAGGGTCTTCTCGACTGGGATGGTGGCCGCAGGTGGCGGGGAGATCATGCGTCCGGGTCGTCGGCTGCGGAACTGGGCCTCGCGGCGTCGGGCAAGCACCAGCCACAGCCCGCCGGCCAGCAGTGCCCCAGCTCCGGCCAGTCCGGTCAGTAGCCACGCCGGAGCATCCGAGGTCGCCGAGACGTGGTCGGTCGACTCTGCCGGGATTGACGGGGTCGGCTCTGCCGCCTGCGGCGGCAGAGCCTGCGTGCTCGCCGGTGTGCTCGGCTGGGGGTCCGGCGTGGTCGGTTGCCGCTCCTGGGTGGGTGTGGTCACCGGAGTGGGCGTGGGCGTGTCGGCTGTCTTGGCCGGCCGGTCGTTCGTCGGCTTGGGGTGCTTGGTGTGCTGGGCGGGGATGGTGATCTTCCAGCCGATGTCGATCTCGTCTGGATCGGTGAGCCGCCGTCCCCCCGGCTGGACGGTGTGGGTGGAGGCACGGAACAGCTTGGGGTAGTTCCACGCGTGGCCGGTCTGCTCGAGCGCAATCTCCGAGAGCGTGTCGCCCTTCTTCACCGTATAGGTGCGCGGCCGCTCAGCCGTCTGGTCGGCGTCGGCTGGTTGGGAATGGGCGGGCATCGCGTGGGCGGGGACGGGTTGCTGCGGGACTCCGGCGGCCTGCGCGACCGGGGCGGCGGCCAGGTCTCCGACCGAGGCGGTCGAGGTGGCGATGAACAGCACGGCAGCGGTCGCGACGAGCCGGCGTGCGACCAGTTGCGGGACGGCGAGGCCGGGCAGCTTCGGGACGGGGGTGTGGCGGACGAGCGCGGCGAGTTCGAGGAGGACGGCGGCGGTGAGGATGGCCCAGGCGATCCAGCCGACCAGCTTGAACAGGGCGAGGGCGATGGTGCCGTTGTCGGGGGTGGTGAGTGCCTGCCAGATGCCGTCCGGGGTCCAGGTGATGCTGACCGCGCCGATCGGTGCGGCCGCGATGAGGAGGGCGGGCATGCCGATGACGATCGCGGCGAGGCCGAGCAGGGCGGCGAGTGCGCGGAGTCTGGTCATCGGTGTTCCTTCCCTTCGAATGCTTTGACGACCCGGACGCGGGCGGTGGCGGTGACCTGTTGAGTGCCGATGCCAAAAGCGGACAGGAAGACGGGTTCGTAGTCGGTGGTGACGTCGACGACGAGGTCGGTGCCCGATTCGATGTGGGCGGTGGCGTTCATGCCGGACGCTTTGGCGTAGTTGATGGCGGCGGCCTTGGCGCCGGCGGCGGCCACTTCGACGTCTCCTCCGGTGGCGGTGTAGGTGTCGGCGTCGAGCTGCTGGCCGGCGGTGCGTGCGGCCTGGGCGGCGACGTCGCTGGCCAGTCGCATCCGGTTGACTTGGCCGGACAGGTCGACAGCCAGCCCGACGATCAGGGTGAGCGCGGCCATCACCATCACCGTCCACACGGTGACGGCGGCACC
>MTLC01000091.1_pt4 | contig 41375 bp, 36 predicted proteins | sample 1982451 | NCBI WGS metagenome assembly MTLC01 (sample SAMN05710165, study PRJNA340218) | biofilm metagenome | isolation source: sample SPH anode biofilm adapted to +100 mV | place: USA | collected 2012-02-03 | reverse complement strand
ATTCAATACCACCGGAGGCTTCCTCTTCAACTCTTACTTATGCATTCAAACAGTATATTTGGGAGTTCCGGGGACAGTATATTTAATTGACAGCGGATTCGCATCTGCTAACATTTCCGCATGGCACGCATCGCACGAGTAATAGTTCCCGGACTTCCGCACCACGTCACGCAACGCGGCAATCGTCGCCAACAGACCTTTTTTTGTGATGATGATTATCAGGCCTATCTGGAGTTAATGGCCGAATGGTGCGGCAAATATCAGGTTCAGATCTGGGCTTATTGCCTGATGCCGAATCATGTTCATCTCATTGCCGTTCCCGAAACGGAAGAAGGGCTGGCGCGAGCGATTGGCGAAGCTCACCGCCGATACACCAGAAGGATCAATTTCCGGGAGAAATGGCGCGGGCATCTCTGGCAGGAACGTTTCGCATCGTTTCCCATGGACGAAAGATATTTGCTCGCCGCTGCCCGCTATGTGGAAATGAATCCCGTTGCTGCCGACAAGGTCGCCCTTCCCGGAGAGTATCGCTGGAGCAGTGCCGCTGCCCATCTTGCCGGGAACGATGATCAGCTCGTAAAGGTCAAGCCGCTGTTGGACATTGTAAGTGACTGGAAGGGATTCCTGGGTCTGACGGATGAAGAGGAGCTGGCCTTGCTGAAGAAACACGAGCGTAGCGGCCGGCCGCTTGGGGAAGTATCGTTTGTCGAGCGCTTGGAGGGAGAGCTGGAGCGCCTGCTTCGGCCGGCGAAGAGAGGACCGAAACCAAGGGGAAAATAGTTTTATATACTGTCCCCGCGTCCCCCCGCGTCCCAAAATTCTATACAAACCTACGGAGCGCGTTTGTATGACTTTGCTCTATACCTTTGACCTTTTGGGAACTGCTGCTTTTGCCGCATCAGGGGCTCTGGCCGGGATTCGCCGAGACATGGATATCTTTGGTGTCCTGGTACTGGGTCTTGTTACCGCTACTGGCGGCGGTACGCTGCGTGATCTATTGCTGGGCGACAACCCGCCTTTTATCTTTAAGGACGAGACATACCTCTACCTTTCGGTCGCAGTTTCCATATTGGTATTTATCTTTCACCACCACCTGGAATTCCTCACCCATCCATTAACCTATTTCGATGCTTTCGGACTAGGCACTTTTGTGGTGATCGGTACCTACAAGGCCATTGAATATAGGTTGGGGTTTTTCGGCGCTGTTATGATGGGAGTGATGACTGCTACAGCTGGAGGAATGCTCCGTGACCTGCTTTCAGCTAAAGTGCCAATGGTTCTGCAGAGGGAGGTATATGCTTCTGCCTGTCTTGCCGGTGGAGCCTTGCTTTACTTGCTGCAACTGACTGCAATGCCGCCAGACTTTATAGCGCTGCTTTCAGCCTCAACAGTTATTATCCTGCGATTGTTGGCGTCAAGATACAACTGGTCGTTACCGCGGGCGCCAGGGTCACCCTGAAAAGGGAGTTTCCCTAATTTGCTCAAAAGGCTGTTGACGCAGAGTTGTTGATTGTTGATACCTGCCCCCTATTGCGTGCATTTATAAACAGTGTGAGGTCATAATCATGATTCGAAAAATCAGTGGGGCGTTTACCGGCGGTGCCATTGGCGGGCTTGTCGATAGTGTCAACATCACAATTTTGGGAAAGGTCGGAATCAGTGATCTGCTAGGGGTCAGTATGAAGCCGGAATTTACCGCCCCCTGGCTCTATCAACGAATGATCTGGGGTGGCATTTGGATGCTTTTGCTTCTTTTGCCGTTATGGAAAAAGCGACCTGTTCTTCGTGGATGCCTCTTCAGCCTGTTGCCCTCGGCAATGATGCTTTTCATGGTCTTGCCAAGTATGGGTAAAGGGCTTCTCGGTATTGGCTTCGGCACACTGACACCTGTGGTAGTCATTGGCTTGAACTTTATCTACGGCATTGTTGCTTCCTATTGGTATGAGTTTACAGAAAAAACAGCCTAACATGCGCTCAGACCTTGCCCGGGCAAGAAACCGCCGGTCAGGTGAAGCGCAGCCCCCTTATGCCCATTTTGCCTTACACTATGAGGCAAGAGAGGAGGGTAATTTGTGAGAAAAGTTATTATCGGAGCAATGGTTTCTTTGGACGGCGTCATGCAGGCGCCCGGCGGCCCCCTTGAAGACCCTACCATGGGATTCAACCACGGCGGCTGGGTAGCGCCACTGGTGGACGCCGTGTTCGGCGAAGAGATCGGCAAGATGTTCAGTGAGCCCTTCGATCTCCTGCTCGGCCGGAAGACCTACGAGATCTTCGCGGCGCACTGGCCCTATGCCGAGGGTGGGCCCGACGATTCCATCGCCAGGACGTTCAATTCGGTCACGAAGTATGTTGCGACCCGGAAGGGCCTGGATCTGACGTGGAAGGACTCGCTTCCCCTCGGTGAGGCAGCGACGGATGTGGCCAGGCTGAAACAGGAGGAGGGGCCACCGCTTCTTACTCAAGGCAGCACCGACCTGCTCCAAACGCTGCTTGCGCATGATCTCGTCGATCAGATCAACCTTTTTACATTCCCGATCGTCCTCGGGCAGGGCAAGAAGTTGTTCGGCGTCGGCTCAAGAGCAGCGGCGTTTCGGCTGATTGCCAGCCGAACGTCGCCCAATGGCATCCTGATAGCGCAATATGTACGCAACGGTGCAGTAAAGACCGGGGATTTCGCCATGGACCCACCCACCCCGGCAGAAGTCGAACGCCGCGAAAAAATGAGCCGAGAAGGCTAGATCCATCCCATTCAGCGGATGCAACGGGGCACGCCGCTGGTTAAGGCGATCCGGCCGCTGCTCCGTCAGTGCATCGGCATCGGTTTTCTTCTCCGCACTTTCTTGAACAGCACGACCGAACCGGCGCAGACCAGGCAGATCAACGCCAACAGCCGGAAATTGTTGACAAAGGCCCAGAGACCCGCCTGACGCTGCAGTTCGCCGTATACCAGCGCCTCTGCCCGGTGAACCGCATCCACCGGGCCGAACTGTCCCTCCAGAAAACGGAACAGCGATTGAGTGCGAAGGCCAAAGGCAATATCGCCGGGTGTCAGGTGCGCCACCATGTATGCCTGGTGAGCCTGGGCATCCCGGATCAGCATGGTGGTGACCGCGGAGATGCCGACACTCCCCCCCACATTGCGCATCAGGTTGAAGATTCCGCTGGCGTTACCTATCTCTGCCTGGGGGAGGGTGCCCATGGCCACGGCCGAGAGCGGCACGAAGATCATGGCCAGCCCCACACCGGTGAAGACACTCGGCCAGACAATGGTGCTCATGGCGATCTCCAGGTTGATGGCGCCCAGCCACCAGAGGGATGCGGCGACGATGACGAATCCGGTGAAGATGAGCTTGCGAAAATCGACCCTGTCGGAGAGGTAGCCGACCAGCGGCATGGTCATGAGCGCCCCGGCGCCTCGGGGGCTTACCGCCATGCCGCTCTGGAGGGCCGAATAGCCCATCAAGGTCTGGAGAAAGATCGGCAGCAGGGTGATGGCGCTGTACAGGGCCACCCCCACCATGGTGATCAGCACGACCCCCACCGCAAAGTTCCGGTCACGCAGCACTCGGAGGTTGACCACCGGTTCCGCAACCGTCAGTTCCCGGACGAGAAAGGCGATCAATGACAGGATGCTGATGGCGGCGAACCAACGGACCCAGTCGGCGCTGAACCAGTCGTCCTGTTGCCCCCGGTCGAGAATGATCTGCAGGGCAGCCAGGGCCACGGCCATCAGGCCGAAGCCGATAATGTCGATCCTGCCCGGGCGCCCCTCCAGGATATACGGTGGATCCTCCACCACGGCATTGATCATGACAACCGCCAGGACTCCCACCGGAATATTGATGTAAAAGGCCCAGCGCCAGCTGTAGTTGTCCGTGAGCCACCCCCCCAGAGTCGGTCCCAGAATCGGTGCCACCACCACCCCCAGGGCAAAGGCGGCCATGGCCATGCCCCGTTTCTCCGGGGGAAAGCTTTCCAGAAGGATGGCCTGGGAGATCGGCTGGAGGGCACCGCCGCCGATCCCCTGCACGACCCTGGCAAGCACCAGCATGCCGAGAGAGGTGGCCAAGCCGCAGACCAGGGATGAACAGGTGAAGAGGACGATACAGGCCAAAAGGAAGCGTTTGCGCCCAAAGCGCCGGGCGAGCCAGCCGCTGGCCGGCAGGATGATGGCATTGGAAACCAGGTAGCTGGTGAGGGTCCAGGTGGCTTCATCGGTGGAAGCGGATAGGCTGCCGGCCACATGGGGGAGCGCCACTGACACGATCGTGGTGTCCAACACCTCCATAAAGGTGGCCAGCATCACGGCACTGGCAATAATCCAGGGGTTGGCGGCCGGCCGCCACTCTTGAGCCGCGCCGTTCATCGCACCCGCACCCGCGGCACCACCGACATCCCCGGCCGCAGGAGATGCTCGCGGTCCTGCCCCCGGTCCAGATCGATCCGCACCGGGATGCGCTGCACCACCTTCACGTAGTTGCCGGTGGCGTTTTCAGGGGGAAAGAGGGAAAAGCGGGAGCCGCTGGCGCCGCCGATGCTCGTCACATGGCCGGCATAGGTCCTGTTGTAGGCATCCACGCTTATGCGGGCCGGCTGTCCGGACCGCATACGCCTGAGCTGGTTTTCCTTGAAGTTGGCAGTGACCCAGATGTCGTTCAGCGGCACGATGACGAAGAGCTGCTGCCCCGGCTGGACGTATTGCCCCTTTTCCACCGCTTTTTTGCCCACCACACCGTCCACCGGCGCCATGATGCTGGTATAGCCAAGGTTGAGACGGGCCTGTTCCAATGCCGACTTGGCCTGTTTGACAGCGGCCTCCGCACTCTCCTCCCGGGCCCGGGAAACAACCACCTGCTGCGGCGCCGTCAGGGCGGTCCGGAGGTCAGCCTCGGCCTGGGTCAGGGTGTCCCTGGCCTGGGCCACCTGCTGGGTCACCGCCTTGAGGGTTGCCTTGCCCGCATCCACCGTTGCCGCTGATTCCGTGGCCCTGGCCACTGCCTGGTCGTAATCCTGGAGCGACACCACTCCGCTGCCAAAGAGCGTTTTGTACCGGCCAAGGTCGGCCTGATCGCGGGTATTGCCGGCCTCCGCTTCCCGGAGCTGGGCCCGGCTCACCTCCAGTTGCCGCTCTGCGGCCGTGACGCCGGCCCTGGCATGCTCCATCTTCGCTCGGGCCGTCGCCAGTTGGCTCGCTGTGGTGGTGGCGGTAATCGGAACCGACACCCTGGCAGCCTTGGCTGCTGCCAGGGCATTGGCGTACATGGCCTCAGCCCGGCCCAGGGCCACCTGGTAATCGGTCCGGTCGATCTGAACCAGGAGTGCGCCCGCCTTGACCACCTGGTTATCCTCGAAGTTCACGGTGGTGACCTGGCCGCTGATGCGGGCGCTGACAGGGTTGATGTGTCCGTCGATCTGGGCATCGTCGGTGCTCTCCCAGCCGGATGCATACCACCACCAGATGCCCCCGGCAACGACGCCGACTGCCACCAGGCTGGCCAGAAAACGCCATGAACTCACCCGGCGCATCACCCGCTCCTGTTTTGTTTCAGCCTTGTTTTCATGGGGTTCTTGATTGTTTTTCATATCCATGATTATCAGCCCCCCGTTTCACTTACTCTTTACCATCATTTTACACCCTGAAGCCGGAAAGGGGACTTCAACTGGTAAAAATTACAGGCGAAGGACCGTACCGCCCCCGCCTCGCCCGCCGATATTTCCCCTTGCCCTGGCCGGGGCATCCGATTACACTCGCTCCTGCTGCATTCCGGAAGGGAGGAGCCATGACCAGGACCGAACGAAGCTGTATGGCGCGTACACTCATAAACAGAGACCGGTTTAACAAGTACTGGAGGAGAACCGTACCGCAAAAGTTATTCGTATCTGGACGCATTACGAGTAACGGTAAATCCGTCACCCAAAAATCTTTCGGACAGGAGCAGCTATGCGGCGGTTTCTGATTATGGCCCTGGTGCTCGCATCGCTTGCGGGGTGCGGAATTAACCCGTCGTTTGTCTACAAACCCTCCATGCCAGGGGGGAGCGCGCGGAAACTTCCCGTGAAGGTGGCGGTCCTTGCCTTCGCAGATGGCACCGGGGAATACACGAGACACAATTCATCCAAGGGAGGATACGTCAACCTCGCGAAAACCGGCATCGACTACGGGATCGGCGCCTTTCCGCCCAATCAGTGGGGAAAGGCATTTGCCGACGAATTAAAAGCCTCGGGCGAATTCCGGGAGGTCAGGTTCGTTTTTGACCTTTCGGAAGGGGCGAACGACGAGGTGATCGTCGCGGGGACCGTCACGAAAGCGGATGTGCCTCTCCCCGGCAGCTCCGATCCGGTCCGGTTTTCCGTCAGCCTGAATGCAAGAGTCGGCAGGGATGGACAGATTTTCTGGGAAAAGTCCGTAGCGAGGGAGGATGCCGCAGAGGGGGGCTACGCTGCGGGTTGCGGTTTCGACCGGCAGTGTGCGATCGACCGGCGACATGCGCACCACAATGATGTGTTGCGGGGAATGTTCCTCGAAGCGAGTGCGGATCTTGCGACATCGCTCTCATCCCGTTCCGGGAGGCAGGGCAAAGAGGACGTGCTGCCCCCCGGCGTATCGCCGTCAACAGTGCCGTCCATGGAATCGGTGGACGAGACGATCGAAGGCATCCTCAACGGCAAATGACCGATTTCAAAGCGTATCGCGAGAGGCTGATACCGTAATGAGATCAGATCTTGAAATGCAGCCTGTTTTCCTGCACAGTATGCAGTCCGAAGCAAGGGCATGCCTCTGAGCAGAGCCCGGACCGCTGCACTGCAGCCGACCTCCGACCCTATCCACAAGGACCTGGTCTGCCCCTATGAACCCGAATGCACCGATCCCCGGCCGCAGGCTGGCCCTGGCGATCCTCCTGGCCGTCAACCTGCTCAACTATATCGATCGCCAGGTGCTCTATGCCGTCTTCCCCCTGATCAAGGCCGACCTGCAGCTGTCCGACACCGCACTGGGGCTTTTGGGGAGCGCCTTCATGCTCTGCTACATGGTGACGGCGCCGCTGTTCGGCTGGATCGGCGACCGGGGCAGCCGGGTCCGGCTCGCTGCGGGCGGGCTGGTGGCCTGGAGCCTGGCAACGGCGGGGGCCGGCTTCGCCCGGAGCTACGCCACGCTGCTCGCTGCCCGCAGCGCCGTGGGGATCGGCGAGGCGAGCTTCGGCACGGTCTCGCCGGGACTCCTGGCCGATTTTTTCCCCCTTGAACGCCGGGGCCGGGCACTGGCTTACTTCTACCTGGCGATCCCCGTCGGCAGCGCCCTCGGCTACCTGTTTGGCGGCGTTGTCGGCCAGCACCTGGGATGGCAGAAGGCGTTCCTTTTGGCCGGCATTCCGGGGCTGCTGCTGGCCCTCCCCCTTTCCAGGCTGCGCGAGCCCGTCCGCTTAGCTGCCGCGACCAGCGACCGTTCGTCCGACCGCAACTACCGTGCGCTGTTGCGCAACCGCTCGTTTCTCACCGCCACGCTGGCCATGGCCGCCATGACCTTTGCCCTGGGCGGGCTGGCCCAGTGGGTGCCGTCGTTCCTCAACCGGGTCCACGGCCTCGATGTGGCCAGGGGGAACACCCTTTTCGGCGGGATTACCGTGCTGGCCGGGATCGCCGGCACCCTGACCGGCGGCTGGCTCGGCGACCGCATCCAGGCCCGGCGGTCGAGCGGCTACCTGCTCGTTTCCGGCTGGGGCTTCATCCTGGGCGCGCCCATAACCGCAGCGGCCATCGCCACCCACAACCTGGCCATCTGCCTCGGCGCCATCTTCCTGGCCGAATTCTTCCTCTTTCTCAATACCGGGCCACTCAACACGGTCATCGTCAATGTCTCGCCGCCGGGCATGCGGGCCATGGCCTTTGCCGTCAATATCTTCATCATCCATGCCCTGGGAGACGCCATCTCTCCTGCCATTATCGGCAGGCTGTCCGATGCCTTCGGCCTGCGCAGTGCCCTCCTGATCACCCCCGTGGCTATCACCGTTGCCGCCTCGTTCTGTTTTCTCTGCTGCCGCTGGATCTCCGGCGACACCCGACGTACGGGCGAGAACCTGACTGATTGAGCATCCCTGCTTGCAGGCCGCTAGCTGGCAGCTATACTGTGAGAAAATCGTCATTCAGATCGACAGGAGGGGCCATGAACCACGCGGAGATGAAGGAGATCATCGGCACCAGGCGACAGCCGGCACACCGCTTCATCAAGTGGTGGGGGGAAGATGCGGCCCTCATCGATTACGAGCTGATCGACGGCTTTCTGGCCAAGGGGGACAAGGTCGGAGATCTGGTCGGCTTCGAGCTTTTGACCCTGGAGGAGATGTGGCAGGTGTTCATCAGCCTGAACCCGGACCGGCTGAGCAGGGAGCGGGAAGGGGACGACGAGGTGATCCGCTGGACCTGGCAGAACCGGCAGGGGAGGGAACAGGTCTCAACCTTCCCATTCACCCCCGAAGGGCTGATGGAACTGATGGAGAGCGATTTTATCGACTGACCGGTCCCAGCTCCCGCACCACCCGGAAACCGAGATAGACGTAGCGATCGGTCGGTTTGCCGCGTCCACGGGCCGATGAGCGGATATAGCGCGGCTTGCTGCCGAACGAGCCGCCGCGCTGGACCCGGCGCGGGTCGTCGCCGGTTTCCCAGGCCCGGCCGTCGGCCGGCGCCCCTTCGTAGGTTTCGTGCCAGCGGTCCTGGCACCATTCCCAGACATTGCCCGCAGTGTCGTACAGGCCAAAGGGGCTGGGGGCAAAAGACCCGACCGGCGCCGTCTTCTTGCCGTCCCACTCGCTGCCACACCCCTTGCAGTTGGCCCGCTTTTCCCCCGCATTGAATCCCCACCAGAATCGGTCCTCGCTGCCGGCCTTGGCGGCATATTCCCACTCGGCTTCGCTGGGGAGGCGGTAGCGATGGCCGGTCTGCTCGGAGAGCCAGCGGGTGTAGGCAATGGCATCATCCCAGGTAACGTTCATGACCGGCCTCCGGTCGCGTCCCCAGTTGGAGAAGGGGATGTAGCGGCGGCCATCCTTCGGCTTTTCCCGTCCCGTTGCCACGCAGAAGCGGTCATACTCGGCAAAGGTCACCTCAAAGCGGCCGATGGCAAAGGCGCTGGGGATGGTCACCTGGTGCACCGGTTTTTCGTCGCTGTCCCCACCTCCGTGCACGGCGCCCATCCGGAAGCTGCCCGCCGCGACGACCACCAGCTCGGGCCCTTCGCTGCCGTCCCTGAGACGATCGCGCAATCCGGCACCGGCCTTCAGTGCCGATACCTGCGGCACCGGCTTTCCGACCGACGCCCCTTTGCGGGCCTGCACCCCGAAAGCAGGGACGGCTACCAAGAGGGATGCCATCAGGAAAAGCCACGGGAACAGACGCATAGCGAACCTCCAGACATTGTGAATCCGTGACGACTGCCGTGCCGCTACGCTCCGCGTGCCGCTCGAACCGCCGCTGTACGGCTCATTCCGCTACCGGCCCGCAACTCACCCTTACGGGCTCAGACAGGCAGGCCGGTTGACGCTCCAATTCGCCTACAGCGGCTGGCTCTCGGGCACAGTCGCTTCGTCGACCCGGCATCTGTCACGGATTGAGGGACATATGAAAAAGGGGAGGCCCGTTAAAAGCCTCCCCGTTGTGCTATCTCTCCACCATGCCGTTGGCTCAGGGGCCTCACAGCGAGTTCCCTTAAAAGTGGGCTCCTTTGTACCGCTTCAGGCAAATCCCGCGAGGGGCAGCACACCGCGGCCTAAAAGGCTCCCGTTGTTTGAGCATTCCGCCTGGGCTTTTCAGCCTCACGCACATGGTAGAGAGAACCTTAGACTGTGCTCATTCTACCTGTGGCAAGTCAGGAAATCAAGTGGCTTTTTCGGGAAATCCCAGGAAGGCGTTGAGCCTTCGGACCTCCTCCATGAGCCGCTCGAAACCGGCAAAGGTGAGCGACTGGGGGCCGTCAGAGAGGGCCTTTTCCGGCTCGGGATGGACCTCGACCAGGACGCCGTGCGCACCGGCAACCAGCGCGGCCTTTGCCATGGGGGAAACCAGGGACCGCTTGCCGGTGGCATGGGACGGGTCCACCATGATCGGAAGGTGCGACAGCTCCTTGGCCAGCGGCACCACCGACAGGTCGAGGGTATTGCGGGTCGCGGTCTCAAAGGTCCTGATCCCCCGCTCGCAGAGGATGACGTTGTGATTCCCCTCGTCAAGGATATACTCGGCCGCGGCAAGGAATTCCTCCAGGGTGGCGCTCATCCCCCGCTTCAGCAGGACCGGCTTTCTGATCCGTCCCAGCTCGCGCAGAAGGTCGAAATTCTGCATGTTGCGGGCACCCACCTGGAGCAGGTCGGCATGTTCGGCCACCAGCCCCACCGTATCCGGGCTCATCACCTCGGTGACGATGGGAAGCCCGGTCATCCTGCCGGCCTTGGCAAGGAGGAGCAGCCCCTCCTCGCGCAACCCCTGGAAGGTGTGGGGACCGGTTCGCGGCTTGAAGGCGCCGCCGCGCAGGAGAAGGGCTCCGGCCTTCTTCACCGCCTTGGCGGTCTTCACGATCTGCTCTTCGCTCTCCACCGCGCAGGGGCCGGCAACCACCACCGGGCAGCGCCCCTCGCCGATCTCCACGTCACCGACCCGCACCACCGTGTTGCGCGGGTGAAAGTCGCGGGAAACCAGCTTGTACGGCTTGGAGACGTGGATCACCTCCTGCACCCCCGGCAGGTCGCGGATGGTGGAGTCGTCCACATACCCCTTGTTGCCGAGAACGCCGATTGCGGTCCGTTCGCTGCCGGGAATGGGTGCCGCGGTGAGCCCCAATACCGCCACCGCCTTGACAACCGCCTCGATCTGCTTGCTCCCCGCTTTGTGGTGCATGACAATGAGCACAGGCCCCTCCCGGAACGTCTGATGGAATCGTTGCCCAAAAGATAACAGGGTCATAGCCGGGGGTCAAACGCTTTGCTCTGTTTTTCCTTTTCTTTTCCCGCCTGCATGGTACAATTTCAAGCCGTTATTATGATTGGATCAGTACACCATGAACGTTAAAGACCTGAAACAGCTCCTGACAGAACTCCGTGACGGCGACGTCGCGATCGATGCGGCCATCGAGCGGCTTCGCCACCTCCCCTTCGAGGACTTAGGCTTTGCCAATGTGGACCACCACCGGGAACTCCGGCAGGGGTGCCCGGAGGTGATCTTCGGCGAAGGGAAGAGCGTCGGCCAGATCGAACGGATCATGACCGCCCTCTTCGCCAAGGGAAACAACATCCTGGTGACCCGCATCGACGACGAAAAGGCCCGGACGCTGCGCGAGCACTTTCCCACGGCCAGCCATCACCAGGACGCCCGCTGCCTGACCGTCGAAGCCAACCCCGTGGAGATCCACGGCAAGGGGACCATCCTGGTGATCTCGGCCGGGACCTCCGACATCCCGGTGGCGGCGGAAGCAATGCTGACGGCCCAGTTGATGGGGAACAAGGTCGAACACCTCTACGACGTGGGGGTAGCGGGGATTCACCGCCTGCTGGCCCGCCGGGAGCTTCTCTCCACGGCAACGGTCCTGATCGTCGTGGCAGGGATGGAGGGGGCGCTCCCCTCGGTGGTTGGCGGTCTGGTGGATCGGCCGGTCATCGCGGTCCCCACGTCGGTCGGCTATGGCGCCTCCTTCGGGGGGATTGCGGCACTTCTCGGCATGCTCAACTCCTGTGCCGCCGGGGTAACGGTAGTGAACATCGATAACGGATTCGGGGCAGGCTACGCAGCCAGTCTCATGAATCGTTGACGGATGCGTAGACAGTTCATCTGCAGCGCCGTGCCCCTTGTGCAGCGCTCAACGTAGCACTCAAGTAAACCTGGCGCCCGACTCCCCGCGCAACCTGCATCTTGAGCTTCTCTCGCATCCACGGGACCGGTTTCAACATGAACATTCTCTATCTCGACTGCTCTGCAGGCATTGCGGGAGACATGACCGTCGCAGCCCTGATCGACCTGGGGGCTCCCCTGCAAATGGTGAGCGACGGCCTCAAGACCCTTTCCCTGCCGCCTGCGAGCTTCGCCATCGGCACCGAGCGGACCAGCCGCGGCGGGATCGCCGCCACCCGCTTCGACGTCAGCTTCCACGAGCATCATCACCACCGCTACTATCCCGACATTGTCGCCCTGATCGATGCCAGCAACCTTGCCGCCCCGGTAAAGGAGCGGAGCCAGCGGATCTTCAGGCGGCTCGCCGAAGCAGAGGCGCTGGTCCACGGCGTCCCGCTGGAACAGGTCCACTTCCACGAGGTCGGCGCCATCGACTCCATCGTCGACATCGTCGGCACCGCCATCTGCCTGGACGCCCTGGACGTTGTCGAGCTGTACGCGTCGGCCCTCCCCTATGGCAGGGGCTGGGTCGAGACCGCCCACGGACGCCTGCCGATCCCGGCGCCGGCAACCGCCGAGCTGATGCGGGGGCTGCAGGTAGCCGACGACCCCCTCCCCGGCGAATGGGTCACCCCGACCGGCGCCGCCATTGTCGCCTCCCTGGCCACGGCAACCGGCAAGGCCCCGGCCATGCGCATCACCGCCGTCGGGCATGGCGCGGGCAGCCGGGACTGCCCCGAACGCCCCAACCTGCTCCGGGCCGTCCTGGGCGAGGCCACAACGACTGACGACGAGATCATGGTGGTGGAAACCCACCTGGACGACATGAACCCGGAGGTGCTCGGCTTCGTCATGGAGCGCCTCTTTGCCGAAGGTGCCCTGGACGTGGCATTCTCGCCGCTGCAGATGAAAAAGAACCGGCCGGGCACGAAGCTGACGGTCATCACCCCGCGCAAAGGGCTGGACCGCCTCGGCCGGCTGATCCTCACCGAGACCACCGCCATCGGCCTGCGCTATTACCCGGTGGAACGGATGACCCTGGCACGGGCCAACGAAGAGCGCGCCACCTCGCTGGGGACGGTCCGGGTCAAGGTCATCACCGGCCTCGACGGAAGCAATCGCATCGCTCCGGAATTTGATGAGTGCCGCCGCCTGGCTGCAGAAGCCGGCCTCCCGCTGCAAGAGGTCTACCGCATCATCGAGCGGGAGACGGCAGGTAGTCCGAAATCGTGAAGATCGCCCTGCTCTCCATAGGAGATGAACTCCTCTGCGGCGAGACCGTGGACACCAATGCGGCGCAGATCGCCGCCAGGCTCTACGATTGCGGCCTGGAGGTCAATCGCCAGATGACCGTCGGCGACCAGCTGACTGCGATTGCCGACGCCCTGGCCACACTGGCGAACGACCACGACACCATCATCGCCACCGGCGGTCTCGGTCCGACCAGCGACGACGTGACTGCCGAAGCAGCGGCAGCAGCCACGGGAGACAGCCTGGTGCGCAACGAAACCGCTCACGCGCATCTCGTCGCCTTTTTCCGCTCCCGCGGCAGGGAACTCTTTCCCCAGAACGAAAAGCAGGCATTTCTCCCCTCGCGGGCAACCGTCATCCCCAACCCCACCGGCACGGCCTGCGGCTTCCGGACCCTCCTCGGCAGCTGCCATCTCTATGTTCTCCCCGGCGTGCCGTCCGAGATGCGCCCCATGGTGGAGGAAAGCGTGATCCCGGCCGTGCGGGAACGGGCCGGAATCCCCATGCTCCTGCGCACCAGGGTCCTGACGGTGTTCGGCATCTCCGAGGCCCAGGTCGGGCAGCTCCTGAGCGATCTCGCCCTGGACGGGATCAGGATCGCCTACTGCGTCCAGTTCCCGCTGATACAGGTCAGGCTGCGCCTTACTGCCAGCCCGGAATCCGGGGCAGCCGCGCTGGATACGGCAGCGGAAATGGTACGCAGCCGACTGAGAGACGCCATCGTTGCCGAAGACCACGACACCATGGAAACCGTCGTGGCGCGGCTCCTGGACGAGCGCGGGCTGACCGTCGCCGTTGCGGAATCGTGCAGCGGCGGGCTCCTGGCAAAACATCTCACCGACATCTCCGGCAGCTCTTCCTACATGCGGGCCGGCGTGGTCGCCTATGCCAACGACGCCAAGAACCGACTGCTCGGGGTTCCCGCCGAGCTGATCGAACGGCACGGCGCCGTCAGCGAAGAAGTCGCCGCGGCCATGGCCGAGGGGGTCCGCCGCACCGTTGCCAGCGACCTGGCGCTCGCGGTCACCGGCATTGCCGGCCCCACAGGGGGGACCGACGACAAGCCGGTGGGAACGGTATTCCTCTCCCTCTGCGATCATAACGGCTGCCGGGTCAGGGAACTCCATCTCTCCGGGAGCCGGGAACAGGTCCGGATTGCCACGACCTACCATGCCCTCAACTGGCTCCGCCGCCACCTGTTGGCCAGCGATGCAGATGACCGGGGGAGGAGCCGACCATGACCCCTGCCCAGATGGACAGACTCGTTCAGGGCATGACCTGGGGGATGGGGATTCTGCTGGGGCTTCTGGCAGCCGCACTCCTCGGCGTGACGGAGCTGCCCGGACTGCTTCTCTGGCCCGGTCTGGCGCTTGTCGGGACGTTTTTCTCCGTGCAGCAGCGACTGGCCCGGAAGAGCCGTCTCCTGCTCGAAAAAGAAGAGACCGCGGCACTCAAGCGGCTGGTCGAGATGAAGCGCGAGGTCGACAAGACGGCGCGGCGCTACAAAAGCCTGCTGGAAGGGGCGGGTAATGCCATCTTCGTCTTCAATGCCGAAACGGGCGGCCTCCAGGAGGTAAACCGCAAGGGTACCGAGCTGTTCGGCTACACCAAGGAAGAGATGCTCTCGCTGACCGGCAAGGACCTCACCCCTGCCCCGGACCGGCGGCGCTTCAGCGACCTTGTCCGCCGGGTCAAGCGGCGCGGTCGCGGCCGGGCGGAATCGCTCTCCTTCCGCCGCAAGGACGGCGAGGATTTTCTGGGCGAGGTTGAGGCGAGGCTCATCGACCTGGACGACGAAAAGCTGGTCCACGTCACCCTGCGCGACATCACCTTCAAGCAGAGGGCGGAACGGGAGATCAAGCAGCGCAACCGGGAGCTCTCCATCCTGAACGCCATCATCGGCCGCGCCAACGAGAGCCTGCAGCTGGAAACGGTGCTGGCAGCCATCCTCACCGAAACCATGGAGGTCTTCACTGCCGAGGCAGGGGTCATCCACCTCCAGCAGCACGACGGCACCGGCATGACCCTGGCCACCCAGAGCAATCTCCGGGAGACCCTCACCTGCCGGCTGGAACGGCTCGCCTGCTCATCGGACGAACGCTACTGCTGCCACTCGCTCGCGGTGCCGCACCCCCGCACCTGCCCGGTTGTCGTGAATGCCACCGAGGACGGCTGGCGCACCCTGGCCGGGGTGCCGCTCTTTGCCAAGCAGAAGGTGATCGGCGTTCTCCACATCCTCCACACGGCAGACCGCACCTATACCCCGGAAGAGATCCGCTTCTTCGCCACCATCGGCCACCAGATCGGCATCGTCATCGAGCATGCCCGGATCTTTGCCGAGCTCACCTGGAAGACCGACGAGCTGCTCCGCTCCTACAGCCTTCTGGAAAAGAGCAGCCACCAGCTGGCCCTCTCCCAGAAGCGCCTCAAGATGAACCTGGCGCTGGTCGAACGGGCGAACAAGGAACTGGAGCGACTGGACCGGATGAAGAACCACTTCCTCGGCGTGATCTCCCACGAATTCCGCACCCCCCTCACCAGCATCATGGGGGGGACCGACTTCCTGCTCGCCTCCCGCACCCCCCGATCCGAGGAGGAACGCCGTCTTCTCTCCATCATCCACGAGGGGGGGGCTCGGCTCAACGATATCGTCTCCAACCTGCTGAAGGTGGCGCGCCTGGAGGCGAAATCGCTCACCCTGAGCAAGGCGACGCTCCGGCTCGACGAGCTCCTGGAAACGCTCCGCAGCCACTTTCTCCCGCTCTTGGGCGAACGGGAGCAGAAGCTGGCATTCAGGGACCTGGAGCAGATCCCCAGCTTTGCCGCCGACAGGGAATACCTGGAAGAGGTGTTCAGCCAGCTCCTGGAGAACGCCATCAAGTTCTCCAGGGACGGCGGCCAGATCCTGATAGCGGCACGGCTGATCGACCAGATCGAGCTTGCCGGGAAGCAAGAAATCCTGGCCCAGTTCAGTGCCGGCTTTTTCGACCGGATGGGCACGACCCGTTTCATCGAGGTGGAGATCAGGGACAGCGGCATCGGCATCAACACCGATGAGCACCTGAACATCTTCGACAAATTTTACGGCGTGGGGGATATCCGCCATCACTCCAGCGGCCGCGGCAAGTTCCAGGGAAAAGGTCCCGGCCTCGGGCTGACCATCGTCAAGGGGATGGTGGAGGCCCATGGTGGCATGGTATGGGTAGAGAGCCCCTGCCAGGACCTTGACGAGAATCCCGGCAGCTCGTTTTTCGTGCTGCTCCCCACGGAAGAGGCGGAACAGCAGCCGGCCTTCCCCTTCATGCAGGGGGAAAGCGGTACGGAGCAGGAGGGTCCCGCCCCCCCGCAGCTCGTGCCCTGACCCGCGACATCCCGGTTCCGCCGCCAAAGAGAGCTTGAAAAAGGCGTGGCACCTATGCTATCAACCTTCAATGCTGCCGGTATTCCGACCACCGGCCGTTCGACAGCAACCGACCCTCTTGCACTGATGTCATGAGGTCCAACCGATCACCCAATGGAGACCGTGCAGATGAGCGACCGTGAAAAAGCGATAGACCTGGCGCTTAGCCAGATAGAAAAACAGTTCGGCAAGGGCGCCATCATGCGCCTGGGCAATGACGAGCCTCTGCCCGACATTGCCGCCATATCCACCGGCTCCCTGTCGCTGGACCTGGCCCTCGGCGTCGGCGGCGTTCCCCGCGGCCGCGTGGTCGAGGTCTTCGGCCCGGAGTCGTCGGGCAAGACCACCCTCGCCCTCCATATCGTTGCCGAGGCACAGAAACTGGGCGGCATCGCCGCATTCATCGATGCCGAGCACGCCCTGGACATCGGCTATGCCCGCAAGCTCGGCGTCAAGACCGACGACCTGCTGGTATCCCAGCCCGATACCGGCGAGCAGGCCCTGGAAATCTCGGAGATGCTGGTCAGAAGCGGCGCCATCGACGTGCTGGTCATCGATTCGGTGGCGGCCCTGGTCCCCAAGGCGGAGATCGAGGGAGACATGGGCGACTCGCACATGGGTCTCCAGGCCCGGCTCATGTCCCAGGCCCTCCGGAAGCTGACCGCCATCATCTCCAAATCCAACTGCTGCGTCATCTTCATCAACCAGATCCGGATGAAGATCGGCGTCATGTTCGGCAACCCCGAAACCACCACCGGCGGCAACGCACTCAAGTTCTACGCCTCGGTCAGGATGGACATCCGCAAGATCGCCAGCCTCAAGCAGGGCAACGATGTCATCGGCTCGCGGACCAGGGTCAAGGTGGTGAAGAACAAGGTGGCCCCCCCCTTCAAGGAGGTCGAATTCGACATCCTCTACGGCGAGGGGATCTCCAAGGAAGGGGATCTGCTCGACCTGGCCGTGGATCGCGGGCTGATCGAAAAGAGCGGCGCCTGGTTCTCCCATGGCAAGGACCGGATCGGTCAGGGGCGCGAGAATTCCCGCATCTACCTGAAGGAACACCCGGAACTCGTGGCCCAGATCGAAACCGACCTGCGGAGCCAGATCGGCCTGTAGTCCTGATGAGCCAGCCTTCCAGGGGGTAAGCCATGGAATTGAACGACATTCTTAGCATAGCGGTCAAGGCGCGGGGTTCCGACATCCACCTGAAGAGCGGCCAGTTCCCCATTGTCCGGATTGACGGCAAGCTGCATCCGATCCCCAACACTACGCGCCTTACCCCCGACATGATCTCGACCCTCGCCATGGGGATCATGAACGAACGGCAGAAGAAGCAGTTCACCGAGCACTACGAGGCCGACCTGGCCTACGGGGTGCCCGGCCTCGGCCGCTTCCGGGTCAGCGCCTATTCCCAGCGGGGATCGGTGGCCATGGTTTTCAGGACCATCCCCTTCACCATCCCCTCCCTGGAGGCGCTCAACCTCCCGCCGGTGCTCAAGAAGATCGCCGCGGAAGAGCGCGGCCTGATCCTGGTGACCGGGACCACCGGCAGCGGCAAGTCGTCGACCCTGGCAGCCATGATCGACTACATCAACGACAACAGGACCGCGAACATCATCACCATCGAGGACCCGGTGGAGTTCCTGCACCGCGACCGCAAGAGCATCATCAGCCAGCGCGAGGTCGGGTTCGACACCGCCTCCTTCGGCACGGCCCTGAAAAGCGCCCTGCGCCAGGACCCCGACGTCATCCTGGTGGGAGAGATGCGCGACCTGGAGACCATCGAGACCGCCATGGCCGCCGCAGAGACCGGGCACCTGGTCATGTCCACCCTGCACACCCTGGACGCCACCGAGACCATCAACCGGATCATCTCGGTCTTTCCCCCCTACCATCAGCGTCAGGTCAGGACACAGCTCTCCTCGGTCATCAAGGGGGTCATCTCCCAGCGCCTGGTCCCCCGTGCTGACGGCAAGGGAAGGGTCCCGGCGGTGGAGGTCATGATCGGCACGGCGCGCATCCGCGAATGCATCGACGACGAACTGAAGACCAAGCAGATCCCCGAGGCCATTGCCCAGGGGGTCATCTCCTATGGCATGCAGTCTTTCGACCAGTCGCTGATGAAGCTCTTCTCCGGCAAGCTCATCACGTACGAGGAGGCGGTCCGCCAGTCCTCCAACCCCGACGACTTCGCGCTCAAGGTCTCCGGCATCTCCTCCACCTCAAACGCCACCTGGGACCAGTTCGCCAAGGAACAGGATCATCACGACGAACCTGTCGCCGAAGAGGAACCGCTGAAGATCGAGAAGTATTGATGGCGGGACGGATGCCGCGCGGGGACGCGCCACCGGCCCGGCAAAACCGGCAAACCGGCCCGTCGCACGAAGAGAGAGACCCTGCCGCTGCTGCACGCGACTGCGCCTACCGGCTTTTGGCCCGCCGCGACCATTCGGCGGCCGAGCTGCGGCGCAAACTGCTCCAGCGCGGCTTTCAGGATGAAATCGTGCAGGCACTCCTCGACCGCCTGACGGAATCGGGCTTCCTGAACGACCGTCGTTTCGCCGAACGATGGGTGGAGGCGGCGCTGACCAGCGGACGGAGTTTCGGCCCCCGGCTCCGGATGGAACTGCAGCGCCGGGGCATCGCCAGCGAGCTGGCTGCCGAGGTGTCTGCCAGGGCAACGACGGAGATCGATGAACATGCGGCGCTTCGCGAGCTGGTAGCGCGCAAGATGCCGGCCTTTGACCCGCTGACCGCATCGGACCGCGAGCGGAGGCGGATCTTCGGCTATCTCCAGCGCCGCGGTTTTTCCACGGCCGCGATCATCTCGCTGCTCCGTGCGGGAACGGAGACCGGCTGAACCCCACAATATCTGCATCCGACGATGCATCCATCCTATGAAGAGGTTTTCATGACAGGCACAGAACTCAGAGCACGCTTCCTGACCTTTTTCAACGAGCGGGGCCATACCGTGGTCGCCAGCTCCAGCCTCATCCCCCACAACGACCCGACCCTCCTCTTCACCAATGCCGGCATGAACCAGTTCAAGGACTGCTTCCTCGGCCTGGAAAAGCGTGACTACGTGCGGGCCTGTTCGTCCCAGAAATGCGTCAGGGCCGGCGGCAAGCATAACGACCTGGAAAACGTCGGCCGGACCGCCCGGCACCATACCTTTTTCGAGATGCTCGGCAACTTCTCCTTTGGCGATTATTTCAAGAAAGAGGCCATCGCCTTTGCCTGGGAGTTCCTCACCAAAGAACTGAAGCTCGACAAGAACCGCCTCTACGTCACGGTCTACACCGACGACGACGAAGCTGCCGATATCTGGCACAACCAGGAGGGGGTCCCGCGCGAACGGATCTACCGTTTCGGCGAGAAGGACAATTTCTGGTCCATGGGGGATACCGGCCCCTGCGGACCCTGCAGCGAGATCTTCTGGGACAACGGCCCCGAGGTCGGCTGCGGCAGCCCGGACTGCGCCGTCGGCTGCGACTGCGACCGCTACATGGAGATCTGGAACAACGTCTTCATGCAGTTCGACCGCTCCAGCGACGGCACCCTGACCCCGCTTCCCAAGCCGGCCGTCGATACCGGCATGGGCCTGGAGCGGATCTGCACCGTCATGCAGGGGGTGAAGTCCAACTACGACACCGATCTTTTGCAGGGGATCATCAAGCATATCGAAAAGCTTTCCGGCAAGCGCTACCGCACCAACGACAGGGACGACGTCTCCATGCGGGTCATCGCCGACCATGCCCGGGCGGTCACCTTCCTGATCTGCGACGGCGTCCTCCCCTCCAATGAGGGAAGGGGCTACGTACTGCGCCGGATCATGCGCCGGGCCGCACGACACGCCAAGATGCTCGGCTTTGCCGATCCGGTCCTCTACCGCGCCGTCGATGCGGTGAACAGCTTCATGGGCGATGCCTTCCCCGAACTGCTGGAGCGCGAAGAGTACGTCAAGAAGGTGATCCGGGCCGAGGAGGAGCGCTTTGCCGAGACCCTCGACCGGGGCCTGGCCATCCTCAACGACGAGGTGGCAACCCTCAAGAACCGGGGAGAGCGGGTGGTGCCCGGCGAGATCGTGTTCCGCCTCTACGACACCTTCGGCTTCCCGGTCGATCTCACCGCCGACATCGTGGCCGCCGAAGGGTTCACCCTGGACGAGCCGGGTTTCGAGGCGTGCATGGAGCGGCAGCGGGAGCAGGCCAGGGAGCACTGGAAAGGCTCCGGCGAAGAGGGGATTGCCGCCATCTTCAAGACCCTCCACCACCAGGGGATGCGCAGCCGTTTCGTGGGGTACGACGAAAAAGCGGCCTACGGCACGGTCGTTGCCATCCTCAAGGCGGGCCAGCTGGTGCAGGAAGCCGCGGCAGGCGACGAGGTGGAGGTCATCACCGACACCACCCCGTTCTATGGCGAGTCCGGCGGCCAGGCCGGCGATACCGGTTCCATTTCCACCGGAGCGGCCCACCTGCAGGTGCGGATGTCCAGCAAGCCCTTCCCCGACCTGACCGTGCACCATGCCGTGGTGCAGGAAGGGGTGCTGCGCCGGGGGGATGCCGCCGACCTGAAGGTGGAGTCCTGCGAGCGAAACGCCACTGCCCGCAACCACACGGCGACCCACCTGCTGCAGTCGGCACTCCGCCAGGTGCTCGGTGATCACGTCAAGCAGGCCGGCTCACTGGTGACCCCGGAGCGGCTCCGCTTCGACTTCACCCACTACACCGCGGTGACCGCCGATGAACTGGTCCGGGTCGAGGAGCTGGTCAACGGCTATATCATGGACAACACCGATGTCATGGCCAGCGAGATGAATGCGGCCGATGCCATGAGCAGCGGCGCCACGGCCCTGTTCGGCGAGAAATACGGCGACCGGGTGCGGGTCGTCCGCGTCGGCGAGGTGAGCGCCGAACTCTGCGGCGGCACCCACGTCAGGGCAGCCGGGGATATCGGCTTCTTCAAGATCGTCACCGAAACCGGGATCGCCGCCGGGGTCCGCCGGATCGAGGCGCTCACCGGCAACGGCGCGCTCCGCTACGTCCAGGAGATCGAGGAGGGGCAGCGTCGCGTCGCCTCCCTGCTCAAGTCCGAGGGGAGCGACCCCCTGGAGAAGCTGGAAAAGATGCTGGCCCGCCAGAAAGAGCTGCAGCGCGAGCTCGAAACCCTGCAGGGGAGGCTCAATGCCGCCCAGTCGGCCGATCTGCTGGCAGGCGTGCAGGAGGTTGCCGGCATCAAGCTCCTTGCCACCAAGGTCTCCGTGGCCGACGCCAAGGGGCTGCGGGAACTCTCCGATACCCTGAAGGACCGCATCGGTTCGGGGATCGTCGTCCTGGGTGCCGAAACCGACGGCAAGGCCCATCTCCTGGTGGCGGTCACCAAGGACCTGACCGGCCGCTACAAGGCCGGCGACCTCATCCGCCAGCTCGCCCCCCTCATCGGCGGCAGTGGCGGCGGCAAACCCGAACTGGCCCAGGCCGGCGGCAGCCAGCCCGAACGGCTGCAAGACGCCCTCTCCGGGGCAGCCGAACTTCTGACCTGACAGCAGCCTATTCCCGGCCCGCACGAGAGGAGCAGCATGACTCCGACCAGCGCCCTGCTTGGTGGCAACGACCAGCAGACCAAGACCATCCTCATCGTCGATGACGAGGCGATCATCCGCGACCTCTGCAGCAAGGCGCTCAAGGGCTACCGGGTTTTCGAGGCGGGGGACGGCGACGAAGCCCTGGGGCTCTTCGAAAAGGGGGGGATCGATGTCATCCTCACCGACGTGATGATGCCCAGGATGAACGGCATCGACCTCCTGAAAAAGGCCAAGGAGATCGATCCGACCCTGGTCGTGATCATCATGACCGGCTTTGCCGAAAAAGAGATCATCCTCAACGCCCTCAAGGCCGATGCTGACGACTTCATCGCCAAGCCCTTGAATCTCTTGCAGCTCAAGACTGCCGTCGACAAGGCGCTGGTGAAAAAGGAGCTCAAGGAAGAGCTGGCCAGCCTCAGGAGCCTGGATCGGCTCAAGACGAACTTCCTGTCGCTCATCTCCCATAAATTCCGGACCCCCATCACCGCCATCTCCCTCTTCCTGCAGAACATGGCAAACGGGCTCTACGATACCAGCGATCCCTCATTCGAGCAGAGCATCCGGATGGTCTACAACGAGTCCTGCTACCTGGAACGGCTCGTTGCGGAACTCCTCACCTTCAGCAAGGTCATGGCGAACGACGAAGGGCTCAGGTTGGAGCTGTGCGACCTCTCCGCCCTGATCATGCAGGCGCTGGCCGAATCCCGCGAAGTAGTCGGCAAATCCGGCATCCAGACCGATCTCAACCTCGACTCGCTGCCGCCAACCACTGTCGACCGTGAGAAGATCGCCTTTGCCATCTGCCAGGTACTGGAAAACGCCTACAAATTCATCGGCGACACCGGCACGGTCAGCGTCAGCCTCAAGGAGCAGCAGGGGCAGGCGGTCATCCAGGTTCTCGACAACGGCATCGGCATCTCCAGGGAGAACCTCCCCAAGATCTTCGAAAAATTCTACCAGATCGATCCTGCCCAGACGGGCCAGGTCCGTGGATTCGGCCTCGGGCTCTACTATGCCCGGGAATTCATCCGACTGCACGGCGGGACCATCAGTATCGACAGCGAACCGGGGCTGGGGACGCGGGTGGTTATCACCATCCCCCTTGCCACGGCCTGAGCCTCTCACCCCCCGTGCCGAACCGCTCTGTACCCTCTTTCGTGTTGATTATTCCTCGTCTTCTGCTATAGTAGCACCTTTCGACTCGGCACCCACTGCACAAGGCGGAGCTATCCCATGCAGCACCTCATCGAGAAGGCCTCCACCCTCATGGAGGCACTCCCCTATATCCGGCGTTTTTCCGGCAAGACCGTGGTCATCAAGTACGGCGGCCATGCCATGGCCGACGAAGCGCTCAAGGAATCCTTCGCCCTCGACGTCATACTGCTTAAATCCCTGGGGATCAACGCGGTCATCGTCCATGGCGGCGGGCCGCAGATCAACGAAACCCTGAAGCGGTACGGCATCGTCTCCGAATTCGTGCGCGGCATGCGCGTCACCGACGCCCAGACCATGGCCGTGGTGGAAATGGTGCTGGTCGGCCAGGTGAACAAGGAGGTCGTCGGCTACCTGAACCAGCACGGTGGCCGCGCCGTGGGGCTTTCCGGCAAGGACGGCACCCTGCTCCTCTGCGAAAAGATGCTCCAGGAGGTGAAGGGGGAAGACGGCACGACCGAGATGGTCGACATCGGCTACGTCGGCAACGTGGTAAAGGTCAACCAGGAACTGATCCAGACCCTGGAGCACGGGAAGTTCATCCCGGTGATCGCTCCGGTCGGGGTCGGTGCGGCTGGCGAGAGCTACAACATCAATGCCGACCTTGTGGCGGGCCGGGTGGCCGGGGCGCTGAAGGCGGAAAAACTGATCCTGCTCACCGACGTGGAAGGGGTGAAGGACAACCGGGGGAGCCTGCTCTCCAGCATCGAGCTGGACGACGTGCCGAACCTCATTGACAGCGGTGTCATCACCGGCGGCATGATCCCCAAGGTCAGCTGCTGCGTCGACGCGCTGAACGAGGGGGTCAAGAAGGCCCACATCATCGATGGCCGGGTATTGCATGCAGTGCTGCTGGAGATATTCACCGATGTCGGCGTCGGTACGGAGATACGGAAATGAACGGAGCCCAATGGATTGAAAAATCCGACAAGTACATCATGAAGACCTACGGCCGATATCCGATCGTTCCGGTGCGGGGAGAAGGTTCCATCCTCTGGGATGCCGATGGCAAGCGCTACCTGGACTTCCTGGCCGGCGTTGCGGTGAACAGCCTTGGACACTGCCATCCCGCCGTGGTAAAGGCGATCCAGGAGCAGGCCGCAACCCTGATCCACTGTTCCAACTACTACCAGATCCCGAACCAGATCGAGCTGGCCGAACTCCTCTGTACCCACTCCTTTGCCGACAAGGCATTTTTCTGCAACAGCGGCGCCGAGGCCAACGAGGCCGCCATCAAGCTCGCCCGCAAATACAGCCGGGACACCTACGACAACCCGGAGCGCTACGGGATCATCACCGCCACCGATTCGTTCCACGGCCGGACCATGGCAACGGTTTCCGCCACGGGCCAAGCAAAGGTGCAGAAATTCTTCGACCCCCTGCTGCACGGCTTCCAGCATGTCCCCTTCAACGATGCTGCTGCCCTGGCAAGCGCCGTCACCCCCACCACCTGCGCCGTGATGCTGGAGCCGATCCAGGGCGAAGGAGGGGTCAACGTTCCCGACTCCGGCTACTTCCAGGCGGTGCGGGAGATCTGCGACCGCAACAACCTGCTCCTGATCTTCGACGAGGTGCAGGTCGGCATGGGGAGGACCGGCAAGCTGTTCGCCTACGAGCATTTCGGCGTCACCCCCGACATCATGACCCTGGCCAAGGCACTGGCCGGCGGGGCTCCCATCGGCACGATGCTGGCACGGGATGAGGTCGCCGCCGCCTTCACCCCCGGCACCCACGGTTCCACCTTCGGCGGTAACCCCCTGGTGACGGCCGCCGGCATCGCCGCAGTCAGGACGATCCTCGAAGACGGCCTGCTCAACCGGGCCGAAGAGATGGGCGAATATCTCCTGGGCGAACTGGAAGGGCTCAAGAAGCGCTTCTCCGTCATCACCGACGTCCGGGGTATCGGCCTGATGATCGGCATGGGGCTCACCGTGCCGGGAGCCGACATCGTCGCGAAGGGACACGAGCGGGGTCTGCTCCTCAACGTGACCCACGACAGCGTGCTCCGTTTCGTCCCGCCGCTGGTGGTGACCAAGCAGGAGGTCGACGAAATGATCGGCATCCTGGCCGGAATTCTTGCGGAGGTGCAGCCATGACGCGTCATTTTCTCGCCCTCAATCAGTACGCCAAAGCGGAACTGGATGCGCTCTTCGCCCTCACGGCCGAGCTGAAGGCCAAACAGAAGCAGGGGATCGAGCACCACCTCCTGAAAGGGAAGAATGTGGCACTCATCTTCGAGAAATCGTCCACCCGGACCAGGGTCTCCTTCGAGGTGGGGGTCTACCAGCTCGGCGCCCACCCGCTCTTCATCTCCTCCGGCACCTCCCAGATGGGGCGCGGCGAGCCGATCAAGGATACGGCCCGGGTCATGTCCCGCTACTGCGACGGCGTAATGATCCGTACCTTTGGCCAGGAGATCGTGGAGGAATTCGCCCGCTACTCCTCCGTGCCGGTCATCAACGGCCTGACCGACCTGTTCCACCCCTGCCAGATCATGGCCGACCTCTTCACCGTCATCGAGCAGAAGGGCCGCTACGACGGGCTCGTCTACGCCTGGGTCGGCGACGGCAACAACATGGCCAACACCTGGATCGAAGCAGCGGCACTGCTCGGTTTCGAGTTGCGGCTGGCCTGCCCCACGGGGTACGAGCCGGACGCCGGGGTTCTTGCCTGGGCACGCGGCATGGGGGCGAAGCTGGTCCTCACTAACGATCCCCGCGAGGCCGTGGCCGGTGCAGACGTGCTCAACACCGACGTCTGGGCCAGCATGGGGCAGGAAGCGGAACAGCAGGAGCGGGCCAAGGCATTTGCCGGCTACTGCCTGGACGACGCCCTGGTCGGCCTGGCCAGGCCGGACTGCCTGGTCCTCCACTGCCTCCCTGCCCACCGCGGCGAGGAGATCACCGACTCGGTCATCGAAGGCCCCCGGTCGGTGGTCTGGGACGAGGCGGAAAACAGGCTGCATGTGCAGAAGGCGATCATGGCAACATTGATGAAATAGTGAGCGCCGCTTTTGCGCCAGCTCGGCGTTGCCCTTCAAGAACTCTTTGTGCGACGTGGCGCTGCCACGCCTCCGCGGGTTCCTTCGGGCGCCTTGATCTGACACAAAATCGACGCTCACATGACGTTCAGTCATACAACATAAGGAGAGCAAAATGGCCAAGAAAGACGTGAAAAAGATCGTCCTCGCCTATTCCGGCGGACTGGACACCTCCATCATCCTCAAGTGGCTGAAGAACGAGTACGGCTGCGAGGTTATCGCCTTTTCCGCCGACCTGGGCCAGGGCGACGAACTCGCCCCCATCCGCGACAAGGCCCTGGCCACCGGCGCCGACAAGGTCTACATCGACGACCTGAAAGAGGAGTTCGTCCGGGACTTCGTCTACCCCATGTTCCGGGCCAATGCCATCTACGAGGGGCACTACCTGCTCGGCACCTCCATCGCCCGGCCGCTGATCGCCAAGCGGCAGATGGAGATCGCCGCCATCGAGGGTGCCGACGCGGTCTCCCACGGCGCCACGGGCAAGGGGAACGACCAGGTCCGCTTCGAGCTCGCCTACTATCACTACAATCCGGCCATCACGGTCGTCGCGCCCTGGCGCGACTGGAAGCTGAACAGCCGCCAGGCCCTGGTCAACTATGCCAAGAAGAACGGCATCCCGATCCCGGTCACCAAGAAGCGCCCCTGGTCCTCTGACCGCAACATCCTCCACATCTCCTTCGAGGGGGGCATACTGGAGGATACCTGGGCCGAGCCGCCCGAGAACATGTTCGTCCTGACCAAGGCCCCGGAAAAGGCGCCCAACAAGCCGCAGTTCGTGGAGATCGAGTTCAGGAACGGCAACGCCGTTGCCGTGGACGGCGAGAAGATGTCGCCGGCCCAGCTCCTGGCCCACCTCAACTACATCGGCGGCGAGCACGGCATCGGCCGGGTCGACCTCCTGGAGAACCGCTCCGTGGGGATGAAGTCCCGCGGCGTCTACGAGACCCCCGGCGGCACCATCCTGCGCGAAGCCCACTCGGCGGTGGAGCAGATCACCATGGACCGCGAGGTAATGCGGATCCGCGACTCCCTGATCCCCGAATATGCTCGCCAGGTCTATTCCGGTTACTGGTTCTCCCCGGAGCGGGAGATGCTCCAGGTCCTCATCGACGACTCCCAGAAGTGCGTCAACGGCGTGGCCCGGCTCAAGCTCTACAAGGGGCACTGCCGCACCGTCGGCCGCAAGTCCGAGACCAACTCCCTCTTCAACCTCGACTTCGCCACCTTCGAGAAGGACCAGGTCTTCAACCAGGCCGACGCCACCGGCTTCATCAAGATCAACTCCCTGCGCCTCCGGATCCGGGCGCTGATGCAGGCCAACCAGAAGAAATAGGCTTTCCAATCCCGATCTTCGGAGTATTATCTACAGGGACACGGCTTGCCGTGTCCCTTGTATATTTTCCATGTCCAAACCAACCTTCAAAAAAGACCATATCGTCACTTCGGTAGTTGCGGTCATCCTCAACGACGACGGCGAGGTCCTCCTTACCAAGCGGAGCGTCCCCCCCTTCCAGGGTGAATGGGTCATGCCCGGTGGCAAGATCGACCTGGGTGAGCCGATCATCGCGGCGCTCCAGCGCGAGGTGATGGAGGAGGTGGGGCTGCGGGTGGAGGTGGAGGACCTGCTGGATGTCTTCGAGCATGTCACGCCGGGCGAGGACAACTACCATTTCATCATCCTCTACTACCTCTGCCGCCCCCTCTACTGCGACATTAACTTCAATCCCGACGAGGTCGAAGAGGCCCGCTGGTTGACCAAAGAGGTGCTGGCCGACTACAAGATGCCGGACGGCACCAGGTTCATTCTCGGCAAGCTCTTCCCCCAGCATCGCCGACTCGACGACAGGTGACACGTTATGGTGCAGATCATCGACAAGAAGGTCAACCTGGAGTATCCCCTCGGCCATCACCTGCACTGCCTGATCGCCCAGATCCCCAATCATCTGCAGCGGGTCGAAAACGGCTTCGTCATCACCGACCCCGAGGAAAAATGGAATCAGGTCAAGGTCATCCTCGATCTGATCTCCGACGGCGAAGGAAACCTGAAAAAACTCCATTTCCTCATGCTGCCGGAAACCTCCATCCCCTTTGCCCGCTTCGATGACCTGCTTAACACCATCGACCAAGGCTTCAGACCGAACACGGTCACCATGTTCGGCATCGAGCACGTCCCGCTCAAGGTCTACCGCGAGCTCCTGGAACGCTTCCGGGAGGATAATGCCGAGGCCATCGAATGCGTCGACCGTGATATCTCGTCGGGCGACGTGCTGGAGATGCCGGTGAACTGGTGCTGCATAGCGATCAAGGAGGCCAGCGGCAAACTGCGGGTCTTCCTCGAAGCGAAATCGCACCCCTTCCATGGCGAGGAGTTTCTGGACAAGCACCACGACCTCTACCGGGGACGGCACTTCTATCTCTTCCGCGCCCGTCCCTCCTGCTTCAACTTCATGGCCTTGATCTGCCTCGACTACCTCTATCGCGACATCTACGCCTCCAACATCAAGCAGATCATCGACCACGCCAACCAGCTCTTTTTCACCACCCGGCAGGGGCTGGATACCCTCTTCATCATCCAGTGCAACCCGAAACCCGAACACGCATCCTACCGGGAGGTGATCTCAGGCTTCTACGGCGAATACCTGGAAGACTTACCCGGCGTCCGTGAAACCGTGACCGTCTTCGGCAATACCTCGGACGAGACCATGCTCGAAGGTGAGCGGGCAGTACCGGGCCATGGCCATTCCTACGTGATCATCAACCGCCATCACCGGCTGGCAAAGATAAGCAGCAGGGAGTTCCGCACCGACGACTTCAGCGGCGCCCCGGTCTGCCGGCTCCGTTTCGGCAGCGAGACCCGGCTCTACTACTTCAACCTGCCGCTGCACCACGAGATCGACCCCCGCACCTCGCGGGTGCCGCTGAAGGTCCACAGCATCATGCGCTGGACAGAGGACGGCAGATGGGAAAAACTCCCCGGCGAGGAACTCGCCGCAGAAACCACTCACGCATCGCAGAAGGAGCTTTCATCATGAGCAAGGACAAACTCTGGGGGGGGCGCTTCACCCAGCCGACCGACAAGTTCGTTGAAGTCTTCACCGCCTCCATCGACTTTGACAAGCGCCTGTACCACCAGGACATCCGCGGCTCCATCGCCCATGCCACCATGCTCGGCAAGCAGGGGATCATCCCCATGGAGGATGTGCTCGCCATCGAAAAGGGGCTGCAGGAGATCCTCCTGCAGATCGAGGCGGGCACCTTTGATTTTTCCATCTCCCTGGAAGATATCCATATGAATATCGAGTCCAGGCTCTCCGCAAAGATCGGCGAGGCCGGGAAACGGCTCCATACCGGCCGTTCGCGCAACGACCAGGTGGCGCTGGACATCCGTCTCTACCTGCGGGACGAGATCGTGGCGATCACCGCCTACCTTGACCTCCTGATCGACGCCCTGATCTGCCAGGCCGAGGCAAACCTGGGAGTGCTGATGCCAGGCTACACCCACCTCCAGACCGCCCAGCCGATCCTCTTTTCGCACCACCTGCTCGCCTACGTGGAGATGTTCAAGCGGGACAAGGGGCGGCTGGACGACTGCCTCAAGCGGGTCAATGTCCTGCCGCTGGGGGCAGGCGCCCTGGCCGGAACCACCTTTCCCATCGACCGGGAGCACGTGGCGGAACTCCTCGATTTCCCCGAGGTCACCCGCAACTCCCTCGATTCGGTCTCCGACCGGGATTTCGCCCTTGAGTTCCTCTCCGCCGGCTCGATCGTCATGATGCACCTCTCCCGCTTCTCCGAGGAGCTGGTCCTCTGGTCCACCAGCGAATTCAAGTTCGTCGAGCTCTCCGACGCCTTCTGCACCGGTTCCTCCATCATGCCCCAGAAGAAGAACCCGGACGTCCCGGAACTGGTGCGGGGCAAGACCGGCCGGGTCTACGGCAACCTGATGGCGCTCCTGACAGTGATGAAGGGGCTGCCGCTGGCCTACAACAAGGATATGCAGGAAGACAAGGAGCCGCTCTTCGACACCATCGATACGGTCAAGGGGAGCCTGAAGATCTTTGCCGACATGATCCGCGAGATGCGGGTGAATGTGCCGAACATGCGGGCAGCAGCGGCCAAGGGGTTCTCCACCGCCACCGACGTCGCCGACTATTTGGTCCGCAAGGGGCTGCCGTTCCGCGATGCCCACGAAGTGGTGGGGCGTACCGTGCAGTACTGCGTGGAAAACGAGATGGAGCTGAAGGAGCTGTCGCTGGCAGAATGGCAGCTCTTTTCCGGCCGGTTCGAGGAGGACATCTTCGACTGCATCACCCTGGAGGCGAGCGTCAATGCCCGCAAGGCAACCGGCGGAACTGCCGAGGAGCGGGTGAAAGCAGAGATCGAGCGCCTGAAGGCGGGCAAATGAGACGACTTCTCGGCATCGCCCTGCTGCTGCTCCTTGTTGCCGCCTGCGGCCGCAAGGGTGCGCTGATGGCTCCGGAAGGGCTGGTGCCGGCACGGGTGACCGACCTGCAGGCGCTGCAGCGGGGGGATGCCCTGCAGCTCTCCTGGACGCTCCCCGGCCGGCAGGAGGGGGGCGGCAAGCTGACCGACCTGGCGGGGTTCCGTATCATGCGGCACGAGGTGCTCCCCCCGGCGCAGGAGTGCACCGAATGCCCCGATGCCTGGAAACTCTTGAAGAATGTGGATCTGGAATACCTGCAAGGGGTGGAGCGCGCGGGAGACCGGCTCTTTGTCATCGACGGCACAGCGAAGCTGGGAACCGCCTACCAGTACCGGATTACGGCAGTCAACCGCGACGGTGACGCAGGCCTGAGCTCTGCGCCGGTCAGCTACCGCGTGCAGCCGCCGCTACCGCAGCCCCGTTTGACGGTAGTCCCCTCTCCCACCGCCATCCGGCTGGTCTGCGACGCCGGCAGCCTGCCCCAAGGGAAAAGCCCCGCAGGCTTCACCTTCTACCGCAGCCGCAAGGGAGAGCGACTTCCCCTCATCCCCCTCACTGGCGCGATGCTCGCCACCCCAAGCCACGATGACTCCGGCCTCACGCGGGGCGAAACATACCTCTATGCCGCCGGCATCGTGGTCGACAACAACGGCCAACTGCAGGAAAGCCCGCTGTCGGCAACCGTCGAGGCCGCCCTGGCCCCGCCCGACTAGTAGGTTGTTGAAAAACAGCCATCTCGCCGCCGTCCTCGAAAGCCGCCTTGTGCGGCGTAGCGCTGTTTATGCCCAGTGGGTACTACGCCTCCGCGGGGCTTTCTGCGGGTGCGACGATCTGACCGTTTTTGAACAACCTAAGGTTTTCAACAACCTGCTGAAGGAGCGGCCGCTACGAAAGCGGCAGAGTGACCCGGAACAGTGTCCCGACGCCGGGAGAACTCTCCACCGCGATATTCCCGCCATGATCCTTGATGATGCCGTAGGAAACCGATAGCCCCAGGCCCGTGCCGTCGGCGCGGGTGGTGAAAAACGGGTTGAAGATCTGTCCCATCTGCTCTGCGGCGATACCGGCCCCGGTATCGGCAACTGTCACCTCGCACATCCCCTCGGCCGGCATGGCCCGGCTGGAGACCGTCAGAATCCCCCCCTGCGGCATGGCCTGAATGGCATTGAGCACCAGGTTGGTGAACACCTGCCGCAACTGGTCCGCATCGGCATCGATCTCCAGGTAGCCCGAGCGATACTGCTTCTCCACGGTGATCCCGGTCAGCGGGATCTGGTGCCCCACCTGCCCGACAATCTCGTCCAGGATGCCGTTGATCGCCGCCCGGCCGAGCACCTTGTGTTCCCGGCGGGCGAAACGGAGCAGGTTGGCGACGATCCGTTCCACCCTCCCCACCTGCCGGGTAATGATCCCGACCTCTTCCTGGGAAGGTGATTCCTCGGGGAGGGCCAACTGCAGGAGTTCCGCGTTGCCGCGGATGATGGCGAGCGGATTGTTGATCTCGTGGGCCACGCCGGCGGCGAGCTCGCCGATGGCAGCGAGCTTTTCGACCCGGAGCAGCTCCTGCTGCGTCTGGACCAACAACCGGTTCTTCTCCTCCAGCTCGGCCGTGCGGAGCAGTACCTTGTGCTCCAGATCGCGGTTCAGCCCCCTGATCTCCTCCTCCTGCAGGGTAAGCGCCGCCGACATCCGGTTGAACTCCTCACCCAGGTCACCGATCTCATCGTTGCTGCTGCTCTCGATCCGCACGCCACGCTCCCCGGCAGCCACTCGACGGGCCAGCGACTCCAGTTCCTTGATGGGGCGGGCAAGCTTGGAGCTGGCAACCCTGGAAACAAAGATCCCCATCAATGACCCGAGCATGAGAACCCCCCCGACCAGCAGGCTCATGGTGAACCTGAGCCGCGTGTAGGGCTTTTCCAGCATGCCGACATAGAGGGCGCCAACCGGAGCCCCCTCCAGCGAGATGATCGGTTCATAGGCGCTGAAATACCAGTCGTTCACCACGAAGGCGCGGCCGACCCATTTCTCCTTCTTCAGCACGACCTTGTCGTAGACCTCCTCCGACAGCTTGGTGCCGATGGCCCGGCGATTCTCCGTATCCATGATGTTGGTGGCGATGCGCAGGTCGTTGAGAAAGATGGTGGCGCCACCCACGTCTTTCCCCTCATGCTTGACCCCTTCGTAGACCACCTTTTTGATCCTGTCCACCAGGTCGTTGTTGTTGTTCAGGAGTACGCCACCGTACAACGCCCCGACCACGGTCCCCGACCGGTCCCGAATGGGAGCCGACGCCATCAGCAGCATGCCGGCGTCTTCCACAGCGGCACGGAGCGGCGTGGCATGGGGAGTCAGCACTGCTGCCACCTTTGCCTGGCCGGCCAGGTCCTCACCTTCCATGGCGAGCTGCTGCGCAGAAAAGACCGCGGTCCCGGCAGTCAGTTCCCCGACCAAGGCCCGCTTCACCAGGAAGTCCCGGGAGCGGTCGTCGCCATAGACCTCGGGGTTGCGGGCGCGGAACAGAACGGTTCCGGCGGCATCGACCGCCGTAATGACATGCAGTTGCTCGCTCTTCAGGAGCGGCACGAGGATCTCGGCTATCTCCCGCCGGCTTTTACCGCTTAAGGCTTCAGCCGTGTAGGAGGCACCGGCGGTAAACTTGACCACGTCGCGGACATGATCGATCTCATTCAGGTAGATTTCACGGGCGGCATTGAGGTCGTTGCGCACCTTTTCCTGCGCCTGGCTGCCAATTTTGGCGATCAGAATGGAGAAACCCAACAGGCTGCAGATCAGGATGGCAATCAAAAGGGGCAGGAGAGTGGCAATGGTCAGTTTGACCCGGATGGGAAAGCGGCGGCGCTGCATCAGTGACGGGACTCCCCTCTGCTCATGCCGACTGCCGGGGCAGGACTAGCCCGTACTCGGCAATCTTGCGGTCCAGGGTCTTGCGCGAGATGCCGAGCAGCTCGGCAGAGCGGCTCTTGTGATACTGGTTGGTCTCCAGCACCTGCCGGATATGCTCGCGCTCCAGCGCTTCGAGCGATACCGCACCGCTCTGTGCCGCAGGCTGCGGCGCCGCGGCCGCATTCCAGATCGGCAGTATCTCGGGGGTGATGCTGGTGCTGCGTGCCAGGATGACCGCCCGCTCCATGACGTTTTCCAGTTCCCTGGCATTACCCGGCCAGTGGTAGCCGACCAGCAGGCGGAGTGCTTCGTCGCTGATACCGGTAACCTCCTTTTTCATGCGGGTGCTGAAGCGGGCCAGGAAATGCCGGGCCAGCGGCTCGATATCCTCGGGCCGCTCGCGGAGAGGGGGCAGATTGATGGTAATGACATTGAGCCGGTAGAAAAAATCCTCGCGGAATCGCCCCTGCCTGATCTCTGCCTCCAGGTCCTTGTTGGTGGCGGCCACAAAGCGGATATCCACCGATTTGGGCCTGGTACTCCCCACCGGGATGAATTCCCGCTCCTGGATGACACGCAGGAGCTTGGCCTGCACGGTCAGGCTCATATCCCCCACCTCGTCCAGAAAGAGGGTGCCGCCGTCCGCCTCCTCCAGCATCCCCTTCTGGGCCGCGAATGCCCCGGTAAAGGCACCGCGGACATGCCCGAACAGCTGGCTCTCCAGGAGGGTTTCGGTCAGTGCCGCACAGTTGATGGAGAAAAACAGGCCTCTTCGGCGTGGGCTGTTCTGATGGATGGTCGCGGCAATGAGCTCCTTGCCGGTTCCTGACTCTCCCAGGATCAGGATGTTGCTGTCACTCGCCGCCACCTGCAAGGTCAGATCGTACACCTCCTGGAATTTCCGGCTGCGAAACACCATGGTGTCGGATTGTCCGCCATGCAGTTCCTCCCGCAGGTGCCGGTTTTCCTTGCGCAGATGCTCCCGCTCCAGCAGGTTGTCCAGCACCCCCAGGATCTTTTCCCTCGGGAAGGGCTTGGTGATGTAATCGTAGGCCCCCAGCTTGATCGCCTCCACCGCCGCATCGATGGAGCCGTAGGCGGTCATGATGACCACCGGCAGATCGGGCCGCAAAAGTTTCACCTGCCTGAACACCTCAATGCCGTCCATGTCGGGCATCCGCACGTCCTGCAGCAGCAGGTCGGCGCTGACCGCACTCTCCAGCCGCTGCAACAGGATTTTGCCGGACGTGAAGGTCTCCACGCCGAAACCCTGCCCTTCCAGCATCTTTTTCAGATAGCGGAGGATCTCCGTTTCGTCGTCGCATATCAGGATCTTCGGCTTCGCCATGGTCCCTCGCACCGTTTCCGGTCAATTTCAGGGGTGCAGCCCCTGCCGGGCGGTCTCCCCGCTTCGGGTTCTCCCCCTGATTCGTCCACCGTTCCCATACCTTACCGCACACATGGACAAAATGATACACAGCCGGACAAAACTACGCAAGCCGATAATCCCTCCCCATTTTCACCGATGTTGCCCCCCTGCTGCCGTACCAATAATTCCTGACAGTTAGAGCATTATAATAAAAAAGGAATCGTCCCGGCGTCTTGGCAAGGCAGTTGCTGTATACGAGGGCAGGCTGCTACGGAAGTGCAGTATACATGCCTTTGATCAGGCTGACAGCACCATACGGAAAGGGAGGATCATGAAGAAAGACGACGAATTTTTCTGCGCCGGCGTAACCCGCCGGGATTTCATCAAGACCTGCGTGACGGCAACCGCCATGATGGGCCTGCCGTTCGGCATGCATGCCAAGGTTGCCGAGGCGCTGGAGACCAACCAGAACCCTGCGGTGATCTGGTTGCACTTCCAGGAATGCACCGGCTGCTCCGAGTCGCTGCTCCGCTCCAGCCACCCGACCATCACCTCGCTGATCCTGGACATGATCTCCCTGGATTACCACGAGACCCTGATGATCGGCTCCGGTCACCAGGCGGAGAAGTCGCTGCACGACTCCATGGCCGCCAACAAAGGGAAATACCTGCTGGTGGTCGAGGGGGCGATCCCGACCAAGGACAACGGCATCTACTGCAAGGTTTCCGGCAAGACCGCGCTGGAATCGCTGCGGACCGCGGCGGAAGGGGCGGCAGCCATCATCCCCATCGGCACCTGCGCCGGCTACGGCGGCATCCAGTCGGTCTCCCCCAACCCCACCGGCGCCGTCGGCGTCAGGGACATCGTCAAGGACAAGCCGATCATCAATATCCCCGGCTGCCCCCCCAATCCCTACAACTTCCTCTCCACGGTCATGTACTACCTGACCTTCAAGCGCCTGCCGGAGCTGGATGCGCTGGGTCGCCCCAAGTTCGCCTATGGCCGCAAGATCCATGAGCACTGCGAGCGGAGGCCCCACTTCGATGCCGGCCGCTTTGCCACTGCCTATGGCGACAACGACCACCGGGAAGGGCACTGCCTCTACAAACTGGGGTGCAAGGGGCCGGAAACCTTTGCCAACTGCTCGGTACAGCGGTTCAACGACGTGGGAGTCTGGCCGGTCTCCATCGGCCACCCCTGCATCGGCTGCACCGAGCCCGATATCCTGTTCAAGAAGGCGATCGCCGAAAAGGTCCAGATCCATCTGCCGACCCCACCCGATACCTACGCACCGGTCAACATGAAGGACAAGGGAAAAGGCGCCGATCCGCTCACCACCGGCATTCTTGGACTGGCAGCCGGGGCGGCCCTCGGCGCCGGGGCCATGCTGGCGAAAAAACTCCCCAAGGACGGCGATTCACAGGAGAAGAAGGATGAGTAAGCAAAGTCGCAGGAGCTTTCTCAAAACCATCGGCTTCGGCGGTGCGGCGCTCGTGGCGAGCACCACCGGATTGTCCCATGCATCCGAACAGCCGCCGGTCAACAACGAGGCGCTCGGCATGCTCTACGACGCCACCATGTGCGTCGGCTGCAAGGCCTGCATGACCGCCTGCAAGCGGGTCAACGGCGACTTCGGCAGCCTCGCCTTTGAAAAGGCCCCCTTCGACCCGGACGGCCTCTGGGATGCCCCCCAGGACCTCTCCGGCAGCACGCGGACGCTGATCAAGCTCTACAAGGAATCGGACAAGGAGTGGTCGTACATCAAGTACTCCTGCATGCACTGCCAGAAGCCGTCATGCGTCTCGGTCTGCCCGGTCAGCGCCATGACCAAGGACAAGGTCACCGGTATCGTCGACTACAACAAGGACACCTGCATCGGCTGCCGCTACTGCCAGGTCGGCTGCTCCTTCAACATCCCCAAGTTCCAGTGGGAAAAGACCCTGCCCCAGATCGTCAAGTGCGACCTGTGCAAAAACACCAATCTCAAGGAAAAGGGGATCACCGCCTGTGCCCAGACCTGCCCGGTGGGTGCCATCTCCTTCGGCAAGCGGCGGGAACTGCTGGATATCGCCCATGCCCGGCTGCGTGACAATCCCGGCCGCTACATCCACCATGTCTACGGCGAATTCGAGCTGGGAGGGACCAACCACCTCTACCTGGCCGCGGTGCCGTTCCACAAGCTGGGACTCCCCATCGTGCCGCAGGATGCGCCGGCCGAATTCTCGGAAAAGATCCAGCATACCATCTACAAGGGATTCGTGGCGCCGGTGGCGCTCTACAGCACCCTCTGTTTCATCGCCCTGAAAAACCAGAAACGGCAGGACAGTAACGGAAACGGGGAGGACGACAAGTAATGGCCGGACATCATGATGAATTCATAAAACTCGAAGGGAAGATCTTCACCAGATCGTTCTTTGTCATGCTCACCCTGGTGGTGATCGGCTTCTTTTTCATCGGCGTCCGCTACGTCAAGGGGATCGGCGCCGTCTCCAACATGAGCGACGGCTACCCCTGGGGGATCTGGATCGCCTACGACGTGGCAACCGGGACCGCCATCGCCTGCGGCGGCTACGCCGTCGCCATCCTGATCTATATCCGCAACAACTGGAAGTTCCACCCCCTGATCCGTTCGGCGCTCCTTACCTCGCTGTTCGGCTACGGCCTGGCCGGCTTCTCGGTGGTCGTCGACCTGGGGCGCTACTGGAACTCCTACGGCTTCTTCATCCCGTCGCGCTGGCAGATCAACTCGGCCATGTTCGAGGTGGCGCTCTGCGTCATGACCTACACCCTGGTCCTCATCATCGAGTTCCTGCCGGCAGTGCTCTGGTCGCTGGAGAACAGCAAGGGTGTGACGCTGCGCAAGGTCGCCGACTGGCTCCATCCCCGGCTGACTCCCGACGAGGCCAGGCTCGCCTCGGGCCTGGAGTGGGTCAGGTCGTCCGCTGCGTGGCTCAGGCCGCGGCTCGACAAGGTTCTGGTCTTCTTCATCGTCCTCGGCATTACCCTCCCGACCATGCACCAGTCGTCCCTCGGCTCGCTGCTCCTGATCGCGGCCACCAAGCTCCACCCGCTCTGGCATACCGGCTTCCTGCCGCTTCTGTTCCTGATCAACTGCATCTACATCGGCTACTCCATTGTCATCCTGGAATCGATCATCTCCTCTAACGCCTTCAAGCGGGAGATCGAGCTGAACGAGCTGTCGGGGCTGTCGCGCATCATCCCCTGGCTGACGGTGATCTGGCTTTCGGTGCGGGTCGGCGACCTGGCCTACCGCGGCCAGCTCGGCGCCGCAATCAAGCTGGACTTCTACTCCTGCTTCTTCCTCCTGGAATTCCTGCTGGTGGCGGGCGGCTCCATCATCCTCTTCAGCAGCAGGATGCGCCGCTCCCCGCGCTGGCTCTTCATCACCGCGGCCATGATCATCCTGGGGGGCGGGCTCTACCGCTTCAACGTCTACCTGATCGGCTTCAACCCCGGCCAGGGCTGGCACTACTTCCCCTCCATCGCCGAACTGATGATCACCGTCGGCGTCATCGCCCTGGAACTGTTGGGGTACCAGGTGCTGGTCAAGCTCTTCCCGGTCCTCCCCAATCCGAAGCATGCGGGCAGTGGCCACAAGACCGCAGATAACAGCCATCATGCCGGCACCCACGAGGAGATCCTCCCCGCTGCCGTGCATGTGGGCAAATAACATCCGCTACCTTATTCATAGAGGAGAAACTGCATGTCGAAACGAATCACCCTGGATCCCATCACCCGCATCGAGGGTCACCTCCGGATCGATGTCGAGGTCAACGGCGGCAAGGTCGCCAAGGCTTGGTCGTCAGCCCAGATGTGGCGCGGCATCGAAACCATCCTGAAAGGGAAGGACCCCCAGGACGCCTGGTCGCTGGCCCAGCGCTTCTGCGGCGTCTGCACCACGGTGCACGCCATCTCGTCCATCAGGTCTGTGGAAAACGCCCTGAAGGTGGATGTCCCGCTCAACGCCCAGTATGTGCGCAACATCCTCATGGCCCAGCACTCGGTGCAGGACCACATCGTCCATTTCTACCACCTGTCGGCGCTGGACTGGGTCGACATCGTGGCCGCCCTCAAGGCCGACCCGAAAAAGGCCGCCCAGATCGCCCAGAGCCTCTCGGACTGGCCGGGGAACAGCGAAAAGGAGTTCAAGGCGGTCCAGGACAAGCTGAAGTCTTTTGTCAGTGGCGGCAAGCTGGGGATCTTCGCCTCCGGCTACTGGGGGCACCCGGCCATGCGGCTGACCCCTGAAATCAACCTCATCGCCACGGCCCACTACCTGAAGGCGCTCGATTACCAGCGCAAAGCGGCCCAGGCCGGCGCCATCCTCGGCGGCAAGAACCCCCACATCCAGAACCTGGTGGTCGGCGGGGTGGCGACCGCCCTCAACCTGGAGAACATGACGACCATCAACATGGAGCGCCTGGCTTACCTCCGCTCGCTCATGGAAGAGACCAGGGATTTCGTGCAGAAGGTCTACTATCCCGACATGATCGCCATCGCCTCTGCCTACAAGGAGTGGTTCAAATACGGTGCCGGGGTCACCAACTACCTGGCCGTTCCCGAATTCCCCGAAGATACCAAGAATACCCAGTTCGCCCTGAACGGTGGAATCTTCTTCAACGGCGACCTTGGCACCTTCAAGGCGATCACCAATCACCAGGACCCTTACCTGATCGACAATATCAGCGAAGGTGTCGCCCATGCCTGGTACGAGGGTTCCGCAACCCACCACCCGTGGGAAGGGGAAACGAAGCCGGAGTACACCGACTTCCAGGAAAACGGCAAGTACAGCTGGTGCAAGTCGCCCCGCTTCGCCGGCAGACCGGTCCAGGTCGGGCCGCCGGCCCAGCTCTTTGCCGCCTATGCCGGCGGCAACCAGAAGGTCAAGAAGCTGGTGGATACAACCTGCCAGAAGATCGGCGTCTCGGTGCGCGACCTCCACTCCACCATGGGGCGCCTGGGGGCCAGGGCCATCAGGGCCCACCTCATGGCCGACCTCTCCCTGGAATACCTGGACAAGCTGGTTACCAACCTGGGCAAGGGTGACACCATCTACGCCAACCACACCGAGATCCCCAGCGGCGAATACAAGGGGGTCGGGTTCCACGAGGCGCCGCGCGGCAGCCTCTCCCACTGGATGGTGATCGACGGCAAGAAGATCAAGAACTACCAGGCCGTGGTCCCCTCCACCTGGAACGCCTCTCCCCGCGACGAAAAGGGGAATCTCGGCCCCTACGAGGCATCCCTGGTGGGAAACCCGGTGGCGCAGGAGGACAAGCCGCTGGAGGTGCTCCGGACCATCCATTCCTTTGACCCGTGCATTGCCTGTGCGGTGCATGCAGTGGACCCGGAAGGGAAGGAAATCACCTCGGTCAAGGTATTGTAGGAAACGCCCACTTTTCCGCAATATCTGCGTAAGTCTTCGGGATTGATTGTGCGGCGTAGCGCTGCTACGCCTCCGCTCAATCCCTCGACAGCCTTGATCTTGCGAAAAATTGAGCGTTTGCAGGCAACAAAAAAAAGGAAACTCTTATGAAAACATTGATTTTTGGTGCCGGCAACCTGCTCCTTTCCGATGAAGGGTTCGGGGTCCACTGCATCAGATACCTGGAAAAACACTACTCGTTCCCCGAGGAGGTCGAGCTCTACGACGGCGGCACCCTGGGGATCATGGTGACCCACAAGTTCGAGGAGGCCGAGCGGGCCTACATTATCGACGTGGTCGAGGCGGCCGGAACGCCGGGGGAACTGCTCCGCTTCGAGAAGGACGACATCATGCTGAACCGGATCCCGGTGAAGCTCTCCCCCCACCAGATCGGCATCCAGGAGATGCTGCTGTTGAGCGAGATGCGCGGCGGCAGCCCGGACCGGATCACCCTAATCGGCGTCATCCCGGAATCGCTGGACGCAAGCGACCAGCTCTCCCCCACCCTCCAGGCTCGTCTCGACGACGTAGCCGGGATGATCCTGAAAGACCTTGCAGCAGACGGCGTTGCCGTCCTGCCCATGGCGGCGTGACGGACCGGCAGAAAGAAACGTCCATGCCTGAAAGGAGATAAAAAATGTTTGGCATCGGTATGCCGGAGCTGTTCATCATCCTGGCCATCCTCCTGGTCGTGGTCGGTCCCTCCAAATTGCCCCAGATCGGCCAGGCGCTGGGAAGCGGCATCAGGAACTTCAAGAAGGCCTCGACCAGCGACGACGTGACCAAAATACACGAATAGTACTACTCTCTGCGCACAAGAAAACCCGCCGCTCGATACGGCGGGG
>MTLC01000368.1_pt1 | contig 41934 bp, 39 predicted proteins | sample 1982451 | NCBI WGS metagenome assembly MTLC01 (sample SAMN05710165, study PRJNA340218) | biofilm metagenome | isolation source: sample SPH anode biofilm adapted to +100 mV | place: USA | collected 2012-02-03 | reverse complement strand
CAGAAACTGCAAACTGCAAATAGATCCCTGATACGAAACCAACACTGACATACGGCAAAGGCAATAAAAACCGCTGTTGAATTTATGAACCAAATAGGATATAAAGCCAATTCGATTTGGATTCACCAGCACGGAGAGGTGTCCGAGTGGTCGATGGTGCCTGACTCGAAATCAGGTGTACGGCAACGTACCTAGGGTTCGAATCCCTACCTCTCCGCCACAAAAACAATGGGTTACAGCGACAAGCTGTAGCCCTTTTGTTTAAAAACTGAAAAGCGTGAACGTATGCGTGAACGTTGTAAGTGCTGCTAGCGGTGAAATATTATGAAATACAGCGCGAAGCGGCTTCCGTTGATAACATGCTTATCATAGTGCTTCTGGCACTATCGGTTGCTTGCTTAATATTCATCTGGAAATAATGCGGTTGTTAATGACCGGTCCCATTCCGTTATTACCCATATTGTAGGCACCCCTTCTTTGTTGTAGACTGAGAACAAACGATCTCCCTGCTGTAGCGCAAATTCATTGCTAACTCTGTCTTCGTCGCAGACATCCCCCCAGTCTCCGGCCACATGTCGCCTCATTGACAGCATAACGTGTTTGGCAAACTCCTCGTTGCTGGCAATCAAATCATTAACGCCTCTGGTCAATACCATTTGCCCTGGATTGAATTTCATATTGAGTACTCCTTTCGATTGATTGTTGCGTATAGTCCTTAGAGCAACCCCTGGCCTGTAAACGAGAGATAGCCGTCACCGATAATGATGTGATCTAATAACTTCACGCCGATGATCTCACCCGCTTCTTTTAATCTGCGAGTAATGGCGATATCTTCAGATGATGGTGTCGGATCTCCTGTAGGATGGTTGTGTACCAAAATGAGGGACGCTGCCGAACTTAGCAGTGCCGTTTTGAATACTTCTCTTGGATGGACGAGACTCTGATTCAGGGAACCGACAGACACTTCATCAACGCAACAGATGCGGTTTTTGCCGTCCAAATGAATGGCAAAGAAATATTCCTTCGTTTCGCGCCGCAAAAAGCTGAACGTGTCAAATACCTGCTCTGGGCTGGTATATCTGGTGAAAGGCCGCAAATAGTGGTTGACCTCTTCTTTAATGGTCAATGTTTCATATACCGCACGGATTTGTTTGAGTCTGATAGTTCTGGGCTTCGCTGGGACTTGAGCTTGGCCGAACATGGTTTCGATTGTCATGGCATAGCCCTCCTCAGTCTGTTGGTATCAATATCGATGGTGTAGCCGTTGGATTCCAGAATTGACCAGAGATCGCTCATTGCAGAACAAAGCAATTCAGCATCATCTTTGCTGATGTCATACTCTACGATTGTTCCTGTTACCGTCTCAAGGCTCCTGATTGCTCCTGCAACGGCCTGCAATACCTGGCGGTTGACATGGCCTTCCGGAGAGTGCTGTAAGCTCATGGCGTGGCCTCCTTACGTTTTTTAAGCATGGTATCCACAAAATCATTCGCCATATCTCCATGCTTCTGAATTGTTATGTCTTTTATGCTTAAAGCATCCAGCTCATACTCCTCGTGCCGCTCATGCAGCAGGTCGTCAAGCTTGAGTATGTCCAACTCCATTTTCCCGGTTGTGTTCATCAAGCGGGTGTCCAGGTATGCGTGCCCGTTCTCGATTCTGAATAGCTCATTCATCTTCTTGGTAAATTCTGGGATTGATCTTGGTCTCATTGCAGTTACTCCTTTCCGGTGGTTGGTCAGGTTTGAAGCGCTCAACGCCCGATTCCGATCACTTCACGTGGTTCGGGGGCGGAAATATGCCGTTGATTCCGAATTGACTAACTTCGGAACTTAAGGAATCTCGGATTCAACAGTTGTGGGTTGTTGGAAAGTAGAACAGAGAGGAACCAATTGAATGGAAGGTTAAACTTTGGCTGCCACCGTATTCGGAATCGTTATGACAGCCGCCCCATGGTTAAGGCCTATACTTTAATCCTATTCAGCAAGAGACATTCGCGATCATCATGGCCACCCAAAACATATTTGCGCTCGTCATAATGATCGGTCTTATCGAAATCCTTTTCCAGCCAGTCGCAACGAATTATTAAGTTTGGATCTTGTTGTCCGGTTGGCTCGATAAATTTTACAGCATCATTATTAACAAGGAATCTCCTTGAACGCGGAAATGGGTCATAACAATGCAGCCATTCGCCTTCATATCGAAAGGCCAGTATATAATGCCAGCTGCCCTGGTTCGAGTGCACACATATCAATGCCGCTCCATTTGCATCAATACACCGGATGATTTTGCTGTTTTGTCTTAAATGTACCTGGGCACCCCAGATAAATTTGGACTCGACTGCAAACTTCACGTATCTTTTTTCTCTGTAGTTTTTGAGCAGATAGCCAAGATCCTGAATTGCACGACTCGACGTACCACGAGAAGACTCAATATCCATCAAGTCCTTATAAACGCGATGAACTATGAACGGCGGAAGCTCTCTTCTGCTGAATAAATAACTCAACGCGTTGATCACCGTAGTAGGTACGCAATCATACTCAGATGCTTGCTGTCTAAACGGCACTTTCATTACTCCACCTCCTTTAAAATGATCTACAGGAATATCCATGCAAGTTTAAGTCACCGAGATTGCCGTAACATCATAGCTTTCCGCAGGGCGACAATTATCACCTCCTTTATTTGTTCTACTGCATGCCGATAAGAAGACGAATTTAAACACCGCCAGGTAACCGTAACGGAGACCTATCCGATTACGAGTAACTTCCTACGCGGTATTGAACGAGGCCGCTCAAAACAAGTGAATGTGGTGAAGATCTGGGAATTAGAGCAGAAACAGATGTGAAACAAACGTGGCAGACTTACTCCGGCAATTAACCATCATGCCGTTGTGACTCATGGTGAAGTTCACAGCATACGTTTTATTATTGCAAATATAGCACAAAAACTCTCTTATATCAATATGTTATATCGTTTGCGTTGCGTTTTTGACAAATTTTAACGGATAAAATAAGCAAGAAATGGCAGGAAGGGGCTTTCTAGCGAGCGTAAGGCCATTAAATATCCTGTCCCCGGAATTCAGGACGTGGAAAATATTCATTATTTGTGGTATTTACAGCCTTACACTTCACATCAAAACGATGAGGGGTCCAGAAGATGACGAAAGCTGATTTAGCCGATTTGGTGCATGAAAAGCTCAAGTGCAATAAGAACGAGGCCATAGACTTTGTGGAGCATACCCTTGAAATACTCAAAGAAGCCATTACGACTAAAGGTCACGTGAAAATAAGTAGGTTCGGGAATTTTGTGGTTAAGAAGAAGACTGACCGAACCGGAAGAAACCCGCAGACCGGAGAGTCAATCACCATCTCATCGCGGAAGGTTTTGACGTTCAAGCCGAGTGTTTTGCTTAAGAATCGGATCAATTCTGGGTAACGTCAGACTTTGGTTAGTAATTACTGGTGTTGTTGTAAGAGGACCAGCAAAAAAGAACTTCTGAATAATCTGCGGGTAGCGATACAAAAGATCAATAGTGCGGTTCAAGTGCTTACGGATTGTGGCATTAACAAATAATTTGATAGCTGACGAATAAGTATTTTGAGAAGTGAGACCTGTCTTCCAGTTATTAATAAGTTTTGCCATGCAACTAATGTAATAGCAGCAATGTAATCATTGAAATCGCCATTATGAGCTGTAACTACATCAATAGCGGCTTCTCTAGAATCTATACAACCCGATATACATACTTCATTAGTACGTGGTGTTTTTAGCATTGGATATGTGGTTAAAATATCGTTAGTACTTTTCCTGCTGATAAAAATATCATAAACAATAGGGGCATATTCTGCTTCATCCATTTGTTGTTTAAGATAAACAGAAAAAAGTGCGATCATCATCCTGCAAATATCAACAGCTGGATGCCCAGGGCCACTACCAGCATAATCGATCAGAAAGAAATCTAATTCATTACGAACTAGTATGTTCTTAAAATGCAAGTCACCGTGTACTATCCCTGAGAAAGCAAGATGATCAAATTGTTGTTGGGCAATAGCGCGAGCACTCCTGTCACTATCACTAAGCCCCCAATTAATGCCTCTATCTTCCAGGTTAACAATAAAGCTAATTGGTGGATTTGCTTGTGATTGGTAAGATCCAATACGAGGACTTTTCTTGTTTAGAGTTGATAATGAACTTGCAAATCTATTGAATCCAATGCATAAATTTTTCACCTTTAGCTCGAAATCCTGCTCAATATACGTGTAAAGTTCAGAAATCCAGAGGTCATCAATTGTTCCCTCTAGAACTGGTGCTGGTTTTGCGCCATTAGCACCATCTACAATAAAATTAAAAAGTATAACCGCAGAAGAAGAATGAAATGAAACTACTGGGCGTAAAGTATCGTTCCACTCTCTAATAAAGTGGCGGTATCTTCCGATTTCGTCAAATATTTGTTCTTTGTTGCCAACTTTGGCAACTATGAAGTTATCAGCCCCAGTAATATTTACTAGTATGATTTTAGCACTGGCATATCCTCCTTGAAGAAATCGAGTTTCAACTGATTCCAATGCAACAACTTCCTCTACATCATATCTTTGGTAATGTTCTTTAACAGCAGAGACAAGAAGCCGAAGCTCAGACTTTGTTAATTCTGAAGGTATTAATTGAACAGAATCGCCTATTCTGACTATTTCCTGTGCTCTAAAAATATCGTGAAGTTCAGTTTCTCGAATCGTGCCAGTATGCTGGATAGATAAATCCTCACAGCGAATAGTACTTTTACACTGAGCAATTTTAATTATTCGCCAAACTTCTTCATGAGTTAGCTTTAAACCCCTCTCGTCTATTCGTATCCATAACAGAGTAGAAAGTGATGACAATTTTGATAAAAATTCTTTTTGTTGCTCTTTGCTAAGTGGTGATAAAAAAGATTCATCAACAATGCAGGCGCAAACATCTGAATTTGACTGGAAATCTTCATTGCACTTTTCAAATGTATCGTATTTGAATACCGCATAGCCATTTTTTTGCAGTAACTGTTTGTTGGATTCTTGTGGATTTATCGAAAGTAATATGACTGTTGCTCCATTACAGCGAGTTGCATCAACTGGCTCAGTCTCCGCAGCGTTGAATCTAACTTCTTCAATTTCTACAGCAGCTGTATTCGGAATTGGTTCAACTACTTCAGGATGATGTGGTTCGCCTGAACGTATGAGCTCCTTTTTTTGCAGAGGAGCCAAAACCTTTGCAAGAGAATTAAGGAGATATATAGGTAGACGTGAAAAAGCCTGTGCAGCCAAAGCTTTTTGACCTTCGGCATTCAAGCTAAGTGCCGCTAACATAGCTTCTACACGCTCAGCTTGTTCGAGATTCGGAACTGCGCACTCAGACGACAATATCTGAGCAGCAGTTAGCAGAACCTCTGCCCCTTCAGGTCCATGAAGGCTTGGAATCTTCCTGAGAAAAGAAAGTCCCTTGTAAAATTCTATAGAAGAGGCGTCTGATAACTTGCGGATGACTTCGTCCATTATTCGCCTCTAAGTATCGTACCGTAACGTGTTTCCCGTTCAATAAAAGCTTTTGCTCCACCTTCTAATAGATCAAGTATTTCCTTTTTCTGGTCATCGACCGTTCCAATCTGAGGGGCGTCAGCATTTTGAGGTGAACTCATTTTCATAACAATGACTCTATCGGCATCACCCAAAACAGGAATATTTGCGTTATGCGTGACAAAGATTAGCTGTCTTTTAAGCTTTAGCTCGTGTATTGCTTTAACAAGAGACGAATAAATAAAACTGTTGTCAAGGTCGTCCTCAGGTTGGTCAAAGAGTAATGGGTAAGGGAGCGGGCGAAGTATTAGGGGTAAAAGTGCAGTTGCCTTTTGACCCTTAGAAAGTGACTCCACTGGCTTAGGATGACCATCTTGGTACATAGTTATATCCAATACTGACGCAGGGTTTTCGGTTTCCAGTGAGTAAAGATCTGGATGATCTGCCAAGTGAGCCACAACACGGGTCATTTGCCCGAGATCCCGACCTAATACATCGGCCAATATCTGAGATTCTCCAGATTCAGCCAAATCAATTAATTTGGCAGGAGGAAATGTTTTTGCTATAGCAACTGCAACTTCATCTTGGCCACGTATCCTAGAGCCTGAAAGTATGTTCATAAGTCTGTAGGTATAGCCTGAAGTGGCAGAGTCTGAAGTTAAGGTTAAGAATATAGAATCACCAAATTCCGAATTAATAGCCTCTATTTCTATCATACGCATATTAAATATTTTATTGTCAATTTTAGAAATTTCACTCCTCACCTTATCCCTATTGAGTAAAATAAGTTTTTCATTTGACAGGCCTTCATCATATTCTTTTCTTAGTTTTTCGAGATGCTCGATTTGTTTTTTTAAAAGATGCTGCTTTTTTAGAGATTCATTTGCTTCTTGTTCTTCTTTTCTCAATGAATAGAATGTCTCATTCTTTTCATCGAACGTTCTGGTCAACGCTGATATTTCCTCGTTTACTTGTTGGGTTGCAATAGTATGCAAAGATAAGGCTACGTCCTTTACCTTTTTTGAGAACTCATCAATAACTTTTACTGAACTATCAATATTTTCACCTGAGACTGATTGTAGAAATGATAATACGTTATTAACTTGCTGAAGATGGCCCTGAATAGTAGGAAGTAAAGGACCAATCTCATTCTGTATACTGACTACCTTTTTTAGTTCTCCGATTATTGTTTCGCGTTGTTCATAATGCTTCCTTTGCAGTTCAAGTTCAGGAGATAATTTAGGACAGCTCTTTTTTATTTCGTCCAATTGCTGCACTAGATTGACAAGAGGTTGAAACTGTTGTTTTACAGTCTGAAGATTTACCCTTAGATTTCTTATTTCCTCACCTATATTTGTCAAATCTTTAGTTAGTTGAAATCGCAAACTACCTAAATTTTTTATTTCAATCGCATTAGGTCTGTCTATCAAACTTATTCTCAGCGAACCATTATTATCTTCAGCTATTTTTTGTAGATCGCCTTGTGAGAATATTTCGATATTATAGAGAATATCCGGCTTTGAATGCTCCCTTACTCCTTCTTGATAAATCCTCGTATCTGAGCCAGTTTCACGCTCCAGATGATATAAGCTAGTATCACCAACGTCTGTTATTTCAACACAACAATGTGCACTGCCAGCTCTGAGCGTTGCTGGGATAATTCCATAAGTTGGTTCACCCTTTCCATCTTCGCCCAGCAAGGTTTGAACTTTTTTTTCGTCGTGATTAAAAACATATCTGATTGTTTCTATAAGAGTTGATTTGCATGTTCCTCTCGCACCAATAATGCAGTTTAGTCCGCTACTAAACTCGATTGGACAATCTTGTAAAAAACCTGCAGTTGTCTTTATTGATTTAATTGTGACTGACATAACTTACTCCTTCATGAGGAATGCTGAAGATGGCCTCAGTTGACGGTTACTACTCTATAACTTTGCTGCTAAGATTTTGTTGTAAGCATTACAAATGGTAGCCACTATAGTTTCGACTTCATCCATATTGTTGTACCTGCCATATGAAATGCGAATAGCAGATTTCGCTTGCTGTTCAGTTAACCCTAATGCCATTAGTACATGTGAAGGTTTATCATTTCCCGATGTACAAGCGGAACTTGTAGACACACATATTCCCTTTAAGTCCAACAAATGAATAAGCGATTCGCCTTTGACACCATCAAAGACGATGTTTATTACACCTGGCAGACGATTATGCTCTTCACCGCTAATAATAATACTTGGTACTTGAGTGCGAATCCCCGATATCGTTGCCTGAACAAACGTAGATAACTTGTCGGCCAGTGCTGTCATGTCATTAACATTTTCTGTAATGGCATAACCCGCAGCTACGATTCCGGCAACATTCTCCGTTCCGGCACGAAGTCCTCTCTCTTGCTCGCCACCGGACACCATCGGCGACAAGTATAAACCTGATCGTTTGTATAAAATCCCTGTGCCTTTTGCCCCATTGAACTTATGGGCTGAAGCGGTTAAAAAATCGACTTGAAGTTCTCTTACATTGACAGGGATATGTCCGACAGCTTGCACGGCGTCTGTATGAAACAGAACTCTTTCACTATTAAGTAATCGACCTATCTCCGCTATCGGCTGAATCGTGCCGATTTCGTTGTTGGCAAGCATAATCGACACCAGTTTGGTGTGGGGTTTAATTGCCGACTTTACATTATCGACTGAAACACACCCCATTTTATTAACTGGTAAATAGGTAACCTCAATGCCTGTCTGTTCAAGTGAGCGGCAAGCATTTAGCACAGAATGATGTTCAATAGCAGTAGTTACAATGTGTATCGGCTCGTTGCGGTGGGTATCCGCAATGGATCGAAGCACCCAACTGTTCGCTTCTGAACCGCCAGAAGTAAAGGTGATTTCTGGGGGCTCTGCACCGATAGCAGCTGCAACTTGTTTTCGAGCCTGTTCAATAGCGCGTTTAGCATTTCCTCCAAGCGAATACAGGCTGGAGGCATTGCCATATTGTTCGCACAGAAACGGAAGCATTTTCTCAAATACGCTGTTGGATATTCTTGTCGTCGCGGCGTTGTCAGCGTAAATCACGTTCTCACCTTCTCAGAATAGATCGCAACCTTGTTCCTTGAACTCCTCGATCTTGGCGAGCAGGAACTCAGTATCGACCTCCAAATACTCAGCGAGGCAATCAAGGCAATAGAACCGCTTTGAATCCTTGTCGAGCAATTTCTTGGTCAGCGCGATTTCATTTTTGCTCAGGGCTTCTTTTTCGCAGCAATAGCAGCTTTTTTTCTTCACGCAATTACCCCAGTTCTGAAAGGTCAGGTCTGACGCTAAACGCAGGGAGGTCTTTCCCGCGATACTCCACGTCAAGTATTCCCAACTGATACTTAATCGTATCCCTCATCTTTCGCGCCCTGTCGAGGCAGTAACGCTTGAACTCGCGGGCCGTGATGTCGTTTGCACTGCGAACCTGCGGGAAGAGCAGTTTCAAGTAAGCAGTGGCAATACGCTTGACCGCTTCAGTATCACGGGTGTCCGCCGCTTCGGGGACTTCGATAAGCTCATCCACGATTGCGCGGTAACTCATATCATCGCGCAGTTCATGCATAATCGAGCAGAAGTATTCCGAGTTCAATGCCCAGCCCGCAATCTTGAGGTCGTCGTTCATTCGGGGAATATTCCACCCCTTGATGAAGCCGTGGAAACGCTCTATCAAAGCCGACTCGTGGAATACGGACGGCAATTCCTCAAACATATTCCCGAAGCCATCCTCGTCCATCGTTTCTTTTTTGATGTTGCCGCAAAGGATTACACCGGCGTCTCCATCTACTCTGTGATTACCAATGTTGCAATATCCATTCTCACAGAATGATTTTAATGCGCCGCGCATTTCATCAACATCAGGAAAAGTAATAGTTTGCACCTCATCCAATGTTACGAAATCGTTGTTTGCTACCAGACCATCTGCACGCCTTGATACATCATAGAACATCTTCGCGCGACTCATCACACCACCGCTTGCAAGCCATCCAAAACGACTTACATTACCGAATAAGTATGATTTCCCAGTACCTTTGGGTGCAAGTTCAATGAGATTTAGATTCTTCTCTAAAAATGGTAATAAGCGTGTTAACAAGGTTAACTTCTTTTCTTCATCACCGAGGTAACCGCTCGCATTATAGTCCACCGCTCCGAGTAAAACGTCAATCCATTCGGATGTTTCAAAGTCTCTACGCGCGTCTTTATAGTAATCGACATCAATGGTGTAAGGGCAAAAGGTTTTAAATGCAGTCAACTTGATTTTACCGCGTTTTTCAATCTCGTCTGGTGGACGATATCCTAATTCGATCATCCCCCATGTGTCTTTTCCCCGTATCAAATCATCTTTGCAAATTTGCCATACCGAATCCTCGATAATGGTATCTTTGCTTGATAATCCAAAATCCGGCAAAGAAAACGATACTTCACTAGTCTTAATATCAATTTCTACGGAGACTTTTGCGAGAAACTTGACTCTTTCGCGATCAATAACGACTCGGTTTTTTATAGAAATCCAGTCATCTTTACGTGGTAAGTAAGTTTTTACAAATTGCACCAGTTCATCGGTGTCAAAATGCCCGGTTTCATCCTCAAATTTTTTCAAAAGCCAATCGCGCATAAAGGATGGCTGATTTAGGGTGTAAAAGATATTCCCGGTCTTTTTCAAGTCTTTGTAAACTACCATTTCATCAAAGCTATTTCTTAGTTTTTCAATCATCAATCATACCTCCTAAAACAATTCATCGAAAGCGTCATTGACTTTGCCGCTCTTGCCTTGCGCCTTTATCATAACCGTTCCAATTAGGTTGTCACCGGCATAAATGTCCGCCGGATAGTCGCCTGCCCGTTTTGTGTCAGGCAACCTCACGGAACAATGGTTGGCGTCAATCTGTGAAGCCGAATAGCGCTTACCATTCAGTACAGCAGAAATATTCTTCACCGGTGAGTTAAAGAACAGCTTGATCTCTGTACCTGTTCGGAAGTCTACTGTTACGGTCTCGTCAACCAGCTTAACTGTTACGCTTCCGTCTTTTAGCGACAGTTCAATAACGGGAACGACAACCTCTTCCAACGACGCCCCGCCATGAACCTCAACATTAGCCGCACGACTGCCCTTGAAGCGTCCGTAATCGGCAAGCACAAGGTATCCATTTTCCTCAGCGGCGAACGGGAGGTCATAAGGATGGAACTCCTTACAGCAACGTCCCGAATGCTCACCAGTAGTATCAGTATCGTATTTTTCTTCTTTGCGTCTCAAGACAGCGAGTCGCGACGCGCCGTGATCGCTTACAATCAAAAAGCGCTTGCAACGCCTTAACGAAAGTTCCGTAGCCGCCTTGTCAATCATCGCCGTGATGATGTCCAGTTCTTTCGCAAGGTGGATGGGCAATTCATTGTCAGTGAAGTTATAACCGCCCTCGTCACTATGCTTGGTATCATCAAGTTCATTGTTCTTCTCTTTACGACCTTGCCATGCGTCAAAGAAGCCTCGATTGATAGCTGTTATCGTCGGTAGTTCGGCACGGGCGATGTTGACTCGAATCGATAAACCGCGCTTTTGTACTAAGTCTTCGATTAAACTTAAGTATTCAACGCCAAGCGCATCAAGCCAGTATAGGAAGGTATCGTTCTTATCCATACTGTCCATAATTTCATCTCGGGTGGGCAGTCGGTTATACTTACGCGAGAGAGCAAGTTCATCAACCTTTTTCAAGAATTCAGGTTCAATTTTATTTAGCAGCTTTAGCCGTTTATACTCTTCGAAATACTCAGTCAGCACATCTGCGAGTTCAGGGCATTTAAAAATATATTTATTCAGGTATGCCGCTAACACAGGATAAATATCATCAAGTTGCTGAACCATATTGTTCTTCGAGAGCCAAGCAATTATCTCTTCACGTTCCACCCTTGTTCCGTCTGTCAGCTTAAAAATGCTTTCGGATACCACTTGCCGACTATTCACTACAAAGTCCGCAACATTTGACTCAGGAAATTTCTCGATCAGAACCTTACGCTCACGATAGAACGAGTCAAATCGACCGTCGGTGTGTTGAATTTCAATTAATGCATTAAGGACATTCCAGGTAAAATCCTCAAAACGGCTTGTCTTATCTAGTACGAATCGAAGATATCCGTTATGCAATTTGTCTGTGTTGCACTTCAGGTAGATGAAATAAAGCCAGTTGCGGAAGTCGCTTCCAGCAATGCGGGCGTAAAAATCCGACTCCAGATTATCGCCTAGGTTGTGCTTTTCGAAAACTTCATTTAGCGAACCGTTGCTTTGGTTGAGTTCTGTCAACAACTCTGCCCAGCGAGTGTCACATCCACAAGAACGATCCAAAGCAAAGCTCTTCATTATGAATTTAATGCCGTCGTAGGCGGTACTGATTTGATGAACAGTGAATATCGAGTTATCGAGATTGACAGCCGTATTCACGGCAACAATACCACACCGCCCATTTTCGAGTTCGGCTAGCATAGCTTTGAAACCCGATAAAGCCGACAAGCCGACAGACGGAGCGGCAAGGGTAAATGATAAATCGCACTCAGCCTTGTCGATGACGCTGAACCGACGACTGTCAAAGCGAGGGTCTGTTTGCATCCCAGTAATCAGCGAGCCAAGCCCTCGTAGAAGCAACACCACTTTTGCATCGCCGACATTATAGTCTTTCAGCCGTGAAAGAGTGCGTGCAGCCTCACCGCTTCCGCGAAGCGCAAGAAACTCACCAAGCCCCGTTACAACGATCTTTTTCTTATTTTCATTCGAACCTGCAGCCTTGATATAAGTAAAGAGTCCGTCGATATCAGGCATTTTGTCGTCGTTGTTGCAGAAATCGCTCATCGAAACGAGATCAAGCCCCACAATCGACAACTCGTCCATCGCGTTTGCATACTGCCCGTCGCAGATAAACAGGAAATATGGCATATTAACAGAGGATGTCAGGTATTTCTTTACGGAGTCCATTTGCATTCTATTCCCCGCCGCCATTCGCCAGAATTTCAATTCCAACTGTAATACTGTCTTTAATGAGTCGTTTGAGGTACTGCTTCAACTGGGCGTCGTCCATCTGGTCTATTTTCAGGAGAACCTTTTCGCTGCCACCGGCGTTGTACTCGGCTTCAGCAAGTTGCTTCACCTTGCTCTTGACACTCGGATTGTCGCGCCAATTGTAAGTATCGATGGAAAGACGATCAAGCATATCCCTAACCTTATCGAGATCAGGAAACAAAATGCCGTATTCACCGACAATATCCTGCTTGAAGGCGGCGTTTCGTTTGTCTTCATCAGCGAGGACACCAAACAGCGTGGTGGATTCAAGGAACTCAATTGCGAATTTGATATCGGAATCCGTCCCCCAGCTGCGGTTGAGTGTGTCGAAAGCTTTCTTGGCTTTTTCATACTCGGCATCTGATACGCAGCATAAGATAGGTGTTTTGTAGCGGCTCGACCACTCAAGTGGGTTTTTTGTTCCTGTCTTATCTTTCCACAGACGGAAAAGCTGTGACTTCAACTGATTCTTACGGAACTCCTCTGCGACTTCTTTTACCTTGACGTTACAGTCGGTCTTCGGCAACTCAAACAAGCCAGTTTGCAGCTTGCTCTTTATTTCGGCAATGTCATTACCGCTCAGATCTTCAAGATACGACGCATAAATTTCAGCAAAAACACGTTTGTCATTCTCCAGCAACGCCCTGATTTCAGAGCCATACGTCAACAACTCCGCATGAAATGCTTTCAACTGTTCGGGCAAAATATCATCTTGCTTGCAGATTTTCAGGAGCATGTCGAGGACTTTAGCTAAGTTTGGGTACTTCGCTCGTAAAGCTTCGCATGAGATGCCGATGAACTTCAAACGCTCGCGCCAATCTTTGTATGTATCGATCAGAGAATGAGCTGCAGCATTCAAAATAGTATTGCTTTCTTTGACAACACTGTACTCGGTTAGCAGTTTGCGTATTTCGTCCTCGCCTGTCTGCTTGTCCCAAAGACATGAGTGTTTAACTCCGAACAAACGGCGAATATCGGCAAGCACATTGTTTTCAGCACCGATTACAGTTGCAAGTTCCATAACTTTGCCACCCTCAAAGGAGAGCAAGTACTCGCGCATACCTTTCTGGCAATTATCGCTTGTTATCAAGTTGAGCAAGTTGTCCGCAATAGAGGGTTTTGCGGACGCAATTTTGCCGATTTCAACAGCCTTTTTGTGAGCTTCGTTGCCTTCCCTTTGAGCAAGTTCAATGTACTTCTGAACAACCGGAAAGACGACGTCTTTATCCACCTCTTCAAGGCACCATACCGGCAGATTCAGACCGCGCATTTTATTAGAAACTGCTATCGCGGCCTGCCCTGCGGAAGAACATGAATTTGCGGGTATCCTCCACGCCTTTTCAGTAAGTTCATAAAAAGCCATTTCTTCAGGTGTCATCTTCACAATATAGGTTGGCTTGGCCGTCTTGCCGATGTAGTTTCCGAGCATCTCCGCAAGCTTATCCTGTGTCATCTGTTCGTGACCACCAGATGAGTCGCTGTAACGGTATTGCTCACTGCCGTACTCTTTCAACAGGAAACCGGCAATAAACGCTGAGAGATTGCACGGAGAAAAACCATAGTTCTCCTCAAGAAAGTCATATAGTTCGCCGATTGAAATTTGTCCGTCACGGACGAACTCGACCTCGATGCGCTTATCTATCTCGGTTTTGATTTTTGAAATCGGCAGCGAGGCTGTCGCAGGGTTTTCCCAATACTTATCAATATTCCAAACAGTCGGAAGGACATGCTTTTCGACTCCGACAACAACACCGCTTGAGACCTGCGATATACCAGACTTTGCTGATTGCTTTGCAGAGGTTATCTTCAGCTGCCCCTCTGAAAGACCCTTGGTGAAATCAAACACATACGGGAATTTGGTAGTCACTATAGTCTGAAGGACACTTGCTACTCCTTGCCCGTTGCCAAGTTTCTCGCCCTCTTGATTCGCGTAGGTGTATACGACGAACTGGCCGTTGTAGATACGGTTTTTCCAATCCTGGTCTAACACTCGCTTTGCTTTATCCGAACTTTCCCGCGACGACGAATTGTTGCTTCCTTGGTAGTACATCGCCATAGCTGAAAAATCCACATACTGCTCAAACGCTTCCGAGCCTAGTGGTGTAGAGAGTGCGTCGATGAATACGATGTTCTCATACATCTTATCCGCAATCGCAGTTTTGAGGATCTTGCGGAAGCTTGCCGCTTCTGAATCATCTTTGGCGAAGGCAATAACTGCGTGGAAATCCCACTCCGTGGCTTTGTCACGCAGGATATTAATTGTACGTGTGAAGTCGGTAATGGTTACGGTCGTATTTTTGCCAGTACCAGGCTCAGATTCAAACCTCAGACGAAGAGCCGGTGAAAGTGATAAAACGGTAGGAAGCCCACCTTCCATCACCAGTTTTGAGGTTGTGCTGCTTTGTCTTATTTCTTTCTTGAGGTTGTCAATTTTGGATTGGTCTCCAGCAAGCACTGCAGCCGCATAGGCATAACGCCCACTGCTTATCGGGTTTAAGACAAGGATACCTTTTTCCTTAAGTCCTTTCGCGAGGTTGGCGGATTTTGTCCCCTCTAGGTCTGAGATCCCCTCAAAGACATAGCTGAGATTCTGTTCAGTCGCTTTGAACAGATCAATCGAGCCGCCTAATCGCTGATCAATCGCCTGCATAATGAGTATGGCTTTTAGGACAACTTTCTCATCTGCACGCAAATTTTGTTGTTGCGGGAAAGTGTCCAATATCAGACGTATATCCGGTGTGAGGTTATTTTTGCCTTTCTCGTAGAAAAAGTTCCACAGCATATCCACCGTGAGAAGTGGGTGGTCATCAATGGGACCCGTATTCTCAATAAACCACTGAAACGCCTTTACATCGTCCATATTTGAGGATTTGATGAAGTCGAACATGCTCCGCTGGTTGGATTTGAACGCAGAGGCTATGTTTTTAAGGAGCAAAGCCGCCATCGGGTGAAGCGGCATAATGTCTTTCATATCCTGTGGGTTGCTAATCTTCGCAACTTCCATCACCTTAGTGCGGGAATTCTTGACCCGGTCGTTCAGATCGTCGGAAAGAATGTCCCACTGTGCCTTAGCAGCAGGCTTCACGTTGAAAGCATGACCGATGAGGTTGAACGCTATATTATCAGGTAGAGTAATTGGCACAGAAATAAATCGGTCACGCACCTTTGTCCAAGTTGTGTCGGCGGTCGTGAACAACTGCCCTGATTCGTGCGTAACGACAATGAAGTAGAATGGTTTTAGGTTCACCAACTCAGCAAGTTTTTGGAATTCCGATAGGCTCTCCCGGTTGTTCTTGAAGTAATCAGAGAACTCATCCCATATAAAGACTATCTTTACATTATTACGGTCGATAATGTCTGATAGCCAAGCAATGAGCCTATCCGCATCGATGCTCATCGCGGTGATGCCCTCTTTGTCGGCAAGACGGAATATGTTATCCATAAGTGTCTTGACTTCACCGCCCTTACGGAGAGTGTTCAGCACCTCATCAGCTGAGGACTGGCTGAACAGAGCCTCCCACTCCGGCTTTTTTAGGAGCATGTCAAAGAACATTTTATGTGATGGTTCGTCAATCCAAGCGATAACACTGTCTTTGAGGGTATTCTCGCCCGTGTAGAGGTTTGCTGCTACCAGAGAAGCCTTTAGTGTCTCTTGAACAGCAAGAAAGAAATCACGGGGCGAGGTAATACTACCTGATGCATATCGGTAAGCGGTTAAGATGCCATTATTCTTATGACCAATTAGCTTTTCGAGCAGATCAGTTTTCTTTTTCAGCGGTTCGTATCTGTCCCAGTAGGTGCGAAGTTCTTCTTCAGGCACTTCAAGAATCTTTTTTAGTGCATAAGCACACCGCGACTTGCCAGTGCCGTAAGCACCCTCAACCCAGAGGGAACGCTTCTCCTGCCGAGCCAATATTCGCTCCATGCTAGTCAACATTTCAATGAAAGTGTAGTGCGGGTATGTGCACGACCAAAAGTCAGAGCTGGCGGCGGCGATTGCAGAGTCGTTGACTTGCGGGAAATACTCCTCGTCAATGTCGAAGTATTCGCGGTATTTGTTGGTATTAGGCATTGGCATCAGCCCCCTTAAACAAATCTAGTACATCTTGGGACGATTTATCCTCTGCCAGCGTTATCTTTTCAAGGTCATGAGTAAACGATGCAGTTATGAATTCTGGATATTTAGCCGAAAGTCCCAATAGAAGCGGCGTCATATCCTCTCTATCAAGCCCAAAGATACGGGTAGGACTAATTCCATCGCGATCGATACTTTCATTAAGGAGTGTTGCAAGCGTGAACTCCTTAAAGTCGTTACACTTCTCTGCAAACTTGAATAGGCTATACAGAACCACACGAGGATCGCTCACCGAGCACTTTGTTCGAACGAGGTCGCCATCTTCGGTAACAAACCCCCAACGCAGACTTGTGCCGATTGGTGTCTCAACTATACGCTTGTAAGATTTAGCGATCGATTTAGCGTCCTTCGGTTTAACATCAGCAGCGGCCAGCATATCCTCGACTATCTGACGAGAATAGGATCTGCCGACATCAAAATTACTGACATACCACTCCATCTGCGGGTTTTCCGCAACAAGATTGATAAGAATCAGACCTAGAGCAGTGTCCGTTTCCCAGCCAATCTGGGAGATTAATTCGGCAAAAGAGGTAAAGTGATTCTTTTCATTCAGGGAAGCATCCTTAAGGAAACGCCTAAACATATCGAACATCATTGGACCCAGTGTATGTTCTGAAAAGAAAGCCTCCTTTAGTTCAAAGAATGATTGCAACCATTCAGACTTTGGAGCGTGGTCGGCGAACGAGTTTAGGCTTTTCATTGAATTACCTCCTCCTTGTGGATGGCGTAGCGAGTGGAACAACAGACAGCCACTGTCGATCGCGTGACACTCACGGCACCTAGTGCAGTTAGTTATTTTGATTTTTCCGTCAACAAAACTGATACAGCCATTTCGACAGTTAGTTTCGCAAACTTGGCAACTTTTACAATACGAGGCTTTTCGGAATACCTGACGGAATATTTTCCCAAACGCGGGTCGCTCTTTCATCACAACTTCAGGGATTGTGACAATGTAACCGTTCTTTGTATTCTTAACGGAAAATTGTATGTATTCACCTTCAAATCGAGCAGAGTAATTACCGTCGTCACCATGTAAATCGCCGAGTGTTTTAAACCATTCCACCCAGTCGGAATCTGGATCAGTAATGGTTATCGTCGTAACTCCGTTTGTAGTCTTTTCAATATAACGGAAAGAATTGTTTAATAATTCGCGTCCATTCTTTCTAGCGTTCCATCCGCCATTAAGAACATACGATTCTGTGTTGCTCTTCTTGCGCTTGTCTCCATTGTAAGTATTCTTGATATGCTCTACATAGTTATCCAACTCTGCCGGATAGCTCGTTCGGCGTAAGTAGTCGCTTGAGCCACCCGACATAGGACAAAACAAACATCCAGCTCGACCATTACCCTTCTTATATGCATCGTTAATCAGTATATCGTTCGCGTATATGTAAAGCCATATCTCAGCAGACGTCCATTCGAGGATTGAGTTGTGACTGAACTGTCCCTTCTGTTTTGAACCAAAGTTCTCATACATATAGGTGCTTCGAGCAACGCTCTCATGAGCCCGAACTCCGACAAAATCAAGGCCAATAAAGTTGTTCTTGCCAGTTACTTCCCTTAATTTCAGGGTCTGAGGAGTGCTTTTATGCACCGAGCAGCACCAACGAAGGACACGCGATGGTGGGCCGAACAATTTCCACGATTCCTTTGGGTTTAGGTGCGACTTAGCAGTGTAAAATGGTATCTCATCTTCGGTACATTGCTGTTTGGTCTTATCGATGACCACGTAGGTGTCGGGGAACTCCATGCCTGTATCGCCGAACACCACCACGAAACTGCCTCTTGGCAGAGCTTTTTTAACAAGGTCGAGTAGGACACAACTATCCTTTCCACCCGAAAATGCTACATGGAAACAATCGAGCCGATCCTTGTGCTTGGTGTATATAGCCAGAATTTTTTTGACAGTACTCTGCTCGATAATTTCAAGTATCGCTCGGTTTGCTTCAACCATAGCTCCTATATCAACAGGACGTAGCGATAAGCCTTCAGGTTCCGGCATTATCGGTTTGCCGTCCTCACCGTTCTGAATGATAATATCAGGAGCAGTGTAGATATTGCCGCCTTTCAACTTCGCGACGAGCACACCGCGATAGTAGTACTGATTTGCTTCCGCCCACATATATGGACTATCGGTTTGCTTGTCGTACTTCCAGTACTTATCAAAGCCTAGTGTATCTAATTCGCTCGCGTAAACCGGGCGTGGTTCTTTTGAAAATCCGGTAGGCGAGTAATTAAGAATTATTCCGCCTGATATTTTGTCGTAGGAATACGAATACATCTTCAACCCTTCTGTTTATTCATAGTTTTCGCATTAGATATAATTTCATTAACTTTTCCGGTCTTGCTTTTACCTGTATAGCCATTCTCATAAAGAAACTTGCCCACAGCGGTTTCGTTTAAAGGAACATCGGCATTCACCACAGCATCGGTCATAATCTCCGTGTAGTCCATACCACAGGTTTTGCGGATAACTGTTCCAGCGTTCCGAGAATTAATTGATGGAGTGTCAAACCGAAATTTTTGACTAAAGCGACGGCAGTAGCTTTCAAGCAGAAACAAATTCCACGTCTGACCACAGTGAGGGAAAGCACCGAAGGTGGTAAATGATATAAGTGGCAAGTATTCATTCTCAAAAAACAGTTCAATCGCGGCATCAATTGCTTCGGTATCAAAGTGGACAAACTTATCTGCAACGTAATTGACTTTATCAATACGAACCAAAACAGTGTTGCCCGCCTCCATCGGAATCCAACGGTTAATTTCACCTGTTAGTTCCTTTTCGTAACTCAGCAGATCGTCAAGCGAACACTTGTCGATAGTTAGGCAATAGTTTTTCATAATGGTCAGCGCGTCAAGAGTGTCACCCTTGCGCGTAACAATTTTACCTTTTATATCAAATTTATCAGATAGACAGATGCGGTAAACCGAGTTATGAAGCGCGGTCATGGAAAGTTTATAGTTGCGTTCCTCGATTTCGCTTAGGGGCAAGTCTGCAATCGAAGCATATCCGCTAGAGTTGCATTCCCGTGAAACGGCATCACGAATTGCTTGCCGTTCTTCATTGGTGATTTCAATCTTGCTGACATGTGAGAAGGTCTCCACACTGTTCCAAATAAAGTTGCTATTTTGACTGAGGACGCTCTTAATCCTATCAAGTGGTGTGTACCATAGCCTCTCAGTAAGTTGGCTGTAAGTCCGCAGTACATCATCACCCCACACTCGTAGGATTTCACCCTCAAGAGCGGTAATTATGGAAGCGTCAGTGTAGCCAAAATAGGTCTGTGTGAATGAGAGTTTCGGAAACAGTCTACGAAGAACTTCAATAAGCATATCCTCGGAAACAACGCTTGCTTCAAATAGCCAGCTCTCGTTTTTTACATAAAACTCTGCAAAGAATATGGTTTGAGCACCGCCAGAGAAGTAATCTTCCGCCTGTTGTTTAATTCGCTCTTTTACCTGCTCCGGCACAGCATAAACTTTACCATTAAAAGTTGTCCCACAAGCAGCAATACGGCTTTTCAGCTCTTCGTCGTGTAGAGTAAGTTCCTTATCCATATTCTTTTGATAAAATGTACGGAAACGTAACAGCTCGATTGGGGAGTTCAACCTGAAGCCATTAGCAAAATGCGTTGAAAGTATGTCTTCCAATTGCGCAACGCGCTCCGGATAAAGCACAGGTTCAGGATGTGCAACGGAAACAATATCTACAGGCTTAGAATATGTGACAGATACAGTTTCTACAGGTTCAGAATATGTGGCGGTTTCAGCATCTGCAGGGCATGTATGCGTCGCCTTATAAAATAAATGATTCAATTTAGTGACATTAACCCATCCAGTATCGAGAACGTTAATACTAATCGTAAAAGTATCAACTAAATACGTTCCAGCCTCACTATCCCAGGTTGCGTCTGGAGATAAATGAAGCAAAGCCGACAGAGTACTCTCGATCTCAATTGCATCTTTGCGGACGAAGTGTTGCTTCTGCCAGTTTTGATAAGTTGGCGAGATGACTCCAAGGCATACCAGGAAAGCTAAGTCTATCGCGGTATGGTAATCATCAATTCTCCTTCCGAGGACTCTGTTTGCTGATATCCAATTGATGGAGCATGTGTCTTTAGCGTATCTGATTAACGCATAGAGAGTGCGAAGTTCTGGCAATTTGCAGGTATCATACTTTGGTTCACGCAAGAAATAATATGAATCCGCCTGATCCTCGATTTTCTGTTTCCATTCGGGAATAAGTTTATCGTTAATCGGCCATTCATCCGGGGAAGCGATATAAAATAACGATTCCTTCAACTCTTGATTTCTAATGCGCTCAACCCAAACGCACCAGCGGTACTCCATAGCAGGAGTCCAAAGAGGAAAAGAGTAGAACTCTTCACCAGCATATCGAGCCATTGCATATAGCTGGCAATCATATTCATTTAGCAAAAGTGAAGAGTCGATATTGGCGAACCCCTGTAGGTTGGCAGTTAACCCATAGACACTCGGCGCATACTTAGCAAATTCATCCCTGGTAAAAAGAATCGGGCCTACGCTACGCTCCGAATAAGAATCTCCAGCTAGTATTTTGAAGTCTTCTACGATTTCTGTGAAGTTCGCCAAGTTACGTTTCTTAAGAATAGACCGTATAATTGAAGCTACAGTACTTTCGTCATCCATTTCAGGTGCAGAAGGTTGACCAGTATCGTCAGGTGAATCGATCTGCTCTGAAGTTTCCAAATCCTCAACTTGGTAACTGCCTATGCTGCAACACCCCTTTTCACCCATCAGGACAAACAGATGCGGTGCTTCGCGCATAACAATATCAGCATCACGAGAAGAGCAAGATTCGTTAGGATAGAGTGAATTGTGCCATATTGTTAAGTCATGAAGTGATAAGTGGGCATTTTCATGACACAGAAGTTTGTGAAGATGCACAGTTCTTTTCGCACGGGAAGCAATTCGGCCACTAACTACATAGCCGTCATAAATTTTGTAGTCAGGTAAGAGGCAGATCACCGTACCAGCGTCGGCCTGAGAGAGCTCAAGATAATTCGCAACCGTTACTAAAGGAAGAGGTGCACCTGTATTCTGTAGTAGTTTTTTAGTTTTTTGCTGATGAGACGTGAGTTCTGCCGGAGAAAGAGCAGATCGATACCATGAAGCCGTACTTTCGACAGCAATAGTTGCAAGCCAAGATGAGACACTCATATTGCAACAATCGAGAGCTAAAAGGAACTCACCATTCAATTTCTTCGCAAAAGCTCTGGTAACATCGGTTTTTTCGAGAACACTATATGGATTGGCAAGGCGGTTCCAGAGAGCATCAACATCTAATTTTGAAATTACAGTGGGCAGCCGATTTCCAATATCCGTGAAGTTAATTTTTTCTGTAATCTCTTTGATGATCTGCTGAGCCCTAGCCTTAGAAACCCCTATTGCTGCGCCAATTTCATCAAAGGTCTGAGACTCCTCACCATCGATCCCATAGCGTTTCTTTACTATATCTCTGTCGCGGTAAGATTGGATGGCAATAGCTTCACGCATCAGCTTAATCAGTGTGTCAAAATCAAAAACATCAGCGTCAAGTGATACGGTTTCGATATCTGCCTGTGGTGCAGGAGCAGACGAATAATCAACTAGAAGTGGCGTTAAGCCAAGCTTTGCAATACAAAGAACCAGTGTCCTAATTTTCTTATTTCCGAAACCAGGCGTACAAAGAATACGGTTTAACGAAAATTTAGTATATTCACCGATCCGCTCATTTCGTTTTGAATAAGGCCATTCTAGGCGATATGTTCTGGCAATTTCATAAATCGACGCCGATTTGAGCGGAGTCGTATTGATCAATTCACACCATTTCGACCAGGTTTCCTCTTTAATCAAAGAAGACGGCTTTTCTGCCGCAAGAAGTCGCTCGAATGTTAGTGGCTGTTCAAAAACTGGGTGATGGTGAATGGGATGAAACTGGTTACCTCTTGAGTAGCTTGTAAACTTAGATTTGTCGGTTTTATAAGCTGCGTACGCAACACAGGCGAGCAAAGTCCGAACTTTTTTCCTGCCGAATCCAGGAATCATTTTGATAGTAGTAATTTCGTAATTAAGGAAGTCACCCAAAAGTTCAGGAGTTCTTCTGAGCGGCCATGGCATCTCAATCGAAGTAGCGACATCTGAAATCATCTTAACAGCGTATTCTGATGCGGCTACGGTGGTTTTCCAGTTTTCGTAGAGTTTGATAGGTATCAAACCTTCAGGATCGTCAGAATTCAATACTTCAACGAAGAAGTTATCAATCATCGCTTCATCTAGATCTTCGTACTCTGCAACTGGTTTAGTCAGCTTATATGTGTGATCAGAGTAAGCTATTCCAGGAGCGACTATATTTGGGGATATTGCGGGTGACTCAGACGTGTATGTCCGTGTAAGATTCTGTGATAGGGACTGGGATTGAGATACATACGGATGTGAAATATTAATCTCTGGAACGAGTTGTGGTGGCTCGGGATATGTTCGAAGAAGCGGTGTGATACATCGAGACATCGATTCGAATGCAACCTTGGTCACCATCGGAAGAGGTAGCACGCGCTCCAGCGTGCAGGATTTACATGAAAAATGATTTGCTGTAGCGGTGACTATATTTGCATCATATGTTTGAGATTTTAATGCTATCGCTGAACCACCAGTTCGGTATAAGGAGGAACTGTGCTCTTCGCAAATTTTTGCGATGATTGAGCGAATCGTCCTATTTGTCAAAATGGTATCAAACTTAGTAGTGAAATAAGCAGCAAAACATTTGCTCGGAACTGGGATTTTTGCAAATTCTAGCATCTGAGTGATTTCAAACAGAATGATATTCTTTACATCATTAAATTCTGCGTTAAAAGCGTCTGTAGCATTTGAGGAATGTATGTAAACCGCTGGATTGAGTTTAATATACTCGGAATTTGATTTCAACTGTGAGTACGCGGAATGTTTACTGCCGAATGCCGAAAGCAGCAAGTCGTCAACATCCAGATAATGCAAAGGAATTTTTGAATTCAGCATTATCAGTTTGACCTTGTCACTAACTGACAAGGTTGGATCAAATATCGGTTTAGAAATATCCATCAACAATCACGCTTAAATAAATAAGATAGAAATAGCACCATAATGAGGTCAGTTAAGCCACATTGAGCAACAGTCACTGACAACCGCTATAATTTCAACGTGTTGTAGCGGCTTGACGATTGTTTATGAACGTTTCTTGGTAACAGAAATTCAGCATATTTACCACTAGAATTAATTCTCATTAAATAGCAAATTCAGTGTACTAAATTGCTACAAATTTGCTCTCAATGCCAGCTTACCCTACGACCTCCCCCATTAAGCGACCTATGAAAAATTATTTCCAAGCGAGTAGACTTCACTGTCGAATTTTCTGCAGGTCAGAATTTGTTCAGAAGGAGAGACTATATGAAGAATGCTAATGCGGATGTAGTGATTATCGGAAGCCATGACACGGCTTTCTACAGTTGGTCAAATAAAGAAGCAAATACACTGCTAAACAACCTCTAGAAACCCTTGTTTCAGCCTCATAATCTTGTTCAGTATCTCATCAGACCTGTCATGGGTGCGTGCGCTTCCGGCCATATCCTGCACAAGACGATAACGCTGCTGATCTCCTGTTTCAGCTTCCATAATTTCCAATATAGCTATTCCGGTCGCTTCATCCGCTATAGCCGCCATGTCACGTCCCAACAATCGGATTCCAGCCAGGACAAGGTCAAACCCCTCCATCTGGAGCAGTTCAACCTCATTATCAAACAAGCGGTCTTCGTTACCGGCCTCTGCGTAATGCTCCATAAAAAACAGCAAGTCTTCGGCATCTTTGGAACGTACTGGATAACGGTCATTCCAGGAGATAATCTTCATCAACGACATACCCGGAATGGTCGGCACTTTCACATCAAGCACCGGAGCGTCGCTCAACCGGACATTCATTCCATATTGATATGCTTCCTTGAAGCCCATGATGTTCATAATAACCTGCTGATCGGGCGGCCAGCTGATTGTTCTGCCTTCGGGACTGACATTACCAAACGGTACAATATCGACAGGGAATCTCCCAAACTTCAGCCTGTACGGCTCTCTTGTCGCCTCAAATTTCCCTGTAGCGACCAACGCTTTTGACAATTGCTGAAATTCATCCCAACCGTCAACCTCAACACCGATATCGAGGTCACGGGTGGCCCGATCAGTTCTGATGGTGTGGCAATGGTTCAACACGATATCGCGAGCCGTAGCACCAACCACAAAGAAGAGAATACCAAGAGCTGAAGCCTCCTGATGGATCACTTTCAGAATATCCAGAATTACGAGATCAATCTTCTCTGATAAGTTGAACGATATGTTCGTCATATATTATCCGTGCCGTTTCAATATTTCGCTGGTTTCCGGTTGCCATCAAGTCGGCATAAACCAGTATCGGGTGAACCGTCTCCCCATGTGGAACAATTGTCTCCGGTTGCCAGAAACGATGGAGCAGTTCCACATCACCTTCGGGGTCTTTCTTGAGTCGGTTCTGGATTAGCACGGCTTCGGGATTGTCCTTATCAACATAGACGGTTATTGTCTGAGGCTTCAGATAGTCGGTCAGCTTTCCAGCTGCGACCTCACCACCCCATTGTGCCTTTTCCGGATTCAGCACCGCTTTCTGCCACCAGCCATCCGCGCCTCGATAGCGTCCCATTAGCAATTTGGGGCGCAACTGCTCGGCATAGCCGGTTATCCAGCGTTCCAGAAGCTTTTCTTTCCCTATCAATCGAATATGTCGAGCACGACCTTTGCCGGTCTCCACCAGGTAACCAAGTTCGTTCAGCTCATTCAGAACCCAGTTCACCATGCCCAATGCGACATCTGTTTTGGCTGCGATGGCACGGTAGGTTTCATTCTCCAGTCCCGGATTGCAGAGCAGGGCATAGAGTACCCGTAGTCCGGTTTGCTTAAAGGCACGGCCAACAACAGGCGTTTTTACCACTCCCTGAAGCTTGTTGCCTTTGATAAAAATATAGAAGGGGGGCTGATTGATGAAGCAGTTACCGGCTGTGTCCATAAACTGGGTATCACCATCACGCAGCCTGTCGGCCATCTCTGCAGTTACTTGCGGAATTATCATCACACAGCGGGTCTGGTTTTTCGGTCGCCGATATAACGCAAGTGCGGCATTAACTGCTATGGCACCGCCCTCGACAACCAGTAGTTCCAGCTTGACGGTTGCTTCCGGTGTTTTCAAGAGCAAGAACTGCTTGTCTGGTGCTTTATTGTCAATATCGAGCACCAGCCCGGTCTGGCGCATAACAGCGCCGAGAGCAGTTTTTAGAATATGTTTTGGGTTGTTAGTTGTCGGCATATTGTTCACTTAATACTTCTGTTCATTTTTTATGAACATATCATTTATGTGAACAAATATCAAGGCGTTTGCCATATTGGATTTCGTATAGCCCCATAAACAAAAAAAGCCGTTCAACCGGCATTTTTTCCGGTTCAGCGGCCTTTATAATTCTGATTCAACCATCCGTTATCCTCATAACATAAAAAGTGTTTCACATTACTCCGGCAACCTCCACCTGTCAACGCAACAAAGCGCCCTCATACCATTCACATGTTCTGCTTCTTTTTGACATTTCTATATTTGCGGATAATGGCATGTTTGACGCGATAAAGTGGGGTGCTGGCTACGGGAAACCACCCTTTTGAGTTGTGACATGAAAAATTATGTTGCATGCTACCCGTTGAAAAAAGAGAGCATTTGAGAGGGTCTATGAGCCAGTTACCACGTTCAATCGGCTCCTTTGAGTGCAATTTGAGCCTCCAAAAGCCAATCACTGTACTGATGACGCAATTGGATCAATCGACGCTGGATCGACCTTCTGATGATATGTTTCTGACTAGCCTTGTGATTCCGTATAACGTTTTGCCGTGGCTACTCCATTTCAGTCTTTACTTTTCATTGCCCATTCCCACATTAAACCGGGTATTTACCTGTCCTCACCCAGTTCCTTACTCAACCACCGCGACAAACTGATAAAATCATCTGATGTCTCGGTGACGGGATGACGCCCGACCTCATCCAACAAAAACCGTTTCTGTTCAAAAGTAAAACTGTTAACAATATCAAGAAAGTAATAATGGGTAGCGCGAATGGTGGTCAGGTGCTTGCAAAAGGTATCGAATCCTTCAAGATTAAATAGCTTCTGCGCTGCCAAACGCTGGAGCCAGATATCTTCGCCGGCCGGGCCAGGAGTTCCAGATGGATTCCTTTGAACAATAGCCTGCAAAATTTTCTTTCCGGCGGAACAGCTGCCAACCATCAGAATGCTGAAATAGAATGCCCTGAATAGCAACGAAAATCGCGAATCTTCCTTGTCAGTCACACAATAATCATCTTTTTGTAGCTCGTTCCCGTCAAGCCACCAGGAAATATAGTGCTTCAGTAGGTTTCTACATGAGGGAAGCACGTTAGCGAGAGTTCGCAGTTGCTTGCTGCGCTCACCCCAGAGATAAGTCTCGGCATCATACAGTAGTCCCAAATGCTCGATCCTGAGCCCTGCTGTCGCCGTTTCAAATGACTTTCGCTGATCATTGGAACAAATTGCCGTTATTGCGTCTCGATATAGCGAATGTTTTAACAAACCCTGGTATGCCGGAGAAGAAAATCCTTGTTCCAACAAGATTTCCAAGCCTCGGTAGAGTACAACTGAATGTGGAACTTCATCAAAGAATGGCAACTTTTTATGAGCTAAAGACCGTCGCAAACTACCAAGCCCGATGATGAAATCAGGAGTTTCACGCAAATAGAAATAGCGGGACAAATTGTTCCCCAGGTCTTTCATCTGCAGGTTCCCTCGCACATCATGACTCAATAGATCGAGAGCAATCCCTTCGGTACAGTATCCACACATAATGACTCCCATGACAATATATTTTCGTGCTAATTTGACCATCTACATAAGAATAGTGCGGTTCAATGTGCTGAAACGGAGTGACGCCCGATGTGAAGTGTCTTCGCCACGGCTATCTGTCAATCGTTTCTTCAAGGCGTCAAGAGCCAGATGTTCAAGAATGATTTCTGGCCGGTCTGTCTGGCTTTCACTTTTAATTTTCATCACAATCTCCAAGCTCCTGATCGCCATCATCCGATTCCAATCCCTCATCAGTCACCGCCAAATATGATTCAACAAGGCGTGCTGGTACTTTTCGTGTCCGCCGATAATTGGCTTCCATCCCCACCAAAAAGAAATTATCAAACGGAACAAGAACATAACCCGAATCGAGCATCATTTTCCCGACATTGGCGATAATATCGTCTGTCAATCGCTCGACACCGGCTATCCCTCTGAGCTGATTCCACTCAATCTGGTAGGGTTCACACTCGTCGTCGCTGAATTCCTCGTTGTAAATATCCCTGAGAATACTTGCTGTCTCTGCTGCTGTTCGTGCCATGGCTGGCCCCCTTGGATTAGTATTGAACTTATTATCGCACAGGATCACGACAATATATGTCGTGTGCAATTGATTACAACTTGCTGTTGTGAGAGAGATTGAAGTGGTTGTAAGTTTGAAGGAATTACAGGAATCCAGCTGAAATAATCCGTGTTTTGGTGTATAGAGGGTGCTGTCGAACACTTGCATGAAATTTGCCGAAAAATGAAAGCACTACTTCAATTGCCAATTACAATAGCACGCTTCAATTAGTAGATATAGAACAATTACGGATAGTTATGCTGTTTTGATGGATTTTGCACTAAAGGGACTATATGGCTATTGAATCGTCAGAGTCTCTTCGCGACCAACTGCGGGTGTTTGCCAAAGATAGGGATTAGGACCAGTACCACACCCCAAAGAACCTCTCTATGGCGCTTATTGCGGAGGCTGTTGAACTGGTTGAACACTTCCTGTGGGTAGAGGGTGATAAAAGTCACCTGCTTGAGGCCAAGACGCGCAGGTCAGTCGAAGAAGAGTTGGCTGATATTCTGATCTACCTGGTCAGAATTTCCGATAAGCTGGGAATTGATTTGTACGAGGCCGCAGAGCGTAAACTGGAAATCAATAAACAAAAGTACCCGGCTGATAAGGTATGTGGCCGCTCCAAGAAATATTCCGAATATGAGGACGACAAATGACCAAAGCTGATATTACCGAACGCATTCAGGCGCAAATTGGTTGTTCCAAGAAAGAATCTACTGAGATGCTTGAGACCGTTTTCTCCATCATGAAAAAGACGCTTGAGCAGGGGGAAATGCTAAAGTTGACCGGGTTCGGCAACTTTGTTGTCAAACAAAAGAAAGACCGCCGTGGTCGCAACCCTCAGACTGGTGAGACGATCACCATCGAAGCCAGAAAAATTTTGTCATTCAAGGCAAGTACAATTCTGCGCCAGGCGATAAACAGATGATCTTTCACTGTACCAAAACGCTTGCCGCCAAACTGCCGGACGTATCACCTGTGCCCCTTGTAGATGCAAATCCTCTGGGAAGTTGGCATGCCCACCTGCACGTAATAGACCGGCGACAGTGCGCCATGTTCTGCCATGATTCAACCCGTTTCATACTATTTCAGGCGGGTCTAAAGAAAGAACAGTTCAATAATTTGGGGCAACTGCATAAAGATCTGTTCAAATTTGCACTTATTTCCTTGGGAGTGCCTGACAGTAGTATCAAGCGTGTCGAACTTGCCATGGGACCTCCGCAGTTCGATACGGCGACCGATCGGTCAGTACTTGGCACCCTGAACCAGTCACGTAGCGACTTTGACCATTTCATATCCGACTATAGCAACATTCTTGAGGTCGACCCAGTTATCGCGGCACGCTGGCTGAACCACAGGCCATTGACAGCCAGAGGCACCTGGTTATGGGCGGACAAAAGTATGCTCGAACTTGTCGGAAAGTTGTAAAGACCATACCCGCATCCTTCCATGTACTTTGAAAGGAAATGCCATGCCTGAAATCATAATTGAACATGCCCCTGATTCCGACAAACTCGGTGCTCTTGGTGTTTCCTCCTGGCCAATCTGGAACTGTGACGTTTCCGAATTTCCATGGACCTATGACCGCAGGGAAACCTGTTACCTGCTGGAGGGCGAAGTTGTCGTCACTCCTGACAGGGGCAGCGCCGTTCCCATCAAAGCAGGTGATCTTGTGATATTCCCTGCCGGCATGTCGTGCCGCTGGAATGTTCTGCAGGCGGTTCGCAAGCATTACCAATTTGATTGATGGGTTCGCTCCTCGCTGTAGATCTGGGCCTGAAAACCGGATTGGCACTTTTTGGCGAAAACGGCAGACTCGTCTGGTACCGCTCCCATAACTTCGGAACCACTGATCGACTGAGACATGGCGTACCGGGAATTCTGAATGCCATTAGTGATCTGACGGCTGTGGTGATCGAGGGTGGCGGCAATCTGGCTACTGTTTGGGACAAGGAAGCTGAGCGACGCGGTATCACGTTGATTCAAATCGGTGCAGAAAAGTGGCGGCAGTTGTTTCTGTATGACCGGGAGCAGCGCTCAGGCACAGACGCCAAAAGATATGCCGGTGAAATGGCGCGCAAGGTCATCAAGTGGAGTGCGGCACCACGGCCAACCGCGCTCCGGCATGACACCGCCGAGGCCATTATGATCGGCTTGTGGGGGGTGCTGCAACTCAGGTGGTTGGCAGAACTCCCGAGGGAACTACAACGATGATAAACTTGGAGCATACTTGGCAGTTGTGGCGACAGGATGATAACGGCCATTGCTTCCTTGTCGATAATTTCGCAACGTTGGCAGCGGCGGAAGCTATGATGGCGGAACTGATGCGCGGCCACCATAAACAAACATACTGGGTCAGTGAAGAAGTGGAATCTGAGCAATGAAGCGACCAACCATCACTACTGAAAGCGGCAGGCATTTTCTGACCGACAGGATCAGGGAAGAAGTTAACTTCTACCTGACATCACAAAGTCAGGGAGAGGCACCGCCCTCCATACAGAAATCGGTATTACCTGATGCCCGGATAATAAAACTTTCGGATCGAAACTCCTGGACCATTCCACCGTGTGACTTACTGACCGCAATCGCTGATCGCCAGAGTCAGCGAAAATTCAACGTAGATCCACTGACACTGGAAGAACTGGCCTTTCTTCTCTGGGCAACCCAGGGAGTAAGGGAGAAACTTCACGAAGCTGCTGTCTTGAGAACCGTTCCTTCCGCCGGGTGCCGACATCCGTTTGAAACGTATCTTGCCGTACAGCGTGTGGAGGGACTGGATAATGGTATCTATCGCTATATGCCGCTGGATAATGCGTTGGTCTTCGAGAGAGATGTCGCCAACCTGCCAGGTTATCTCACTGCCGCCACCCGTGGCCAGAGATTTACCGGGCAGTCTGCCGTCACCTTTATGTGGACTGTCATCCCGGAACGTACCGAATGGCGGTATGCCGAAGCGTCATATAAAGTGATTGCGCTGGATGCCGGTCATGTCTGCCAGAACCTCTATCTTGCCTGCGAAGCAATAGGTGCTGGTACCTGCGCCATTGCAGCGTACAACCAAACGCTTGCCGACGAGCTGTTGGGTGTTGATGGCGATAAGGAATTTTGTATCTATATTGCCCCTGTCGGTAAAATAGACCGGCAGCTATGAAAGGCAGCCCAACCAACACCGACATTCCTCTCATATATAGCAGGAGCGTCATGAATCTCTACTAAATTGCAGCAAAGGACTGTTGATGCAAGGATTACAACCTGGACTTTACCGGCACTACAAGGGTGGCAACTACCAGGTCATCGGGGTAGCCAGACACAGCGAAACCGATGAGCAGTTAGTTGTCTACCGGTGCCTGTATGATAATGACAGCCTCTGGGTTCGACCGCTTACCATGTTTATGGAAACTGTGCTCATTGACGGGCGCACGGCACCTCGATTTGAACGATGCGATTAAGCCTGACACAGAGCACCCGTAACGGTGAACCTGTTCTGCTAAAGGCCATCTTGTGCCTCATTTCGAGAGAAATATCTCTATTGCGTCACAATACACACGAAGGGAAAATAGTATCCTAAAGTCGGGGGCAGCTGGCCGATATCTGACTCTAACTGGCGTGAAATCGGTATCAAAAGCTATGTTTCATCATTGCGTCGCTGTCATTTGCTGCCGTTTACGGGACAGCTACTGACTGCAAAGTTGATCTCCATTTGTTGATTATTTCTGGTGTGGAATTATCCTTTAACAATACACTTGATTGTTAATGGTTAAGGTGCTAGCCTTTAACACCTTATTTGATTATTAAAGGATATCCCCATGAAGAAGACCGATCTCAGTCCAGCTCGGCAAAAGCAACTCGTTCCGGTGATTTCACATTCAGGAGCGTTTGCTGTTATTCCACCGCCCCCCCCCACGGTTCATACCCTCAAAAGGCATCATAAAGGAAGTTATCCATGCCCACGAGGCACTTGGTGAACTCCGAGTCTCCACGGCACGACTGCCCAACCCCAACCTTGTTACCAGGACCTTCGACCGACGTGAGGCGGTTCGGAGCAGTCAAATTGAAGGCACCAGTTCGGACATGAATCAGCTGTTCACCTATGAAGCCACCGGCAGCGATGAAGGCTTACCGGCTGATGTGCTTGTCACCCTGAACTACGTCAAAGCCCTTGAAGTCGGCCTGAGCGTGGTCAGAGATCGCGGCCCGTCGGCGCTTAATGAAGCTTTGATTAAGGAACTGCACCGCAACCTGATGAGTGGCTCCGACTATCGCGGAGAAATAGGCGAGTATCGGGATATACAGAACTGGATCGGCGGCAGCAAGATTTACCAGGCCCGTTTTGTTCCACCACCCCACGAGCATGTCCCGAACTGCATGAAAGAGCTGATCGACTTTCTTCATGATGTACCTGCGGAAGAGGATATGTACGAAGTGCCGGTTGTCATCCGTCTGGCAATCGCCCATGCGCAGTTCGAGACGATTCATCCTTTTGTCGATGGTAATGGTCGTGTTGGTCGCCTTCTTTTGCCGATCATGCTGGCTGCGGAAGGATATCTGCCGGTATATATTGCCGGGTATCTAAAAAACTATCAGCAGGAATATTACGACCGACTAGCAGGCGTACAGTTGCGAGAAGAGTGGCAGCCGTGGATACAATTTTTCGCCACAGCGGTGGAAGAGTCGGTTAAGGAATCAATCCAGACAGCCAACGCATTGGATAACCTGATGCGACGTTGGGAAGAGCGGATAGAAACACTAAAGTTCCGGTCAGACTCGGCTGTAAAGAAACTGCCTAAACTTCTGATCGGCAGACCCGTTGTTACTGCCCGCCAGGTTGAAGCGGAGCTGGGCATCTCGTTCCCCGCAGCTAATAATGCCCTGGTCAAACTGGCAGAAATAGCCATCCTCACCATTCCGTATGAGCAACAGCGTAACCGTACCTTTATTGCCCATGAAGCAATTGACATTCTCAACAGCAGGTAGCTCTTTAGGAGGTTTCAATACTGCTGACTATTGCAGTAAATATATAGTAATTAGTTCAAACCCCAAGGGAGATTTCAGATGCCTATAAAGCCACACAATGGTGATAAATGGCCACCAAGAGTAAAAATATACATTTACGATATGGAGAAACGGCTAATTAAAACATCAAAAAGCACCCGATACAACCTTAACGATAATTTGATGGAACCATGGCCATACACAAAGAGAATAGTTTATTTTGGGATGAAAACTCTCAGCACTAATTGGCCAATATGGGACGAAGAATCTATCAGATGTGTTGAGTATCTGATTGATTATGACCTAAACTTTGATGGGAATGAAGTAATCATTACCAGAATGACTCAAAGTGTCGGACAACCGTGTACTTCAGAGTTTCTTTGGCTGCTCGAAATTTCAAGCTAAGAAATCATTGGAAACGAAGGAACAAGCCCATATATCATCAGCAACAGAATTTATTTGGATAGTTTTGAATGTTGCCCTGGATTTGAAGAATGTTTAGCAGAAGATTGCACTGAATCATGATCCGATATTGCAGTTCCAGATGTACCATACTCTACTGAAGTAATCAGGGGCAACGGCACCTGTACATTGTTGCCCGTAAAAATATTATTTGAGGGTGCTTTGATGATAAATTATGATAAGTGAGACTCCTGCATATTGGCTTGAAAATCATTGGGTTAGTTCTCAAATGTCTTCAGATACACCAGCAACACAGGCATATTGAAGTTGTCTCTGACAATTTTACCAATACCACCGATCATCCGTTGCAACTGGTCACCCCTCAAGTTGCCCTCCTTTCACCATTATTTATAGATTCTGCTCTTTTACTGCACTATACACAGGAAGAGGAAAATCGTGCTCTAAAGACGGCTTGAAATAGTCAATGTACGCCGTCTATCAGCACATAGACACCCTCAAAAAGCCTCCTATTTTTATCACAACTGTTTATGCTTATGCACACTGACTTGGCATCAGCAGGAAGAGCCCATTAACATGATATCTGATTAGACGATATTTCTGCTTTGACACCACAACGGTCAGTGTTGACTACAGTCTGAGTTGATAGAACTGTTGAATTGCTCTAGTGATGGAAAGTACTGCCTAATCATATTTAGAATAAGTCTATACCGTATTTGCAACGAATGGTATTTAGTGTGGTTATAACTTATTGATATTACTATGTGTGATGTATTACATATATACTTATGATAAGCGTTTTCACGTGTTTCAGTGCAGCGAAGCCCCTCAATCAGTGATTTCATCCAATTTTCAGTAAATTCATGATATTTTCCTGTCCACATTTGTCATTTTCAGCAACAATTGTGATGCCCGAGAAAAATGTAATTGTTGGTTAGCAATGAAGTGGGGTCTGATGCAAACTCAGAGAAAAAATGGGCTGCTTTGCTAATAACGACAAAGCAGCCCTAACGAATATAATCTGTATCAAAATTCATTTTTTGCCTGATGAAGTCTTGTTGCCCAGATCAATACCCGAAAACTCGGAAAGTTCCTTTAGTATTTTCTCAGTTGAATACTCTCCCTGATAGCGGCCAATCAGGTTACCTACCGTTTTGCCTAATCTCGACACACTTTTTGCGAAGGCCGCCTTGTCAGAAGCAGCACGTCTAACACGCCTCTTCTCATTGAGCTTGCTCCAGTTGAGGCGCTTAACATCTGAGCCCAGAAACAATCTCCACAAAGGCTGCCGCTTGGGTGCCCTGCGTCTTTTGCTGGCTGGCGTCACAAAGTCAATACAACTAACCATGGACGCACGACACCGCGTCTCGAACTGGTCAAGACTCTCTGGAGAGTAGTCTTCCAGGATGTAACGAATCTTTGCAGCATCTTTGAATTTAATTTCCAACCTCATGCGCTGCGTTTTAGGGCGAAAGTATATTGTCCCAAAATTTGTCGTGGAACGGGCAGAGGCAAGATGAATCCGACTCAGTTCCCTCTTGCAATACACCACCTCAGGAGCCCTTTTTGCAACCAGATTGCCTGTGCAGTAATCGTCACTATCATTACACCAATGTACAACCGTTTCCTTTGAAATAAGTCGTTTGTTATCGTTGAAAGCTATATCCAGCTGCTTCGGTGTATATTCATATTTAGACAGGTATTTTAACAATTTACTAAACTCGAAATCTTGTGCACAGTCAAAAAATGAGCCATGCAGATTGATCGTCGTGTATCCAGTACTTTCGTTCAAGTTATGCTTGATATGCACACTTTCTCTAACGCCATTGAATGCACGTGTTAATTTCAAGATATTGTTAAATGGTGGTGACTGTTTGAATAAATCAAAATCTACTTTCAGAACCTTGTCGCACAACCATTGAATGTTTTTAACTTTCATTCCGTGTACGACTGCCACAAATCCGTGAATTTCGATATGCATATATAATCCTCCATTGCTGCTGTTATAATTAAAATTACGAGTTTTTCGCCACCGCATTGCTGCCTTCCCGCAACACATTTCTTGTGTTGCGGGAAGAAGGGTAAGTAACGACTATTCAGAAGTAGAGTCATCGTGCTGTGTTTGAGCAGTTGAAGAGAAATATCGCGAATGTGCCGCAACAATGGACTCACGCGTGTAGCCCTTGAGTACAACGTCGCTGAATCTGATGTCCCGTGGAGTGACACCATACAGGTTCAGAATGTGCGCAATTGTTTTCGGATCAATCTGGTCGCCACGGTTGAATACTGACCAGATTTTGTTATTACCAGCGCAAAGTTCCGATATGATTTTTGCAGTGCCAATCTGCTGAACATCTAGGCTGGTCACGATTTCATAAACATCAAACAACAAACGAGGCCCCATGATTTTAAGGGCGTTGACATTGTTCTGTTCGTTTGCGACGGCCTTATCAAGAGTAGAAACCCTCACGCCTAACCGTTTTGCCTCTGACTTCCGGACAAGATCGTAATCGCGATCAGATAAAGCAGATAGGCGTAAAACAGAAGTTTCGTAGTTTTCCTCAGTCTGCTCTATAGACGGTTCCGCGTCCGACTGGTTAACTACAAGGTCAACATCCTCAGAGGTATCCTTGTCAAAAGTGGTTTTGGCAAAAGTACTTTTCGCCCCATTGAAACGCTTCTGCAACTCTATCTCTATCGTTGCGGCAATGCTTATTTGATGCTCATCCTTCGGTTTAATTGCCCATTTAAAAGGAGCATCGTCGCTGTCCAAGTAGCCGAAAAAGCCAATAGTAGAATTGTCTGTGTTAAGTACACTTCCACACACTTTTCCATCGCTGTAGAATATCTGCACTTGGCCGTTAGTAACAATGTCAGCAGGTGGCGTAATACCCTTCAAGCGCATCCGCTCTGCAAATCTTTCAACAGTGGACAGTTTTTCAGTTTTAGTAGGATTTCCCACAGGGACAGTTTTGTCTGATACAGATTTATTTTTTGCCGAAGGAAGTTTCTTGCTCGAATCTTTGCTCGCTTTTGTCATGGTCATACTCCTAATTTAAATGTATTCAACCGAGTAGGTTAGCGTCAGGTATAATTATGTGTCCGCTGCCCCACCTCAAACGGTTAGTAGGGCAGCTTGGATCAAATTGTGATGCCGTAAAGTACCGGTTAAAAATCTCAGTAGTCAGTGCTACTAATAAACTCTTTTTCTTGTATCCTCTTGTATCCCTCTATTGCTCATCGCCATAGACTTCATCGCCATAAAGAGCATTGTCATCACTTTCATGTTCATAACGCTCCCTGTCCAGACGAAGAAGCTTGCCAATTTCTCTGCCTGATAACTTTCGCAGTCCATCTATAGGGTCCAAATTATCCACAACGAGAAAATCAAGATGAGAAGTCAATTTAAGATTCCAGATATTAAGTGATTTGTTGATATCGGCAAGATACTCTTCTGTTAGGTAAGCTTGACGGGCAATCCATCTTAATTGATGCCAATCAAGGCGATATCTGGTGCGCTTTCCACCAGCAAAATCGTAATGATAAATTTCGGAAAGTTTTTCTGCAGTTACATCTGGTGATTTCTCCATGATATTTTTCCTTTCAAGGTCTGTACTCGACAAATGTTGTAGAGTTGACATAATAGGGTGATCAAAGCCGACGACCTCTCCACTCAATTCTCGGATAAGAGACCGAAAATGATTTCTTTGATAACTATTATTCATTTTTGGCTCCCTCCAAGGTCTTTGGCTTACGCCCACGTTTCGTACCTGGAGCAACAGGGTTTGTGTTCTCTGGCAATATTACCTCTAGTGATTCTAACCAGGAAATTAGTTCTGACATCTTCCACCCAACCGCATTTGCTCCGATTCTTAATCTGCGGGGTGCTTTGCCATCACGTTCATCTCGCCACCATTGTGCGGGCGAACGTTGCGTAATGAGTTTACGTTCAGGTTCTCTAACTAGTCGCTCAATCATTGTGTGCCTCCTGGACTTAATCATTGTGAATCAGAGCTGCGCAGCACCTTTCACCTGTCCTCACAATCCCATGGTCACGATCGTGACTGTCAAACAAAAAGATGGCCTAGGAATTCCCAGGCCATCTTGTGTAATATTGGTATGTTATGCTAGTTTAGTGTCATGTCACGGCGTGACGGAGGTGTGTGACTGTGTTACATTTTTTTGCTCATGCAATTTTTAATCTTTTTATAGAAGCGTAGACCCCTTTGCCTCCATGTTTCGTCACTAAAAAAATCATTCTCATTATGTCCGGAGAGTTTACGACCAATTAGCCCATAATATTTTTCTTTTTTTGTCCCATACTTTTCGACTAATTCAATTGCTATCTCCTCAAGCTTCTTCCCTTGTAACAAACAATTATCGATATACTTTTCAGCATCAAAGGAGTCCTGATATGTTAGATTGCTGGTGATGCCTGGAATGTCTTTGAGGTATTGCTCATATCTAGTGGCTTCATCGCAGGGTATTGCTAACTTGATATTGTCAATATCAAGTCCGAACTCTTTGAGCCATAATTTGAAAATAAAATCCGATTTGGCATTTTTTAAAAGCATTTTCTTCTGATCTTCGTTTATTTTGGTTTGGCTAGTATTGGCAATGGTTAATATTTGTGAAGGACCTTCAAGAAGATGCTCACGGGCATATTTATTTAGTATTGGCATCAATCTAGCTATACGTCTTTTTGTCGCAGAAGATGAATCTACATATAAATTATCAATCAAGAATTTATCAATTTTTCCAGTTTTTAAATCATTCTCTATGCGTTCTTGAGTTATACCCAGTTTCTTAGCCAGTGCAGGAAAGAAAAAAAAGTCAGGATCTCGATATTTCTGCATCATTTTTTACTAGCTCCCATTATCTGATATGCTTCACATTCAACGTTAGTTCCTAGTTTGTTTTTCAGAGTTAAAGTATGCGTATTACAATTTAATAACAAGAAAAATTAGGCACCCTTTTTCCCAGCTCTGATTGGTATCACTTTGCTTTCCTTGCCGCTGATAATGCTGTTCAGTTTACGTTCCCACTGTTCCATTACCATCTGTTTTTCTTTGTTGTATGAATAACGATTGTAGATATGTCCAACTCCCTGTTTCTGCTTAGTGATATGGTTCTGAAGGCGGTCAATCATATCACCAGACACTTCCATCTCTGCCCACCTTGTTGCAGTTGTACGCCTTAAATCATGGGGAGTGAAGTGCGGTATCTTGAGGTTGTCAATAACCTTGCTTTCCGGTGTATGTGGCAAGTTAGCTTTTATGTCACTGGTCATAGTGCGCACTTCGTATGACCTACCGGGGTCCGGTGGTGACTCAAGCGGTTTTGCAGGATGAACAGGGGACTCAAATATATAGCCGGTTGCATCTCCTATCAATTGTTTAGCGGTTGCTGTCAGAAAGACCCGATGAGCAACTTTGTTTTTGCTGCGCTCGGCGGGTATTTCCCACCAATCGCCATTAATTTCGTTGCGGTGTATGCCGATAATTTCGCCAGGGCGTTGGCCAGTAACGAGTATTAGCTTCAGTGCACGTTTGATTTTGTCGCTCATCTTACAATCATCAATGTTGTGCCAAAAGGCCTTTATCTCGGTTTCGCTCAATACGCGTTCTCTTGTCTCTTCTTTGTTCGGTCGCTTCATCATCAGAAAAGGGTGTACTTCCAAAACAGCCCGGTCAATCGCCCACGAAAACATTTTACGAGTGTACGCCATCACTCTGTTAGCCATTACAGGTGCGCCGCGTTCTTTGATCTCATCAAGCACAAGAATAAGGTCACGCCGTTTGATGTCGGTCAACTTCCGCTTGCCCCACCGTGGAACGATTTCAGACTTTAATGCACGTTCGATTTCCTTCCATCCGCGGTTATGCTCCTTGGCGTAAATCCTGATAAATTCATCCACAAAGTCAGCAACGAACGGAGTACGTTTACGTTCGGCTTTATTAGCATCTTTTTCAAGCAAGGGGTCAATATGATCTTGTACTTTACTCTTTGCATTGATCAATTTCTTATTGGCATCAGCAAGCGTAATACCGCCCTTATGGTCAAGATCTTTGTAAGTGCCAAGGTTCAGGAAGCGCCGCTTACCGTCCATGTTGTAGACGTAAAAGAATTTCTTTGTCCCACTTGGCATTACTCGTACACCGAAACCATCACTTCCCTTTTCTCGGTAATCTGTGACTTTTCCCGTTGCTTGTAGATTACGGATAAAAGCATCAGTAAATTTATCAGTAGCTGCCATATTTCCCTCTCTGCGCATACGTTCACGCAATAAAAAGCGTGAACGTATGCGTGAACGTTGTGAGTGATTCTGGGAATGATATACTATGAAATGCACCTGACTTAATAATATGCTATATACTCGTTTAGTCAAGGTATTTTAGAGGATTTTGATAATGAGTGAAATACTGTGATGAGCTAAAATAACTGACTCGAAATCAGGTGTACGGCAACGTACCTAGGGTTCGAATCCCTACCTCTCCGCCATAAAAACAATGGGTTACAGCGACAAACTGTAACCCATTTTTTATTATTGGTTCCATGCAACCTTCAGTGCAACCTCAATAGGCATTGCTACACTATACTAGGGGAGGCTTAATGGCTACACGTCCATGATTCTTTCCTCCTTCGTTAGATTAGTTGGCTGGCCAGCCATAATAAAAAAGGCTGATACCGCCGTAGCGGAATCAGCCCATTTGAATGTTACAAGTACTTGAAACCTTGACTGGTATCAGATACCGGTTGCTACGTTGTGTTCGTCGATCCAGCGTTGAACATCACTCTTGCGATAACGACATGCTCTTCCAAGCTTGATGTACGGAATCCCTATCCCTTTGTAGCGGCATAGTTCCATCCAGGATTCAGACATTCCGATCCATTCGGCAACTTCCTTTTGCTTCAACAGTCTGTCGTACTGTTCAGTCATGATTCTTCTCCTTTAGTGCTTTTGATGTCAGGACGTGGCCACGATTCTGCAATAAAAAAAGAGCACAACCCGCTGGGATGGTGCTCAGTAAATTCAATCATTCGCAAAATCGTCTAGTTCAATTGTACCCATGATTTAAAAATCATAGTTGTCGTTACGCCACAGACATGGTATAACAGCTCATGGCTGAAACAAAGATCATAGACCGTTCATTCATGGTTTCGCGCAAGCGTGGAAATGGCACTGTCCGATATGAAGTATGGCAGGATAACGGCGTTGTCACCCGCTACAACCTGGCATACATAAATCACCTCATATACAGCGGTGACAATGGCCGGGTGATTGGATATGACAACAGGCACGGACATCATCGACATTTCAAAGGGAGTGTCGACCCAGTAGATACTACGAGCTTTGAGGAGATTGAACAGCGCTTCGAACAGGAATGGACAATGGTACTGGAGGAATTCAATGCGAAACGTAATCGTTAAGACGGGAACTAATGAAGAATACTTTGCGCGTGGACGAGAGATCGCCCGAAAGATTGATCGTGGTGAAGCCCTAGAACCAGAGTTTACTCTTACCTTTGAAGATCCAGTAGATATGTTTGCTGTCATGTCTCCAGCGAGGCTCGACCTATTTCGCGCAGCCAAGGCCGATCCAGCCTCCATAACTGCTATTGCACATCGACTACATCGCGACAGAAGCACAGTCAAGAAAGACGTTGACATCTTGGTTGCAGCCGGTCTTCTAGATATTGAGGAAGTACCTCTACCCGGTCATGGCCGACAGAAATTTGTGCGGGCTGCAGCAGACAGGATTCAGCTACAGGCTGTAGTGGCTTGAAAACAGAAGGCGGGGTTCCGCCCTCGCCAAATCGGTTCCATCTACCTCATACACTCTCCTAGATTTGTTCTTCCACAAACGGAAGCCGGGGGCTCTGGAAATCTAAAAGCAAACCTCCAAAATCCCAAAGTCTAATTATATAAAAATCAAATTTCGAATCCCCCTGAGTTTTTCCCTCATCAGCTTTTCCCTATTAATCTGCCGAAGCTCTATAGAATTATGAGATAGGACGTCAATAGTAGACACCATAAGCTTGATCATGCGGCCTGTTTTATTTTGTAGAATTTCTTCTCAAATCCCGCTGGTAAAATGTTGCCAAGTTTAGCGTGCCTTCTCTGTCTGTTGTAGATGATTTCGATGTATTCTGTGATCTCTTTCTTGAATTGCTTCATTCCACGGTCTGAATAATGGATTAGGCCTCGGTTGCAGCTACCGCCCAGAACAGAGCTCTGTCAACCAGATCGTATGTCATTCGTTCGTTCATGGCATAT
>MTLC01002071.1_pt1 | contig 41988 bp, 38 predicted proteins | sample 1982451 | NCBI WGS metagenome assembly MTLC01 (sample SAMN05710165, study PRJNA340218) | biofilm metagenome | isolation source: sample SPH anode biofilm adapted to +100 mV | place: USA | collected 2012-02-03 | reverse complement strand
TTCTCAGGTGAATGGGATGGGGCAGGCGCACATGGTGCCTATTGTTACCTTAAAATGAACAGTGATGGCCATGGACTGGTTCTGATTGATGGAGGGACAGGTGATTGGCTCGGCGCTCGAATTCATTGGCGAAATCAACAACAGACAGTTGAGGTTGATAAAATCATTCCCTTAAAGACTTCAAGCCAACTGCGCATCATGCCATTGGGACGCTTTACGCTGAACACCGGATTCAATCAGTCGTTACAGTTGATTTGGAGTAGTAATTCCAATGGGTGCTATCTCCGAAAAATTGAAACTTCGGTGAATCATTTGACCCGTGCACGGAACGTGATGAATAAACTACAATCATCCAAAGGCGCACAATGAACCACGAAGCCAAAATCCTGTCGGCAATACGTATTTCCTGGCCACTGCTCGGTGGGACGTGGGTCGCAGTACTCGGAATGGGGGGTTTTCTTCGACTGCCCCAAAATGCCGATAGTTTCGGTACGATGATCATGCAAGTTTTTTTCATTTCGGTAGTCGTTTTCGGCGTCCTGGCAGGTGGTGCAATCGGTGTGCTAGTCGGCGGTCTGACTGAAAAACTTCTGCTACGTCTTGGTATTAGGGATGCCAGCGCTGTGTGCGTAGCATCAGTTGTTAATGTCCTGGTCATTTGGCAACTTGTCGGAATCGTTCAAACGAGTTATCCCGTCTTTGGCCCAGTGACAAAACCTCAGAAAATTAATCATAAGACTTCGAATGTCAAGCGCCCATCTGTAAATCCCTGTGAACAACCACCTCCTCCCGCAAATACGAAAGAGCGTGATTACTGGGATTCCGAGTGTCGCTGAAAACATAAAAGCAACTCCGTTTGCAGAAAATAAAACAACGCCGATAGACACCACCACTTTTAGTTGGTACCCTGTTTAAAATTTATCTCAAGGAACACACCATGAAAATCGCCAAAATTCCCGCAACCAACCAGCAATTCCCGATCGGCAAGATCGTCTGCCTGGCGCGCAACTATGCCGAGCATGCCAAAGAATTGGGGAACGAGACTCCGGCCGGTCCGGTGCTGTTCATGAAACCGGCTACTTCGGTGATTGGTGATGGTGATACGGTGCGGATTCCGGCCTACTCCCAGGAGTGCCATTACGAGGTCGAGCTGGCGGTGCTGATCGGCAAGACAGCATGTGCAGTTCCGGTGGATAGTGCCATGGAGCATGTCGCCGGTTATGGCGTGGCGATTGATATGACCCTGCGGGATGTGCAGAACCAGTTGAAGGCAAAAGGGTTGCCCTGGGATATCGCCAAGGGATTCGACACTTCCTGTCCGCTGTCCGGCTTTGTTGCGGCGGAGCAGGTGCCTGACCCGCACAATCTGAACCTGAAACTGTCGGTTAACGGGGAAGTGCGGCAGAACGGCTGTTCGGCGGATATGATCAATCGCATTCCACAGATCATCGCCCATATTTCCGGCATCTTTACCCTGGAGCCGGGCGACATAATCCTGACCGGCACCCCGGCCGGGGTCGGTCAGGTGCGGAGCGGGGATGTCATGGATGCCAGTATAGAGACTGTTGGCGGGATGACAGTATATATTCAATAATGCAGAAAATCATATATTGACAGATAGAATCCTACAGCGGTATATTCATCGAAAATACCAATGGAGGATTCCAACATGGAAACAGAAAAAATCTGCCCTGATTGCCAGGGCAAAATGATCTTGATGCCCGGTTGAGGCGGCCTCTTCTGGCGGTGCCAGAAGTGCGGAGTCAGATTATCCTACAACGGCGAAAACGGCAGCGGTGGCTGCAGCTGTTAACGGGTGAGTTTTTGACGGGGCGGGCCGTAAGGTCCGCCCTTTTTTTGTAAATATCTGTGAAGAGGCGCTTTGTGAAAAAGAATCCTTTCAAACAGAAAAAAAGACTTACCAGAATTCTGCGTCTGTTGCGCAGGCTCCGCCCGGCCGAATTACCGGTCACCTATCGCCATAATAACGTCCAGCTTTTCCCCGAGGGATCGCTGTTCTTTGATGCCCTTCTGTCAGCCATAAGTTCGGCGCGCCACTCGATTTTTCTGGAATATTACACGATAAAGGATGACCAGACCGGCCGGGAGGTTGCCGCAGCCCTGGCCGCCGCCGTGCGGCGGGGGGTCAAGGTCCAGCTGATTTACGATTACATCGGTTGTGTTGATACGACCTACTCTTATTTTAAAAATCTTGCCTTTCATGGGGTCGATCTGCTCCCATTCAACAAGCCTTCCTTCAGACGCGGAATTTACTGGTTCGACAAACGCGACCACCGCAAAATGACGATTATTGACGATCAGCTGGCGTTTCTGGGCGGCTTTAACATCGGTGATGAGTATTCCGGCCGGGTGGAAGGACACCGCCGTTTCCGTGATCTGGGGCTGAGTATCAGGGGGGATGCGGTCAGCGAGCTGGCAGCCATCTTTAATGCTACCAGGCGCTTGGAGCATAATGGGCCGGTCAGACCGCGGCGAATCCGCAAGCCGCGCAGCCTTCTGAAATATTCCGGCCGTGCCAGTGTCGTGATTATCAGCGGAGGTCCCAGGCAGCGGCGCTCCTATATCCGCGAGGCGTTCCAGGTCAATATTGCATCGGCCGCCGAAGAGATTTTGATTGCAACCCCCTACTTTGTTCCCGGCCCCCGCATAATCCGCTCACTGCTGCGCGCCGCAAGGCGTGGCGTCCGGGTACGGCTGTTGCTGCCGGCCCGCAGTGATGTGAAATTGGTACTGCTGCTGGGGCGCAGTTCCTACAGCACTCTTCTGAAAGGGGGAGTCGAAATATACGAGCTGAACCGGGAGATTCTGCATGCCAAGGTGATGCTGATTGATGGTGAGCGATCTGTGATCGGTTCAGCCAACCTGGATCAACGCAGTTTTCATCGCAACTATGAGATCAACTGCGTGGTGGACAATATTGATTTCGGAGGTCAGATCCGTGAGCTTCTGCTGCACGAGATCAGTTGTTCCCAAAAGGTCCGGCTTGCCGAACACGAGCGTCGCGGGCTGCTGACGCGGGCGATGGAGCGGGTAGTCAGGCTGTTCGCCTGGTTCCTCTGAACAACATCCAGCGCAGCCAGAGTTTGACCGCAAGCCGGGCAACTGCGGCGGCGGGGAGGGAGTGAAAGATCCATTCCAACCTTGTCTGGTAAAGCTGCAGCCAGAACGGTTGCACTTGCTCCGCCCCTCTACCGGAGCGGAAGGCGCGGCGGGCGTCCAGCCAGTAGAACAGCTGCCAGGCGTTGGCGGCAACATGTTGTCCGGTGCTGCGCCAGAAAGATCGCTGCCAATCGGCTGATTCCTTTTTCAAAAGCGTATTGATGCCGTCCAGAATCGGAAATAACAGCAATTTCCCGGTGGAGTCGTGGCACTGACTGCGGTACAAGCCGGGCAATGACTCAAAAAACATGCTCCAGCCGGCTTCGATGTTATTGACGATGATGGCATTCAGTATCTGTCGTTCCAGCAGACCCTCCCGCTCAAACCTTCTGGCCGAGGTGCTGACGGATGCCGGGAGCAGCTGCCAATGCAGCTGTGGCGGAGTGGCGGCGACCAACCGGAGATCCTCCAGAAATGGGAGTGATTGATCGAATCGGCCCGCCCGCTCAAAAGTTTTGCGGCTTAATAAAAAACCCTGGTCTCCACGCAGGCAATCACGGCGCGGTAACCTGGCTTTGGCTTCATAGAAGAAGTAGGATAGGGCCCGAGCAGAGTCACTGCGCCGAAAACGCAGCCCAAAACGGGCCGCAAACTCTTCACCGCCGGTTGTTGAATTACTACAGCTGAAATTAACCGCTTCCAGCAGGGCGCTACTGTCGTCAAAACGGGAGTCAGCGTGCAGAAAGAGCAGCAGGTCGGCAGAGGCTGCGGCGACGCCCGCATTCATCTGTCGGCCGCGACCCGGCCCGGTTTGGATTAGTTTGACCGGAAAGCTGTACTCATTAGCAAATGTGGAAGCGATCTTTTGAGAGCCGTCACTCGAACCTCCGTCACAGAGGATCAATTCAAGAGCGATTCCTCGCTGAGCGGCAAGAGACGCCAGCAGTTCGGGAAGTTCGGCGGCTTCGTTGAGAAGCGGCACAATAATCGAGATGTCGGGTGTAATTGAATTCATGGGCGGATGACAGTGTATCCAAAACAGCCACATTTGCATACCCAAGATGACAGCGGCATGATTGACAGCCATTGTCACTTGGATCTGGAACCGCTGGTTTCCAATCTGCCGCAGTATCTGCATGAAGCGGCAGAGGCGGGGGTCACGCGGTTCGTTGTGCCGGGCGTGCATCCGGATGGGTGGCGGCGTATGGCAGAACTTGCCGCAGAATACCCCTCGATTCTTCCGGCCTTCGGGATTCACCCCATGCATGCGGCGACGATGGAAGAATTGGTTCTGGATCGATTGATGACCTTGTCAAAGTCGGGTGTCGCAATCGGGGAGATCGGGCTTGATCCCGCCTATCAGGTCTCGATGGAATTGCAGGAAGCCGCCTTCCGGAAACAGATCAGAATAGCGGTCGAGCTGGGATTGCCGCTCTTGGTGCATTGCCGCAGGCTGTTCCAGAAAACATTGGGAATTCTGCGGGAAGAACGCGCCGATCAGATTGGAGGAATCATGCACGCATTTTCCGGTTCGCCGGAGATGGCGCTAGAGTTCATCCGGATCGGATTTGCCATTTCGATTTCCGGCACCGTCACCTGGACAAACGCCGTCAAGCCGTTGCGGATCGCCCGCGAACTGCCGCTGGAACATCTGGTGCTGGAGACCGATGCTCCCGACATGACTCCGCAGCGTTATCGCGGACGGTTCAACCGACCGGCCTGGATGGCTGAGACGGCGGCCAGGGTGGCGCGGGTAAGGGGAATTCCGGTTGAAACCGTTATGGCGGCGACGGCCCGCAACACCGTGCGAGTGTTGAACCTGCCAGGCGACAGAGCATGAAGCTGTATTTTCACGCTTCGCTATGCTAGAATCCGTCCGTTATGATTTTCTACTCAGGAGAAACCCGATGAAATATACGCTCTTGGCCCTGACGGGCCTGGTCTTTTCGATCAGTGGCTGTGCCATGTTTACCGCCTGGAAAAGTATTCCGCCGCCGGGCGGCTGTGACCAGTGCCACTCGGTTCCGATCAATGCTAATTGGAAAGTCAGCTATCAGGTTGCCAATATTGCCGACGAGCGCGGCCGACTTAACTTTCAGACTCCCGAATATAACCAGACACACCTGGGAGGGCAGAATTCGCCGCTGGAGACCAAAATGGTCGAGGAAAAGGCCTGTTTCGATTGTCACAAATCCCCGACTCCGGCTCACAAGGAGCGTAAGGGACGCTTTCACCACTGAAGCGACTTAATGTCCGGTAACTTTTTCCGCCGTGCAGGCATCCGCCGCACGGCGTTTTTTTAACAAGTCGAGAATTGTCCCGCTGATCGGGTGATATTCCGGAGGTAAATGTGGCGATACAGCAGGAGAAGTGGATTGTTGGGGCGGAAACGGTCAGGATGCTGGAATTGGGGCATCCCTGGGTCGTGGCTGACGCATATACCAAAAAATGGCCGGACGGCAAGCCCGGCCAGATTATTGATTTATGTGACGGACAGGGACGTTTTTTGGCAACGGCCCTGCTCGACCCGCAGGATCGCATTGTAGCACGGGTCTTGTCCCGGGAGCGTGTCCGGCTTGAGCGTCCATGGCTCGCCAGGCGCCTGCAGGCCGCCATTGATCTGCGCCGCGAGCATGCCGATCTTACGGAAAGCGATGCCTATCGGCTGGTGAACGCCGAGGGGGACGGGCTGCCAGGATTGACGGTGGATCGTTACGGCGAGTACCTGATGATCCAGCTCTATAGCGCCGCCTGGCGTCCGCACCTGAAACTGGTCACACAGGTTCTTCAGGAGTTGCTCTCTCCGCTCGGGATCTATGAAAAGCAGAGGCCGCAGAAAACCCGTGAACTGGAAGCGGCCGGAGATAGCAAAAAATACGGACGCCTGCTGGCCGGGAGCGCCGCTCCGCAACGGCTGGAGGTGCGGGAGAATGGTCTGAACTTCCTGATCAGCCTGGAAGAGGGTCTAAATACCGGACTGTTTCTGGATCAGCGAAAAAACCGCTCTGACCTGATGAAGCGGGTGGAGGGTAAACGGGTTCTGAACCTGTTTGCCTATACAGGCGCCTTTTCGGTTGCGGCTGCCGCAAGCGGCGCTTCCGTGGTGACCGGCGTGGATGCCTCACCCGGCTATAGTGAGTGGGCCAAAGCCAATTTTGGCGTCAACCACCTGAATCCCAAGCGTCATGAATTTATCGTCGGTGATTGTCTGGCTGTTTTGGGTGATCTGCTGAAAGCCAGAAAGCGTTATGATCTGATCCTGATGGACCCCCCCTCATTTTCCACGACCGCCAAAAGCCGGTTTACTACTCGTGGCGGCACCTCCGATCTGGTGGCGGCCGCCCTGCCGCTGCTGAAGGATAACGGGCTCTTGATCGCTTCATCCAACCATCAGAAGGTTGATCTTGCCGACTATCTCAAGGAGTTGCGACGCGGCGCGCTGCAGGCGGGGAGCGAACTGCGGGTGATCTCAATGTACGGCCAGCCGGAGGATTTCCCGTATCCGGTGACTTTTCCCGAGGGTCGTTACCTGAAGTATGCGGTTTGCGTAAAGGACAAAAATTGAGATTGGGTGTTTTGTTTTTGATAAATCTGCCGATACGACTCATATAACCGTAAAATTTCAAGTGGCGTCCATTCTCAAAAACAATTTGATCAGGCGGTTGAAAACGCACAATCCAGAGCGCCAAAAGTTTGCTATTTACGCATATTGCTTCGTAACGGCAAATTGAATACAATATGTTCTGGCTTGGCTTGGGATGAGATAAATGCGGGATTTGATCCACTTTGATGTTTGTAATTCAATTCATTTTATTTTTTTGTAATAAACCAGAGGGGAGAGGTTAATCATGCTGGAACCGACTCAAAAAGATTTCAACCCGGCTGCCTCAGCCAATCAGGACCTCGCTGCATTGGTGGCTGCCCGCAGAAAGAAGAGAACCGGTCAGGAACTGCCCGGACCCTCTGCCGCTGAGAAGCCTCCCATGGAGGACTTCGTTTCAATCCTGATGAAAAAGGGGTTGATCACCAGCGAGGAGTTGGCATTTGAGCAACAGCAAAAAATCCGGGCCGTCCGGTAAACGGGGGAAAGCTTGATTAGTCTTCTTGCCGAGGAAGCTCCTCCTCGACACATTCTACCTTCACTCTGCCAAATCAACTTCTACCGCGGTTTACGGGAAATCAGCGGTTGAACGTGCCCGTATTGCAACCAATAGTTAGTGACTACGGAGAGCGGACGCAAACAGGTCTGCCAATATGGAAATCAACGAATCTGACATAAAAATTGAATTTTACCGCGGCTCGGGTCCGGGTGGTCAGCATCGCAATACGACCGATTCGGCGGTGCGAATCCGCCATCTGCCGACCGGTATCGTGGCCCAGGCCTCGGAATTCCGCTCGCAATTCCAAAATCGGGAAGTTGCCATGCAACGCCTGCGGCTGGCACTGGAAAAACGTGAGCGCAAGGTCAAGAAGCGGGTCGCCACCAAAGTTCCGAAGCGGGCCAAGGAGAAGCGGCTCAGCGGGAAAAAAATCCTGTCCGAGAAAAAACGTCTGCGCACTTCACTGGATTAGTCCCTGCCCGATTCATTTCCCAGATTTAGTTTGACTCACTCCGGATAAGGCTGTAATTTAGCTGGGTTTATATCTGGAGTATTCAAATGGTTCGCGCATATATCTATTTGGCGGTATTCATTCCGCTGACATTCCTGTTTTCAGTCAGCGCTTTTATTTCCACGTTGTTTGATTCCAGTGGCAGGGCTTATGCCTGGCATGCCCGGCTCTGGGCGCGCCTGGCGCTGGCATTGAACCTGGTCAAGGTTACGGTTTCCGGAACCGAACATCTGCCGGATGGTCCGCTGATATTCATGAGCAACCACCAAAGCAATTTCGATATCCTGTCCCTATTGTCATCCATGCCGCGCCAGCTACACTGGATTGCCAAAAAAGAACTGTTTGAAATACCGGTGTTCGGGCCATCCATGCGGCGTGGCGGCTACATTCCGCTTGATCGCGGCGATGGTCGCAAGGCGCTGCAAAGTATGGACGAGGCGGCCACCGCGATCAGACAGGGGAGATGCGTGGTCATGTTTCCAGAAGGGACCCGTTCGACGGATCAAAAGCTGCTCCCTTTCAAACGGGGCGGATTCATCCTGGCGCGAAAAGCCGGTGTCCCGGTGATTCCGGTGACGATCAACGGTAGTGGCAAGATCAACCCCCCTAATCAGATCCGCCTGTACAGCGGTGATATACAGTTGATTCTGCACCCGCCTGTAATCGTACCGGCCGATCTGCGCCGGAACGAGGCTGAAACCTGGCTGATGGACAGCGTGCGGAACAGGATCGAATCCGCTCTGGAGCATTGAATGAATATCGGTTATCAGTATATACCTTTGATCATAGTTGGAATGGGAGGCATCATCTGGGGATTTCCGGCGGCCCACCGCCTGAAAAATCCCTATGACATCTGTGCCGCGCTGGCTGTTCTGGCGGGTATAATCGCCACTGCCATGGGCATTCTGCTGACAATAATTCCAAACTTTTTCAGGTGACGTATGAATCAGCAAACAAAAAGCATACTGCTTAACGGAATGGTGATCGCGGTCATCTGCCTGCTGTTGTTCCTGGCAGGGACCTGGTGGCGGCTGGAAAGTCAGTACAAGCTGGGGGAGGACGCACTTCGCAGGGGTGATTTTCCAGCGGCGGTGGCCGGGTTCGAATCGGCCATCCATATGTACATTCCTTTTCACCCAAAAATTGAGCAAGCGGCCGGGCAATTGTGGCGGATTGGTGAAATCAACGAACAGCTGGGGGATATCAACCGGGCCTTAATCGCCTACCGCTCCCTGCGCAGTTCTTTTTACGCCGATCATTGGCTGGTGACGCCGGGCAAAGAGTGGATTGTGCGCTGCGACAAAAAAATAGCGGCTTTGGTGCCGCTGCAGCGGGAAAGATAAATTATGGAAATCTGTAAATCAAACTCGGCATTGCAGATTGTCGCCTTGGGTGGCCTGGGCGAAATCGGAATGAACATGATGGCCTACCTGTATGGTGACGACATCATCATCGTTGATTGCGGCCTGATGTTTCCATCTCCGGATATGCTTGGCATCGATTACGTCATACCGGATATTTCCTGGCTGCGCGAACGCAGTGAATTTATACGGGCTATCTGCCTGACCCACGGTCACGAGGACCACATCGGTGCGCTACCCTTCGTGCTGCAGGAGCTGAACGTGCCGGTCTACGGCACGGCCCTGACGCTGGGTTTTGTCAATGAAAAGCTGAAGGAACACAAGCTGGACAGCCTGGTTGAGATGGTGACGGTCAGGCCACGCGACACGGTTCATCTGGGATGTTTCAGCGTCGAGTTTCTGAGGGTGGCTCATTCGGTTGTTGACGGCTGCGCGCTGGCCATTACGTCTCCAGAGGGGGTTGTAATCCACACCGGAGACTTCAAAATCGACCATACTCCGGTCGATGGGCAGTTGACGGACCTGGCCAGCTTGTCGCGCTACGGCGAGGCCGGCGTACTGGCCCTGCTGTCCGATTCCACCAACGTGGAGCGTGAAGGTTACACCCTATCGGAAAAATACGTCGGCGAGGCATTTGCCGAAATATTTCCCAAATGTTCCGGACGCATCATCGTAGCCGCCTTTTCCAGCAGCATCCACCGCGTGCAGCAGGTGGCCGATGTTGCCGCCCGCTGCGGCCGCAAGATTCTGCTGAACGGCCGTTCGATGGTCAAAAACGTCCAGATCGCCCGGGACCTGGGGTACCTGACGATTGCTGACGAACTGTTGATGGATCTGCGGGAGCTACCATACCTGCCGCCGGAGCAGGTCTGCATCATCTCGACCGGTAGCCAGGGGGAGCCGATGAGCGCCCTGACCCGTATAGCAATGGATGACCACAAGCAGATCAAGCTGGAAAAGGGGGATACGGTCATCCTTTCCTCGCGTGTGATCCCCGGCAACGAACGCACCATTTCCGAGCTGATTAACCACCTTTACCGGCGCGGAGCCGAAGTATTTCATGAAAGGGTTTCCGAAGTTCATGTTTCCGGACACGCCAGCCAGGAAGAGCTGAAACTGATGCTCAACACGGTCCAGCCACGTTTCTTCATCCCGATTCATGGTGAATACCGTCATCTGGTCAAGCATATCGAGCTGGCCCGCAAAGTCGGTATTCCGGAGGAGCGCTGCATCCTGGCCACTAACGGCGAAATGGTCTCTTTTTATGCCGATACTGCTGCAATAGTGGAGAAGATCGAGTCGGGACGGGTATTTGTGGATGGCAAAGGGATCGGCGATGTAGGTCGGATGGTGTTGAAAGATCGCAAACACCTGTCGGAAGATGGCATGATCGTTGTGATTATCGGCATGAACCATTCCACCGGAGAAATCATTTATGGTCCGGATATAGTTTCACGCGGTTTTGTTTTCGAGGACGAAAGTCAGGAATATCTGGAAGATGCCCGCAAGGCGGTCACTTTCGCGCTGGGTGAAATTAATGTCGAGATGCGTTGCGATGGAGAAGAGGTCAAGACCGTCGTGCACCAGACCCTGCGGCGCTTCTGCAAGAAGACTATCGAGCGGAGACCGGTAATTCTGCCTGTGATCATGGAAATGTAACAGACATATCAATTGGTTATGAAAAAGCGGGGTCGGCATTTTGCCGACCCCGCTTTTCATTGCCTGTAATACTGCAAACTACGCAACGATGATCCTGGCAAACCGGCGTTTTCCGATCTGGACGATATATTCCCCGGCAACCGCCAATTCCAGGTTGGTGTCACTGACCTTTTCGCTGTCGAGTTTGACCCCTCCCCCGTCAATCGCGCGGCGACCTTCGCCGTTGGATTTGGTCAGGCCCGCCTCGGTCATGGCTCTGGCGAGCAGGATCGGACCATCCGCAATCGAAAAGTTGACCTGCGGCATATCTTCCGGGATTTCGTTTTCCTTGAAGCGTTTGACGAAGTTCTCTTCGGCCGCGTCACCGGCACCGGCGCCGTGAAAGCGTGAAACAATCTCGCGCCCCAGACTCTTTTTAACCGCCATGGGGTGCAGCGTTTTCTCTTTCAGTCCCGTCTTGAGTTTTTCAAGTTCGGAGAGCGGCATGTCTGACAGCAGCTCATAGTAACGGATCATCAGATCGTCGGAGATCGACATGACCTTGCCGAAAATCTCATCGCCAGGTTCATTGATGCCGATGTAATTGCCCAGGGACTTGGACATTTTGTTGACGCCATCCAGGCCTTCCAGCAGCGGCATGGTCAGCACGCATTGCGGAGACTGTCCCCATTCGCGCTGCAGTTCGCGCCCCATCAGCAAGTTGAACTTCTGGTCGGTGCCGCCCAATTCCACATCCGAGTTAAGCGCTACAGAGTCATAACCTTGAATCAGCGGGTAAAGGAATTCATGGATCGCAATCGGCTGCTGTGTATTGTAGCGTTTATGGAAATCATCTCTCTCCAGCATTCTGGCTACCGTGTATTTGGAGGCCAGAGCGATCATTCCTCCGCAGCCGAGTTCGTTGAGCCAGCTGGAGTTGAAGACAACTTTGGTTTTTTCCGGGTCAAGTATCTTAAAAACCTGCTCTTTATAGGTCTCGGCATTTTGAAGCACATCTTCGCGGGTCAGGACCTTGCGGGTTTCGGATTTTCCGGTTGGGTCGCCGATCATTCCTGTGAAATCGCCGATCAGAAAATTGATCTCGTGACCCAGTTGTTGGAACTGGCGCAGCTTGTGGATCAGCACGGTATGTCCCAGGTGCAGGTCCGGTGCGGTCGGGTCAAAACCGGCTTTGATCTTGAGCGGAACGCCGCTTTTGATCGATTTCTCAAGCTTCTCTTCGAGTTCCTTCTCGACCAGAATCTCGACTGTGCCGCGCTTTATAACGGCCATCTGTTCGGCTACGGACATATAAAAAACTCCTCAATACCTGCCGGACATTTAACAGCAGGCAATATTTATGCGTTCGATACTGACCGCTTTGCCAGTAGTTTCATCAATTCCAAGCACGGCGCCGTTCAGGCGGATATCTTTCTTGGCCACCTCGAACTTGGAGGGCAACTGGGTCAAGAATCTGCTGATGGTTTCTTCCTTGCCCATGCCGATAACCGAGTCAAACGCACCGGTCATTCCGGCATCGGTCATAAAGGCGGTTCCTTGCGTAAGGATGCGCTCATCAGCGGTCTGGACGTGGGTGTGGGTGCCGATCAGGGCGCTGATCCTGCCGTCCAGATACCACCCCAGAGCTGACTTTTCAGAAGTGGCTTCGGCGTGAAAATCCACAAAAATAATGGAGGTCTCTTTTTTTAATCGCTCGATTTCACGATCGGCAACCTTGAAGGGGCAGTCGATGGTTTTCATATAAACCCGCCCTTCCAGATTCAGGACGCCGACTTTGATTCCGCCGGGGGTTGTCAGGATTGCACTTCCCGTCCCTGGTGCTCCAGCCGGATAATTGGCCGGTCGGAGGATGCGCGGGTCGGCCAGGATCAGCGGAACCTGCTCCTTTTTGTCCCAGATGTGGTTGCCGCCGGTCAGCAGGTGCACACCCTGTTTAAATAATTCTTTGGCGGTTTCCTCGGTCAGGCCGAAGCCGCCGGCGGCGTTTTCACCATTGGCAATCACAAGATCAACATTGTGCCGGTCCACCAGACGGTGCAACTCGCGCGAAAGCGCCTGGCGTCCCGGTTTGCCAATGATGTCGCCGATGAAAAGGATCTTAACGGGCATATTCTACCGAACGGGTTTCACGGATTACGTTAACCTTGATCTGTCCCGGATAAGTCATTTCGGCTTCAATTTTCTTGGCGATATCGCGGGCCATGACGACTGACTGATCGTCAGAAACCTGATCGCTGGAGACCATGACGCGAATTTCACGACCGGCCTGAATTGCGAAGGAGGACTGAACACCGTTGAACGAAGTTGCAATCCGCTCCAGATCGCCCAGACGCTTGACATAGGTTTCCATCATTTCGCGGCGTGCACCCGGACGCGCGCCGGAGAGCGCATCGGCAGCCTGGACCAGAATCGCCAGTACCGAATTGGGTTTTTCGTCTTCATGGTGAGCCATAATGGCATGAACGATCTTGGGGGTTTCTCCGTATTTACGTGCCAGTTCTGCGCCGATTACGGCGTGGGAACCCTCTACTTCGTGGTCAACCGCTTTGCCCAGATCGTGCAGCAATCCGGCCCTCTTGGCCTGTTTGACGTTAATTCCCAGTTCTGCCGCCATTATTCCGCACAGAAAAGCCACTTCCAGCGAATGCAGGTATACGTTCTGAGTGTAGGATGTTCGGTATTTCAGACGCCCGATCAACTTGAGCAGCTCGGGGTGGATACCATGTACGCCCAGGTCGAAAGCGGCCTGCTCGCCGGCTTCCTTGATTGTGAGTTCAACCTCTTCGGTTGATTTGGCAACCACTTCTTCAATGCGGCCGGGATGGATACGCCCATCGGCCAATAACTTTTCAAGCGAGAGGCGGGCCACTTCGCGTCTAACCGGGTTGAAGCCGGACAGGATAACCGCTTCAGGAGTGTCGTCGATAATCAGATCGATGCCGGTGGCTGCTTCCAGAGCACGGATGTTGCGACCTTCGCGGCCGATGATGCGCCCTTTCATCTCGTCGGAAGGCAGCGGTACGACTGAAACAGTCCGCTCAGCAACATATTCCCCGGCATAGCGCTGAATCGCCAGCGCCATAATCTCCTTGGCTTTTTTGTCGGCTGTTTCACGGGCCTCATCTTCAATGGTTCGGATTAGTTTGGCTGCGTCATGCTTGGCTTCACTTTCCATGGCATTCATCAACTCTTTTTTTGCCTCGGAAGACGACATGCCCGAAATTTCTTCAAGTTTTGCATTCTGAACATCAGCTGCTTTTTTCAGTTCTTCATCCCGTGCTGTAAGAGCCTGCTCTTTTTGCGAAACAGCTTGCTCTTTCTTGAGAATGTCCAGCTCTTTCTGATCAAAAAGGGCTATTTTTTTGTCCAAATTCTCTTCTTTTTGCTGTAGGCGTTTTTCAAGACCCTGAAGATCCTTGTTTTTTTCGCGTGTCGTGCGTTCCAGTTCTTCTTTGGCCTGAATGGCAGCGTCTTTGGCTTTAAGCTCTGCTTCCTTGGTGATGGTCTCGGCTTCGCGACGGGCATCTTCGATGACCTTGTTGGCCAGGTCTTCCGCCTGCTTGAAGATCAAGCCGGAATCTTTCTTGTTCAGCTTGCTCCCGGCAAAATACGCTCCAGCGGCTACGGCCAGCGTGACAACAACGGCAATGATTACTTCCATATCAATAACCTCCTCTATGTTAATCCGAGCCGCTATCGCGGCCTCGGTCACTTCCTGTTTATATGAATGATTCTTTTGTTACTGACGATGATTTCCATCGGGATGTCATGATGTTCGCCAGGTATCGCGTTATCGACCAGTTGGAAGTCGTGGCATAAGCCGACCAGATGGGCCTTCCGTTCGGGGTTATGCAGAAAGCGATCATAAAAACCCTTGCCGTAGCCGATGCGATGGCCGGTAAGATCGAACACCACGCCAGGCACTACGATCAGGTCAGCTTCATTGGCCTGATGGTCGGTTCCGATAGCACAAGGTTCCAGAATTCCGAAGGCTCCCTCCTGCAGCATGTGGAGGCCTTCAACCAGCCGGAACACCATCTGATCGCCGCAGACCGCCGGATACAGTACCCGCTTGCCGGACGCAAAGGCGTCTGACAGGATATCGGCAGTGTCGGTCTCGTTCTGGAACGGGGCATAAAGAGCAACGCATTCCGCATTCTGATACTCCGCCAGCGAGAGCAGATTCAGTTGTGCCGCTCGGCTCGACTCCAGCCAGGCATCATGGCCAAGTGCCCGACGTTGCGACAGAAGTTGCGACCGAAGTGAACGCTTGGGCATATTATCTCGAATACGATACAGAAGGATTGGTCCCGGTGTAATGCCGGGAAAGGTCAACCAGGGAGGATGAAAGGGGTCAAAAGGGCTCGCGAGTGCCGTTTGTGGAAATAAGGTTCTTGGGTGTTACTCTACTCGGAGCACTTTCTTCCTTTCGACGTGGATATATTCAGCGGGTTTCTGATTCAGCAATCAACTGCGATAGTAAGTGCTCGCTGTTGACAGGTCCGATTTGTGGCGCTGCTGTTGCGAATATATGATCAAGTCTCCCTGAGAGACCATGTAAAATTAAACTGTTTCCAGTTTGCCGATGATGCCGCGCATCCTGAGGTCAAGCGCGGCATCCTGTTCATGGGTTGAGGTCAGCTCAAGCAGTTCTTCGGCGGTATTCAAAAGAGCCAGTGTCAGGACCAGTTGGGCGTCACCGCTGCTCATGGCGCTCCCGATGGTCTGCAATCGGTCGTTAACAAATTTCTCGACCGCCGAGACCCTTTCTGCCGAAGATGAACTCCGGACGGAAATTTCGCGACCCAAAACTGTCACCGCATGTGTTTTTTTCATACGATGACCACCGTAAAGGGTTAGATGTTGTCCAATTTGCCGAGCAGGGCGTCAACGCGTGATTTGATCCCTTCGCGGTCTGATGAAAGACGCTGCAATTCATCGTGCAAAAGAGCGTTTTCCTCTTTGAGTGCATTGTACTTCTCGACGATCTCGCCGATCTTCTGTTCGAGTACTTCTATCAGTTCTTGGTTCATGGGTTCAATTTCCTTTCGAGGGGCCGCAATATACGCCGGAGGCGCGGTGAAGTCAAGCCCCAATTGATTGATTTCGTGAGGTTCCCCGCCAGCCGGCCCCTTTCTGAAACCGGATTTGTCAGGCCTGGAAGAGGGCATCCGTGAACTCCTGAGGATCGAAGTCGCGCAGATCGTCAATCGACTCGCCGACCCCTATATAGCGCACCGGCAAAGCGAACTCGTGGCTGACTGCAACCACAATGCCTCCTTTGGCGGTGCCGTCCAGTTTTGTGAGCGCCAGACCGGTAACTCCGGCGGCCTCCTTGAAAAGGCGTGCCTGGGAAAGGGCATTCTGTCCGGTGGCGGCATCAACTACCAGCAGAGTTTCATGGGGGGCCTCCGGAATTTCCCGGCTGATCACCCGGCGGATTTTTTTCATTTCTTCCATCAGGTTGACCTTGGTGTGCAGTCGCCCGGCCGTGTCCACAATCAGGATATCGACGTTGCGGGCGACCGCCGCTTTGCAGGCATCGAAAACGACTGCAGAGGGATCAGCGCCTTCCTTGTGGCGAATCACGTCGACGCCGGAGCGATGTCCCCAGGCCTCCAGCTGCTCGGCCGCCGCCGCCCGGAATGTATCGGCCGCTGCCAGAAGCACTTTTTTGCCGTCCGCAGTAAAGCGCGAGGCCAGTTTGCCTATTGTAGTGGTCTTGCCGACTCCATTCACGCCGATCACCAGCATAACAAACAGTTTCCGGCTGTTAATGTCAAGCGGCCGGTGCTGGGCGATTAGTCGCGATAAAATCTCCTCCTTGAGCGCCGCACGGAGTGCTTCACCATCCTTCAACTCGTTGCGGCCCATTTTCTGCTCCAGCGTTCGGATCAACTCAACGGTGGTTTTTACGCCGATGTCGGAGGTGATCAGAATCTCTTCCAATTCCTCCAGGGTGTCGGCATCAATCTCTTTTTTGCCGAGAACCAGAGCATCTATGCGTCCTACCAGACCATCCTTGGTCTTGCGCAACCCCGACTTCAACCGCTCAAAAAAACTTGGCTTTTCGACGGTTGCCGATGTGGCAGCCGGGGGAGGTGACGGGGCGGGTTGTTCCGGCGTTAGCGTTTCGGAAGTTGTTTCAACCGGCGTCAATCTTTCGTCGGCAGCTTCCACCCCGGTTAGCTTATTGAGCAGGCCGCGAAAAAAGCCTTTAGTTTCCTTTTGTTCCATCATATCTCCTTTTTGAGCCCGGTGATAGCCCGGCGGAAATGCTGCAGGGCCAGTAATGCCGGACAACCGCGTCCGACGCTCATCACCAGGGAATAATCCTTGTCGATGCTGCCGATGATCAGATGCCTTTCGCTGGTGGTTACGGTTACGTCCTCAACGGCGCCGACATTGCCGATGCTTTGCATCTCCTTCAGGCGCGCCAGAATAATACCTTTGTGGGCCGCGATAAAACGCATTTCATAGGGATCGCAGTGGCAGTTCTCCATGACCGCTTCACCTTCCCAATCCACCAGGATGGCGCCGATTGCATGTGGAACACGCTCCACCAGATCTTTCAGGATAACTTCAAACGACATATAACCTCCGGGTCAAATCAATATAATTGGCTAGTAAACAGGAACCGAATCCCTGCTTCATTTTTTCAATGTAACCGGACCGAGACCATTCGGGATGCGCCCGGCTCTTCCATCGTAATGCCGTAGAGCGTGTCAGCCACCTGCATGGTGGCTTTGTTATGGGTGATGATGATGAACTGGGAAATTGCGCTCATTTCTCGCACCATATCGTTGAAGCGGCCGATATTGGCGTCGTCCAGCGGTGCATCGACTTCGTCCAGCAGGCAGAAGGGGGTTGGTTTGATCAAAAATATCGAGAAGATCAGAGCCACCGCGGTCAGGGCCTTTTCCCCCCCCGAAAGCAGAGTCACATTCTGAAGTTTCTTGCCGGGGGGCTGCACGATGATGTCGATGCCGGTTTCCAGCAGATCCTCTTCGTTGGTCAGGCGCAGTTCGGCCTTTCCGCCGCAGAACAGCCGTGGAAAGACCTCCTGGAACTTGGCGTTGACCAGGTTGTAGGTTTCCAGAAAACGCTGGCGGGTCGTGCGGTTGATGCGCTGGATGGCCTGCTGCAGTCCATGCAGAGATTCTTCCAGATCGTCCTTCTGGCCGTTCAGGAAACTGAAACGTTCTTCCATTCCGGCACATTCTTCAATAGCCATCAGGTTGACTTCACCCATTTCGTCCAGTAAACGCTGCAAATCGCCTTGACGCGAACGGCGGGCCGCTTCGTCGAACTCGACCGCCTCCAGGCGCGCCAGCGCCTCACTCATCTCGATCCGGCTGCGTTCCTGCATCGTCCGCTCCAGATGCTCGGCCTGCATATTGAGGGTTGAGAAGCGCAGATTCAGGTCGGCCTGAAGCTGGCGAACGGAATCGCTATCTTCTCTCGCCTTTTTCAGATGCGCTTCATTTTCGTTCAATCCGGCGCCGGCCGCTTCAAAGGCTTCCCGTGCCACGGTCAGGCGCTCTTCCGACTTTACCTGCTGGCGCAGCAGCTCCTCCAACCGCTCCGAAGCGGCCGCAATCGAGCTTTGAAGCTGAATTTTGGCGGATGCGCCCGATTCGATCTCCTGGCGGTCGCCGGTCATGCGTCTGGTCAGATCGGCCGTCTGGCGTTCCAGGTCGGCCAATCCTCTCAAGTGGGCTTCCTGCTGCTCCTTGAGCGTGGCGGTCTGGACCCGGATGGCGGTAACCTTCTCGCGGGTTGCGGCCAATCTGGCCCGCTGTAGATCCAGCTCCCCCTTCAGCCTGGTTGTTTCCTGCTCCAGTTCCTTGGAGGCGCTGCCGGTCTGGCCGATCTGCTCCTGGGCCAGCTTCAGCTCACTCTCCAGCGCCTGCTGTTCCTCGATCAGATTTTCGGTTTCCAGACTCTGCAGCTCCAGCCGATCTTCGATTCGGGCCGCCTCTTCAACCGCCTGCTGGCGGTCTTTGCGCAAACCGGCCAGCTTCAGTTCGCACTGGTGAAAAAAAGCTCCGGAGCTTTTCAACCCTTCGGACACTTCCTGACTTCGGTGGCGCAGCTCTTCGCGCTGTTTGGCGAGAGAAGCGGTTTCTTCCTCCAGGGTTGTTACTCGCTGTTCCAGATCCCGGATTTCGCGTTTTTTGTGGATCAGCCCCTTATTGACCTGATCGCCGGAACCGCCGTTGATGATCCCGCCGGATGTGGCCATGTCCCCTTCGCGGGTGACAAAGGTCAGTTCCGGGTGAATGCGGGCCTGACGAATCGCCTCGTTAATGTCGTCGGCCAGCATGACGGTGGCCAGCATGCGCCGGATCAGACCGGCAAACCTGCCGCTGCTTTGAACCTGATCGCCAATCGGCGGGCATCCCGGCACTACCGGGGGTGCCGGTTGAGCGCATTCCAGCGGCAGCGCGATTCCGGCCCGCCCGCCGTTGCTATTTTTCAAAAAATGCAGCGCCTGGATCGCATCGTTTTCATCGGCGCAGAGGACACATTGCAGCCGCTCGGCCAGAGCCGCCTCAACCGCCGCTTCCAGTTCGGCCGGGGCCTGGACAGCATCCGCCAGTACGCCGCTGAAACTGGAACGCTGACCGGCGTCCTTCATCAGGGTGCGGACTCCCTGCCCGAAACCGGCAAACTGCGCCTCCAACTCACGCAGTGAATGCAGCCGCGACGAGGTCCGGTTCAGTTCATCCCGCCGGGATTGCCAGATTTTTTCCACCTCCGGCAGCTGCTTTTTAAGGTCGTCCTCTTGACTCCGCAGAGCGGAAAGTTCGGCCTGAACAATTTCCAGCTCCTGCTGTCCGGCGCCGATTTCCCTATCAAGGGTGGCATTGCGCTGCCGCAGCTGTTCACGCCGTTCGACCAGCTGGGCGCCTTCGCGCTTCTGGCGCTCGATCCGTTCCAACAGACCGGCCAGGCGTTTCTGGGCATTTTCCAGGCGGCTTTTGAACTGGGCAGCCTCGGCCAGAGCAGTAAAAAGATCTTTGCGGCGCGTTTCCAGCATCCGGTTCAGCTCTTCCTCGGCCTGCTGCTGTGCGGCCATTTCGGCTTCAGCCTGTTCAAGTCCGGCCTGCGTCCCGGCGGCGTCCGCGCTGCCGGTATCGCGCCTCAACTCCAGCGCTGCCCTTTGATCGGCACACTCCTTCAACCGCTTTTCCAGTTCACCCGTTTCCGCTTCCAAACGGAGCAGACGGCCATCCAGTCCGGCCAGCTCTTTACGCTGAAACTCCAGCCCGTTCTCGGTTGTGCCGAATTCGCTCCTGATCCGGAAAATATCCTCCTGGGCTGCGGCCAGATGCTTTTCTGTTTCCAGTAAAGCGACCCGGGCCTCCTCAGCCTTCGATTCACCCAATGACGACGCCGCAAAAACCTCCCGGATGCGCTGATTGAGCGTTGCCATCTCCTGCTCGGCCAGAGCGCGCGCTTTTTGGGTTTCCAGATATTCGCGGGCGGTGAACAGCAGCTCGATCTCCCGCATCTCATCGCGGTATTCGCGGAACTTTTCAGCTTTTTTGGCTTGCCGCTGCAAGGATGCCAGCTGTCGCCGGATCTCCCCCAGCACATCTGCCAGGCGCGCCAGGTTCAAGCGGGTTCCCTCGATTTTTTTCAGAGCCAGCTGCTTGCGGGATTTAAACTTGGTGACGCCGGCCGCCTCCTCGATCAGGAAGCGGCGCTCTTCCGGTCGCGAATGCAGGATCATCCCGATCTTGCCCTGTTCGATGATCGAATAGGCGCGGGTGCCGACACCGGTATCCATGAACAGTTCGGTTATATCCATCAGGCGGCAGGGGGTCTTGTTGATCAGATAATCACTTTCACCGTCGCGGTACAGGCGGCGGGTCAGTTGAATCTCGGAAAAATCGAGGTATTTGGCGGGAGCCCGGCCGTCCTCGGTGGAAAAAACCAGCGAAACCTCAGCCATTCCAAGTGGTTTACGGTTGTCGCTGCCGACAAAGATGACATCTTCCATCGCCTTGCCGCGCAGGTTTTTGGCGGACTGCTCCCCCATGCACCAGCGGATGGCATCCACGATATTGGACTTGCCGCAGCCGTTCGGACCGACCACGCCGGTCACCCCCTGCTGGAAGTCCAGAACTACCTTGTCTGCAAAGGATTTAAATCCTGATATTTCAAGTCGTTTGATTTTCACAGTATCATTGTCTGTTCTAACATATGTATTCCCGTGCAGCGAGCTTTCAGGGTTAGGAGACAGAGCCGCCAAAGCCGCAGCTCAAGCTTGGAACAATAACCATTCAAGACCTGTATCGTCAATACATTTCAGGGGAAATGACACCACTGGCGGCGAGCCTGGTGTAGCATTATGAGCTGGTCCCTACAGGCTATTCAGATAAGTAAGGGGGCGTTGCCGTTGACAACCACTCTCGGCAAGAGTAAAGTTCCGCTAACCTAAGATGATACCAGATGTTTTCTGCTCGGGAGCAACACAATGGACAAAGAACAACGAAAAAAGATGGTCGCACATTGCCTTGTGGATCTGGGAGAGACTGTAGCATCCTGGTCAGCCAAGAACGGACTGCACCAGAAGATTGTAACCGACCTGATCGACGGCAAGCTGAAGGGAACCCGTGGTGTCTCTTTGGCAACAAAGAGAAAGATGGAAGAGACGTTCGGCAACCTGTTCGACGAAAACGAGACGAAGCAAAGGAATCCATGAATACCAATCAGATAGAAACAGAACTCTGGGAAGCCGCCGACCAACTGCGAGCGAACTCCAAGCTGACAGCCGCCGAATACTCCATGCCGGTTCTCGGCCTGATCTTCCTGCGCCATGCTGACAACCGCTTCAAAACATATCTGGATGACATTGAGAAAGCCATTCCTGCCCAAGTCCCGGCAGCGCAACGGGAAGCGCTGGTCAAGCTGGAGTTCCAGGGCAAGGCCGCCATGTACCTGCCGCAAGAGGCCCGTTTCGACTATCTGTCCACTCTTCCGAAAGGGCAGGATGTCGGCAAGGCTATCGACGACGCGATGGAGCAGATCGAGAACGAGTACGAAGTCCTCAAAGGGGCGCTGCCACGAGGCTACACGGCCTTCGAGCCGGACCTGCTGGCGGAAATAGTCAAAATATTCGGTCGCGATTCGCTGACGAAGGCCACCGGTGATGTGTTCGGTCGCATCTACGAATACTTCCTCAACAAATTTGCCCAGAGCGGAGCACAGGAAGGGGGCGAGTTCTTCACACCCCCCTCGCTGGTGCGGATGATCGTCAACGTCATCGAGCCGGATCATGGCATAATCCTCGACCCGGCGGTAGGATCGGCGGGTATGTTTGTGCAGTCCGGCCATTTCATTGAGGAAGTGCGCCACCAGAATCCCAACGACAAAGCAACCTTTTTCGGCCAGGAAAAGTCCGACACCAACACCAAGCTTGCCCGGATGAACCTCGCTGTGCATGGCCTGGATGGCAAGATCCTCCAGGGAAACACCTTCTACGAAGATCATCACAATATGCTGGGGCGCTGCGATTACGTTATGGCCAATCCGCCGTTCAACGTCGATTCGGTGGACACCAAGAAGGTAGAAGGTCATGTCGGCGAAGCCGACCGACTCCCCTTCGGCCTTCCCGGTACCAACGCCAAGACCGGGGCCATCTCCAACGCCAACAGCCTCTGGATACAGTTCTTCTACTCATATCTGAACGACACCGGCAGAGCTGGATTCGTCATGGCCTCGTCGGCGTCCGATGCTGGCAACAAGGACAAGGACATCCGCCAGAAGCTGGTTGAGACCGGCCATGTGGATGTGATGATGGCCATCGGCCCCAAGTTCTTCTACACCCGCAGTCTCCCCTGCACCCTTTGGTTTTTCGACAAGGGAAAGCCAGAAGCGCGACTCGACACCGTGCTGATGATCGACGCACGCAACGTCTACCATGTCGTTTCGGCCCGATCACACATCTTCACCGAAGAGCAGCTGGCCAACCTGACCGCCATCACTTGGCTTCACCGGGGAGAGCAGGAGAAGTTCGTTAAGCTGGTGGCCTCGTACCAGCGCCGGGCAGATGAGTGGCTGGCAGAACTGCCGACCCGGCTGGCGGCAGACGGAGCGGCGGTGCAGGAACTGGCGGTACTGCTGACCACCTTTGCCAACAAGGCTAAGTTGGCTGAGCTGAACAAGGATGTGCCGGAAGAAGAGCAGATAACCGAGGCACAGCTGGTCGCATACCGGGCCGATCTGAAGGCCACCGGGGAGCAGACTGCCGCCATCGGCCAGCATGTAGCCGACCTGCTTGCCAAGGCGGCAACCACCCGCGAGAAGATTGCTGCTGCCGACCTGACCATTCACGCCGGACAGGTAGCGCTGCAGGCCGAACTGGATGCCATGATGCCAGTGCTGAAGGGGACGCAGAAAGAGGTGGAGAATCGCCACAAGCTGTGGCTGAAACTCATGGATTTTGCGGAGAAGAGCCTGTCAGCCCGCAAGGCGGATGCCTACGACAACAAGATAACCCGCGAGCTGAAGCGGGCACTGACGTCAGCAGACCATAAGAAGGAAGAAGAGCCGACGGTGCGCGACCTGGCTCTGGAGGCGCTCAAGCAGGCCGCCTACTTTATCGGCCAGACACACTGGCTGCACCACCGTTTTCCTGATGCTGTCTATGCCGACTTTCCGGGACTCTGCAAAACTGTGCCCCGCGCCGATATTGTGGCGAGCGACTACAGTTTGACCCCTGGACGCTACGTTGGAGTAACAGCACAAGCGGAGGAGGACGAAGAGGACTTCCAGGAGCGGCTGGCCGAGATCCATACCGAGCTGGAAGAGCTGAATGAAAAGACGGTACTGCTGGCGGAGTGGATTCGGGTGAACTTTGCGGAGTTGATGATATGAGCTGGTCGTCTCGACCTTTAGAGGAGTGCGCAACGTTCCTATCTGGAGGAACTCCAAACAAGATGTGCCGAGAGTACTGGGATGGAGACATCCCGTGGGTTTCTTCAGCCGAACTCACTTCACGATTCATTGACGATACGAAACTTCACATCTCTGCTGACGGCCTAAAGTCTGGTAGCCGCCTCATGCCAGCGGGGAGTATATTCGCAGTTGTAAGGGGAATGTCCTTGGCAACAGAGTTCAGGATTGCCTTGTCACAACGCCCGATGGCCTTCAATCAGGATGTGAAAGCAATCATACCTAAGCCTGGTATTGACGGAACTTATCTTTTTTATGCGCTGAGTGGACGAGCACATGAGATCAGAGACCTTGCGACTGAAGCAGCGCATGGGACCAAGAAGCTAGAGATGAGCCGTCTCCAAAATTTCCAAATCGCTGTCCCGGACTTTGATATTCAAAAGAAAGTGGCAGCAGTCGGACTTGCATATGATGATTTAATAGTCGCCAACCAGCGCCGCATCAAGCTGTTGGAAGAGTCGGCCCGGCTGCTGTACCGTGAATGGTTCGTGCTGCTGAGATTTCCGGGGCATGAGCCTGTACCGGTCACGAATGGGGTGCCTGAGGGATGGGAACGTAAGCCGGTTTCGGAGATGATTGATGCCAATCCAAAGACTCCATTCCCCAAGGACATCAGCAGACCATTTGTGGGTATGGAAGCTCTTTCCGAAGACTCAATGATAATCGATGTCTCGGATGCCCGACCTGTATCCGGTGGCGCTAAGTTCCGCAACGGAGATACCCTGTTGGCAAGGATCACGCCATGCCTAGAAAATGGCAAGACTGGCTTTGTCCAGTTCCTTGAAGATGATGAAGCTGCCGCCAGCGGCTCCACAGAATTTATCGTGCTTCGATCCCGCACAGTCAACCGCTACTGGATATATTGCCTGGCACGTAGCGATTCTTTCCGTGAGCATGCCATTAACAGCATGGCTGGCTCAGATGGTCGGCAACGAGTCAACTCGAAGTGCTTTGACAAGTACCTTACATTGCAACCGCCATCTGACGTATTGCAGGTATTCGAAGAAAACGTAAGCGGAGTGTTTGCACAGGTTCAGTCACTTACCGAATACAACAGAGCTCTGAGACAAGCCCGTGACATGCTTCTCCCCAAACTGATGTCCGGGGCAATGGACGTGAGCCGCATTGCCGTACCCAAGGAGGTCGAAGTATGAGTCAGGAAGGTCAACTCCTCGACAAAAAGTCGCTGCGAGTCGTCACCGGCACCACAGCCAACTGGAAAGAGCTGGCAAAGGATTGCATCGCCTTTGCCAATGCCGAAGGTGGGCGGCTGCTGATCGGGATAGAGGACGAGGAAGAACTGCCACCGGCAGGCCAGACTATAGATTCGGGCCTCCCAGATCTGATCCGCCGCAAGGTCGGTGAACGCACGGTGAATGTTACTGTTCTGCCTGAAGTCCTCCGGGCCGAAAACGGGTCAGAGTTTATAGAACTGCGGATACCCCGCTCACTTGCTGTAGCCTCAACACCTGATGGCCACTATTTTCGGCGAGTGTCTGACCAAAGCAAGCCGGTGGTGGGCGATGAAGTAATGCGGCTGGCAGCCGAGCGGTCGGCTTTGCCGTGGGAGACCCAGACGACCCTGCATGTATCACGCAGTGAGACTGATCCGCAAAAGCTGGCTACTTTCGTGGCTGGCATCAAAGCCTCGGACCGAGTGAAAGATTCCGTGAAGGAAAAGAGCGATGATGAACTACTTGATCATTACCTGCTGGCGCATGGTGAATGCCTGACTAATCTGGGAATACTCTGTGTCGGTCGCCGCCAGGATCGGGCACGGATCGGAACGGCTCCGGTAATCCAGTTCATCAAATATGATGAGCTGGGGAAGAAGGTCAACAAGATCGCCTGGGATGACTTTAGCCAGACACCAATGGAATTGATTGAGGCGGTCTGGAAAGAGGTGCCGGACTTTCGGGAGCGCTATGAGCTGCCAGACGGTCTTTTCCGTCAGCATGTACCACTCTATGACGAGATCGTCGTTCGAGAGCTTTTGGTAAATGCTTTGGCTCACCGCCCCTATACTCAGCGAGGAGACATTTTCCTCAATCTGCACACAGACCGGCTGGAGATCGTGAATCCAGGATTGTTACCTTTGGGAGTCACGCCGCAGAACCTGCTGCATACCACCGTGCGGCGTAACGAACATCTAGCCAGAATATTTCATGACTTGAAGCTGATGGAGCGTGAAGGCAGCGGCTACGACAAGATGTATGAAGTGCTGCTCTCTCAAGGGAAATCAGTACCGGAACCAAAAGAGGGGCCGGATCGTTTCGAAGTGACAGTGAGGCGGCGCATTCTCAAACCACAGATAATCGACTTCATCGCCAAGGCGGATCAAACTTTCCAGCTTACACAGCGTGAGCGAATTGCTCTTGGCTTGTTGGCACAACATGAAGCTCTGACAGCACGGGAATTAACCAAAGCACTGGAACTTTCCTCTGTCGATGCCCTGAATCCATGGATCACTCGCTTGTTGAGTTGGGGTTTGGTTCTGAGCAGTGGGAAAACTCAGGCGACACGTTATTTTGTCGATCCAAACGTATTACGGCGGCTGGAGTTCACAACTCCGACATCGCTCAAGCGGATTGAACCACACCGACTGCAGGCGCTGGTGGTGGAAGACCTTAGCCGCTACCCCCGTTCGGCTGGCGGTGAGATCAACAAGCGAATAGGAGAAGAGATCCCCTACAAGCAAGTTAAACGTGCCATTGATGCTCTCATTGCCGCAGAACAGGTGCTGTTTGAGGGTGATAAACGTGGTCGGCGATACTGGCTGGCAGAGTAAAGTTATCGGACAAATCGCACCATATCTTGCCCTATTGGGCGATATCCGGGCGATATTGCTGTGATAACTAATTGAATATTAAAGATTTAATTATCGCCCATAGTTATGCTTATGGCGATTTCCTGGACGATAACGGATGATACTGGAGGATCAATGCCCCGCAAGGACTATTCCGAAGACATACTGATCCAACAGCCTACGGCGGAACTGCTGGAGCAGGAGCTGAAGTGGGATTCCGTGTTCGCCTACGACACCGAAGGTTTCGGCCCGGCAAGCCTCCTGGGGCGGACCTCTGACCGGGAGGTAGTACTTCGGAGAGACGTGGAGGCCGCACTGCGCCGCCTGAATCCGGGCCTTCCGGATGATGCCTGCCACGATGCACTGGCTCAGGTAACGGCGGACGACATCACCAAGACTCTGCTGCAGGTGAACGAGGAAAAGTACCGGCTGCTGCGGGACGGAGTACCGGTCAAGTATCGCGATGAAGCGGGAAAGATGACGGAGCGTCGGCTTAAGCTGATTGACTTTGACGACCCGACCAACCCGAAGAAGAACCGCTTTCTGGTAGTGCGGGAGATGTGGGTGCAGGGCGGAACATACCGGCGCAGGCCTGATGTTCTTGGTTTTGTCAACGGATTGCCGCTGGTGTTCATTGAGCTGAAGCGTTACGACCAGCACATCGACAAGGCCTTCAAGCAGAACTACAGCGACTACAAAGACACTATTCCGCATCTGTTCCACTGGAACGCACTAATTCTGCTGTCCAATGGCGTCGATGCCAAGTACGGCTCCATCACTTCAATCGTCGAACATTTCTCACGCTGGAAGCGCCGGACAGAAGAAGATCTGGAGCCGGATAAGACTCAGCCGCTCCTGCCGCTGCTGCTGCGCGGCATGTTGAACAAGGAAGCGTTCCTTGACCTGATAGAGAACTTCATTCTCTTCGACCGGACTGAAGGGGAAGTTCAGAAGATCGTGGCGCGGAATCACCAGTACCTCGGCGTCAACCGGGTGATCGACAAGCTACTGTCTAAGGAGCCGGGCATACAGGCTGAGGTGGAAGCGGGACGGCTAGGGGTGTTTTGGCATACCCAGGGATCGGGGAAGTCGTACTCAATGATCTTTCTGACGGAGAAGATTCACCGCAAAATTTCGGCAAAGTATACCTTTGTGGTGATGACCGACCGGAACGAACTGGACGAGCAAATTTTCGGCACCTATACCGGCTGCGGCGCTGCCACCAACAAGAAGGCGAAGGCCAGAGACGGCAAAGGGCTGGAGAAGCTTCTGAAGGACAACCACCGCTATGTATTCAGCCTGATCCACAAATTCCACCGGCTGGTGGGTGAAGCCTACAGCCCAAGTCCCGACATCATTGTCATCTCTGACGAGGCACACAGGACCCAGTATGGCCGCTTGGCTATCAACATGCGCAAGGCCTTGCCCAATGCCAAGTTCCTCGGCTTCACCGGCACTCCCCTGATCGATAACGAAGAGAAGCAGGTGACTCGGAAGGTTTTCGGCGAGTATGTCTCCATCTACGACTTCCAGCGGGCTGTGGCGGACGGGGCGACTCTGCCGCTGTTCTACGAGAACCGGGGGGAGAAGCTGGCGATTGTCGATGAGGAGCTCAATCAGCGGATAAGTGAGCGGATCGAGGCGGCAAAGGCTGCCGGTGAGCTGGATGCAGAGCAGGAAGAGAAGCTCTACCGTGAGATGGCCAGAGACTACCCTATCCTGACGTCCCCGACGCGGCTCGACAAGGTAGCCCATGATTTCGTCAAGCACTATCACCAGCGCTGGCAATCAGTTGATAACGGCGGGGGCAAGGCGATGATGGTCTGTATCGACAAAATTACCTGTGTGAAGATGTATGACCGGATTACCAAAAACTGGAAGGCCACCTGGGAAACACTGGAGATCAAGGTGGCCGCCGAAGAGGATCGCTTTGTCAAGGCAGGCAAAACGCCGGACAAGTACATTCAGCAACGTCGTGCCCAGGTGGAGTGGATGAAGGAAACGGAGATATGCGTGGTCGTTTCGCCGGAGCAGGGAGAAGTGGCCGAATTCCGCAAGTGGGGCCTGGACATACTTCCACACCGGGAAAAAATGATCCGCCGGGACCTGGACCTTGAGTTCAAGAAGCCGGAGAACCCGTTCCGGGTGGTCATTGTCTGTGCCATGTGGCTGACAGGTTACGACGTAAAATGCCTCGCCACCCTCTATCTGGACAAGCCGATGAAGGGACATACCCTGATGCAGGCCATTGCCCGCGTAAACCGGGTCGGTGGCGGCAAGAAGAATGGTCTCATCATCGACTACAACGGCATGCTGAAAAGCCTTCGCCAGGCGCTGGCCACGTTTGCCCAAGGTGAGCGCAAGGGAGATGACCAGGACATACTCCGTGACGATACCGAGGCGGTGGCAGAGTACGGCCAGTCTATCCGTGAGGTTCAGGATTTCCTGACCGGCTGCGGATTCAATCTGGACGAACTGATTGCGGCTGCCGGCTTCGAAAAGCAGGCGCTGATACTTCAGGGCGTGAACAAGCTGTGCGAGACAGACGAGCGGCGCAAAACCTTCGAGGTCATGGCCGATGACATCTCCGCCCGCTTCCGGGGACTCTTCCCCAATGAAGGTCTCTTTGCCTACGACAAGCAGGAGAATGCTATTTCTGCCCTGTATAACCGGCTACAGGAAAGCAAGGTGAGTCCGGATGTCAGCGACATGCTGCAGGCACTTTATGAGGTAGTCGATACGGCAATGACTGCCTCGACCGTCAATACCCCGCCAGTACGCTACGAGCTGACCAAAATCGATATAAGCCGCCTGCAAGCAGAGTTCGAACGCACATGCCCAAACGTCAAGATGCTTAACCTGCGAGAGAAGATCGAAAAACGGCTTGAGGCGATGATCGCCCGGAATCCTACCCGAGTTGACCTGTACGAGCGTTACCAGGAGATTGTGGCAGAGTACAACAAGGATAAGGATGCAGTGGAAGTGCAGAAGGTGTTCGACGATTTGTTCAAGTTTAACGATGGCCTTGATCAGGAACAGCGTCGTTACCTGCGGGAAGGGCTTGAAAACGAGGATCAGCTGGCGGTGTTCGACCTGCTGCAGAAGGACACTCTGACGCGGCCTGAACGGGAACTGATCAAGGAAGTAGCCAAAGAATTGCTGGGCAAGCTGCTTTCCGGCAAGCTCCAGATTGACCATTGGCGGGAAAAAGCAACGGCGCAAGCACAGGTCAGGGCGGAAATTATCAAGCATCTCTTTGTCAACCTGCCGGGAACCGGTTATGCAGAACATGAAATTTCGGCAAAAGCAGACTTGGTGTTCGCTCACCTGTACCAGACCGGGATAGGGATCGGCGGGAGCCAGATGTATCACTGAGGACGAGGGCGTTAAATCTGGCTCGATAACCGGGCAGACTAATTATATTTACTTGAAATAGCGGGAGAGCCTGTTAGTATATTCAGGTAGTTGCAGTGATGCAGTGTGTACCTCCTGCAACCTCAAGGAGCAGACCATGAAACCGACAACCGTTCCCCAAACCATCCTGATTGTTGATGATGAGCCGGTTAGTGTCGAGATGCTGAGCAACTTGCTGGAAGGTGAGTATAAGGTGATCATGGCCCATAGCGGGCAGGAGACACTGGAGATTGTATCCCGCATAATACCGGATCTGATCCTGCTTGACATTCTGATGCCGGTTATGGACGGGTACGAGGTTTTTCGCATCATTAAGCGGAAACCGGAGCTCAAGGATGTGCCGGTCCTGTTCATAACGGCTTTGGGTGAAGCGGAGTGCGAATCGGAAGGATTGGAGTTGGGGGCGGCCGACTATATCATCAAGCCGTTCAACTCCGCCCTGGTCAGGCTGCGGGTCAAAAACCATCTGGAATTGAAGCGGCAGAGAGACCTGCTGACATCACGGGCAGAAGAGTTGCAGCGCCTCAACACTGAATTGGCCCACGAGGTTACCGAGCGCCGTTATGTGCAGCAGGCTAATGAGGAGCTGATCAAAGAGCTTCGCAATGCCATGGCTGAGGTCAGGACACTCAGCGGGTTGCTCCCGATCTGCTCATCCTGCAAGCAGGTGCGCGATGATCAGGGGTACTGGAGCCGTCTCGAAACCTATCTCAGCAAACACACCGATATTTCCTTCAGCCACGGCCTGTGCAAGGAGTGTGCTCAAAAAATCTACCCCGATTACTGTGACAGGCAGCCAGCCCGCGAGTGACGCCGGACAGGCTGCCTTTCCTCAGGTTCAGAGTTTCTCCTTGACGCTCCTGACCTTGTCCTCCATCGTCTGGACGCGGTCCGTGCGGGTTCCCAGCTTGATGGTTGTGGTGATGCGCGGCGCACCCATTTCGTGTACGACCTCGTGACAACGCTTGATTGCCGCAAACACTTCATCCCACTTCCCTTCGATATTTGTGCCGTACGAATGCAGCGAGATGTTCAGCCCCGCTTCAATCAGCACCTTTTCGCAGGCGGCAATGTAGGTGGAGAGGGACACGCCGACTCCGATCGGCACGATGCATAGATCAACCAGAACTTTCATAATATATTTTCCCTTTATTTTGATTTAAGAGCGGCGTCCTACTTAGAAATCCCGTCAGAATCTTTGGGTTTCAGCCCGAATGTTTTGGTTGCCCATTCGTTATCCACTACTTTTATGTAATCGACAATTCCGAATGAAACCAGAGATTGCTTGCTTTTGTCACGGGTAGCCGTCACGAACTTCCAATCGACATATTCGAGCCCTTCCCACTGGGGTTGGGCATAGACCTCCTCGTCAACAGCTTCGCTTTTGCCTGCGGCCAACTGATAAATCGCCTGCTGATGCTTGATCATGGGAGGTTTTTTGTGATTGGCGTAAAAGAACGGGCCGAACACAAGCAACATGATAAACCATTTTTTCATCGGACTACTCCTGCTCTTATTTTTTCCTCTTCCATGGTTTAAATTAGCACCATCGTGTTGCCTAAGCACTGAAAAAATGCAAACCCGGATATATTCGAAATGGATATTAGCCAGATTTAACAGCATGTTTGCAGGGTTGACATTCTTGGTGCGGTTGGACAAGTATCGTGTGGTATTATCTAAAACATCATCGGTCAAGGCTGTCTGTCTGGAGGATTCATGCCGTTTCAACTCACCCGGGAAGAGCGTCGCATAGTTGTCAAAATCGTTACCGTGTACTCCCTGTTCGGCGGATTGTGGATCTACCTGTCCGATTCGGTTTTGGGGTGGCTGGTGCGCGACCCGGACATCATCACGCGCATTGCCACTTACAAAGGTCTGCTGTTCATTGCCGTCACTGCCGCCTTGCTATATTTCCTGATTGGCCGTTATCTCATCGAACGCAAAAATCTTGAGAAGCATATCCGGCTGGTGGAGTTCGCCATGGCCAGGATCTCGGATGCTTTTTACCTGATTGACGCTGACGGAACGTTTCTGGATGTTAACGATGCTGCCTGCCGCATGCGGGGCTACAGGCGGGAGGAATTCCTTGCCAAGCGTGTCAGCGACATCGACCCTGACTTTCCTCCAGAAGCCTGGGCGCCGCATTGGGATGAGCTGAAACGAAGCGGAAGTCTGACGTTCGAAGCTGTTCACAGCTGCAAGAACGGTCAAGCTATCGATGTTGAAGTGACCGCCAATTATTTCAGATATATGGATACGGAGTATAACTGCGCCGTGGTGCGTGACATAAGTGAACGCAAGGCTGCTGAACGAGAGCTGAAACAGAGCGAAAAAGAGCTGCGCTCGCTGATGGATTTGATGCCGGTGGGTATTGCCTGGTCCAATAATAAGGGCAACATCGAATACGCCAACCATAATTTTGTGGAAAAATTCGGCTACACGCTGGCCGATGTCCCGACAGTTGAGGAGTGGTTCCTCAAGGCCTATCCGGACGCGTCCTATCGTGAAAAACTGACCTCGGTCTGGTTTGCCAGTATTTCCGAGTTTCACGCCAGCGGCACGGAGGTCCCCTCTTTTGATGTCAAGGTCACCTGCCGGGATGGATCAGTCCGTGACATGATCATCAATACGCTGATTTCCCATAACCGGACTCTGGTTATTTTTACCGATGTTACCGAACGGGAGACTCTGCGGGAAGAGTTGATCAAGAAGCAGAAACTGGAGTCGATCGGCCTGCTGGCGGGCGGCATTGCCCACGATTTCAACAACATCCTGACCGCTATCCTGGGCAATATCTCCTACGCCGGCCTGCTGATTGACAAGGATCACAAAGCGGCCTCACTGCTGTTGCAGGCCGAAAAGGGCGCAAAGCGGGCCGCCGAGCTGGCGCATCAACTGCTGACCTTTGCCAGGGGTGGCGAGCCGATCACCAGTTCTGTGGCGGTCGCTCGGATTATTGAGGATTCGCTGGAGCTGGTGCTTCACGGATCCAACGTTCGGAGCAGGGTCGAAATCGAAGACGGGGTTCAAAATATCAAAGCGGATTCCGGCCAGATCAGCCAGGTCTTCAACAATCTGATCATAAATGCCGTCCAAGCCATGCCTGATGGCGGAATAATCTCTATCCGCGTGTCCAATTTCCGGATCGGGCAGATTAATAACCCGTATGCCGTTCCGGTTGGCGCTTACGTCCGGATTATTCTGGATGACGAAGGGAGGGGCATTCCATCGGAGAACCTGAAGAATATTTTTGACCCGTATTTTACGACAAAGTCAGGTGGAAGCGGGTTGGGACTGGCTTCGGTCCAGTCGATCATCAGCAAGCATGGTGGTCATATATCGGTCAGCTCCTCCATCGGCAGCGGAACAACTTTTGAGATATTGCTGCCGACCAGCACGGAACCGGCCGGGGAGGAAGTGCCGTCGGCCGGAACTGCGCTTAGTGGAATGGCTGTTGAATTTGGGGCTGGAGCTTCTTTGCTGGTTATGGATGACGAAGAGATGATTCGTGAAATGGCCTCGGCCATGCTGGAGGAGCTGGGTTACCGGGTGACCTCCTGCGCCAGCGGCGAAGAAGCGGTGGAGTTGTACAAGGTCAATTATGAAGCCGGAACGCCATTTTCGGCGGCGATCATGGATCTGACCATTCCGGGCGGGATGGGGGGGCGCGACGCGGCCCGGGCCATCCTCGATTTTGATCCCGGAGCGCAGCTGATAGTTTCCAGCGGATACTCCAACGACCCGATCATGTCCGACTACCGGCACTACGGTTTTGCGGCTGTGGTGGTCAAACCGTATGGTGTGGCGGAGATCGCCAATGTTCTGAGCAGCCTGATCAGCTCCGGTAAATCAGCGGAGTGACGCAGGATTGTGCTCCGCGGTTTAGTCAGCCATTTTAAAGCGCGCAAGCGACTTCAATGAAGACCTGGCCGGATACGCTGGGGAGCACCATGACGCTGCTCCCTGCGGGAAGAATCTGCCGGAGTGCCGCGCCATTTTTGGGGCAAACCTGCTCCGCAACGAGTCGGAATTGATCATCGGCCGGTTGGCGCTTGATTTCTGAAGATTGATCGGGAGGGATTGCAACAACGATCTCGGCCTGATTTCCCTGAGAGGTTACCGAAGTGACTTTCCAACCTTTGTTCAAGGGAGTCTTCAGATAATACTGTTTCAGCCAGCTGACCACCGGCTGTAAATCTGCCCGCTGCGGTTGCGGCGGGTTCTTTTTCTCGCTGCAGCCCGGGCAGAGCATCATGACCATAACGGCCAGCAGCAGAGAGAGGAGTGAACCCCGCAATCGGAAGCTCCTCTGTCTGCTGCCGACTTTTTCCCCCGTATTAACAGCCACTTCATCCGTCCTCTGCACAACTTTCCTCCAAACCACTCCCTGATCCTTTCGTATCAATTCTACGGCAGCTTCACGAGCACACGGCCGCTGATGCCGCCTTGCAGTATTGATTGTATCTTTTCCTCGACGTCTTCCAGAGTCACCTCAGTCACCACATCCGCCAACTGCTTCGGTTTCCATTCGCCGGCCAGTTTTTCCCAAACCTGCAGGCGGGTGTCGGCGGGGCAATGCACCGAATCGATGCCGATCAGGCTGACGCCGCGCAGGATGAAGGGATAAACGTTCATGGTGAGCTCGGGTGAGCTGACCAGGCCGCAGCAGGTGACGGCGCCGCCGTAGCGGGTCGATTTGATGGCGGCGACCAGGGTCTCCCCTCCGGCAACATCCACGACACCGGCCCAGCGCTCTCTCAGCATCGGGCGGTCTGCCCCGGCGGTCACCTGATCGCGGGGAATGATCTCGGTTGCCCCCAGATTTTTCAGAAACTCTTCGTCAGCCGTTTTGCCGGTGGCGGCCACTACTTTATAGCCTGCCCTGGCCAGAATTGAAACCGCTATGCTGCCGACCCCGCCGGTGGCGCCGGTCACCAGGATTTCGCCGTCATCCGGTTTTACCCCGGCCTGCTGCAGCTTGAACACCGACAGACCCGCCGTGAATCCGGCAGTGCCGATGATCATCGCTTCACGCAGGGAAAGCCCTTCCGGCAGCCGCACCGCCCAGGCCGAAGGAATCCGGACCAGTTGGCCCCAGCCGCCGTCAGTCTCCATTCCCATGTCGTAGCCGGTGACAATAACCTTGTCTCCCGGAGCGAATTCGCCGCTGTCGCAGGAAACCACTTCGCCCGCCGCATCTATGCCGGGGGTGTGCGGAAACTGCCGCGTTACACCTGGATGCCCGGTGGCCGAAAGCGCGTCTTTGTAGTTGAGGGACGAATATTGAACCCGCACCACCAGATCACCGGGCGGCAGATCGTCTATGCTTCGCTCCCGGATCTCCCGCAAAAACTGTTTGTCAGCCGTCTTCTCCACTACCAGCGCCTTGAACTTTGTCAGATTTTCCATGCAAACCCCCTTGTTTTCCGGAATAGACCGGTTGTCTAGCCTTCCTGTGAAATTCTTAACGGTTTTTGCGAAGCACCGTCGCAAAGAGTGTTTCGATGAAATCCCGCAACGGTTCGGGTGACTTCATCACTTTGGCCCTCAGGATCGCCCCTTCCCACCCCGAGAGGATGAACCCGGCAATTACGGCGGCATCAAGCTCCGGATCCAGCGAACCATCCTTTTGGGCTTCCCGCAGACAGGCAGCGTAGCGTTCCCGCCACGAAGCGAAGATCTCTTCAATGCGCGTCCTGAAGCGCTCGTTCTGGTCGGCCAGTTCCTGACCCAGGTTGCCGATCAGACACCCCTTGCTGCAATGGTTCTGCTCCAGGCGCGCCAGGCTGCTCTCCAGCAGGTTCCGGATCCGGTTGAGCGGAGTCACCTCTTCATCGTCCAGAAAGGTGTTCAGCCGCTGGTCATAGCGCTCTGCAAAATGGTCAATGACAGCCAGTCCGAATTCTTCCTTGCTCTTGAAATAGTAATAAAAGGAGCCCTTGGGAACTCCGGCCTCTTTCAGCACCGCGTCCAGCCCGGTGGCGTTGAACCCCTGGCGGGAAATCAGGCTGGTGCCGATTTTGATGATATTGTCGCACGTTTCATTTCTGTTCATGGCAAAAACTGTAGACCGATCGTCTAGCAGTGTCAAGTTGCTTTTATCATTATTCCTATTATTCAACGGGTTAGTATTGGTAGGAGGGGGAATTTGAGGCAGGCGTGTGTTTTTTATCACATTAAAATTAATACTTTTATGCGACCTGTTTCTGTGCTAGTCAGTATAGAGATTAATTGCGATTCCAAAAAAAGGGGGGGGGACGTACATGAACTTCAGTATTAAAACCAGAATTCTGGTGATCCTGCTGGTGGGATGTCTTTCGGTAACTGTCGTGGGGGTCATGGGGCTGGCCGGGATGAAATCGGCCGACAACCAGATTGACGTCGTTTACAAGGAAAATCTGGTGAATATTACCCAGATCAGCCGGATTATGTCTTTGATGCGTGACAACCGCATCCAGCTACTGCTGTCGTTGCAGCACAACCCGGCCTCACCCGAGATAGCCAAGCTGCACGATCATGGCGTAGAGCAACATCTCAACGCGGTTGACAAGAATATCGAGGAGATAACGACTGTCTGGAAAGAATACATGAGCGGCAACACACTCAGCGGTGAAGAGAAGCGCATTGCCGAGGAATTTGCAGCAAAGCGCTCACAATTTGTGAACGAAGGACTGAAGCCGGTGCGCGAGGCGGTCGCGGCTGGTAAATTCCATGAAGCGACCGATCTGACCATTCAAAAAATAAATCCGCTCTTCAAGGCTGCCAATGAAGACGCCCAGAAGATGTACGATAACGAAAAAGCGCAGGGCAAAAAATCATACGAAAATGCCGTAGTCGATTATCACAGAACCTTGACGCTGGTTATCAGCGCCATTGTCATTTCCGTGCTGGTCTCACTGTTCCTCGGAATTATGATTATTCGCTCTATTTCAGCGGCGGCCAATGCCTTGATTCAGGCCAGCGATGCCATGGCCAGGGGTGATCTGACACAGCGGGTGCGTCTGGCCAGCAAGGATGAGTTGGGTACCATAGGGCACTCCTTCGATGTCATGGCCGATTCGTTTGCACAGGCTATTCAAAAGGTGGCCGAGAGTTCATCTCAGGTGGCGACGGCAGCGGCGCAGGTCAACTCAACTGCGGTGCGCATTGCCACCGGCGCTGAAGAGGTGGCGGCCCAATCGGCAACTGTCGCCACCGCCGGTGAGGAGATGTCGGCCACCAGCGGCGATATTGCCCAGAATTGCCAGATGGCTGCCGAAAGCGCCCAGCGCGCCTCAAGCTCTGCCCAGAACGGCGCTTTGGTGGTGGAGGCCACCATTTCGGTCATGGGACAGATTGCCAGCAAGGTACAGGAATCAGCCAAAACCGTTGAGAGCCTGGGGGCCAGATCCGACCAGATCGGCGCGATTATCGGCACTATTGAGGATATTGCCGATCAGACCAACCTGCTGGCGCTGAATGCCGCCATTGAAGCCGCCCGCGCCGGAGAGCAGGGGCGCGGCTTTGCGGTGGTTGCCGATGAAGTCCGGGCATTGGCGGAGCGTACCACCCGCGCCACCCGTGAAATTGGCGAGATGATCAAGGCCATACAGAACGAAACCAAAGGGGCGGTTGCCGCCATGGAGCAGGGTGTCAGCCAGGTTGAAGCGGGTACGATGGAAGCGGGCAAGTCGGGAGCGGCGCTGCGCGACATCCTGGAACAGATCAACGACGTCGCCATGCAGGTCAACCAGATCGCCACTGCCGCCGAGGAACAGACCGCCACCACCAGCGAGATCTCCAACAACATGCAGCAGATCACTGAAGTTGTGCAGGATACCGCCAGCGGAGCGCATGAATCGGCCACCGCCGCCAATCAGCTGAACGGCAACGCCGAGGAGTTGCAGCGGCTGGTGCGTCAGTTCAAGTTTTAGTGGCGCTGACCGATAAGACTCTTTGTAATTTACAGATCAGATACGGAGAAACGTCATGTCAACAAATGCCTTGGTAAAAACAGACGGTACAGCACAGCGCGATGAGTTGATCCAACTGGTGAGCTTCATGCTGGCCGACGAGGAATACGGAGTGGAAGTTTTGAAGGTGCGCGAAATCATCCGCATGCCGAACATTACCAAGATGCCCAATGCACCACCGCATGTGGAAGGGATCATCAACCTGCGCGGCAAGGTCATCCCGATCATCTCCATGCGCAAGCGTTTTGGATTGTCGGAGAGCGACAACAACAGCCATACCCGCATCATCATCATGGACGTGGCTGGCGCTTTGACCGGTTTTATCGTCGATGCCGTTTCGGAGGTGATCCGCATTCAGAACAGCGAAATCCAGCCGCCACCATCCATGGTACTGTCCGGCGGGATTGGCCGCGAATTTATCACCGGCGTTTTCAACCACGCCGAGCGGTTGTTGATCATCATGGATGTGGACCGGATGTTCTCTGAAAGTGAATTGGAGAGTTTTGACGGCATGTAGTAACCGTTTTGCAGTTACAAATAAGGGTCGAAAACGATGGGGGCTCCGCAAAGAGCCCCCATCGCTGTTTTAAGTCTATATGGTAGAATCGTAATATATTATAACGCTGTTTTTAATATGTTGGAGGGGGAGAAGGGTATGAAATTCAAGGCTTATAAGGACTGGAACATTTTCTCAAAGATCATGAGTTTATCGGTGCTGACCTGGCTGGTGCTGGTGCTGGCGTCAATGTTTGTGTTGGCGCCGTTCATTCGCAGTCTGATTATGAAAGAAAAACAGGCCACCGTCAGTTATCTGGTGCAGGAAGCGACCAGTACACTCGCTTCTTACCAGAAACAGGTGGATGCGGGCAAGCTCACCAAAGAAGAAGCACAAAAACAGGCTGCCGAGCGTATTTCCACCATACGATACGACGGTAGCAACTACCTTTGGATCAACGACATGACTCCGAAGATGGTCATGCATCCGACCAAGCCGGAACTGAACGGGAAGGAATTGGGCGATTTCAAAGACCCGAACGGCAAGTTTCTTTTTACAGAAATGGTTAAGGTCTGCAAGGAGAAGGGCAAAGGATTTGTCGATTATGTCTGGACCAAGCCGAACAGCAGTGCGGCAACTCCCAAAATTTCATACGTTGAGCTGTATCAGCCTTGGGGCTGGATCATTGGAACAGGGATCTACATTGATGATGTCACCGCCAATATGCACGATATTCAGATCGGTATCGGTATTGCCATGCTGGTCATGTTGCTCCTTTGCGTCTGCCTGGCCTGGGCAGTTTCGATTTCCGTAACCAGGCCGGTCAGTGCGATCATTCATGCCATCAAGGATATTACCGAGGGAGAAAGTGATCTGACGAAGCAGCTGCCGATTATTTCAAAAAATGAAATCGGCGAACTGGGAATTTGTATCAACAACTTTATTGACAAACTGCACTCTGTCATCAGCAATATATCTTCTTCATCCATAAAAGTTGCAATTGCCGCCAACCAACTCCACTCATCGGCCGAGCATATTTCAAGCGGCGCCGAGGAGGTTGTTGCCCAAAGCACCACTGTTGCCACCGCCAGCGAAGAGATGTCCGCAACTGCAACCGATATTGCCCGTAACTGCCAACTGGCCGCAGATGGCGCCCAACTGGCCACCCAGTCAGCTCACAATGGCGTAGCTGTTGTTGATGCAACAATCATGGTTATGCGCCAGATTGCGGAGAAGGTGCAGGCATCGGCAAAAACGGTTGAGAGTCTTGGGATGCGCAGCGACCAGATCGGGGCGATTATCGGGACTATCGAGGATATCGCCGATCAGACCAATCTTTTGGCTTTGAACGCAGCAATTGAAGCGGCCCGGGCTGGTGAGCAAGGGCGCGGCTTTGCGGTGGTTGCCGATGAAGTCCGGGCGCTGGCCGAGCGTACCACCCGCGCCACCCGCGAAATCGGCGAGATGATCAAGGCGATTCAGAACGAAACCAAAGGTGCGGTTGAAGCGATGGCGCAGGGTGTGCGTCAGGTGGAGACCGGCTCTTCGGAAGCGGCCAAATCCGGTGAGGCGTTAAGTGAAATCATGGAGCAGATCAACGCAGTTGCCATGCAGGTCAGTCAGATCGCCACCGCCGCAGAGGAGCAGACCGCAACGACCAGTGAAATATCGAGCAATATGAATCAGATCACCGAAGTTGTCCAGGCCACCGCGCATGGAGCTCATGAGTCGCTGCTGGCTTCAAGCCGGATGAACAGCAATGCCGAGGAGTTGCTGGCAGTCATAAATAAATTCAAAATCAACGAAAGTACGGCTCTCATCCTGAACAAGGCCAAGAGCGCCCACCTGGTTTTTATCGGCAAGATCAAGTCACATTTGGACGGTTCCGCCCGGATAGATGGCAACGCACTTCCGAATCATCAATCCTGCGCTTTTGGAAAATGGTATCAGACCAAGGGGAAAGAAAACTGCGGCCAGCTGAGCATCTTCAGGGAAATCGACGCGCCGCATGCCAGGGTGCACGAATTGGGCAAGCAGGCGATTGCGGCTTTCAATGCCGGCGACAGGATGAAGGCCGAGCAGCATTGTTCGGAAATGGTGGCCGATTCTAAAATTCTGTTGGGAATATTGGATCAGTTGGAGAGGAATTGTAAGGACGATCATTGAGATAGCAAATCTTCGTATCCTGGCGTAGCAGGGGGGGGATTCCGGCATGGAATCCCCCCCTTATTTATGCCGTTTGTTTGTCAGTTCCATACTTACGCCTGCACCACAAACCACCTGCGCCGGAACCAGAAAGCCACATTAACCAATCCGATCATGACCGGTACCTCCACCAGCGGACCGATTACGGCGGCAAAGGCAGCTCCGGAATTGATTCCGAAAACGGCCACCGCCACCGCAATAGCCAGTTCAAAGTTGTTGCTGGCGGCGGTAAAAGCCAGTGTCGTTGTTTTTGAGTAATCCGCTCCCAACCGTTTCCCCATCCAGAACGACACCAGAAACATTACAACGAAGTAGATCAGCAGCGGTATGGCGATGCGCAGCACATCCAGAGGCAGTTGTACGATCAGGCTGCCTTTCAGGCTGAACATGATTACGATCGTGAAGAGCAGTGCTATCAGGGTCAGCGGACTTATTTTCGGCACAAATTCATGATGATAACGTTCCCTGCCCATGACCCTTATTCCGACCAGGCGAGTTAAGGCTCCGGCGATACAGGGTATCCCCAGATAGATGAAAACACTTTGGGCAATTTGCCCGATACTGATATTGACCTCCATGCCTTTCAAGCCGACCAGCGGCGGCAGGATTGTAATGAAAAACCAGGCGTAGACGCTGTAGAACAGCACCTGAAAGATGCTGTTGAAGGCGACCAGTCCGGCGGCGTATTCGGTGTTGCCCTTGGCCAGCTCATTCCAGACAATCACCATCGCGATGCAGCGCGCCAGGCCGATCATGATCAGCCCCACCAGATACTCCGGTTTATCCGGCAAGAGCAGAGCCGCCAGCACAAACATCAATACCGGCCCGATCAGCCAGTTCTGCACCAGCGATAACCCCAGTATTTTCCTGTTCTGGAAAACCTCGGGCATGTCCTCATACCTGACCTTGGCAAATGGGGGGTACATCATCACGATCAGGCCGATTGCTATGGGGATGTTGGTGGTTCCAATCTGGAAGAAGTTTATGGCAGATTCCGTACCGGGAATGAAATATCCCAGGGCGACCCCCAGAGCCATGGCGGTAAAAATCCACAGGGTCAACCAGCGGTCAAGGAAGGAGAGCTTTCTTGAAATATGTTCAGGCATGGCGTCCGCTCCTGTCTTTGATTGGGTATTTCCATTTGAATAAACTTATATCCGCAGTAGCGAATACTGCAAGGCAAAAAACAGCTGTTTTGCCCCAGAAGAGCGGCAATTTGAACCTGATAGGGTAGGAGATCCATTTGAACAGCCTTGCCGGTTTTTTTCATGGAACGAACATGCAAAGCAAACAGATTGTGAGGTTAATCACGGTTTTGCAATTACGATGCTGATTATTAGAACTGTAGTTTATTATAAGCATTTTTATGCGGATATTTCCTTGCGATTCTGCTACTGT
>MTLC01000793.1_pt1 | contig 42050 bp, 36 predicted proteins | sample 1982451 | NCBI WGS metagenome assembly MTLC01 (sample SAMN05710165, study PRJNA340218) | biofilm metagenome | isolation source: sample SPH anode biofilm adapted to +100 mV | place: USA | collected 2012-02-03 | reverse complement strand
CCGAAGTGGAAATCGTCATTGCCGCAGATTAGAATGTGATGGTACGAAAAAAGCCGGGTCGCCGAATATCTTCTGGATATTTCGGCGACCCGGCTGTCTCGGTGAGACCCTGTAGGCTTTCCGTCCCATTCTCGCGAATGGTTTAGTATTATCGTTTTATCAACGTATTTAATTGTGCTTCGCTGAAGTACATCTTTGCCCTAATGGGGCAGCATGTCAAGAATTTTTTAATAGTTGGGCAGACATGCCGTTTGTCAATCCGCATTGCAAACCATGCGGAAGGGCTAAACTCAAATTGCACACGAATCAATTCATGCGCGTGGCAATTGACCCGTCCATAATTATGTGATAGAAGTTCGCCTCTAAATCTTACGAGGATTGATATATATGACGTTACTGGAAGAGGATTTACTGGCTTCACTGAAGGAATTATTGGAAACATCTGAGGTTATGAACAGCGGCAGAAACTTTTCGGCTGATGAATTGATCAGATTTCAAAGAGCTATCGAGTGGGCGAAACGGGTCATTGAACTGGCAGAAAGCTGACCTGTCTGACTCCAGGCATGCGCTTCAACATTAAAATCAAGGAGATGACAACATGACAAAGGCAGAGTTTGTGGCAAAGGTTGCTGAAAAAACAGATTTGAAAAAAGTGGAAGCAGAGAAAGCTGTCAACGCTTTTTTGGAGACTGTTTCAGAAATTTTGAAGGCAGGCGACAAAATCAGCTTCACCGGATTTGGCTCGTTTGAGGTAAGCGAACGTGCCGCCCGGGAAGGGCGCAATCCGCAGACCGGCGAAAAAATGCAGATCAAAGCGAGCAGAGCACCACGGTTCAAGGTTGGCAAGGGCCTGAAAGACGCTGTAAACTAGTCTTATCGTTAATTTGGCAAAGAAATAGCCACATCGGAAGATGTGGCTATTTTAGTTCCTGGTAACTACAGGTGCGGCAGCAGGATCTGCATCAGCGACAAAAACAACGGCAGAGGAAGACAGTGCAGAGATACTGCTTTAGAAGTTTTTCCACCCACACCGCTGCAACACAACCACCAACCGCTCAAAATCCAGATGCAACTGCACCGCTACAGCTGCCGCCGTCACCAGATCACCACCCTTGGCGAGCATTTCCAAGCGCAGCGCAGTTTCCCTCATCTGTTCCGCTCCAACCGTCGAACAGGCTCCCTTGATAGCATGCGCCTGTTTGCGCACGCCGACGGCATCCCCGGATTCCAGCGGCACCATCAACTCGGCCAGATACCCGGGGGTGCTCGCCACAAAAATATTGAGGACATCCTGGGCCAGGACGCGGTCTTCAAGATTGCGGCGCAGATAATCTGCTTCATTGAAGACCGGCACGGCAGACGCTTCAGGCCCACTTTTTAACTTGGGAGCATTCGACTCCAGCTTACACGACTGTTCTGTACTTTCGGTTGATTCCTCCGGTGGCAGCCATTTTTCAATCAACGGAAGCAATAACGATAATTCGATCGGCTTGGATATATAATCGTCCATGCCAGCCTCGATGCACTTTTCGCGCCCCCCCTCCAGCACATTTGCGGTCATGGCAATGATTGGCATATCATTCCTGATGACCGCCACACTGGCAGAACGGATCAGCGCAGTCGTTTCATAGCCGTCCAGACCCGGCATCTGGCAATCCATCAGAATCAGATCAAAGGGGCCATTTTCCAGACATTGCAGAGCCTCATAGCCACTATCAACCAGAGTGTAGCTAAATCCGGCTTTTTCCAGCAGAGCCCCGGCGACTCTCTGGTTGGTTGGATTGTCTTCGACTACAAGTATTTTGAATTTTCTGCGGTATTCTGAAAAAGTGGCCGATTGCGCAATCACTTCGCTGGTTAGCCCGGCATCCTGAAGGCCTGATTCGTCTGCCGGATTAAGAACAAAGTGCGCAGTAAAACTGAAAACCGACCCCACCCCGACCTTGCTTGAAACATCCAGCGTCCCTCTCATCAATTCAACCAACTGCCGGGAAATGGAAAGTCCCAGGCCGGTGCCGCCGAAGCGCCGTGTGGTGGATGTATCGGCCTGCGTGAACGGATTAAAAATCAGCGGGAGTTGATCTTCAGCAATCCCGATTCCTGTATCAGTAATAGTAAAGCGAAGTATCAGCTGCTGCTCATCGCGAGAATCAACCGAGACCAGTATGGAGACACTCCCCCTTTCAGTGAATTTAACGGCATTGCTGGCCAGATTCAGCAGAATCTGACGCAATCTGGCCGGGTCTCCCCTGACGACTGACGGCACATCAGGTTCAATCTGACAGGAAAGAGCGAGTTTTTTTTCATCAGCGCTCGCCTGTAACATCGGCATCAGGTCACCGATAACATCGGCCAGATTGAAGGCAACTTCTTCCAACCCCATTCGGCGTGCTTCAATTTTGGAATAATCAAGAATGTCATTGATAATCGACATCAGATGTTTGCCGCTTTTACGGATGACCCCCACGTAGTTGAGCTGTTCATCGTTTAAGGGCGTACTGGACAAAAGGCCTGCCATGGCGATCACTCCATTCATCGGAGTACGAAGTTCATGGCTCATATTGGCCAGAAAATCGCTCTTTGCTGCGTTGGCGCGGGCCGCCTCGGCTGCCAGTTCGCTGGAGCGCTGCACCGCCTTCTCCAGATACTGGTGTGTCTCGTAAAGTTTTTCCTCCGCTTCTCTGCGATCAGTGAGATCGTTGCCGATACTCAGAACTTCCATCAGCGTCCCGTTTTTATCGTAAACCGCACTATTGCTCCAATGCATCCAGATCCGGCGGCCATCCCGCGTCATATTTTCATTTTCGTTTTCATGAAAATTAGCCGGTGATTTTATGATGTTATCTATCATCTGCCGCAAATCTCTGCCGGAGGTGTCTATTTCGGGAACTATGGTGCCGACGACTTGCTTCCCAAGCAGTTCAGATCGTTTATATCCGAAAAGAACCTCGCCATAATCGTTGATAAAAGTGATGACACCGCTCGCATCCCATCTCATGATGACCGTTCTGGCATGCTCAATCAGTTCACGGTAGTTTTGTTCGCTCCGTAAAAGAGCGTCTTCGGCCAGCTTGCGTTCGGTTATATCGTGGCAGATATGGACAGATCCGACCTGGATCCCTGCTGAATTCAACAGCGGAGTGCCCGTAATGGAGAAGTAGCCTTTCAGACGCTCAATGTACAGGTCAGCCGAATATTGTTGACCTTTTTCCGATAATAGCAGTTGCAGGCATTCCGGCGGAGGGGCTGTTGTCCCGTGCACAATTTCGTAACAGTAGCGACCAACAATCGCTTCCAGCGGCAACCCAAGCCGCTTCTGCATTGCGCGATTCACATGCACAATACTGTTATCATCCGCCAGAATATAAATCAGGTCATTTACTGAATTGAAAGTTTCCTCCCAGGTCTCTTTTGAGCGGATCAATTCTTTTCTGCACCGCTCCAGATCGGCTTCAATTCCCAGATTGGTGCGAGACAATTCATCAAAGCGCTGCTGAAGGAGGCCATAGCTGTCTCGAATATTATTCGACATTTATCCCCCCATATTTTTCCAGATTAAAATAATCCGCTGGAGCTTACCAAAAAATCCGATTATACACTACTAATAGATGCTGTGTGTCAGTTCAGTATACCGGAATGCAGACAATTCATTAATGGAATGCTTCACATCGCTTTTTTTATTGACATCAATGGAAAAGCCGTCTATATAGACGGTCTGTTTTTTTAGGATCGCTTCGGCATGGAGAGTTGTGTCTGCCAGCCAGAGTAAACATATCAATAAGATTTTAATTTTCAGCATTTTGCTGAAATAAACGGCGGTGTAGCTCAGTTGGCTAGAGCAAGCGACTCATATTCGCTAGGTCCGGAGTTCAAATCTCTGCACCGCCACCAACTTCCCGAGACGCCCTGATATTTTCAGGGCGTTTTTTTGTTATCAAACACCCATCGGTATGAAGGAGACAGGATGATACAGATAGATTTTGACAAAATGGGGGGATTAATTCCCGCAATTATTCAGGATTATCAGAATGGCGAAGTTTTGATGGTGGCCTTTATGGACAAAAAAACTCTCGACCTGACCCTGAAAGATGGCAAGACCTGGTTTTTCAGCCGTACCCGCAACAAATACTGGATGAAGGGTGAAGAGTCCGGAAACACACAGGAAGTGATGGAGGTTTTGACAGATTGTGACGCCGACACAGTTGTCATCAAAGTCAAACAGAATGGCCCGGCAGCCTGCCACACCGGCAACCGCAGCTGTTTTTATGTAAAATGGGAGAATGGCGAATGGGTGGAACATTCCAAACCGCTCTTTGATCCAAGCGAAGTATACAAAAAATAAACCATTCTATCCGGGAGATATTCTATGAGTAACATTTTAAACTTCGGCATCCCGAAAGGCAGCCTGGAGGACGCAACTGTCGGCCTGTTCAAAAAGGCTGGCTGGCAGATCAGCATATCGTCACGCAGCTATTTTCCAGCCGTTGATGACTCTGAGATGAACTGCAAACTGATTCGTCCTCAGGAAATGGCCAAATATGTGGAACGCTGCACCATCGACGCCGGCATAGCTGGACGCGACTGGGTGCGCGAGAATGATTCGGATGTGGTTGAAGTCTGCGAAATGGTTTATTCCAAGGTTTCCCGTCGCCCCGCTCGCTGGGTTCTGGTCGTCAACGCCGACTCCAAGGTTCAAAAGCCGGAAGATCTTCACGGCGCCACAATTTCCACTGAACTGGTTGGCTTTACCAAGCGCTATTTTGCCGAGCGAAACATCCCGGTCAATGTTGAGTTTTCCTGGGGTGCCACTGAGGCCAAGGTCGTTGACGGCCTGTGTGACGCCATTGTTGAAGTGACTGAAACCGGTTCAACGATCAAGGCCAACGGACTGCGCATCGTTTGCGAACTGATGGAATCAGTGCCGGTGCTGCTGGCCAGCAAATGCGCCTGGGCCGATCCCTGGAAGCGAGAGAAGATCGAGCAGATCGCTACCCTGCTAAAATCGTCACTGGCGGCCGAAGGAATGGTCGGATTGAAGATGAATGTCCCGGCCGACAAGATAGCCGCGATTACCGATGTCCTTCCAAGCCTTAAAAACCCGACCGTATCACACCTCTACAACTCGGACTGGCTCTCGATAGAAAGCATCCTGTCTGAGAAAGAAGTGCGGCGGGTCGTGCCGGAACTGCTTAAGCTGGGCGCCGAGGGTATCATTGAGTATCCGCTTAACAAGATCATCTAGAAGAGAAATACCGCTGGCACTCCCGCGGTGAAGGATTGAACAGGTATGATGTTAGACAAGATTGAAGAACTGGAGCGCCGCTATCAGGAACTGGAGGCGCTGCTCTCCGACCCGTCGGTCATCTCCAACCAGCCGGAGTTTCGCAAATTTTCCCGTGAACATTCCGACCTTACCGATCTTGTTACGGCCTATCGCCGCTATCGCAAGGTATTGGGCGAGATTGAAGAAAACCGGGAGATGCTGGCTGATCCGGACATGAAAGAGATGGCTGAGGAAGAGCTGAAGTCGCTGGAAGCCGAACAGAATCAGCTGGAGGCTGATATTCAGCTCCTGTTGCTGCCAAAGGATCCCAACGACGACAAGAGCGTCATCCTGGAGATCAGGGCCGGAACCGGCGGCGACGAATCAGCCCTGTTCGCAGGTGACCTGTTCCGCATGTACTCGCGCTTTGCCGATGCCAACCGCTGGCGGGTGGAAACGATCTCTGCTTCCGAATCGGAGCGGGGCGGCTACAAGGAAATCATTGCCTCGGTTGAGGGCGAAGGGGTCTTCGCCAAGCTCAAGTACGAGTCCGGCACGCACCGCGTACAGCGTGTGCCGGAAACCGAAGCCCAAGGTCGGATTCATACCAGCGCCTGCACGGTCGCAATTATGGCCGAAGCGGAAGATGTGGACATAGAAATCAGATCTGATGACCTGAAAATTGATGTTTACCGTTCATCCGGCGCTGGCGGCCAGCATGTCAACACCACCGACTCGGCCGTGCGCATCACCCACCTTCCGACCGGAACTGTCGTGGCTTGCCAGGAAGAGCGCAGCCAGATAAAAAACCGCGCCAAAGCCATGAAAGTTCTTAAAACCCGCATCATGGACACCATGATTCAGGAGCAGAACTCCAGGCTGGCGGCAGACCGCAAGCAGCAGGTCGGCTCCGGCGACCGCTCGGAACGGATCCGCACCTACAACTTCCCGCAGGGTCGCATGACCGATCACCGCATAGGATTGACGCTATATCGCCTTGATTCGATTATGGCCGGGGATATTTCCGAAATTACGGATGCCCTGAGGGCACATTACCAGATGGAGGCTCTCAAGGCACAGAGCGAGGGATAGTCCTGCCAAATGACTGGAATGCATCCTCACATTCTTGACAACTATCGACAGCTACTGAACAGGATTGACGCACTCTGCAGCGCAATTCAGGCCTCACTGGGCGATCAGATCACCTGTTCGGAGGGGTGCAGCTCCTGCTGCACCTCCATTACGCTGTTCCCGGTGGAAGCGGCGGCCCTGCGAAGTGCATTGGAGCAGATGCCGGAGCAGGATGCTGAAACAATCTTGGATCATGTCGACAGACAGCGGGACGGCGAGCGCTGCCCGCTGTTATCCAACCACCGCTGCCTGCTTTATAATGCCCGACCGATTATCTGCCGGACCCACGGTCTCCCGATTATCTACACGGAAGACAACCTTCGCAAAAGCGACTGCTGCCCACTCAACCTGAATGAAGCCGAATCGGTCAGCGGTGCCAGCGTGATCGACCTCGACAAACTCAATCAACTGCTTGTGGCAGTCAACTCACTTTACCTCTCCCAGGCTGAAATAGTTGAAACCGCTGATCGAATCTCCATCGCAGAAGCGCTCATCAAACGATAAGCCCGCCGACAAGGGCAGCCAACTCGCACAACCTTACACCTCAGCAAAACTGCATTTCAGAATCAAAACCTTCCCTTGAATCAAAAGAAACCAAACCGACAACTCACTTTCCTTCTCATTTATCAGATCCAGCACTGTTACCAGACCGGCGCAAGCCGCTAATCACCTGAACTACATACTAATTCACTCAATTATAAAAAAATAATTGAATAATTCTATTTACTTCAATATCATGTACTCATTCAAATTAAGTTTACGCAATATCTAGTCTTCTGCCACTGAACGAAAGGAGGAATGATATTTTCAATCAACCAACTGCAAGGGGATTGTCAAAATGCCGTATTAAAACACCTTGCAGCAAGGCGCACCCATAAAAAGGAGCCAGACGCAACACGAGCTCCGTTCAAGAAAGGAGAGTAAGCGTATGAACCCCTACGACCCCACTTCGCCATCAGCAAACGAAACTGTTTACCCCGAATACGAATGGAGCCTGGAAGATGTGTCCCAGACAACAGCTTCCGTAGCCGCTGTCGCGCCACGCCCTAACGCCTCAATCCGCCGCCTCCCGTTACAACCGATCATGCCCATTAAACCGATCATGCCTGTCAAACCGATTTTGCTTAAAAATCCGGTCAGCGGGCGTTACCGGGCCACAACCGGCAGCTGGATTCTGGAGCTGCGCGTAGACGTCGATCGCACTCGCCCAATGCAGCGGGTCAGCGGAGATTTTTTCCACGTCAGCGGCGCCACGACATCCTACTTCGGTTCATTCCGGGTCGAGTCTCCAACAGTCACCTTTACCTCAACCACAGCCACCATCGTCGGAACAGGCAGTTACTCCTATAGCACTTCATATCCAAAGGTTCAGATTACAATTCCGCGCACAACCATTTTTCAGACTCCGGCAGCCGCCACGCTTCAGTTCATCTCCCTTGCAAATGCTCCCGGCGCCCAGTACGTCTGCGCTTTTGAATCCCGCTATTTCCGCACTGTTCAGTATGAGCAGGATTACGAGCAGGGCGTTACGCTTTTTTCGTCCTATAACACCGGCTCCCTGACTTCCGGCGGTGCAGCTCGCAACCTCTCCGTATCCGCCTCATACGCCGAAGCCGGGATCGAAATGCAGATGGCCGGTACAACCACCTCGATCCCGACCGCCGAGGCGGGCAGCAACCTGAAATGGAGCAACAGCGAGCTTCATGCGGCTATGGTCAACCATTTCAGCCTCTGGCAAGACATCCCTCAATGGAAGGTCTGGATGTTCGGCGCATATGCCCATGAAACCGGGCCGGGACTCTATGGCATCATGTTCGACCAGCAGGGCAAGCAGCGCCAGGGGTGCGCCACCTTCCACCAGGGGATCGGCGGCAGCAGCGCGGATAAACTGAGACTTCAGCTTTACACCTACGTCCATGAACTCGGACACTGCTTCAACCTTCTCCATTCCTGGCAAAAGTCATACGCCGTACCCGCTGTGCCAAACCGCCCAAGCGCACTGTCATGGATGAATTATCCCTGGAACTTCCCGGGCGGGGCGACCGCTTTCTGGAACGCATTTCCCTTCCAGTTTGATGACCAGGAAGTGCTCCACCTGCGCCACGCCTACCGGGATGCCGTCATAATGGGAGGCAACAACTTCGCCAGCGGCTCCGCGCTCGAGTCCCTGGTCAATCCACAGGCCTTTGCCGAACCGTTGATCGATAACTCGGGACTCAAGCTTGAGCTGGAATCTCCCAAAAACTTTGCCTTGGGCGAACCGGTAGTACTGGACATCAAGCTCAGCAGCACCGATTCGCGCGGCAAATCAGTCAACGCTCATCTGCATCCAAACATGGGTCTGGTTCAGATCGGCATCCGCAAACCGGGCGGACAAGTCGTAATCTACGAACCGCTGATCGAGCATTGCGTCGCCTCCGAAATGGTCAAACTGGACGAAGCACAACCTGCCATTTACGAAAGCGCCTACATCGGCTTCGGCAAAGACGGCTTCTACTTTGATCAACCCGGCTCCTACCAGGTTCGGGCCTCCTACATGGCCATGGACGGTTCGGAGATTATTTCCAACATCCTCTCCCTGCGGGTCAGTTCTCCCCACAACAAGGCGGACGAAGATGTGGCGGATCTGTTCTTCGGCGATGACCAGGGATCCCTTTTGTACCTGCTAGGTTCCGATTCTGATTCACTGCAAAGCGGCAACGACGCCTTCGACCTGGTGATTGACAAACACGGCAAGCATCCCCTGGCGGTCTACGCCAGACTTGTCAAAGGAATCAACGCCGGCCGCGGGTTCAAGAGCATCACCGCTGACAAGAAAATGGTTGTCCGTGAAACCCAGACCGAACAGAGCGTCAAACTGCTCAGCAGCGTAGTTGACTCCAGTGAGGCAGGCAATGGCGTGGACAACATCACGCTCAACAGGACCATGCGGGCACTGGCAAAAGTCCACAAAAAAGCCGGCAAAGACAAGGCTGCCAAAGAAACCATGGATCGCATGGTAAGCATCTTCACTAAAAAAGGGCTGAAACCACGTGTATTACAGACCATTCAGGCCGATGCGATTGCGGCATTGGAAGAATAGCGAACAGCCTTAAAATCTGATTATTGAGGAGCAGACATGCCGGTCCCCCAGTTATCCATCACACTTAGCTCTACTTCGGAGAGCTGGAGGGTCGGCGACCTCATCCAGGTCGGCGTTGAGGTTCGCAACATTTCAAAAGCCCCTGTATGGGCCATCGGAGTGCTGGATGGTTCCGAATCCGGTTTTCGCTACCCGCACTACCTGCCTCTGATTACCGGACCAAAGCCGCTGCCAGCGACAGAGGAAGCGCCCTGGTGCGGCAACGTTGCACCGTTATTGCTGAGCGACTTCCGCCAGCTGTTGCCCGGAGAGGGATTTGATCCGGGAAAACCGGCCGGGGATGCGGTCGGGCTCCCGCTGGTTGCGTTCCAGAATTTCCGCCCTGCCACGCCCGGCCATTACCAGCTCAGCGTCATTTACGACAGCAGCTGCGAATCAGACAGGGAGTGGCTTGGGATGACCGGCTACCCGGGAGAAGACAGGGTATTGCAGCAACTGACCCTGGTACCGCGCCTGCTGATGCGGTCAAACCTGTTGACATTGAAAGTAACGTAGTCACCCAGAGAGTGGAGATTGTCATGAACAGTGCTGAATGCAACCTTAGTGAACTTGTTACCGTTTATGATCTGGCCATACGGGCTTATGAAGAGCAATACAGCAGCCTGCAGGGCGCAGAGGCTACTTTCGGGGACTGCGCAGACAAGGATCTAATGCCGCCTCACGATGGCATTCACACGGGATATGAGCGCCAACTGCAGGCAATTCGGGACGGGCTGGCTGCTTTCCAGGCGGAACGGCCGCATTTCGCAGCCGGTCAGGGCGGCAGCCGGGAACAGCACATTGCGGAATGGCGGGCTTATCTGCAAGGACTTCTCTACGAAAACAACGAACTGATCTACACGCTTGAAGACGCCATCAGCCGGGGATAACTCCAACATCGCACTCATCAGGAGATTATCCATGCTGAAGAAAGGGGGCCGACGAGATACCATTAGGTGCAGTCAAATTGAACAAACTGACTTACAGGAAATTTCAAGAAACGGAGGACTTTTGCGATGAATCCAAACGAAAAGCAAGGATGTTGTCAGACACCGGAAGAGCAGGCCTACCAGCAGGGCCTGGCCGATGCTGCCGCCGCCCACGGAAACGGGAACGATTCCGTTACCGAAGCCTATTACCAAGGGATGGCCGATTACGAGGCTGCCATGACCGCCCAACAGGGGACTTCTGGGGGAGAGTGCTGTGACAGTGGCGGCAGTGACCCTTACAGTGATGCTTACTACCAGGGCATGGCCGACTATGAGGCGGCTCTGTCCGGACAGCAGGGTTACCAGGATTGCGGGTGCAGCGAAGGAAGCGATCCTTACAGTGAAGCCTATTATCAGGGAATGGCCGATTACGAGGCCAGCCTGACGAATCAGGCAGACAGCTCGTCCTATGGCGCAGCCTCCTCTGATCCGGTGACGGACGCCTTTAACCAGGGCTACGCCCAGGGCTACGCCGACGGTCTCGCTGCCCAGGCCGGCCAGGGAGCCTACGATCAAAGCGGCTATGATTCAGCAACTGAAGCCTATTATCAGGGACTGGCCGGGTACAGCCAGCCGACCGCCCTGATTCCGCCCATTAGGCCACCGTTCCGGCCGCCGTTTCCGCCGCCTTTCCGGCCGCCCGTCAAACCACCGATCAGGCCACCGGTTCGACCGCCTTTCAGGCCGCCAATCGTACCGTTCAGACCTCCGATTGTGCCGTTTAAACCACCGGTCGCACCGCCGATCAGGCCGATAGGGCCACCGTCCGGGCAACCGATCCAACCGGGACGCGGACTGGATGCGCTGATTCCGTTCCCGCCACCGATACTTCCTCCGGTGCGGCCGCCTGTACTGCCGCCGATCAAACCGCCGGTCAGGCCGCCAGTACGCCCACCGGTACTACCTCCGGTGAAACCACCGGTCAGGCCACCTGTCAGGCCGCCGATCGTACCGTTTAAACCGCCGATCGTGCCTTTCCGGCCGCCAATCGTTCCGTTCCGGCCGCCAGTTGCGGCGCCGATCGGACCTCCTATTTTACCGGCTCCGATAACACCGCAGAAACCGGGACAGTAGATTTAATCATCTGAAAGCAGGTTCGCCGCATGGCGAACCTGCAACTCTGCGGCGTTCCGGAGCCGGTTTCCGGAGCGCCGCCTTTTTATACGAATGGCTCAGGGAGAGTCCATGACCAGAGATATCAACAGGGACGTCAGAACCAAAAACAAGACCCTTAACCAGTGGGAACAGTTTTTCAACAAACACTCCCTGGCATCCTACCCGACCCACATCCAATTCCCGACCGGAACCCGCTGCAACCTGAAATGCCGTTTCTGTACCGAACGCGAAGGGGCGGCCGGCGAAGCCTACGGCTACAAGGATTTAAGCTACGAAGAGTTCCTTTCCACAGTCCGTCTTCCGGGATGGAATCAAGCTCTGCACAGCATTTCAACCATAGCTCTTTACGGCTGGGGAGAACCGCTCTTCAACCCGGATTATTCCAGAATTTTTGATTACCTGGCGGAACATTACCCCTGGCTGGGAATCAGTATTTCCACCAATGGCGTCCTTTTTGACAAAAGCTGGAGCGAGCGTTTCATGTCCCTGACCAACGCGGACATCAACGTTTCGATCAACGCAGCCACCGGCGGGACTTATAAGTGGCTGATGGGAAACGATCAATTCGATCGGGTTGTCAATAACATGCGGATTTTGGGGGAGCTGCGCCGGGCCTCCAAAGAACGGTCACCGACAGTGACCTTCTCCTATGTCGTCACCACCGCCAACATCCGCGAATTGCCGCAGTTCATCGATCTGGCCGCCGACCTTAATGTTGATACGGTTGTCGTGCAGGATATTATGTCCCTCAGTGAAGAGGCCATGCGCCTTTCACTCGCCAATCAGCCATATCTGGCACGGCAGATGTTCGCCGCCGCCAGCGCGCGGGCCAAAGCCCGCCGAACGCGTCTTTCTTTCGTCTCGTTTGAAACCCATTCAGAAAACTATTTCCCCACCACCGCTGAGGCGGGGAATTTTGATGCCTGTCCTGATTCCGGAAGTTATGCGGCAACAGAGAGCCCGGTCCCGTCGCCATACCGGCTGCAAACCGACTGTTTCGACCCCTGGGAACGGTTCATGATCCGGGTGGACGGCGAAGTATTCCCCTGCTGCCGGTACCAAAGCCACGGTGATTGTTCGCTTGGCAATATTTTCCGGCAAAGTTTCCAGGAAATCTGGGACGGAGCACCCTACCAGACCTTGCGACGGGGGGTTAATTCGCCGCATCCGCCGCCGGTCTGCGCCATCTGCCCTCGAAAATCGGGTCTTGATTAACAGGATATTTATTCAAGGAGCTCTGGTATGAAAAAAGTCCTGCTGATAACCATGCCATTCGGCACAACTGTGCATGCTTCCATCGGCCTCAGCCTGCTCAAGGCGGCACTGCAGCAGAATGGCGCGGCATGCGATATCCGTTATTTCAATCTTGATTTTGCAGCGATGGTCGGGCGTGACCGCTACGAAGACATCTGCGAATGCCAGGGAGACAAAACCCTTCTGCGGGAGTGGCTGTTTGCCCGCGATGTTTTCAATGATCGGATTCCTGCGGAGCGGGAATACATGGATTACCTGAAAAGGCTGTTCGGCGGTCAGCAGGAATCAATCGACTACATCGACTCGCTGACCAAACTGCGAGAGTATGTGCAGCCGTTTCTTGACTCCTGTCTGGAACAGGTTAACTGGGAAGATTACGACATCGTCGGCTTCACGACCATGTTTGAGCAGAACCTTCCTTCAGTGGCACTGGCCAACCGGATCAAGCAGCGCAACCCGGAGACCGTCATCATTTTCGGAGGGGCCAATACGGAGGGGGAGCTGGGGCTTGAGCTGCACCGCGCCTTTCCTGTGATAGACTACATCTGCTCCGGCGAGGCAGATCTCACACTTCCAAAACTGGTCAAAAGGATCAGGGAGCGACAGCCGTTTGGTGATCTGGCCGGAATTGTCTACCGCACCCCTGAAGGGTCGGTTGCCACAGGGGGTGAAGCCTTCATCACCGACCTGAGCCTGCTCCCCTACCCCGATTACGACGATTATTTTGCCCAAATAGCACGAATGCCGGCAGATTTCATCATGTCCCGGCCAAGTTCCGGCTCACCTCCCGGACTGCCGATGGAAACCTCGCGAGGCTGCTGGTGGGGAGCCAAGTCACAATGCCTGTTTTGCAGCCTCAATCGCGGCACTATTTCCTACCGCAGCAAAACTCCGGAGGCTGCTCTGGCAGAGATGGAGTATCTTGGCGAACGCTATCAATCCAACGAACTGTTCATGGTCGATAACATCCTCGACATGAACTATTTCAAGAATCTGCTGCCGGAGCTGCAAAAGCGGCGACCGCGTCTGTCGCTCTTTTACGAAACCAAGTCGAATCTGAGCAGAGAGCATCTCCGCGCCATGCGGGACGCCGGAATCACCATGATTCAACCCGGCATTGAGAGCCTCAACAGCCATGTCCTCAAGCTGATGCGCAAAGGAGTAACTGCTTTACAGAATATTCAGCTACTGAAATATTGTGCCGAATTCTCAGTTTTCCCGGGCTGGAGCATTATTACCGGTTTCCCCGGTGAAACGCGCCAGGATTACCGGGAACTTCTCGATCTGCTGCCGCGACTGGCTCACCTTCCTCCCCCAAACGGAAACTCGCCCTTCTCCCTGCAGCGTTTCAGCCCGTTCTTTGCTGATCCGCAACGGCACGGGATCAAGAACATCCGCATCGAAGAGGTCTATCGTTATATTTTCTCGTTTCCGGAAGAGCAGCTGTACCGGATGGCCTACTATTTCGACTTCGATTATCAGGACGAAAATGCCACTCCGGCCATTGACGAAAAGCTCTCCGAAGCGATCCAGTTTTGGCGGAGCTCTTACGAAAACGGAGCCTCGCTGACCTGCACATACACTTCGCCAACATCCATGATCATCAGCGACACGCGGCCGGATTCCGCCACCGCCAGCCTGCCGCTTGATCAGCCCCAGACTGTTATCTACGGGTTTTGCGACCGGATCCGCACACTGGATGAGATTGTGTCCAATTTAAAGGATTCATTGCCGTTGCAGGCGGTTCGCAGCAGAGATGTGGCGGATTTCCTGAACGATATGGTGTCAATCGGCCTGATGGCCAGGGAAGAGCAACGCTACTTGAGCCTTGCGGTGCCTCGCGATCCGGCTCAGCCGGGCAGCTATGGTTTGGCCGGAGAAGAAGGGGAATATCATGTCCGATAAGAAACAATACCTGATTGGGTATAGCCGTGGAGCTGTAATGCCCAAGGGGCTTGAATTACTGGTCGATTCCCTGGAGGCGGGTTCCTCGGAAATAGTGACAATCCGCAAGCTGGCCAGCGGACAACGGGTTGTAAGTATGGATGCTGAAACCGCAGTCAATCTGGCCTCAAAACATCCGGATCTGGCAATAGAGGAGGATCGGGAACTACAGCTTTTTTCTTCGATGCCCGGCCTGCCGCCACTGGTTCCTACAGGCAAACCGGTCGTCGTCAGCTTCGCGGTTAATGACGCCCAAAGCGGTGAGCCGATCCCGGAAGCGACGGTTTTCTGCGTCAGCGGCCAATTCACCTACAAGGGGGGGACCAACCGCCAGGGCCTGGCCAAAGTAACAATCCCCGAGCTGCTTCCGATCAGAGTGATCATATCGCCACGGGATACCCACTGGTCGCGGATACTCGACGAAATGCCCGCCAAAGCCGGTTTGAAAATACAGACATCCCTGCAGCCAATTCCGCTCAAAGGAAAATACAGCTGGGGGCATGCCGCCATGGGTTTGCCGCGCATCGGCGATCTGTTCAGCGGGGCGGGAATTAAAATCGCTGTCATAGATTCGGGAATAGCACGGCACGAGGATCTCAAAACTGTCGGCGGACACAATACGCTGGATGGCCGGTTCGGTTCGGCCTGGGACAAGGACGAAGCTGGGCATGGGACACACAGCGGCGGCATCATAGCTGCCGCCAGCCAGCGACTGGGTGTTCGCGGCGTGGCGCCAGGGGCGGAAATCCACTCGCTCAAGGTTTGTCCGGATGGCAGATTCAGCAATCTACTGGAAGCGATCAACTGGTGCATCGACAACTACATTGACGTCATCCAGATGGGACTGGGGAGTCAATATCCCTCAGAGCAGATTGACCTGGCCCTTGCCGAAGCAGCCGCACACGGCATCACCTGTGTGGCTGCAGTTGGCAACGACAGCGGAGCGGTCGCCTATCCGGCGTCAAACCCGAATGTCATAGCAGTTTCGGCAATCGGCAGAATCGGTACCTTTCCGGATCAAAGCGCCCACAGCCTCAGAATAACAGGGCGGATCGGGCGCGACGGAAAATCATTTTTCGCCGGATTTTCCAACTTCGGTCCGGAAGTCACCGTTTGTGCTCCCGGGGTGGCAATTCCGGCCACTGTGCCGACCGGCTACGCCGCCTGGGACGGAACTTCCACGGCAGCCGCCTTCGTTGCCGGTTTAGCCGCGCTGATCCTGGACGCTTTCCCGGAAATCCGGACCGGTGATTACAAGCAGCCTCAGTATGTACTCGAAATCATAAAAAGTTCCGCAACAGATTTGGGGCTGCCGGGTGAGTTACAGGGCGCCGGATTGATAAATGCGGAACGGGCGCTGGGCGCCGCACTTGCCAGGCGCAGGCAGGAAATAGATTTTCAGAGTGCGGGTAGAAAACAGCTGGAGTCACTATTGGATCAAGCGAGGAAGTGCCGTGAAGAAATCAAGTCGGCAATTGCAGGATTGGAAACTTTTTGAACTTGGATACTTTAACCGGGCAGGCGGCAAACGCCCTAATTCAAGCTGGCGATATAGCTGCGGACACCTTCCATAATGCCTTCGGCAACCATCTGCTGATAAGCGGCGTCTTTCAGGCGCAACTCCTCCTGGGCGTTGGAAAGAAAGGCGGTTTCGACCAGAATGCTCGGCATTGTGGCTCCTACCAGGACGTAAAAGGGACCCTGTTTGACGCCCAGATTTTTGACATCGCTGTAATGTGAGCGAAGTTTCTTGTGCAGCGTTTTTTGAACATCTTCAGCCAGATGGGCAGAGTCGTTCAGCTTGTAGTTGGCCATCAGGTCAAACAGGATTGCCTGCAGCACGCTGACCTTTTCCAGTGAAGTACCGTTTTCCTTGGCCGCCAGCTGGGCCACCTTGTCGGTCTTGGCCAGGTTCAGGTAATAGGTTTCGATACCGGCAGCCGCACGGTTGGGAGCGGCATTGGCGTGCACCGAAACGAACAGGTCGGCATTAACCTTGTTGGCAATTGCGGTGCGCTCCTCCAATGGGATAAAGACATCGGTGGAACGGGTCATAACCACATCCAGACCAAGTTCTTCCTTCAGCAAAGCCCGCAACTTGAGACCGATTGACAGCACCACATCTTTTTCCATGACGCCGCTCGGCCCGACAGCCCCCGAATCATGACCGCCATGCCCCGGGTCAACAACGATGCGGCGGATTTTTGAGATGGTCGTTTTTTTATGGTGTTTCACCTTTTTTTCCACAACCGGAGCCGGTTCTTCCTGTTTCGGAATGACCAGTCTTTCCGGCATGCTGCTGATGGACTCTTCCACGCGGGATATTTCGGTCCGCCGTTCGCCCCGCACATCTATGATCAGGCGCGACGGCTCTGACAGCGGAAACACCTTGAAATCCTTGATGTTCTCGGTATCCAGCACAACCCTGACCACATCCGGCTTATACTGGCCGACCCGCGCCCCTTTCAACAAACCGTCACCGATCGTTATATCCTTAACCCCTCGGCCAAGCCGGGTGTGGTTCAGGTCGATATAAACACGACCCGGCACACCCTGGCTCCCCCGGCCGAGTTCGTGGGTTTCCCAGGTAACGTCCCGGTCCAGCTCAAGAGATATCCGGGTGTAATCGGGGTTCGACCAATGTTTCATTTCGTTGAGAGTTGCGGGGGTGCGGATTGACGACGATGTCTGCTCGTTTAAAACCGCTTTTTTCTTGCTGCTGGCAAGCGTCGGCAAGGGAAGCAGCAGAACGGCAATCAACATGCATGCAAATATGTACAGGTATCTATTCATAGGATCGCTTTTTGTATCATAAAAATCTGTCCGTAAAAGGAACTTGTCTGTTTAGCAGATTTTTCGCTATTTAACAACAATTGCCGTAATTTTAAATGGTTGACAATCAGTGAATAAAGTTCATGTAGGTTTTGGCTTCTCTCTCCGGCGGAGTAACGGCGCCTTTTCCGTTTTCAACCAGTTTCAGCAGCCACGCCATGTTTTTACCCAACACCCGCATGATCTGCACCCCCTCCAGATCCTGGACCGCCTCTCCCGGGCGGGTCCCATGAATCACATTCCAATAATTGGAAGACGGCAGCAGCATCTCGGAATAAAGCAGGTAATTATTGAGCTGGTCAAAAGTCGGCAGACCGCCGGAACGCCGCACAGCGACCACCGCTGCCCCGACCTTGTGCCGCAGCATGCTGTCGTTGACGCCGGTCACATAAAAGGCCCGATCCAGAAACGACTTCATGGCCCCGCCCATGGCGGCGTAATGGACAGGAGAACCAAGAAGGATCCCGTCCGCCTCCTTCATCTTCTGAATCCAGGTGTTGACCTCGTCACCAGGCAGCACGCATTGCTGGTTTCTGATCTTAAAGCACTGGCCACAGGCAACACAGCCCCTGACGGCTTTATTACCGACCTGGACAATTTCCGTTTCTATACCTTCGTTTTCAAGTTCTGCGGTAACCATTTTTATGGCATGCCAAGTGTTGCCTTCACTGTTGGGACTTCCGTTAAACGCCAGCACTTTCATGTTTTTTCCTCCCGTATTGTTGGTAAGCTGCAAACATTTCGCTCAATCACCCAGCAAATCCAGATCGGCAATCACCGGGCGGTGGTCGGAGGCTTTGTAGGTGCCGACCCAGCTTCGCCGTGCCTGAAAGTGCGAACTCAGCATGATGTGGTCGATCCGCATCCATGAAAATGTGAACATCGGCAGCCGGTGCTGAAGCAGAAAATGGCCGTAGGTGTAGCCGTATCCCTTTCCGCCTTCGTCAAAGGCGTCGTGCAGACCAACCTCCCGGAGTGTTGCGCAGACCCGGGAGGCATCCGGTGAATTCAGGTCACCGGCGACAATAACCGGCCCCTTTTCCTGACGGATATGTTCCCGCAGGGCTTGCGCCTGAATGAAGCGCACATCAACATTATTTTCAAAGCGCTGGACGGCTCCCGGCAAATACCCCGGCTTCCTTTTTACCACGCGCAACGCATTCAGTCCCTGCCGGGGACTTTCCAGATGAACATTGTACAGTGCGACGGCTGTCCCGCCGATCTGCAACTGACTCCGCACACAGGTTTCCCTCCCTCCAGGATAGGGAAGAGGCAAAACCTTCAATTCACCCAGCGGAAGTCTGCTTGCTATGACAAACTGTCCATAAGAGCGGATATTCCAGCCTCTGAAATAATCCTTGAGTGAGCCGTCCAGAACTCCACCGGCATCCTGAAGCAGCACAACAGCCGGATGATTCCGGTCGATATCGTCCATGAGTTCGAGATGCGCAAACTTATCGTGTGTGCCGTACTTTACATTCCAGGTCATCACCCGCAGCGGAAGACTGCCACGCGATTCACCCAGCGTATGCGATGGCCAGCAGAACCCCATCAGCGGCCCCGCCACCCAGACAACGCCCAGCAGAGGGACCCAAGACCACTTGCGGGCAAATTTGAATGTCAGCGGCGCAAGCAGTATTCCGGGAAGAGCCCATACCGCCTGGGGCAGATACAGGTTAAAGGCTCCCGGCCACCAGTTGTCCGCACCCAGTTTGTTCATAATTGTCAGCACGACCAGGATTGCCGCGTAGAGCAGGAGGAGGGTCAACAGCCAGACTGGCATTTTCCGATGTGGCTTGGTAGTCATTGCAGCGACTCAGATCATCCGCTTCAGCTCATCCAGCAGATTGAGCGCTTCCAGCGGAGTCAGAGCGGCGATATTGAGTTTCTTCAGGCGTTGCCGCAATTGGTCCTCATTGGCCTCGAACAGCGAGAACTGGCGCAGATCCTGCTTCGGCTGGCTTTTGCGGCTCTTGGCCAGACGCGGCGCACCCTCCTCGAACTCGCCGCTTTCCAGGTTCTGCAGGATTTCCTTGGCACGTTCGATAACATCGGAAGGCATCCCCGCCAACCGGGCCACCTGGATACCATAAGAGTGCGAAGCTCCACCGGGAATAATGGTTCTCAGGAAGATGACCTGATCGTTCCATTCACGGACCGCCACGGTGTAGTTTTTGATCCTCTCGCGGGTGGTCGCCAGCTCGGTCAGTTCGTGATAGTGAGTCGCAAAGAGCGTCCTGGCACGGCAGGAGGGGACATCATGGATGTATTCAGCAACCGCCCAGGCGATCGAGACACCGTCAAAGGTCGAGGTCCCGCGACCGATTTCATCCATTATGATCAGACTTCGGGGTGTAGCGTTGCGCAGAATACCGGCCGCTTCCATCATCTCCAGCATAAAAGTTGACTGGCCGCGGGCCAGGTTGTCTCCGGCGCCGACCCGGGTGAAAATCCGGTCGGCGATGCCGATCCGGGCCACTGCAGCCGGTACGAAACTCCCGGCCTGGGCCATCAGGCAGATCAGCGCCACCTGGCGCATATAGGTCGATTTACCGGCCATATTGGGGCCGGTGATCATCAGCAACTGGTTGCTCTCCGCATCCAGCAGGGTATCGTTCGGGACGAACCTTTCCCCAAGATTCATCGCCTCAATTACCGGATGACGCCCTTCGCTGATACTTATGACATCCGATTCATCCACAAGCGGCTTGCAATAGTTGCGTTCTCCGGCTACCAAAGCCAGTGAAATCAGGACATCCAGACTTGCCAGGGCATCGGCGGTGCGGGCAATGCGGGCGGCCTGGCAAGCCACCTGCTCACGAATCTCCTGGAACAGGGTGTATTCCAGATCGCAGATGCGGTCTTCAGCACCCAGCACCTTTTCCTCGTAGCTTTTCAGCTCCTCGGTGATGTAACGCTCGGCGTTAGCCAGAGTCTGGCGGCGGACATAATCAGCCGGCACGGAAGCCAGATTGCTTTTGGTAATTTCGATTGAGTAGCCGAAAACCCGGTTGTAGCGGATTTTCAAGGTCGAGATGCCGGTTCTGGCCCGTTCCTGGGCCTCCAGCCGAGCGATAAACCCCTTCCCTTCGCTGCTGATCGAGCGTAACTCGTCCAGTTCGGCATTGTAACCGGCCGCAATAATGCCACCCTCGCGCAGCGAGAAGGGGGGTGTCTCCACAATCCCGGCCGCAATCAGTTCGCGCAGATCGCCAAGCGGATCAACGGAGACTGACAATGAGCGGAGCAGCCCGGATTGAAACTGTGAAAAACGCCCCAGCAACTGCGGCAGGTGAATCAGTGAATCATGCAGGGAACGCAGGTCGCGCCCACCGGCGCTGGCCATGCCTATGCGGCCGTTCAGCCGCTCCAGATCGGCAATGTTTTTCAACTGTGCCGCCAGTTGTTCGCGAGCATCGGGCGATTCCAGCAATTCTTCCACGGCATCCAGCCGCTGCCTGATCGGCTCGACCCCGACCAGCGGATAGCTGAGCCACTGTTTCAGCCGTCTTGCCCCCATGGCAGTGCCTGTGCGGTCCAGGCAACCGAGCAGAGAACCGTTCCGCTTCCCCTCGGCCATGCTGGCGGTAATCTCCAGATTGCGGCGGGTGGCCGGATCAAGGGCAAGATGTTCGTTGCGCTGCTGGACGCGGATATCACGAATATGCGGCAAAGCGGACTTGCGGTTCTCGCGCAGGTAATACAGGGCAGCGGCGGCGGCCAGCAGCGCCTGCGGAAAATGTTCCAGTCCAAGCGCCTCAGGCGATGCAGCCTGGAAATGGCCGCATAACTGTGCCGCAGCGTAATCCCGGTCATAGACCCAGGCCGGCGCACGGGAGATGATCCGCTCCGCCAGAAAAGCACGCAGTTCAACCGGCAGGTTTTCCAGCTCCAGATCATCCGACAGCAAAATTTCGCGGGGATTTATACCGACCGCTTCGGCCAGCGCAGCATTGACACCGGCCAACTCAGTCACCCGGAACTCACCTGTGGAGGCATCCAGAGTGGCGCACCCCCAGACATCGGCTGCACTTTGCGACAGCGCCAGCAGATAGTTATTTTCCCCGGGAGTCAGGCTTTCGGTCTCGATCAGCAGGCCGGGGGTGACGACCCTGACGACTTCGCGCCGCACGATTCCTTTGGTCTGCTTGGGATCTTCGACCTGTTCGCAAATCGCAACCTTGTAGCCGTTTTCGATCAGCTTGGCCACGTAGGGTGCGGCCGAGTGGAAAGGAATCCCGCAAAAGGGTATTTCATCGCCGCTCCCCTTGTTGCGGGATGTTAACGCAATATCAAGAATCCGGGATGCCAGCAGCGCATCATCCAGAAACATTTCGTAAAAATCCCCCATGCGGAAGAAGAGTATCGCATCGGGGTAACCCGACTTTATCTCGAGGTACTGCCGCATCATCGGGGTATGCTCTGCCATAGTGGTAAAACCTTTCATTGATCCGTATTGCGATTTGCCGTTGTACCATACGGTATCTGGCATTTCAAGGCGCAGCGGGATGGACACCAAAGAAGTCGGGAGAAACTGATTTGTGTTCCGACTAAACGATGATATTATTATCGATCAATTTAATTTGTGATTAGTAAAACCTTGCGGGCACTTTCTGACACGAATCAGCACCTGAATCCTGGACGTTTTGCATCACATTTTCACCAATTAGGGGGGAAACAACCGTAATGCAGTCATTCTCCTTGCGTAAAAAATTCATCCTCGGCACTGCCTTGCTGGTACTCCTTGTTGGCGGAGCACTCGGCATTCTGGTCCGGCACGAACTGCATGAGCGTTTTGAAGAGGAGATTCACAAACGAGGCATTTCGATTGCGCGTTATATTGCCGAAGCCGCCGAAATCCCGCTGATCACCGAAAACAATGTCAGCCTTAGGTTATTGGTCAACGACTACCGCAAGCTGGATCCGGACATCGAATATATCTACATAGTCTCCCCAAAAAAGGAGCTGATTACCCATACATTCGGAATGCAGACCCCTGCTGACCTGATAGTACAGGCGCAACAGAAAACCTCCGGCGCATCCGAACAGTTCATAAAACTCGACTCAGCCGACGGCGCGCTCTTTGACGTTTCTGCACCAATTCAGAGGGGGGATTTGGGGACGGTCCACATCGGCATGTACGAAACCGTCGTGCATAACAATGTGGATGGCGTTTTGATGAAGATGCTTCCGTTTGTACTGTTCATTCTGGCACTTGGCATTGGTGCCGCGGCTACTTTTGCGGCTGCAATAACACGTCCGATTTTTTTACTCACCCAGGGCGTGCAACGTTTCAGCAATGGAGAGCTGGATGAACCTATCGAAATAACTGCCCAAGACGAAATTGGACAACTGGCAGAAGCATTCAACAACATGACTGAAAAACTGCTCAGCACAACCGTTTCACGCGAATACATGGAAAAACTGATCGACAGCATGAACGATGTGCTGATTGTTATTTCGCCAGAAGGGATAATTAAAAGCGTCAACCGGGCCTATTGCGAACTCTTTGAATATGACGCAAAAGATATCCTCGGGCGTCATGTAAATGAATTTGGTGAAAAAGATTCCCAACTCTGCATGTATTCCGCGTTCAATCATGCTTTGGCGGAAGTCCGCGTTCACGGTTACGAATGCATCTGCCTTAAATCAACCGGCGAGCCGGTTCCGATGCTTTTTTCCATGGCGGTCATGAAGGATGACTCCAACAATCCTCAAGCCGTGGTTTGCGCCGCCCAGAACATTACCAGCCTGAAAAAGGTCCAGGAAGCTTTGCATAAGAAACAGGTTGAAATGGAGGAGATCAACCGCAACCTGGAAACGATAGTAGCATCCCGCACGGCAGAGCTGGCCATTGGAAACGAGGGGTTGCGGGCCGAAGTGGCAGAGCGCAAGAAAACGGCCGAACAGCTCAGGGCCGCCCGCGATGCGGCGGAGCTGGCAAACAAGGCAAAGTCGGAATTCCTGGCAAACATGAGCCATGAGATGCGCACACCGCTTAACTCCATCATCGGCGGAGCGGAGTATCTTGACAGCGTGATGCTGACAGCGGAGCAGCAGCGCTGCCTGACCATGATCCGCCAGGCGGGCGACAGCCTGCTGGTGCTGATCAATGACCTGATCGACCTGTCACGCATCGAGTCCGGTCAGCTTGAGGTCGTCAGTCGCCAGTTCAGTCTGCATGACACCCTGAACCGTGTCATGCTGATGTTGGGAAGAGAGGCCGATAAAAAAGAGATTCAGCTTAAGCTGGATATTGACAGTGAGGTCAGACACCAACTCGTTGGCGATCAGATGCGGCTGCAACAGGTCCTGATCAATCTGCTTTCAAATGCAATCAAGTTTACAGATATCAACGGTGCTGTCCATGTTACTGTCAGCTGCGGAGCCGTGCACAGCAACAAACTCCCGGTTACCTTCGCGGTGAAAGATACCGGCATCGGAATTGCTCCTGACAAGCTTAACATGATTTTTGAGAGCTTTGCCCAGGCCGATGCCTCCATCACTCGCCGTTACGGCGGCAGCGGGCTGGGCCTGGCCATAAGCCGCAAACTGGTTGAAGCGATGGGAGGAACCATCCAGGTGGAAAGCTTTCCGGGAGTTGGAAGCGTTTTCTCTTTCACCATCAGCTTTGGAATACCGGTTAACTCCCGCGCAATATCGACAACGCCCGAACCGGCCAACCTCAAGCCTGCGGATCAACAGCTTCCTTCGGGTAAAACATCACGGATTCTGCTGGTTGACGACTCACGGGAAAACCGGGAGCTGATCCGGTTGCTGCTTTTGAAAATGCCGCTGACACTGGATGAAGCGGTCAATGGTCAGGAATCGATCGACCTGTACAAGAAGAACAGTTATGACCTGGTATTGATGGACATCCAGATGCCGGTCATGGATGGTTTTACAGCCACGCGCATTATCCGCGATTTTGAAGAAAAGAATAATCGCAGAAAGACGGTTATTGTGGCCCTGACCGCCCACGCTTACGAATCCGATATCCAGGCATGTCTGGATGCCGGATGCGACGACCACGTTGCAAAGCCATTTAAAAAGAAAGCGCTGATGCAATGCTTAGCGACACATCTCAGAGGGATTTCATATGAATAATGCGGATGACATGGAAACACCGGTGGTGGAAGTGGAGGAAGTCCTGCAACCGATTCTGCCGGAATTTATCAACAACAGAAGGAACGACTGTACAACGATTTTAGAGCTTGTTGGCGAAGGAAACTTCGGTGAGATCAGACGGCTTGGACATCGCATGAAAGGCACCGGTGGCAGCTACGGTTTCGATGCTATTTCAGAGATCGGCGAGGCCATCGAGAACGCGGCCCTGGAAGGCAATCAACAGACCATCCGCACTGAAGTTCAACGCCTGTCCGATTATCTTGAACGGGTGGTAGTGGTTTACGTCTAATATTTCGGGTATCCATATTTCATGATTTATGGGGGGATTTTGCCGTCCTCAAAACAGCATCGCTGATGTTGATTTGTAGATAATCTGTGACGGATGCAGTAAATAGTGAAAATACATTTTCGACCATTCCCAACCCTTCCTTCATTCGTTCCCAATCAAGTTGAAAGCCATAACCATGATGGACTACATGTCGAAATTTCCGGAATGGAGAAAGATTCTTGGCAAGCTCATCGTCAAAAAGAACAGGAAACGGCAAATATGGAGGATTACAGAAGCGTTTGAACAGGTCGGTATGCCATGAATCGCCAGTTGGCATCGGGATGCCATGGTACCTATGAATTCGTTTCAGGATGTTTTCGATGCCCCCGTAAAATTGTGCGAGAAATGCTGCAGCGGCAGTCTTCTCCCTCACGGTTGGCTCTCTTCCAGAGAGGTCATTAAGCAGTGACACCACTTCTTGAACCGTACTTACCATCATTTCAAGCTCAATGCTAATTTCCTCCCGCAACTCAACCAGAGTCATATAAGTCGCCTTCCTCTGCGTTCTATCAACTGGGTAAAACGATTGGGAGGCGTGAGAGGAACCAGATCAAGCGGAGCATTAATTTCCTCTTCAAGGCGCGCTGCAAGCTCATATAATTTCCATCCGGGAACACCGTCGCAGGCAAGGTCAATATCACGGGCTGTTTCAGGGTTGTCCAGGGCGCTGCCAAAAAGGATCAAGCGTGTTGCTCCATAATTCTTGGCGAGCAATGTAATTTTATCAAACTGGTTCTGACTGAATGCCATACCAAGCTCCCTTTATTACGACTGAATCAATCCTATGCCCTGTTAACTATGGCATTGCAGTCCATGGCTGTCAATCAGTAGATATGTTTTTGCTGTGCCTCACGGGTCACCGGGAAACACAATCTCAATCATAAACTTTCTGCCGATTTAACGCGGCAACAGATACCTACTTCAACCCGTACAACTGCCGGTAGGTGGCCGCGGAGGCATAAACCTTTTTGACGTATTCGCGGGTTTCCTGATAAGGGATACTCTCGATAAACTCATCTTTTTTAAGCCCCTTGAAATTATTCTTCCAACGCCCCAGCGCCCCGGACCCGGCGTTGTAGGCGGCCGCAACACTAACAACATCACCATCATGCAGCTTCATCAGATCCCGCAGATGCTTTGTACCGAGCTTGATATTGTACTCCGGCAACGTAAGATTTTGCGGATTAAAACTCCCCTTTTCCTGTGAAGTCTGCTTGGCGGTGGCCGGCATCATCTGCATCAGCCCGATCGCTCCGGCGCCTGATTTAATAGCCGGCGTAAAGCCGCTCTCGGCACGAATCAGGGCATACACCAGTCCTTCCGAAAGGCCGTTTTCAACAGAGTTCTGATGAACCAGATCAGTAAAAGCCAATGGGTAACCGGCTGTCCAGAACGGCAATGTACTTTTTTCCCACGGCACCGGCTTGTTCTGCATAAACAGATAAATGGCGGAACTGTACTCTTTCATTTCGAGATAGATTCTGGCCAACCCCGGAACGTTCCCCTTTTTATCGCCAACTTTTTTGCGGGCAGCAAGCATCTCGCCACGAGCCTCTTCCGCCAGCCCCAACGAGGCCAGCAGCCGCGGTTTTTCAAACCCGCCCAACAAAGGAAGTTCTGCCAGCGCATTACGGTCTCCGAGCGCTTCGCGCGGGTCTTTCAGCTCTTTCTGCTCACGGTGCCAGGTAGCATAAAAACCGGACGGGTACTCATCCAGCAACATGCGATACCATGACGCGGACTCCGCATTGCCGATGTTTTCCAGTGAGCGGCCCAGCCAGTACAATACTTTTTCACGCACCGATTCATCTTTCAGTAATCCTTTGAAAAATTCCACCGCTGCCGGATAATCTGCCGACAGGTACGAGCACCAACCCGCTTCCCAGACCGCTTTTGAGACAAACCTCGAATCTGGATAAAGCTTGATCAGCTGTTGATAAAGCTGGGCAGCGGCTGCGTATTGGCCCAGATTGCGCTTAAGGCCGGCCGCTTCCATCATGGCATCGTCGGAATATTCCTGCTTTTTACCCTTGGCGGCCAACTCGGCATAGACCACAAGGGCGGGTTCATTCTGCCCCTGACGTTCCAGCGCCTTGGCCATCCAGAAACGGGCTTCCGAACTGACTCCGGCCAGCTTGCTTGCAGAGGCGGAGGCAAAATATTTTTCCGACTGTTTGTATTGTCTCAAGCGGTACAGTGCCATACCTGTTTTCAGTTCAATCCTGTAGACCATCTCCTTCGGCAGATCTTTTTGATCGATCGACTCGAGTGTTTTCAGAGATTCACGGTATTCATTGTGAGAATACTGGTGCGAGGCGCGTTTGAGCAGTTCATCGGCGCTGAATGGCACATTTTTGAATCCGGCTTTATCAAGCGCCATGATTCGTTCCGATGAAAGCTGAGCCTGAGTTGCGGTCGGGTTGTTGAGCCAGAGATTCCGGTAGGACTGGATTGCGCCGATTTGATTGCCAAGCTCTTCCTTGCAGCGGGCTGCCTGATAGACCGCATCGACCGAGTCAACTCCGGTGGGATATTTTTCGACGAAAGCCTGGAATGCCTTAAGGGCAGTCTTATAGTCGGCTGACTCCATCAACATATCTGCGTAGAGTTTTTCCGCCCGGCGCAGCAACCGGGAGGTCGGGTACGTTTTGGCGATCGAGGCAGCCTTGGCAGCCGCCTCGGGATATTTTTTAAGCTTCAGATATGCTTCGGCTTGATACAGGGCGGCATAATCAGCTACCAGCGGCAGTTTCTGTTCAGCCTCAGCCAGCAGCGGGAGCGCTTCGGCCGGCTTATCCGCCCGCAAGGCAGCTGTTCCCCTCAGAAAGGAACGCTGGGGCGATTCAACCGATTTTTCGGTTAATAAATATGCGGAATTGTACTCCTTATCCCTGAATTGGGTGGCGGCACGGGACAATAGTTCATCAGCGCCGGAAGAAATCATTGTGGACGATATAATCGAGATTCCAGCCAGGGAGATCAGAATCGGTTTAAAGCTGTACGACATGCGTTTGCCTTTCGTTAAAAAGGCCGTGAGCGACGCCCATGGCCGAAAAGAAGTTGTGTTATTCGGGTGTGTAGGTTCCCTGCGGCGAGCGGCTTACGGAGTCAGCTTCTTAATAATTGCGTCCGCCAACTCCCTGGCCAGTTTTTTACCCATCTTTGACCTGGCAGACTGGATTGTGGAGCGGTCATGCTCAAAAAAGTCCTCAACCGGCACGAAAACTTCCAGTGTCGGCTGATTCCTACCCGGTTCATACAGATAAATACGGGATTTAACTTTCATATCGGTGGAGCAGCAACCGGAGCTTTCCACATAGCCCCAGATGTCCCCGGAAACGTAGCTCTGCTTGACCAGCCAGGCCGGTTCGACCTCTTTCAAATCTTCTTTAAGAATAACAAAGCGCCCCACCCTGGTCTGTTTGCGACGGGCATTGAGATAATCCACAAACTGGTTGAAGATCGGATCACCGAAGTCGGGCGGCACCAGGGTGGCATCGAAAGGTACAATATAGAGAGCTTCGCGCTCCAGCTTTGGATCCAGAACGCCGAAACTGCGCACCTTCGGGGAAGCCGCGCAGCCAGTCACCAGAAATGCCGTCAGAAGAGATGTGAGGAACAGCCTTGCGCTCACAGCCCTCTCCGTACCATTTCGTCGTGAAAGAATTTCTGATACAACACATCATAGTCACGGCTGCCGGGGGCCTTGTTGCGCAGTTTTGCGCGAACCGCATCCTCGATTTCATCAGCCGCTCCAAAAAAAGCTTCCAGGGAGCGTTTTACCCGGGCCAGCGCGCGGCTGTCGTCGCTCACGTCGGCCAGATCATTTCGCCAGATATCTTTTATGATCTGATGGGCAATAGTTGAAATACGGTCTTCCGATAACGTCATGTTCAGCACCTCACAGAACTATTTTCCGTTCCCTGGCCAGCTTGTCCTTGATCATCTTCAACATTCGCCGCCGGTCAATATCGGCGGCGCCGCGCCCCATTGATGAGATGGTTTCATCCAGCAAACGTTCCGCGTCCCGCTCCAGCTTCTGCTCTTCGGCGAAGTTCCGCGTGATGGCATCGGCAATACCGGCCACAACGGTTTTCTGTTCGCCGCGCGGGACGATCAGCCCATCCGCCTGCAGATCATTGTAGACCTTCTCCGCCAGCCGCCGTACCTGCTCTTCTTTCAATCGCATAGCGCCTCAAATGAAAAAGGCCTGCCATCCGGCAGGCCTTTGACTGGGTTGTTCAGAATTACTTCAATGTTTTCAGATATCCCAGCAAGGCATCCATGTCAGCCTTTGGCAGAGCCTTGAAACTCGGCATTGCGCTGTTCGGATTAGATTTCTTGGGATTTTCAAGCTTGGCCTTGATATCCTTCTCTTTCAGTTTGGCAGAAACCTTGGTCAGTTCGGGACCAACGACGCCCCCCTTGCCGTTAACGGCATGACACATGGCGCATTTCTGGCCGAACAGCAGCCCCCCCTTGCTCTCTGCCTGTGCGGCCACGGTTATCAGTGCCACAACGGCAAATGCAGCAATAACAACAATCATTCGTTTCATTCAAATTCTCCTCAAAGGTATAAAAAGTGGACTTATTGTACTCAATACGACTAAAATTGCAATCCATATATTTCAGCTAATTGATGGGAGACAATCGGTATGCAGCAAAAAGCGGTGGTTCTTTACAGCGGCGGACTTGATTCCAGCACATGCATGGCAATGGCCGTAGCAGACGGTTTTACCCCTTACGCCATCAGTTTTTCCTATGGCCAGCGACATAAATATGAACTGGAAGTTGCCAGGGCAAACGCGGTGCGCCTGGGTGCAGCGGAACATCTGGTGGTCGATTTTGACCTGCGCCTGATGGGTGGCAGCGCCCTGACTTCCGATGTTGACGTTCCAAAAAATGGGGTCGGCAACGATATACCGGTAACCTACGTCCCGGCCCGCAACACGATCTTTCTCTCTTTTGCCCTGGGGTGGGCCGAGGTATTGGGAGCATCCGACATTTACATCGGCGTAAATGCGCTGGATTACTCCGGATATCCGGACTGCCGCCCGGAGTATATCCAGGCCTACCAGAGGATGGCCAATCTGGCCACCCGGGCCGGCGTCGAGGGGACATCGAACTTCCATATCCATACCCCGCTGATCAGCATGACCAAAGCTGAAATCATAACAGCCGGTCTGGCCCTCGGGGTCGATTACAGCCTGACTCATTCCTGCTACGACCCGACAGCGACGGGAGTGTCATGCGGAACCTGCGATTCCTGCCGGTTGCGGCTGAAGGGCTTCGCCGAGGCTGGCTTGAGCGATCCGATCAAATATTGTTAACGCCGGAGATTTCATGAACGTCGAACAGATGAAAGCCGTAGTTAAGGAGATTATTACCAAAACCGACCTGACCCCCTGCGTGGTCGGGCATCGCGGAGTCGGCAAGACCGCCGGAATTATTCAGGCCTGCCGGGAGATAGATCGTAAATATGTATCCTTACGACTGGGACAGATGGAAGTGGGTGACCTGGTCGGAATACCCTTCAGGGATGGCGATGTCATGCATTGGTCCCGCCCTTCCTGGCTGCCGCGCGATGAGGCCCCGCCAACCCTGATTCACTGCGACGAGTTGAACCGCGCACAACAGGAAGATACTCTTCAGGCTATTTTCCAGTTTGTGGAACCACCCGGCGAGGGGCAGTTGCGCTCGCTGCATACCCACCAGCTATCACGTCGGCACAAAGTGGTAGTCAGTATAAATCCCCCCGATGGCACATATCAGGTGGCCACTCTGGACCGGGCGCTGATCGACCGGATGGTGATGCTGTTTGTGGAAACCGACTACAACTGCTGGGCGCGTTACGCCGTCGAGCGGGAACTGGCCGGCGACGTGCGGCAGTTTCTGGCCGGCAACTCCGGCATGCTGGCCAAACAGGGATTGCCGATGGATCTGCAGGTCGAGCCGAGCGAGCGCGGCTGGGAAATGGTCAGCGTCCTGCGCAAGAACTGCCGTTTTCCGGGCGACCTTGAAATGGAAGTTTACGCCGGGATAGTCGGCAAGGAAGCAGCCATCATGTTCATGCGCTGGCTGGCAGACCGCAGGGGACGCCCCCTGACCGCCGCCGAAGTGCTGAATGACTGGCCCGAAATCGCCGGTCGGGCGGCGGGGCAGCGGGACGACGTCCAGGCCGCCACGGTCAACGACCTGATCGCCACTCTGCAAGCATCATCTTCTCTTGATGCGGAACAGGAAGCCAATCTGGTGTCCTACATCGCTGTTTTGCCGCGCGATCTGCGTTTCGGCTTTGTCAAATCGCTGCTCAAAATCCCAGAAGTTGCCATGCTGCTGGCCCAGGACAAGCATGACAGCGTGATTCTGGACGCCATTCAGACCATCTCCCAGGAAGCCTATTAAACTCCATGTCATTCGACGCGCTTGAAAATGCGGTGGTGCGCCTGCTGCGTGAACGCCCCTTTTACGGGCACTTCATACTCAATCTGCGCCGCGAGCTGCGGGCATTGCACGGAAAAGCGGCCGGAGTCACGCTGCGGGACGGAATTCCAATTCTGGCGGTCGATCCCGCCTGTTTCGACCTGCTGCCGACCGGGGAACAAAAGGCGCTATTGGAACACGTGGTAACACACCTGCTGCATCTGCACATGCTGCGCCGCAAAGAGCGCAACCTGCACGACTGGGATATAGCCTGCGATCTGGCCATCAATCCGGCCCTGGATGGCCTGCCGGAAGATGCCCTGCAGCCGGGAGACTACGGCTTGGAGGATGGCCTGTCAGCCGAAGAATATTATTCCCTGCTGGTGCCACCCTTCGACACCGGCAACCTGGATGGAAGCGGTTACGGCGAAGCAGAACAGGCCGAACGTGGCGCAGGTGGAGAAGGCCGTGGCGCAGCCTCCGTCGCCACCCTGGATGAACATGCCATCTGGAGTGACGCCGACAGCACACCGGCAGCTCTGGCAGAAGAAGCGATCAGGACCGTTGCCAGGGAAAGCCTGCGGGGGAGCGATGGAGAAACACCGGCCGAGATCCGAGATATTGTCGGTTCACTGCTCAGCCCCTCCCCGATTCCGTGGCGGCAGATATTGCGACAATTCGTGGCCACCGCCGGGCGCACCGGCCGCACAACCACCTGGATGCGCGAGCACCGCCGCTTCAGCCACGACACACCCGGCATCCGCAAACGACGCCGCCTCAACCTGCTGGTCGGAATCGACGTCAGTGACTCCACCAACATCGTTGAGCTGCGCGAAGCGTTTGCCCGCGAACTTTTGCAGATCACCCGTGGACGGGAATCTCGAATCACAGTGCTTTACGCCAACAGCCGCATCCAGCATATCGACTGCTTCAGTGGTTCATCCCCCGGCATTCAGCGCTACGATGGCGGCGGCTTCACCGACTTGCGGCCGGTTTTTGACCATGCCAGAACCATGCGGCCGCCCCCGGCGGCTGTGATTTACCTGACCGACGGCATCGGCCCGACACCGGAAAAAATGGAGTTCCCCACCTTGTGGGTACTGACCGGCGACGGCGAGAAACCGGCGCCGTGGGGCATTGAAATGAGAATGGAGATTTAATATGAGTGAGTTCAAGGCCATGACCGGCGAATCGGTCGGAGACATCCTAAGGGAAGCCGGTGCAGAAGTGATGGTGCGCTCCGGCCGGACAGAAAACTACAGCGCGCCCCGTGAATTTTCCTTCGAGGTCAAGGCCATATTTGACAACGGCATGGGGTTGCATGTGGTGGCGCGCCAGTTCAACTACCGCGACCCCTGGGAGGCACAGGGAAGGGTCAACGATCTGGTGGATGCCATGCTGACCAGAAACGGCACTCTGACGCCGCTCCCCAAGGGTTTCCCATGGTTTCAGGGAATCGAGGAAGAGTGCAATCTGGACGAGGCTCATTTCAGGGAAATTGTGGACTGCGTGAAAAATATCAACACCAAACTGTACCTGCTTCAGGAGATGACCGGAGACCTGTAGGGAACATGGGACATTTCAGAATCCTAATTGCGGCTGAAATACCTTTTAATTGAACTTCCCATCTCCCGAAACCACTCTCCAAGGCTTCGTCCGCTCTTTTTTGCAGCCTGACCGGATTCCCTGCCACCTTCCCTGATAACCTGACCGGTCTCTTTGCCAAACTTTTTTAATCCCTGCCCGATCTCTTTGCCCCCCTCTTTAAAAGCCTGGCCGGTCTCCTTACCCAGTTTTTTCATTTCTTGCCCGACTTCCTTGCCACCTGTTTTGATTGGATTGTCGGCGTAAGCGGGAAGGATCAGCGACACCAGTAGTATGATTACAATTCCTGTTTTCAGCATATCAGATGCCTCCTGGGGTGATTATAGCACTATTGCGCAAAGGAGAACGGTAGTTCACCGAAATGCAAACCCCCTGATGGCGTCGGGCCTCCAGGGGGTTTGCACAGCATTGTTGTGAAGGCCTCGATTTAGCCTTGAGCCGCCTGCACCGCAGTTATCGCGGTTACGTTGACAATGTCATCGATCGAGCAGCCGCGCGACAAGTCATTGACCGGCTTGGCCAGACCCTGGATGATCGGTCCGACCGCTTCGGCACCGGCCACGCGCTCGACCAGTTTGTAGCCGATATTGCCGGCATCCAGGTCGGGGAAGATCAGAACATTGGCCTTGCCGGCCACCGGGCTGCCGGGAGCTTTTTTCTCGCCGACCTTTGGAAGCAGCGCGGCGTCAGCCTGCAGCTCTCCGTCGATCAACAGGTCCGGTTTGATCTGTCTGGCAATTTCCAGAGCCTGCAACACTTTGTCGCAATCGGGGTGGCTGGCGCTCCCCTTGGTGGAGAACGAAAGCATTCCCACCCGGGCTTCCACATCCAGAAACGCCTTGCAGTTACCGGCGGTCGCCACGGCGATTTCGGCCAGCGCCTGGGCATCCGGATTGGGATTGACGGCGCAGTCGGCAAACAGCACGATGCCGTTTTCGCCAAAACTGGGGGTTTTGGTGATCATCAGGAAGAAGGAGGAAACGGTCTTGATTCCCTTGGCCGGACCAACAGTCTGGAAGGCCGCCTTCAGTACGTTGCCGGTTGTTCCGGTGGCGCCGGCCACTTCCCCCCCCGCATCACCGTTGCGGACCATCATGCCGGCATAGTAGAGGTTGTCGTCTGCGGTCAGCAGTTTACGGGCGTCATCGGCGGTCAAACCCTTGCTTTTGCGCAGCTCAACCAGATCGGCCACATATTGATCCAGCTTTGGCGAAGAGGCCGGATTGAGCAGTTCCACTCCAGCCAGATTGACCCCTTTGGAGGCGGCTTCGGCCTTAATCTTGGCCGGATCGCCCAGGATGACGATCTTGGCCAGCCCTTCCTTGACGATCTTTTCGGCGGCAAACAGCATGCGCTCATCGTAGCTTTCCGGCAGTACAACCGTCTGCAGGTTCTTTCTGGCCTTCTCTTTGATCTGATCAACAAGATGCATTGCGATCCTCCTTGGTTATGATTAGGGTTTCATTATTTTGCAGAATAAAACAGGAGTATATATAGTTGAAAGAGGTGGTATGGTCAAACAAAAAAGCCGGTATTTACCGGCTTTAACGAGACTAAACAGGCTTCAGCTGCAATGAAAAAACGGATGATTCAGCATGCTGTACTGATGAAGAGCGAAGCCCGTTACAGCATTTGCAAACGGAGGTTAATTGGTTGCAGACTCTACCTGCCAATCCGCCACGCCATCACCGTCAGAATCCACCTCAATCATCAGGCTGTTGGGCATGAAGTTGATCCGGGCCCAGCTCCCATTCTCCCCCAGGAACTGCAGTTGTCCTTCTGATGGCATGCTGTCGCCATTGTTGATAACCAGTGGTATCTGGGACACAATATCCAGATAGCCATTTCCCGGATTGTAGTAGCGGCCGGAAATTGTCTGTGTCGTATAGCCGTTGCCGTAGCTGCTCTGAATTTCATAATTTCTGAACCAGTGGGTCAACCCGCTGGGCTGGTCGGCAAGAACCATGTTCATCGTGACTGTTTCGGATGATGACGCATAATCGTAGCCCCACGAAAGCAGGCCGGTCAACTTGAATGAAAAACCGCTACCGGTCATGGTCAATGATTTGAATGAGAGAGTCAGACGACTGAAACTTTGACCATTGGCGTTAATCGTACCGAGCATGTCGGCGCTACCCGAAATGGTTGCCCCCCTGAGAAACGTAATCGTGAAACTCAATGGTTCCGAAAAAGCTTTCGGTGGTGTCATTGATATCCAGACTGTAGGAAACATAACCACCATCGGCGCCCCAATCCTGAAAAGTCTCCACGCGCTGCATGACTTTAGCGTCGCCGCTGGCACTCCTGGATTGCTGTTTTTGAGCCGCCTTGCCCGGGAGATTCATTCGCTGTGTCGCCTGCTTGATAATCTCGGTCAGTTGCCGAAGGGGGACATCTGCTTTGGCTGCACTCACCACGCTCTTGCCGGTGACAGAAAATGTGCCTACGGCAGAACCGATGTTGCCGCCGTAATAAGCGCCAATAACAATATCCTCAACATTCTCCTGGGTCAGCGCCGCTTTTGCCGTACTCCCGGAATATGACAAGGATGGATCCACCAACGCCCAGCCTTTTGCTTCATTACCACTGCTATTACCACCGCCGGAGCTGCCGCAGGCCGAAAGCATAAGCATCGCCAGCAATACCGAAGTCAGCCTGATTCCAAGAGATTTCCAAATACCCAAAAGATTACCCTCCAGTTAAAGTTAGCAAAAAAAACGTTCCCGGCCGTAATTCCTGCCAAATGTATGTATCACAAACAGCATCAGATTAAAAATATTTATATTACTTCAAGTAACTGTGACACCCGCTTTGCATAACCGGAAAGGCCCGTCAGATTGATTCTGACGGGCCTTATGTCGTTGGCCCTTTTATTGGCAAAAATTCCGTTAATAAATAATATTGCTTAATTATATCTCTAGATTTGTTATGCCTTATTTTTTTCCGTTGAATCTCGCGTAATACGCTTCAACAGAACTTTAACATGTGTCTATATACTGGTTGATTTGAAATTTATAAATAATAAAAACCCAGTTACTACACAGTTATCTACGCCAACCGCGTAGAGGTGACTGAATAAGTTCAGCATTTGTCTTTTAACAAGCACCAGCAGTTTCTAAGGTAGAATTATCCAGCAATTGTGTACCTGACAATCTTTCATGATATATGCGAATGGAAATTATTTATTCAAAGGTGTTTTGAAAGCTGTTGCATGCGTCTTATTTGGTGTGGTAAACAAAATCCCTTTTATTATTAATTTTTAAATGGAGTAATTTTATGAAAAGACTGTTGCCCGCCGTCTTTTGTCTTCTGTTCCTGATCACCTTCACCGCCAATGCCTCTACCATCCAGCTCCCCCAAAGCGGACAGATAACAGTATATTCGGCAACTGACGATGGTGACATCAAGGCAGGCATACGTTGGCCCAATCCTCGTTTTAGCGATACCGGCAGTGATATGGTTATTGACAATCTGACCGGGCTAACATGGACTAAAGACGCTAATCTGATCAAAAACCGTAACCCCGGATTCGATGCGGACGGTGTTGGTGGAGATGGCGCGGTCTCATGGCAGCACGCATTGGACTACATCCATAAACTTAATCAGGATAAGTACCTTGGGTACAACGACTGGCGGCTGCCTAACCTTAATGAGCTGGGCTCATTGGTAAACCATGGCCAGACCGGTGCTTCCATCTGGCTTAACGGGCAGGGTTTTATTAATGTGCAGCCGCTGCCCTACTGGACATCCAGCACCAATGTAGTGAGCACCGGCACCGCCTGGATGGTTGGAATGGATGGTGGTCCGCTTCAATACATCGGAAAGTCTGGTGTGGGCAGTGTCTGGCCGGTTCGTGGTGGACAATCCGGGACAGCGGCCTCATCAGGTATAAACCTGTCCAAGACCGGCCAAACTGCCTGTTTTGACTCGAATGGCACGACGATTCCCTGTGCAGGCACTGGGCAGGATGGTGAATTGCAGATAGGTGCTGCCTGGCCACAGCCTCGTTTCAGCGACAACGACGATCAGACCGTCACCGACAATCTGACCGGCCTGATCTGGACGAGAGATGCCAATCTGATGCTCACCCGTAATCCAGAATTCGATGTTGACGGCATACATGCTGACGGTGCCGTGATCTGGCAGAGTGCTCTTGATTATGTTAACAAGCTCAACCAGGAGGCGTACCTGGGCTTCAGTGACTGGCGCCTGCCCAACCGGATTGAACTGGCCTCGGTGATGAATTATGTGGAGGTCAATCCTTTCTATTGGTTGAATTGGCAGGGAATCTTCAATGTCCGGAATAACTACTGGACATCCGCCACTGTTGCCTCGGTTACCGACAATGCCTGGAACGTAAACACGTCCGGTGATATTCTTGGTGAAAGCAAGCTCAACAATAGCGGCAGCTTCGTATGGCCGGTGCGCGGAGCAGCTATAATACCTCTTAGTTTACCCACTAATACCATACATGCAAAGAACGTCAGCAGCCCTGTTACTACGCAGTCCGTTGCGTTGGCGGCCGCTACCGCCCTGAGCATCACGACTGCAACTCTGCCCTCCGGAACGATCGGCACGGTATACAGCCAGACACTGGCCGCAACCGGCGGAACCACACCCTACACCTGGACCAAAACAACCGGCAGCCTGCCGACAGGGCTAACCCTCAGCACAGCCGGTGTCATCAGCGGCACGCCTACGACCGCTGCAACAAGCAGCTTCACCGTACAGGTCAAGGACAAGTCGGCCAAGACCGCCACAAAATCTCTCTCGATTACAGTAAATGCCGGGGTGCTCGCAATATCAACCACAGCGCTTGCTGATGGTTACCTCACTACAGCTTACAGCCAGACTCTCTCGGCAAGCGGAGGCAAGACAGCCTACACCTGGTCCATAACGGCAGGCACACTTCCCGCAGGATTGACGCTGGCCGCTTCAACCGGCGTCATCTCCGGGACCCCTTCGGCAACCGGGACCAGCAGCATCACCGTCCAGGTCAAGGATTCCAACAACGCTATCGCGACGAAAGCATTGACCGTCACCGTCTATGCCTTGCCAGCCATAACCACTCCCAGCCTACCGGCAGGTACAATCGGTGTTGCCTATAGCCAGACCCTGACTGCAACAGGAGGTAAAACACCTAATACCTGGGCCGTATCAAGCGGGACCTTGCCGGCAGGACTGACACTCAACGCAACCAGTGGGGTGATCAGCGGTACCCCGACCACGGCGGTGACTAGCAGTGTTACCTTCAAGGTTACAGATGCCAATGCCAAGACAGCTACCAAGGCACTATCGATTACGATCAATGCCGCACCATTGTCCATTACGACAGCATCACTCGCAGACGGCTACCTCATAACCACCTATAGTCAAACCATAGTGGCAACCGGCGGCAAGACCGCCTACACCTGGTCGATAACATCCGGTATGCTCCCCGCCGGGTTGACCCTTTCAGCTTCGACCGGTGTCATATCCGGCACGCCAACAGCAACCGGCACAAGCAGTATCACCGTTCAGGTTAAAGAGGCCAGCAACACAACGGCAACGAAAGCGCTGACCATTGCCGTGTATGCCTTGCCAGTTATAAGTACCACCAGCCTACCCGCAGGAAGTGTCGGGGCTGTCTACAACCAGACATTAACCGCAACAGGTGGTAAGTCCACACTTACCTGGTCTGTATCATCCGGAACGTTACCGGCGGGACTTTCTCTTAATACGACTACCGGCAACATAACCGGCAGCCCAACAGCCATCGCAACCAGCAGTGTCACCTTTAAAGTAACGGACGCCAACACCAAAAATGCTACGAAGGCGCTTTCAATAACAATCAATGCCGCTCCTCCGTCAATAAACACCAAAACACTGGCTGATGGATATCCCGGTGTTAGTTACAGCCAGAGTCTTTCTGCCAGTGGTGGCAAAACACCCTATAACTGGACGGTACCCGTTGGCAGTCTGCCTTCCGGGCTGATACTCAGCAGCACCGGGGTCATCAGCGGCACGCCTGTTTCGGCAGGCAGCAGTTCTTTTACCGTTCAGGTAAAAGACACCAACAATGTCACCTCATCTGCATTACTGAATATCACTATCAGGTCACCGTTTTCAGTCACTGATTTTACACCACCGCTGAATTCGGTCGATGTATTGACCAATACTGTAACTGCTTCCTTTAGTGAACTTCCAAATCCTGCCACAATAACCAGCGGCAGCTTTGCTGTTTCCCGAAAGGTAAAAGTCACTCAGGTGGTTTCAGGGGATTCGCATACAGTAGCCTTGAAGAGCGACGGCACGGTGGTTGCCTGGGGTGACAACAGTTATGGCCAGACCGCAGTACCGACAGGACTCTCCGATGTCAAAGCAGTTGCAGCTGGCACATGGCACACTGTGGCTTTAAAGTATGATGGTACAGTAGCTGCCTGGGGTGACGATGGTTATGCCCAGGCAATGGTTCCAGCAGAACTATCCGGAGTTATTGCGGTGAGCTCCGGAGGACATCATGTCGTTGCCCTGAAGAATGATGGAACTGTTGTCACATGGGGTACTTACAGCTATCCAGGCGGGGGACAGTTGCAAATACCGACCCCTTCAGGCCTTTCAAATGTTATTGCGGTATCGTCAAGTGAGTATCACACAGTTGCCTTGAAAGGCGATGGTACGGTGGTCGCTTGAGGGAATAACGATTATGGCCAGATAACTGTCCCGACAGGCCTATCAGGTATTGTTGCAGTTGCGGCCGGTGCGTGGCACACAGTCGCCTTGAAGAGTGACGGCACTGTGGTCGCCTGGGGGGGGGAATTTTGAAAATCAGACATCGATCCCGACAGGTCTTTCAGATGTAGCTGCTGTCGCGGCTGGTGCGTGGCATACGGTAGCCTTGAAGAGTGACGGTACTATGGTCGCTTGGGGTGACAACGGGTACGGGCAAACCACAACCCCAACCGGTCTTACCGGGGTCGTTGCCATATCGACCGGCACTTGTCACACAGTTGCCGTGAAGGATGATGGCACTGTGGTTGCGTGGGGCAGCAACGACAGTAACCAGTCTATGGTACCTACGGTGATATCCGGTGTAAATAGGGTGGCAGCCGGTGCTTATCACACTGTGGCCTTGAAAAGCGATGGCTCAGTGGTCGGATGGGGTGACAACACTTATAACCAAACTTTGGTTCCTACAGGTCTTTTCGGTGTCGTTGCTGTTGCAGCAGGGTCGTCTCACACCGTGGCCGTGAAGGGCGATGAAACGGTGGTTGCTTGGGGAAGTAATAGCAGTGGGCAGGCCACTGTTCCCACAGGGCTTTCAGGTGTTGTAGCGGTTGCGGCCGGAGCATATCACACTGTGGCCTTGAAGGGTGACGGCACAGTGGTTGCTTGGGGTTATAACGGCAATGGCGAAACCAAAGTCCCTGGCAGCCTAAGCGGTGCAATAGCAGTGGCAGCCGGTTCTTATCACTCAGTTGCCTTGAAAAGTGGCGGAACTGTTGTTGCTTGGGGTGACAACAGTTATGGTCAGATCACAGTCCCTAGCGGGCTTTCCGGTGTTGTTGCGGTTGCAGCCGGATGGAGTCATACAGTAGCCTTAAAGAGTAACGGTACAGTGGTCGCCTGGGGGGACAATAGTAGTGGTCAGTCCACTGTTCCCACCGGGCTTTCCGGTGTTGTTGCGGTTGCAGCCGGTGGGGGGCACTCAGTTGCCTTGAAAAGTGACGGAACAGTGGTCACTTGGGGTTATAATGGCTATGGTCAAGCCACGGTCCCTATGGGTCTTTCAGGCGTTATTGGAGTTGCGGCAGGATGGTATCACACAGTGGCCTTGAAGAGTGATGGAACAGTGGTAGCCTGGGGAGACGACAACGATGGTCAGTCTACGACACCAACGTACCCCTATGAAACGCCTTTGTCTGGCATACTTACCTGGAATCTGGCAAATCTGACGACCACATTCACACCGGACGTTTCATTACCTTCCGATGCAACAATAAATGTGAGACTCAGCCAGGGGATAAAAAGTCAAAATGGAATGCGCCTGCCAGCCGACGTTATATGGAGTTTCACTACAGGCGGATTACCTCCTTCAGTTTCTACATATTTACTACGAGATGGTTATGTCGGGACAATATACAATCAAAGTGTCTCGTTAAATAGCGGTGCCTCTCCAATTACATGGAGTATAAACAGTGGAAATCTGCCGCCTGGTTTGAGTCTGAATTCTGCGGCGGGTATAATCAGAGGCACACCTTCAACTTCAGGTAACTTTGACTTTATAGTGCAGGCTGTTGACAGCAACAACCATGTCACAAGCAAAGCGCTTTCGATTGCCGTAAACCAGGCTTTGACCATTATTACATCTGCCTTGCAAAACGGTCACGTCGGCGTAAGTTACGATGTAACCGTTGCCGTCTCCGGGGGTAAATCGCCATATTCCTGGTCGGTAAGTAGCGGATTGTTGCCAACTGGACTTACGTTAAATGCCTTTACAGGGGCGATTACCGGCACTCCAATAGCTACCGGGAACAATAGTTTCACAATGCAATTGCAGGACGCCAACAATGTCATTACTACCAAAGATCTAACAATAATCGTCGATTCCTATCCCACTATCAGCACTTCCAACCTTCCGAATGGCTATGTCAACTCAATTTACAACCAGGTATTGACTGTCACTGGTGGAATAACACCTTACTTCTGGAGCATTGTAGCCGGCAACTTGCCTGTTGGACTGATTCTCGACAGCAACACCGGAGCTATAACGGGGGTTCCGACTACCGCAGGAAACAGCAGTTTTACAATTCAAGTAAAGGATGTAAATAACAAAGCAGCCGGTAAATTGTTAACAATAAATATTCAACAAATAAATACTCCGCCGATAAAGCAACATTCGTTCTGTAAATTTGTCATCCCCTCTTTGGGGTTTGC